>JAEEGL011367896.1_pt1 | contig 106113 bp, 89 predicted proteins | sample 9134231 | NCBI WGS metagenome assembly JAEEGL01 (sample SAMN16246548, study PRJNA631951) | gut metagenome | biome: gut microbiome; feature: rumen; material: fiber-attached | host: Bos | place: Iran: Karaj | collected 2018-10
CCGATAAGTCCCATCATTTCAACATGAGCAGGAACGGAAGACGAACCTGCAAATTGTGCATCGCCGTGCATTCTTCCCATAGTATCGGTCATACCATAAGATGCAGGACCTGCAGCCATATTATCCGGATGTAATGTTCTTCCCGTACGACCACCGGAAGCTACCGAGAAATATTTTTTACCGTTTTCAATTGCCCATTTTTTGTATGTTCCTGCAACGGGATGTTGAAATCTTGTAGGGTTTGTAGAATTTCCGGTAATTGAAACATCTACACCTTCATGTATCATTATTGCAACACCTTCACTAACATCATCTGCACCATAACATTTAACTTTTGCTTTATCTCCGTCGGAAAAAGCTTTTTCACTTACTATATTTAATTTTCCCGTATGATAATCATATTCGGTTTCAACAGCCGTAAAACCGTTTATTCTTGAAATAATATAAGCTGCATCTTTACCAAGACCGTTTAAAATAACGCGAAGCGGTGTTTTGCGCACTTTATTTGCTGTTTTTGCGATACCGATTGCACCTTCTGCCGCGGCAAAACTTTCATGACCTGCTAAAAAGCAGAAACATTTTGTTTCTTCCCTAAGTAACATTGCAGCCAAATTACCGTGGCCGAGACCGACTGCGCGTTGATCGGCAACAGAGCCCGGGATACAAAAACTTTGTAAACCGACACCGATTTTTTCTGCTGCTTCCGCTGCTGTTTTTACGCCGCTTTTAATTGCAATAGCAGCACCGACTGTATAAGCCCAAACGGCATTTTCAAAAGCAATAGGCTGAATACCTTTAACGATAGCTTCAACGTCAATACCCTTTTTCGTGCAAATTTCTTTTGCTTCTTCAAGGGAGGCAATACCGTTTTCTTTCAAAACGGAATTTATTTTTTCAATTCTTCTTTCATAACCTTCAAAAGTTACCATAGTTTACTCCTTCCTCGGGTCAATTTTCTTGACGGCTTCGTCATAGCGCCCGTATTTGCTGATATTTTTTTCATAGGCAGTTTTTGGATCTTCGCCTTTTTTGATAGCGTCCATCATTTTGCCAAGATTTACAAATTTGTAGCCGATAATTTCATTGTTTTTATCGAGGCCGACTTCCAAGACATAACCTTCCGCCATTTCAAGATAGCGAGGGCCTTTAGCCTCGGTCGCATACATTGTGCCGATTTGTGAACGAAGGCCTTTTCCTAAGTCCTCTAACCCGGCACCGATAGTTAAACCGCCTTCTGAAAATGCACTTTGTGAACGACCGTATACGATCTGAAGGAAAAGTTCCCTCATAGCAGTATTGATAGCATCACAAACAAGGTCAGAATTTAAAGCCTCTAAAATTGTTTTTCCGGTTAAAATTTCAGCAGCCATAGCGGCGGAGTGCGTCATACCGCTGCAACCTAAAGTTTCAACCAAAGCTTCTTTAATGATACCGTTTTTAATATTTAAGGTTAATTTGCATGCACCTTGTTGTGGGGCGCACCAGCCGATACCGTGCGTTAAACCGCTGATATCTTTAATTTCTTTAGCGCAAACCCATTTGCCTTCTTCGGGGATTGGGGCGGGTTGATGTTTTGCGCCTTTACAGACACTGCACATATTTGCAATGTGGGGTGTACATTTTTCGCAACTCATAAAATCTCCTTTGTATAAGTTTATATTTATATTGTAGCAAATTTGCAGAAGGAGTTTTATGTATAAAACATTTTTTATTAAATGTTTTTCTCAATTTTATATAATTGTCTTGTAGGGGTATTTTGACCTTAAAGGAGTATTTATGAAAAGACTTTTGAAATTACTTGCAGGTAAAGACTTTGCCGCATTATTTTGGGCACAAGTTTCCGGCGTAATAAATGATAACTTGGTAAGAACGGCCCTTACCGCTTTAATCGCTGCACATATTTTAACACTACATAACGGACAAAGTGCAAAATTAGTTTTAATGATAATCGGTATTTATATGTTACCGTTTTTTATTTTTTCAATTCTGGCAGGCCAAATAGGAGACAAATACGATAAAGCAAAGATCACACGCATAATTAAATTTACCGAAATTTTTACCGTTATTATTATCGCTTTAGGATTTTATTTAAATTCCGTATCAATTCTGCTTTTTGCTTTATTTATTATGGGCACCCAATCTGCTTTTTTTAGTCCGATTAAATATGCTTTGATGACGCAAATTTTACAAAAAACCGAATTTATCGATGGTAACGCCTTGTTAGAATCAAGCCGATATATCGCGATTTTACTTGGCACCGTGATAGGTTTAAAATTGGCCACACCTAAATTTAATTTAGGTATAATGTTTGCTACCATGCTCGCCTTATCCGTAGTTGGCTACCTTGTAACACGTTTGTTTGCACCGTTGAAACCGCTTGCAAATACCTTGAAAATTACCCCAAATATTTTTAAAAGCACTTGGCGGAATTTATCAAGAGCAAACCAATCAAAAAAATTATTTTTGGCAATTTTAGCAATTAACTGGTTTTGGGTTGTCGCAGCAATTTTACTTTCGCAACTTAACAGTGTTACAAATTCCATTTTGAATCTAGCTCCGGAAGTTTATATATTTTTAATTACGGTATTTTGCGTTTCTGTAGCTATCGGATGTCTAGCCTGTTACCGTTTAGTTAAGTCGGAAATCAGCATAAAATATGTTCCGTTTACTACGGTAGGAATGTCTTTATCCCTACTGCTTATTGCCTTTATTTTAGCCTTAATGCCAGATTTTGCGATGCCTATAACTTTATCATCTTTCATAAGTTCCCCCTTCGGTATTGCTTTAACAATAGGTATAATCATGCTTTCAATTTGCGGTGGGCTTTATATCGTTCCGCTTAACGCACATTTGCAAGCAATGCTTTCAGATAAATTTAAAACACGCATGCTTGCAATTTGCAATTTCTTAAATGCGTTCTTCATGGTTTTTGCCGGTTTTGTAGCCTATGCGTTGTTATATGTCGGGCTAGGTACACCGGCGATAATTACGGTTCTTGCAGCAGCAAACCTTGTTATTGCAATTTATACTTGTACGCTTTTGCCTGATTATGTTTTAAGGTCAGCGGCATATTTCTTTTTAAACAGTATATACAAAATTAAATTGATTGGTATGGAAAATTATTCCAAAGCCGAAGGGCCGACAGTGATTGTCGCAAACAATAATTCCTTTTTAGATCCGCTTTTGCTTGCCGCATTCTTACCTGAAGACATTGTTTTTATGGTGGACAGCACTATCGCAAAACGCTTCTGGGTACGTATATTTTTAAAATATGTAAGGCATATTCCTGTGGACCCTACAAATGCTATCGCGGTAAAAACGATTATTGACAGGGTTAAAAAAGGTACAAAGGTTGTAATCTTCCCTGAAGGCCGCATGAGTACCACAAGCGGAATCATGAAAGTTTACCCCGGCCCTGCTATGGTTATTGAACGCTCCGGTGCACAAGTGTTACCTATTTTTATTCAAAATACACAATATACAAGGTGGTCTTATTACGGGCGCAAACTTAGACATCTGCCAAGTAATTTGGAATATGTAATAAATATTTTACCGCCCAGAAAATTAAACATTTCTAGCGAGTTAAAAGGCCGTAACCGCAGATATAAAGCGGAAGATGCCGTATATGATTTACTACTTGAAATGAAGGTAAAAAGTTTTAATTTGCAGCATACTATTTTCCGCTGCTTGATTGAGGCTGTTGATCTTGCACGTCGTTCCACACGCGCTTTAGAGGATATGACACGTAAAACAGTATCCTTTGGAACTTTGCTTACAGGCTCATTTTTGTTAGGTCGAAAATTTACAAGATTCTCAAAAGAGGGTGAATTTGTCGGATTAATGTTGCCGAATGTTAATGCAATTGCTTTAAGCATTTTCGGCCTTATGGCATACGGACGCGTGCCGGCTATGATAAATTTTTCAGCCGGAATAAAAAATATTTTGCTTGCTCTAAAAGTCGCACAAATTAAAGTACTTGTAACGTCACGAGCATTTATACAAAAAGCGGAACTGGGTAATATTATTGAAGCGATAAATCAAACAGACACAAAAATAATTTATCTTGAAGATATACAAAAAACAATATCTGCGAAAGATAAAATTGTGGCAGTTTTACAAAGCGCTTTTCCCCACCAAGCATATAAAATGACGTGCAGGGACAGAAACCCGGATAAACCCGCAGTAATTTTATTTACAAGTGGCTCTGAAGGTGCACCAAAGGGCGTGGCACTAAGCCATAAAAATTTAAATATGAACAGATATCAAATGTCCAGTCTAATTCAAATGGGTTTACAAGATAAATTCTTTAATGCTTTACCGATGTTCCACAGTTTTGGTTTAGCATGCGGTTTATTCATACCTATTTTAAACGGTGCATCAGTATTTTTATACCCATCACCTTTGCATTATAAAGCAATACCAGAACTTGTTTATGACAGAAACGCAAATGTATTTTTCGGGACTGATACATTTTTAAATGCCTACGGCAAACAGGCACACCCCTATGATTTTTACAATATTAAATATATAGGCATCGGCGGTGAGAAATTAAAAGACGAGACATTTGCTTTATGGACGGAAAAATTCGGTATTCGCATTTTGGAAGCCTATGGTACTACTGAAGCGAGCCCGGTTGTTTCATTTAACACACCTATGTATTACAGGCGCGGTACAGTCGGCAAATTACTGCCTTGCATGGAAGCCCGTATTGAAAAAATTGAGGGCGTTAAAGAAGGCGGCCGCCTGTTTATTAAAGGTGATAATGTTATGTTAGGATATCTGAAAGAAGATAACCCCGGTGTAATTCAAACACTTAAAGACGGTTGGTATGATACCGGAGATATCGTAGATTTTGATACTGATGGTTTTGTCGTTATGAAAGGCCGTGCAAAACGCTTTGCAAAAATCGCAGGTGAAATGGTTTCCTTAACTGCTGTAGAAGCAGCAATGACGGAAATTTGGCCGGAAATTAAACATGCAGTAATTTCGAAATCAGATGCAAAACGCGGCGAGCAACTTATTGCCTACACACAAAAACAAGATGCTGATATAAAGATTTTACAACAAGCCTTAAAAGACAAAGGTTTCAGCGAACTTTGGATACCCAAAACCTTACGCATAGTAGAAGAAATACCTTTAGGCGGAACAGGCAAAACTGATTATATTAAACTAAAAGCCGATGAAATAAAAAACTTCGGTGAAGAATAAATATATCTTCAAACAAAAAAGGGTTGCTTTTTAAGCAACCCTTTTTCAAATACTATCCATCTTTACTTATTACTAATATTATCCCTGCGGTAATAAATCAAATTTAAGAATGCCCCATATAATTCTTGTAATTTTGATTTTTCAGGAATGCTGTTATAAGCTATTTTTAATTCTTCTGCACCTTCTATGTGGCCATATAAAACTGCATGGGCTAAATCTTCACTTATAGCAGATTTGTTACGATATTTACTATTAATCATTGCATACCAATTATCACTTAAATTACCATATTTATTATCTACTTTGATTAAAGTTTGTAAAGCAAAATACATTTCTTCCGTTAAAACTTCTGTTGGTAAAGTAAGATATAAATAATCAAGTGCATCTTTGTTTTCGGATAAAATTATTTGCGTAAAAATGTTTGCCTGCCTTTCAGCATTTAAAGTTTCCCTTAATAAAGGATTAAAGCCTTTTTCTATTACCTGTTTAAAAACTTTTTTATCATTCATCGAAACAATATAACTAATCACATCAAATTGCGATTTATCAGACATATATTTAAAATTTACTTTATCATACTTTAAGACATCAAGTACATTTTGATATACATATTTAAGTTCGTTGATAGATATATAGCCTAAAGGATCTTCATTTAACCAATTACCCTTTGTTTCACGTGTAGATAAAGTTTGTTGAATTTGTGCTTCAATTATTTTATTTAATTCTTGTTTATTAATAATTTCTTCAGTATCTTTTGCATAAATCAAAGATGTAATTAAAACAAAAATCATTAATGTTAAAATTATAGCTTTATTTTTCATAAATATCTCCTTTACTGCTTATATATATTTTATGAATAAGTGATATACTTTACAAGGGAAAAAGGACCCACATAAATAGGCCCGAAAGACCTATATAAAGTTTTACAAATCAAAAAGCCCTCGTGTTATATACGGGGGCTTTTAAATTGTAACTGTATTTAGATTAACCTATGCTGTAATACAATTTCCGTTTGAATCCATCTTTTCATGGTTAGTGCATTCGCAACGCGGTGCATCACTTGGGCAATATGTTCCGCGGCAACAACCTGATGTCGCACCGGTACCTTCGTAAGTTGTAGCGCCGTAGCGGCTACTTCCACAAGCCTGCTCAGCATTAGCCCAACATTCACCGCCTTCTTTAATTGTTGAACTCGCGCAAGCATTAAAACCTGTACCTTTACAAACTCCCCCTGAATTTACAATTGAACTTCTGCATCCGCCTCCCCAACTATCTTGTCCGTCTATTGTGCCATTACAGATACCCCCTTCATTGATATTCGCACCAATACAAGAACCTTCACATAGTCCACCATTATGAATTGTGGTAGTTAAACACGTGCCTTTACAAATACCGCCAGAATAAATGTTTGCATACCAACACGCTCTATATCCATCTCCTTGACATATACCTCCAGAATAGATATAAGATCCACCGCAGGCACCATCTGCATATGAATTGCAAATACCACCAGCAGTAGCTGTTGATCCCTGGCAAGCACTTGATGCATAGCCATTACATACACCCCCATTAATTACTGAATTGTGACAGCGATAATAACTCGTTCCCAGGCATTCAATGCCTTCATTAAGATCCGTCGGTGGAACATAAGCATCATTATACCCGCAAAAATCACCGTTCCACATGCTGTCCCCATACAATCCTTTACATCTGGATTCTTCATCAATATAACAGGTGCTATTAGTATTTGCCCAGGCCATACCCATTTTATCGCATGGTTCTTTTGTTAGTTTACCTAAATTGTCACATATATAATGTTCACTCGGCGTACACATTATTTGGTCCATTTCATAATCTTTATATAAGAAATATTCCCCGTTATTTCTGTTCGCTATAATACCTTTATCAAGTAATTCGTAAGTATAATACGGGCTTTCCAATGTTTCATTATCCGCATTATTACCGTCTTTGTCTGTCAATGTAATATCTAAGTCTTCAAAATCTTTTGTGTATCTGCTTTTTGTAAGATAAAAATCATGCTCACTTTTTGCTACTGATTGCATTACAGATAAAGCCTCAGCAGCTTTACTTTTTTCTACAGATTTTTTATACATAGGTACCGCTATTGAAGTTAGTACGCCTATAATAAGCACTACTATTAACAGTTCCATTAATGTGAAACCTTTTTTATTCATATCTATAATTCTCCTTAAATTGCTTTTACAACGTTTTTGGTTATCACCATAATAGAGATTATAGAAAAAAAAAAAAAAACCGTCAAGAGGGATAATTTCAATGTATAGAATGTAAAATACCCCTTGCATAACTTCATGCAAGGGGTAATGATATTTGTAATTTATAAAATTACTCTAAAATAATTTTATAATCTTCCCACGCAATTTGCGGATCAGCGGTAATCTTAATAGTGCGGTTAATATTCTTTTCTACCGAACTTAATTTTTGACGCAAATGCTCTGATAATGCAGGGTGTACAACAAGTTTTAAAGTACCACCGGGTTTACCTTGCGTTAAATCATAAATTTCACGTTGCAAATTAATACGCATAGTTTCAGCAGATAAAACACGCCCGCTGCCATGGCATTGTGGGCATTCTTCGGTAATCAAATTGCCGGTACTGCGTGTTCTGCGTTCACGTGTCATTTCCACTAAACCAAGGCGGGTAATCGGTAAAATACGAATCTTTGCCCTGTCGCGTTTTGTCGCATCATTTAAAGCATCAACAACTTTATGACGGTTTGAAGCTTTTCGCATATCAATAAAGTCAATAACAATAATACCGCCGATATTCCTAAGCCTCAACTGCCTTGCTATTGCATAGGCTGCTTCAATATTGGTACGGGTAACAGTTTCTTCTTGTGAATTTTCGCCTGTAAATTTGCCTGTATTTACATCGATAGCGCACAATGATTCCGCCTCTTGGATAATAATACTTCCACCGTTCGCCAAAGGTATTTTTATTCGGCGCATACGTTCAATTTCTTGATCGATATTATATGCCTCAAAAATAGGTGTTTTGCCGGTGTAAAGTTTAATTCTGTCTACAAGTTCCGGGGAAATTTTACTGACAAAATCTACGACTTTATCATAATCTTTTTTATTATCAAGCATATAAAGACGAACATTTTCCGTCAAAATATCCCTTGAAACTTGCAAAACACTACCCATATCTTCGTGTAGCATTGAAGGTGCAGGTTGATTTTCAAAACGTGTTATAATAGTTTTCCATTGACGATATAAATATTTGATTTCCTTTTCGAGTTCTTCATCAGTTGCATCTTCCGCTTCAGTGCGAACTATGCAGCCCATACCTTCAAGATATTTTTCAGCTAAACGTTCCACATAAGCATTTAACTGATCGCGCCTTTCAAGGTCCTCAATATTTTTTGAAACGCCCACGTATTTTTGGTTAGGTGTTAAAACTAAATATCTACCGGGTAAAGTAACATCCATCGTTACCTTCATACCTTTTGTACTGATACTGTCTTTAACAACTTGAACCATGATTTCTTGGCCTTTATATAAGATTTCATCAATCGGTTTTTTACCGCCTTCAATAGTATCTGTTATATAAAGGTAAGCATTTTTTTCATAACCTATATTTAAAAATGCGCTGTTGATACCGGGTAAAACATTTTCCACAGTTGCCTTATAAATATTACCTACGAGATTTAAGGCTGTATTTCTTCTATCCCACAAAAGTTCTACCAAAACGCCGTTTTCCAAAATGGCAATTCTGGTTTCTTCAAATGCGGTATTTACTAATACTTCGACTTCTGTTTTACCGTCGTCATTTAGATAAGCCGGCCTTATAGGCTGCTGTTTTTGCTCTTTTACTGCTCTTACTGCTTTAAGATGTGACCTTTTCATTAATATCTCCCACTTACACGGATTGTAAAACCCCTTGTTTATCTACCCAATAAAGGGCTATACGGGTGGCTTTATAATCTTCCTTCTTAACATCTAACCTGAGCAACGTCAATAACTCCAGCACAGGGCTAAAACTTCCAGAAGGATTAAGTTTCATTACTACTTTAATTTCATTAGCGTTTAAACGCTCTATACTATAAAGGTGCTTCCTTTCAGATTTAGGACATAAAGAAAGCGCCCTGCTAATACTTCCCCTAACACCCTCAACTTTATAACCGACATGGCTAATTAAGTTTTGAACACTTGTTAAGTGAAAGGGTAACAACTCAACGTCTTTTAAAACAAAACCACTACCTTCAAAATACGGTGCCAGTTTTGTTTTTATTTCTTCCGGCTTTATGTAAGTATTAAGGAAAATCTCCGCAATTTCCGCCAGGCTTTCCTCATCTTCCGCTGCACCGGAATATACATAAACTCTCGGACGGTTCTTTTTTAATGTATAATCTAAACCACTTTGAGTTACTGCATCAGCCAAAACCTGTATAAATTTATGGCACGTAAACCCCGCTGATTTATTTAATTTTAATCTATATCTAAAAGCGGTGTCTATATCTATCATAGCATTTTTTTAGATCAAAGAAAGGCGCCTAAAATAAACACCCTCTACCAAACCCATTGCCCACATACTGGAAACCAAATTTGACCCTCCATAAGATATAAAGGGCAAAGGAATACCTGCCACAGGCACTATTCCTATAAGCATACCGAAGTTAAATGCCATGTATACGAAAAATATAGCAAAAATACCCACACAAAGTAAATAACCGAATAAATCACTGGAATTTTGTGCTATAAAAACTATACGCCATAAAATTAAAATATACAAACCTAAAACGAACAATGTTCCTATAAGGCCCCTTTCTTCACCTAAAATTGCTAAAATGAAATCGGTATGTCTTTCAGGAACGAAGCCTAATCTCGATTGTGTACCCGAGAAAAACCCTTTCCCCAACACTCCCCCTGAACCCATAGCAATTTGTGCTTGCAAGACATTATAACTTGCACCTTTTGGATCTGCCGTAGGGGCTAAAAAAGCCTCAATTCTTTTACGTTGATAGGATTTTATATGTTTATTTACAAAATACCCCCCGAAAAACCCTGCAACCATACTGAAAGCCAAAACCATTGTTAAACTAAACGGAACAAAAATACGAAAATATTTAAGCATGAACCAACCGATAATGAATAAAGCAAGTATTACTCCGCTAAAAATTAAACAAGGAATAATATCAAAAGATAAAGAATTTACCCAACCTAAAATTACAGAATTATCCAAGACTTCCGGATATAAACCGATATAAGTCCAAAGTATTGGAAAGATACCTGCCATCAAAACAAAAGCAATTATCAGCACAAAATAATAAATATTAACACCGGCGACAAATAACAAAATAAGCAAAGCAGGGGCAGTAACAACTATTGAAGAAAAATCAGGTTGCATCATAATAAGAGCAAAGACAGGTAAAATAAATGCACCGAATATCGCAAGTGTTTTAAAACTTTTTATTTGGCGTGGTCTGGCAGCCAAGAAAGCTGCAGTTATTACAATTAGAGCAATACGGCAAAGTTCCGCAGGCTGAAAGGAAAAACCGCCAAACCTAAACCAAGAATGTGAACCACGTGCAACGATACCAAATGCGAGGACTGCAACAAGTAAAAATATTACAAAAGCATAAAGTTTTTTATAATGTTCGGCATAAATTTGATAATTAAAAAGCCAGCCGAAAACAAAAGCCGAAATAGCAACAGGCAAGGCAATTATGTGTGTACGCATTATCGAAACCATTTCTTTTGTACCGCTTACTGCGGATAAAATGGTAAAAAATCCCATAACACATAAACCTATTAAGGCGTATATCATAGGCCAATCCAACTTTCTTGTTTTTATACCGGAATTATTATTTAACATTTTCGTTTTCCTGTTTATCCTTGCTGTGCTTTAAATCAAAATAAGCCTGAATAATTTTACGGGCCGCCGGTGCTGCTTGGGCACCACCGCCTTTACCAAATTGAATTAGAACGGAAACGGCAATTTCCGGTTCCTCATTTTCTTCGCCGGCAAAAGCCAAAAACCAACCGTGGTCATCACCATGCGGGTTTTGTGCAGTTCCTGTTTTACCGTAAACTGCTATATCTTTAATTTTTGCACCACGCCCGGTTGCATTATCTACAACGCTTTTTAAGGCTTTATGTATCAACTCGAAAGCACCGTCTTTAAGTTTTACTTGCTCAACAAGTTCACTTTTGTTTTCTTCCAAAATTTTACCTGACGGGGAAACTACCTTTTCAATATAATAAGGACGCCAAATTTTCCCTTTTGATGCAAGGGCCGCGGCATATACTGCCATTTGCAAAGGCGTAAGCAAAAGTTCACCTTGCCCGATAGATAAATTTAAAGTATCGCCGCCAAACCAATAAGTTTTTAAATTAGCGCGTTTTGTAGGCCCGTAAATATTGCCTGATTTTTCACCCGGTAAATCGATACCGGTTTTGCGCCCGAAACGGAATTTACGTTGCATCTTTTCAATATTGTAAGAACCTGTTTTTAAACCTAAATTATAGAAGTAAGTATCACAACTTTGTTCCATACCTTTTATAAAATCTATGTGTGGGCCATGTGCTTTCCAACACTTAAACTCGCGCCCATTTAAATAGATGTGGCCTGTGCAATTATCCTCGTGTTTAAGGTCAAGGGTACCGCTTTCATAAGCTGCCAAAGCAGTGATGGTTTTAAAAGTTGAAGCAGGCGGAAATAAACCTTGAATTGCTAAATTATATTCAGATATTTTTATTTTACTTTCATTATTCTTGCCGGTATTATAAGGCGTAAAAATATTTGGGTCCCAATCAGGCAAAGAAGCCATAGCAAGTACAGCACCTGTTTTGACATCTAAAACAACTGCCGCACCGCGCCCCGTTAAGGAATTACGCACCGCATCTTCCGCTGCTTGTTGAACAGGGGCAAGCAAAGTTGTGTAAACATCAGCCCCTTGACGCCAGCGGTTATCTTTCATGATTTGTGTTACGCGGCCCTTATAATTAACTTCTAAAAACAAACCGCCGTCACGGCCCTTTAATTCTTTTTCATAACGCTTTTCTATACCGCTTTTACCTATTTTGGAGTTCAGACGATAATCAAGCTCTCCGGAAAGTTCTTTCCATGTGCTTTTTTCCATAGTGCCGATATATCCAAGCAAATGTGCGGCACTTGCACCATAAGGATAATAACGTTTTGTTTCTTCAAGTAAATATAAACCGGGATAAAAGTTTTGAAGTTCGGCTAAAGCAAAAATATTTTTGGGTGCCAAGTTATCTACGAGCAATGCTGCTTTACCACTTTTTAAGGATTTTTTTATAATTTGCAAAATATCTTTTTGTGATTTAAAAGTATTTTTGGAAACTGCTTCTGATATTTCTATTAAAATTTTTTCATCAGGCATTTCAAAAGGCGGTAAATAATATAAGGAAAATGCCGCTTGGTTTGAGGCTAAGACTTCCCCTCCTCTTGCTAAAATTTGCCCACGCGGTGCGGTTTGATAAAGGATTTGTGTTCTGTTTTTTTCCGCCTGGGAAGTATATTTTTGATGTGAGATAAATTGTATAAAAATGAGCCTATATGCTATTAAAGCCCCACTAAGTAAGGCTAAAACAAACATTATTATTAGGCGATGATTATTGAAATTGAGTTTAGTTTTCATTTACTCTTTTTAGCACGTCAAATATTAAAAATTTTGCGGTTATATTATAGAAGATCGGCATAATCAAACCTAAAACAATGGAACTGAAGATTAGATCTTTCCATCCTTGCCATACGAAAAACCCCGTAAATACTTTGGAAAGCAAACCGAAAATAAAAATAAACAAAACATTAAGCATCCCCGTTATAACCATTTGAGGTATGCATTCTTTAAAATCGATTTTATCTCTTACTTGGTAAAAAAGCACCATAAGCACAGTAAAAGCCAAAGCATGCGAACCGAATAAAGAAGTACCCAAAAAATCTAAAAATAAACCGCTGAAAAATGCAAAAGTGTAACCATATCTTTGTGGCAACATCACAGCAATTATTATACTGAAAGCGAGCATCATATTAACAGATAATTCAAGCGGGGCAAAAACAATTAACCCAAGCCAATAAAAAATAGTTGCGGCAATAAAAACTAAAGTAAGGTTTAATATCCTAAGCATTATTTCCCCCTTTATAAGATAAGACAAAAACCTCTTTAACCATATCAAAATTTAAAGCGGGTTTTAAAGACGGTTCTTTATAGGTTGAAGCACCTGTTAAACCTTCCGTTCCGTCATCTAAAAGATAGCCTACCAATAAACCTTCCGGGAACAATGCACTTGAAGAAGATGTAAAAACAGGTGTATCAATTTTTAAATCTTCCTCCAAAGGCAGATATTTTAAAATAACAGCTCTTAAACCTTGGCCTTTTAAAAGTCCTTCGGTTTTTGTATTTCCAAGGTAAACATAAGCATTAAAATCTTCATCAGGCAAAAGTAAAACTTTTGAGGTGTTTTTTGAAATCTCAACAATCATACCTAGCAAAGCCGGTGTACCATCTAATGTTAAAGCGATAACCGGGGAACGCAAGGAAATGCCGTCTTCTTCCCCTTTATCAATAATAAGGCTGGACATTTTATTCGGTTCTTTATAAGCCACTTTTGCCCAAATACCGTTGATTTTTATTGATTCTTTTAAATTCAATGCTTTACGTAAGCGGTCATTTTCTTCTTTTAAAGTAGGTAATTCCAGTGCTTCAATTTGAATCTTTTTTAACTTTTCTTTAAGTTCAAAATTTTCCAAAGCGACATTTAATAAAGTTTGTGTTCCTTCGTTGATATCTTTAAAATATTCTTTTGTTTGGTGAGCTAAACGCAGTTGGGGTATGAACAAATAAGCAAGTACTGCCCTAACGGAATTGACAGTTTGCTGAAGCGGCAGTATCATTAAAGCCAAGGAAATTATAATATATACCGTCGGCAACCATTTAGAACCTTGATTTGAGTTTAGGTTTATTTGTCTCATGTATATATTTTATATTTTTTGGGACAAATAGGCAAAATAAAAAATGTCAATCAAAAGTTAAAATTATAAATAAAAGAAACCTTACCCCCGTAAATTTGATAAAATGTTTATATATGGACTTTATCAAAATAAAAAACTTTGTAAAAGAACAGAATTTCCCGGCTTACCGCCTAAATCAAATCAGGCAAGGGGTTTTTGTTGACGGCAAAAGTTCTTGGAACGATATAAAAACTTTACCTAAAAATTTACAGGAAGCCTTAAATAAAAATTTCAAAATTCTATCTTTTGACCTTGTAAAATTACAAAGTTCAAAACTAGATAGAGTTTATAAAGCTTTACTGAAATTACACGACGGTCCTAAAATAGAAACCGTTTTAATGAAACCCGGCAAATTTTGGAGTGTTTGTGTTTCTTCCCAAGCAGGCTGCCCTTTGGGATGTGCCTTTTGTGCAACCGGTAAATTAGGTTTTAAACGCAATTTAACCGCGGAAGAAATCTCAGACCAAGTTTTATTTTGGCATCAGTTTTTACAAAAGGAATTTAAAGGCCAGCACGTTTCCAATATCGTTTTTATGGGAATGGGTGAACCGCTTTTAAATTATCAGGAAGTTAAACAGGCAGTAGAAATTTTATCAAATAAAGATTACCTTAATATAGGTAAGCGCCATATATCTATTTCCACCTCAGGTATTGCAGATAAATTTGAAAATTTAGCTAAAGAATTACCCCAAGTTAATTTAGCCCTTTCTTTACATAATGCAGACAACAAACAACGTTCCGCTTTGATGCCGATAAACCGTAAATATAACCTTGATATTATCAAACAAGAACTTGAAAATTATTTAAAATTAAATGCACGTGAAGTGTTTTTAGAATATACAGTTATAGACGGTGAAAATAATTTGCCTGCACATATAAGGAAATTAGGTAAATGGATAAATTCCTTTAAAGATAATTATCTTTTACATGTCAATTTGATTGCTTGCAACCCGGCTACTTCAAAAGCTAAAACCCCGCCGACAGCGGCCGTTTATGCTTTTGCGGAAGCCTTAGAAAAAATGAATATAAAAGTAACTGTCCGCAAAAGTTTGGGCTCTGATATCGCTGCTGCCTGCGGGCAACTTGCTGCAAAAAATTAGGAGATTATATGAAAAAATATTTATTTTTAACCTTGATTTTATTTTCTTTAACAGCCTGTACTTCTATGCAGGGTAAATCAGATTATATTCCAATAGGGCCGCAAAATTTACCTGTTAAAGTAACTGAAGGTAAAGACTTGCCTGTATTTACAAATGTAGATCAGATTACACGCCCTTGGTCTAACATAGGTATTCAACGCATCAAACATTTGCCGAATAATCCTGAAATTATTGAAGCAAGTATTTTAAAATTGCAGAACTTTGCCGCAGCACACGGGGCAAGTGCCTTGCTTATTAAACAATATTTTGATGAAGAAAATACTGATGGACGTCCAATAACCTTAGCAACAAATTTAGTAAAGTATCTAGATGACCTTAGCGAAGAAGAAATTGAAATAATTACTAAATTCGCACAAACCGCTGCTTTAAATAGTGAGGTTAAATAAATGACTGCAAAAAAAATAAAAAAAGCAATAATTTTACACTCGGGGGGGCTTGACTCCACCACTTGTTTATACTGGGCTTTAAATCAAGGTTACGAATGCGTTTGTTTAAACATAGCCTATGGCCAAAGGCATAAAAAGGAAAGGGATTGCTGCCGCAAAATTTGCAAAGACTTAAACGTTAAATTAATAGAAATAAGTTTGAATTTACCCTGGTTAAAAGATGTCACATCTTTAGTAGGCAATAAAATATCCATTCCAAACGAACCCATATCTAAAATTAAATCTATAGGGCGTTTACCGTCTACATATGTACCGGCAAGAAATCTAATTTTTGCTTCTATTGCAGCATCTTTGGCAGATAGCATCGGAGCAAGTGCAATAGTTTTGGGTGCAAATTCCGTAGACTATTCCGGTTACCCGGATTGCCGCCCCAGATTTTATATTCCGTTAGAACGTGCAATTTTTGAAGGAACCCGTTCTGCTGTCGGCGGCCCACGCATTGCAGTCTTAACCCCTTTGCTTAAATTAAGTAAAGCACAAATAGCAAAGCTAGGTGCAAAACTGGGTGTACCGTTTGCTTCAACCTGGAGTTGCTACCGCGGTGGCCAAAAACCTTGCGGAAAATGTGATGCATGCCGTCTAAGAAAAGCAGGTTTTGAAAAGGCAGGAATAAAAGATATTTAATTAGGTAAGGCAGATGAAAATATTTCCAAAATTGTTCAGGATGTTTCTGTTTGTTATTATTGCACCGCTTTTAATAACTGCAGTATTTTTATTTCAATATCAAAAACATGCAAAGAAAGAACTCCTGCAAAATTATTTAAACACTGTTGAGGTTTTTGCGTTTTCTTTGGAAAATTATGCCCTTGATTTATCCAGAAATATCAATGCTTTGCTTGCCAATCAGACATTACAAGAACAAACAAGCACTTTACAAAACCAAATAATAAAGGATACAAATATTTTATTTATTTCTTTATTTTCCCCGGAAGGTAAAGAACTTGCAAGGGCAAAAAATATAGATTTTGAAGATTTGCCCACTATGGATTTATCCCAAAATAATGAATTAAAAGATCTGCCGTCCGGGCAAGTAAAAATAAATTACCCGGAAGACATTTTCCCCCCTTATACTACTATTACTTTAAAACAAAATAACGGAAATATTTTGTTAATGGTTGCAGATATTACTAATTTGATTACCCAAACGGAATTACATAAAATAGGTAATAGCGGCGGTTTGTATTTTTTGGATAAAGATGGTTACCATGTATTAAGTGCCAGCACATTGCCCATAATAAACTTAAGTGAACAGAATTTAGATTTACAGGGAACAATATCTAATTTTAAAACGCAAACAGGTTTAATTTTAGCAGGGGCTTACATTAAAAACCCGATAGGTGAAGGTTATCTGTTTCTACTCCAAAATCAAAAAGAAGCATTTTACACAATAAATTTAATCTCCTGGCTTATCGTATTTTTTGTTTTGGCGACAACAACATTATCTTATTTTGCATCTATGTATTTTGCGGAAGATTTAGCAGAACCGATGGATAAACTCATTGAGGCAGCAAACGAAATAACAAAAAATAATTTTTCCGTACACATAGATGAAAACAAATACTTGGAAGAATTTACCCCTTTAATAAAAACTTTTAACTCTATGGCTGTAAAACTTAAGGAATATCAAACCGTTCAACTTGATAAATTACTTGAAGAACAAAACAAAGTCAATTTGCTTGCGCGTTTAATGAGAGACGGGATTGTAATGTGCACTTTAGACGGCACAGAACTTTTTGCAAATAAAACGGCAAAACATATTTTAACCAGTGAAGCATTTGCAGAAAATATTGAAAAAACAATTCGTTTGGAAGATCTTAAAGATCCTTCTTTAAAAGAATTATTAAAGGTTCCGAGCGGAACTGTTTTTAACTATATGAAAGACGGAAAGCCGGCTTATTTCGAAGTAGTGATTGAAACTTTCCGCCCACAAAATCAAGAGCCTGTTGCAATTATTTTATTTAGGGATATTACATCTGAACACGAAATCAGCGAAATGAAAAATGATGTTTTTAATGCTGTAGCACATGATCTTCGCGCACCGATACTTGGTATTCAAGGTTATATTATGCTTTTAGAGGAAGGCAATTTAAGTAAAGAAGAACAAAACCAAATGCTAAATGCAATTTCAAATTCTTCTAAAATGCTTGTAAATTTAGTAGAAAACATTTTAGATATTTCAAAACTTGAACGAGGTCTTTTAGTCTTAAACAAAACTACTTTTGATTTATCAAAAACAGTAAACGATATTATATATGCTTTAACACCTCTTGCCAAACAAAAAAATTTAGAACTTAAAGTAAATTCGGAAAATAATTTACCTATTGATGCTGATAAAAATTTACTTGAAAGGGTGTTCTCAAATTTAATATCAAATGCTATTAAATTTACTTCTGAAGGCGGTGTTTTTATAGATATACAAAAAGATGGACAAAATTACAGAATTACTGTCCGCGATACAGGTATAGGTATTCCTAAAGAAGAGTTGCCTAAAATATTTAAAAAATATCATCAAGCAGATAGAAACGTTAAAGGATACGGTCTTGGTTTAACGATAGTAAAACAAATTATTGATGCCCATAAAGGCAATATTGAAGTTACTTCAGAAGCTAATAAAGGAACGACATTTTCAATAATCTTACCTATAAATCTAGAGGGGGCTGCGTAATGATTGTTTTTTGGCATTTACTTCTTGCCCATTTGCTTGCGGATTTTACCTTTCATACAGATTATATTTACCGCAAAAAAATTACAAATCCTTTCAAAGGACTATCGGTACATGGCTTTGTATACATGGTCTGCCTCATAATATGTTGTTTGCCTTATCTTGAGATGAAATGGTTTACATTAGCCGGTGTTTCCTTTAACGGGGTTGAAACAATATTTTTACTTACCTTTCTTCATATGTTAAGCGATTATATTGATGTTTCCGATAATCACGATGTAATCGGCATAAATGCTTCAATGTTCGTATGCTGGCAAATAATCGAAATATCCGTTCTATTTATAGTAGCACCTTTTATTTTCCCCCCCAAAGCAAGTATATCTCTTTTAATTTTGAAATTTATAATAATTTTAAATGGCTTAATAATCTCTGCCCATGCTTTGATGGTTCTAATACATTTATTCACCAAAGATTTTATACATACAAACTATCCTACCTTTGATGAGAGATATGTTTCTATGATTTACCGAGCAGGGCTTTATATGTCTTTAGTTTTACCCTCAAGTATAGCTTTTATAGTTGCTCTTATATGGATAGGCTGTTTGTTTGTAGTATTTAATATTAAGCAGGTAAATTTTATGTCCTATAAAAATATTTCCGGAACAATTCTAACCATCTTAATAGCAATAGGTGTGAGGTTACTGATTTACCATGTATATTAGAGAAGCAAAATTTGTATGCCTTGATACAGAAACTACGGGTTTAAGTTTCCCGCGCGGCGGCCGCATTTGTGAGGTGGCATTGCTTGCAAGCCAAGCCGGAAAACGCGTAAGCAGTTACAGCACTTTAATCAACCCGGAAATGTATATTACCCCTGATATTACCGCCATACACGGTATAACGAATGAAATGGTTGCTGATGCACCTTATTTTAAAGATATTGCCCTAACTTTAGCAGAACACTTGGAAAACAGTATTTTGATATGTCATAATGTCGATTTCGATGTACCTTTCCTTAAATATGAATTTGAAAATGCCGGCCTTAAAATGCCTGAAGTTACAACTTTAGATACACTTAAATTTGCACGCACACACGGTTGTTTTACAAGGAACCGTCTTGGCATTATTGCTGAAGAACTTGGCTTTTCTTGTGAAGGATGGCACAGGGCCATGGCTGATACAATTATGGCTGAAAAGATTTTTTACCACTTCTTAAAACACTTTATGCAAGCAGGAGCGCAAACGGTGGAAGATTTAGTGGAATTACAAACAAAAAAAATTGGTTTAAAAATTACAGGAGTTAAATAATATGAAAAAAGTTGTTTTATTGATCAGAGACGGTTGGGGTGTAAGAAAAGATAAAAATAATAATGCAGTATTAAACGCAAATACGCCGAATATTAATGGCTATTTGGCAAAATATCCTCATATTTTGATTGAAGCATCAGGTGAGGAAGTCGGCCTCCCTGCCGGATACATGGGTTCTTCCGAAGTAGGCCATTTAAATATGGGCGCAGGCCGCATTGTTATCCAGGAATTAAAACGTTTAAAAGACGCTTTTGAAGACGGTTCAATTTATAAGACACCTGCTTTTAAAGCGGTTTTGGATAATTGTGTTAAAAATAACAGCGCGTTACATTTAATGGGACTTGTGCAAGATGAAGGCGTTCATGCGCACCAAGACCACCTTTATAACATTCTTAAAAAAGCAGCGGAACTTGGTATTAAAACCGTTTGGGTGCACTTTTTCGCCGACGGACGCGATACACCGCCCAACAGTTCACTCGGTTACCTTAAAATGCTTGAAGAAAAATTTAAGGAGTACGGCGTCGGCCGCGTTGCTACATTAATGGGTCGCTATTATGCGATGGACAGAAATGAAACTTGGGATTTAACTACCCAGGCCTATGACCTTATTGTTGACGCAAAAGGCCGCGTTGCAAAAAGTGCAGAAGATGCAATAAAAAATTCTTATGAAAATGACAAAACACCGTCAGGCAGTAAAATGGTTGATGAATATATCCCCCCAACCGTCATTGAGGGTTATACCGGCGTTAAAGACGGTGACGGTATTGTTTTCTTCAACTTCCGCCAGGACCGCGCCATACAGTTAACAAGATCTTTTGTGGAAGATGATTTCCCCCTCAAACGCAATCGCAGACCGAATATTGTTTTTTGCGGACTAACGAAATATTATGACAGTTTTAAATATAATGCACTTGCCCCGATGAGCGAAGGCGGCAGTATGAATAATTTGCTCGGCGAAGTTATTTCAAAAGCAGGCAAAACGCAACTTAGAATTGCCGAAACACAAAAATTTAAACACGTTACATCTTTCTTTAACGGCAAACTTATTAAACCTTTTGTCGGTGAAGACAGAATTGAAATCAAAGGCACTTTTGACCCTGCAACTTACGCCGAACATCCGGAAATGGATGCCCGCACAGTAGCAGACAGAGCAGTAACCGAAATTGCAAAAAACAAATATGATTTTGTTGTCTTAAATTTTGCAAACTGCGATATGGTGGGCCATACAGGTTCTTTTGAAGCGGCAAAAAAAGCCGTTGAAGTTGTTGATGAATGTTGCGGCAAAGTGGTGGAAGCGGCTTTAAAAGCAGGTTATGCAATTTTAATCACCGCCGACCACGGTAATGCGGAAGACATGTGGGATGATAAAATCAATATGCCCAAAACCGCACACACCACAAACCCGGTTGAGTTCATTTATGTAGCAGATAATGCAAAAGATATTAAACTTGCAAACGGCGGCAAACTTGCCGATATTGCCCCAACGGTTTTGAAACTTTTGGAAATTGCGAAACCAGCAGATATGACGGCAGAAAGTTTGATAATTTAAGTAAAACATTACAAAACTTAGCCCCCTTATTTTCAAAGGGGGCTTTTTTCTAAATATTTAAGTCCCAAAAATTACCTTATAATTGCTATAATGTATAGAGAGGTAAAAATGGCCGGTATTGATCAATCCAAATTAAAAAATATTTTTTCAGCCCTAAATAAAAATAAACTTGACGGGCTAGTTTTAACAGATTTGCACGATATGAATTATCTGCTCGGCGAAATTTTTTGTGAAGGTGAGGCCACTGTACTCATTCATAAAAAAGGCCTTGTAATTGTAACACGTCCGTTATACGAAAATGATGTAAAAAAATATTTCCCGAAAGCCAAATTTATACCTCTTGAACAAGATCAACACCTTGAAATTACCAAACAGGCAAAAACACTTAAATTAAAAGCACCTGTTTTTGACGAGAAAAAAGAGTTTTTTGCCGCCGCTAAATTTTACAAAAAAGCGGGTTTCAAAACCGTTTCAAACTTTATAAATTCAGTACGTGCTACTAAAACCGAACAAGAACTTAAAATAATGCGAGAGTCCGCACAAATTGCATACGGTGCTTTCCTTTACATCAAAAAAGAAATCAAAGCCGGTATGACGGAAAAGCAAGTAGCGCTTAAAATTGAAATGTTTATGCGTGAACGCGGTGCAACGGCAATGTCCTTTATTCCTTTGGTGTCTTTTGGTGCAAACGGTGCAAACCCACACCATTTGCCTGACGATACCAAATTAACAAAAAATACTGCTGTATTGCTTGATTTCGGTTGCGTTTATAAGGGTTATTGCTCTGATATTACGCGTTGTTTTTGGTTCGGTGACAAAATAAACCCCGAATATCAAAAGATTTTAGACCTTGCAATTCTAGCACATGATACCGCCGCAAAAAAAGCAAAATACGGTATGACAGGCGCCCAAATTGATGCACTTGCCCGCAACGTGATTGAAAAAGCCGGATATGGCAAATATTTCACACACAGAACAGGGCACGGTATCGGCTTGCAAGACCATGAACTTGCAGATATATCAGATTTAAACAAAAATAAGATCGGCTTAAATTATTGTTTTAGCATTGAACCGGGCATATATTTGCCGGGCAAATTCGGCGTACGCCATGAAGATTGTTTTTACATGACCGCGAAAGGAATCAAACAAATAAAATGACGGAAACACTTAAAAAATTTCAAAAATATCTTGCCGAGCAAAAACTCGGTGGTGCTGTTATTACAGATATTTTAACAGTTAACTATTTAACTTCTTTTACTTTTGCCGGCGAAGGGGATGCTTTCTTGGTTGTTACCCCTAAAAAAGCAATTTGCTATACAAAGGATATGTATTTAATCGACATAAAAAATAAATGCCCTTTTTTAAATTTTGTAAACTCGCTTAATATTGCTGACCTTATAAAAAACCTAGGCAAACAAGCAAAAAACTTTGTTTTTGATCCGTATGCTTCAACTTATTTAAACGGAACAGCTTTATATAAAGCAGGGGTTAAAGAAGCCGCAAAAATAACTTCCGTTATCCGCGAAGTTAAAACGAAAGATGAAATAAAACTTATTAAAAAAGCTTGTGAAATATCTTCAAAAAGTTTTGAAATTTTTAAAAAGAAATTAAAAGCCGGTATGACGGAAATCCAGGCAGCGAAACTGTTAGAAGGCATTATGGCAGAACTCGGCGGCCAAGGCCTTTCATTTGATACAATTATGGCATTTGGTAAAAATACCGCAAATCCGCATCATGTAAATTCAAATCTGAAATTAAAAAAGGAAATGCCGGTCTTGATAGATTTCGGTTGCCGCTACAAAGGATATTGCTCAGATATGACACGCACTTTTTGGTTCGGTAAAAAACCGAGTACAGAATTTAAACATTATTTTGAAGCGGTTTTTGAAGCTTATACCGTTGCGAGCAAGGCATTAAAACCGGGCAAAGGTGCAAAGGAACTTGATAGTATTGCACGCAATTATTTTGAAGATAATTTTGATGCTTCAAAATATTTCATCCACTCTCTCGGACACAACTTGGGGCTTGAAATACATGAACGCCCTATACTTTCCCAAAGAAGTGAAGACACCGTCAAAGAAAATGCAATAACGACAATAGAACCGGGGCTTTATTTTAAAAACAAATTTGGTATTAGGTATGAAGATACCTTTTTAATAACAAAAACAGGCAGTATAAAATTAACTAAATAGGAGAATATTATGATAGGAACACCTCAATTTAAAGAAGGTTTAATATTTAAAAACGAAAACGGCGAACTCGTTGAAATTTTGGAATATCAACATCACCGTAAATCCCAAGCACGCGCGGTTGTACGTGTAAAACTCAAAAATTTAAATACAGGTTCATTAATTGAAACCAGCTACCGCCCCGAAGATAAATTTGAAGAAGTTACTATTGAAAAACGTCCGCATAATTTCCTTTATAAAGAAGGCGATATGGCTTATTTTATGGACGCGGAATCTTTTGAGCAAATCGGCGTACCTCTTGCCAAACTCGGCAAACAAGAAAAATATTTAGTTGACAATATGGAAGTTATTGGCCTTTTTATTGACGGTGTGCTTTTTAATATTCAATTACCGATTAAAGTTGATTTAAAAGTTGTCTCAACAGTCCCCGGTGTAAAAGGTGACACTGTTTCAAATATGACAAAGCCGGCAACACTTGAAAGCGGCATTGAAATTAAAGTCCCCCTCTTTATCAACGAAGGCGATAAAATCAGAATTGACACAAGAACTGATACCTATGTTGAAAGAGTTAACGACTAAATTTTTAGTTACAATTTTCCTATTTGGTCAGATATTTCAAGCAGCTAACGCGCTTGAAATATCTGCTTTTAAAGCGGAAGATGACGGCGAAGTAACAATAACTTTTTGCAAAACAATTGAAATTAAAAATGTGTCTTTAGATAAAGGTTCCGTAATACAAACAGTGATATTTGAAAAAGATGACGGAGAATATGAAAATATTGCCTTAATGAACAAAGATTTTGCTAATCATATAATTTCTTGCTTCGAAGGTGTTTGCAATATGATGACAACTTGCAGGACCTCGCTTTATTCTTTAATTAGTGCAAGAAAAATAAAAGACAAAAATTTGGTTATTGCAAAAGTTTCCTTTGATAGAGATATAAGTGCGATATTTCTAATTTCGACATATCAAAAGGGAAATAAAACTTTATATCGGGTAACAGCGCCGCAAGATTTAAAATTTTTAAATAAAAAATATAAAAAGAATTTTAGGAATTGGTTAATTAACGAAACCAAAGATTTATTATGAAATGTTTTAACCCAAAAACGCAAGAAGTTTTTGCAAATAATCTTAAGATGAATAATACCTATTTCAGCCGTTTAATTGGGTTAATGTTTAAGAAAAATTTACCGGCAGGAAGCGGAATAATTTTAAAACCTTGCACGCAAATTCATACTTGTTTTATGAGGTTTAATATTGATGTTATCTTCTTAGATGATAATTTGAAGGTTTTACATGTTATTGAAAATATGCGGCCTTGGCGCATAAGCCCGTTATTTCTTAAGGCTAGGTATACAGTGGAACTCCCTGCTGGAACTTTAAAAGGACGCGTCAAAAAAGGTGAAATTTTGGCAATTGGGCTCTAGTTTTTATATAATTAGTTAGGGGATTATTTATGAAATTTAAAAAACTTTTATTTTTAACTTTACTTTTTACACCGACATTTGCGATGGCCATATCTTCATTTGGTGGCTTTCGCGATAATGTCACAGCCCAGAACTTACCGTATTTTTCAAAAGATTTGGCAGCTATGCTCGGGGCTTCTTCTTACAGTACGGGGCGCATTTTAGGTTGGGGCGGTTTTCAACTTTCAATGCATGGCATTTATGTGCCACATTTAAACAAAAAAGATACAGCCCTTGGCCCGCGTGATGAAAATAAAAATTTATTTATGCCTCTTATTCAAGGGGAAATCGGTTTGCCTTTCCGTTTAGACGGTTTTATCCGTGCAATTTCTTATGACGGTTTAACACTTGCAGGCGGCGGCCTTAAATGGGGTATAACCCGCCCACGTGATGAAGATTACACATTCCAAGCTATGCTTGTTGCTTTGGCCCAATCAGGTGTATATCGCGATTTTTCTGTATCACATTACAGTGGTAATTTAGTCGTGGCTTTTAAAACACCTTATGTTACGCCTTACGTGGGTGCCGGTGTTGATTACATGGTGCTTACGGTGGAAAGTACTCCTACTTCAGATCCTACTTTGGCAGATAAAAAATCATATTCAACAACCGCACGCGGAACAGCCGGTTTAAACTTTAAACTACCTAATTATATGGACTTAAGTTTGGCCGCAAATTTTGCTTCTTACGGCGTCGGTTATGAGGCCAATTTCGGTGTAAGGTTCTAATATGCAAAGCAAAGCCGCTATCGGTTTATTTGATTCAGGCGTCGGCGGGCTTACTATTTTAAAAGCTTTACAACAAGTTTTACCCTCTGAAAATATTATTTATTTCGGTGATACCGCACATGTTCCTTATGGTAATAAATCACAAACAGCGGTAACAAAATATTCTACCGAAATCGTTAAATTTTTGGAAAATAAAAAAGTCAAATTTATTATTGTGGGTTGTAATACAGCGTCTGCTTTGGCTTTGCCAAGCATTAAAAGAATTGCAAAAGTTGATTTACTCGGTGTTTTACTTCCTGCTGCAAAGCAAGCCGTTAAAACAACAAAAAACGGTAAAATTGCCGTCATAGCAACACAAGCAACGGTTAACAGTAACAGTTATAAAAATACTATTTCAAAATTAAATAAGAATTTAAAAGTTTACCAATTTGCCTGCCCTCTTTTAGTACCGCTTATTGAAGATAAAAAATTGCTCAAAACTTTACTGCCTACCATGCTTAAATATTATCTTGCACCTGTCAAAAAATGCGGTGCTGATACTTTGATTTTAGGTTGCACGCATTACCCGATAATAAAAAAACAAATTGCAAAAATGCTTGGGCCCGGCGTAAAATTGATTGATTCCGCACATAACACCGCGCTTGAAACAAAAAATATTTTGGCTAAAAATAATTTGTTAAATAGCTCTAAAGCAAAAGGCAAAATTCAAGCATATACAAGTGATGCACCAAAACATTTTGAAATTTTGGCAAAAGCAATTTTAAACCAAAAATCTATTAAGGCGGAACTAGCAAAATGAATATTTATTCCGACGAGCGTTTAATAAATTTAGGCATAATTTCCGGCACAGTGGGGCGTGATTTCGGCTCAGCGCGTGATAAAGAAATCGCCGCAAAAATTTTTGAAAGTTTGGGTATCCCCCCCACAAAAATACTTGGTTTAAAACAAGTGCACGGGGATAAAATTATCAGCATAAATACAGAAGAAGATTTAAAAAATTATAAAGCGCAAAATCTGCATGAAGCGGACGGTTGGCTTTTATCTTTACCGCAAACAGGTGCGATGATTTTAACCGCAGATTGTGTTCCGCTTTATTTATGGTCTGCCAACGGTAAATATGTATCTTTAACGCATTGCGGCTGGCGCGGAGTGGTGCAAGAACTACCCAAAAAAGCGGCGGAACTTATCAAAACAAAAACTACTGAAAAACTCCAGGCATATATCGGCCCACACATTAAAGATTGTTGTTTTGAAGTAAAGGAAGACGTTGCAAGTAAATTTCCAAAAGAAGCGGTTATTCATCGCAATAATAAAATTTTTGTAGATCTTGATAAAGCGATAATTTTACAACTTAAAGCCGCCGGTGTTGATGAAAGTGAAATAAAAACAGGCTGCCATTGCCAGTGCACGTCTTGCAATAAAAGAGATTTCTTTTCCTATCGCCGCGACGGCACAAAAGACGCTCAACTTTCATTTATTTATAAGTTATAACTATGAATATTTTAATAATAGCAACAAAAGACGAAGCAAAACAAGTCAAAAAACTTGCAAATACCAAAATAATAATTACCGGTATGGGCGAGTTTAATGTCGTAAAAACAATTTCAAAAGCAATACTAAAAAAGCAAATAACCGCTAAAGATAAAATATTTAATATCGGTTATTGCGGTTCAAATATTTCGCCCGTTGGAACGGTACATCAGGTGGCTGTTTCCGCAAGTGAAATTAAATCAAATTTTGTTGAATATAAAGATGTTAAACTTGCTAAAAACGGTGAAAAATGTTACTCTTCAAACAACTTTGTAACAGAAACAAAAAACAAAGGTATTTTTGATATGGAACTTTACACTATTGCCAATATTTTCCCGAAAGTTAAGGCAATAAAAATAGTTTCAGACAGTTTAAGCATGAAAGAGTATCACGCGGTATCCGTGGAAGATGCTTGGCGTGAAGCAAATAAAATTTTGGCACAAATGTGTAAGTAAATTTTGGTAAAATAAAACTAACAGTTCTCTTAATTAAGGAGAGTAAAATGAAAAAAAGATATTATTATATTATTTGCCTACTAGTTGGTTGTTTGTTGTTTTGTGGAATGTATCTTGATATGGACGAGATTAAACAAGATATAGTAAGCAGCATTTCTGCCGGTAAAGAAAAATATGTCTCAGATGATTTAGAACCTTATTCTACGGATATGGAAAATAAAGAAGAATGTAAAGCAAAATTAAATAATTTAAATTCCCCCGAAATAGATATAAGATATTGTGATATGTCAGACGTCGATTTTACAGAATTACCGGAAGATATTATAAATAAACTTTCTTTTAATGATAGCACAATATGGCCTTCAATAATGCCTAATTGGTTTGACTTGGAACAGATAAATAAGATAGGCAAAACACCCGGTTTAAATGTTAAAGAATTGCATGCGAGAGGTATTACGGGTAAAGGCGTAGGTTTGGCTATTATTGACCAGCCTTTATCTTCCCACCAAGAGTATAAGAATAATATTAAATATTATAAAAATTTTACAAGATATAAAGAAGGCACTATGCATGGGACAGCTGTATCTTCTATTGCAGTCGGTAAAAATATAGGTGTAGCACCAGACGCAGATTTGTATTTTGTAGCTGCCCAGTTTAATGTAGATAAACAAAGTCATATTTTTGATGCTGGTCCGATTGCCAAAGCAATAAATTATATCTTAGAATTAAATAAAACTTTACCTGTAAAAAGTAAAATATCAATTATTTCTATTTCCAGAGGTTTTACGGAAAATGATAAAGATGCGGATAGACTTCAAACTGCTTTACAAAATGCCAAAAAGCAAAATGTATTGATATTAACAACTAACCATATCTTGGCAATAAGCAGAAATGGATATTATGCAGACCCCTATGATTTGGCATCCTATAATTATCCTCCCTTTTGGTATAGAGATGAAGATATGAGAATTATATCAAAAAGTAAAAAAATTTTTGTACCTACTGATTACAGAGTTACCGCTTGTGAAACAGGGGAAACTGATTATGCTTATTATTCAGACGGTGGTTTCAGTTGGGGTGTTCCGTATTTGGCAGGTGTGGCCGCTTTAGCAAAACAAGCAAAGCCTGATTTAAAGATGGAAGATTTTATTTCTATTGCCCGTCAAACTGCGGATAGTGTTTCAGTAAAAGATTCCACAGGTAAACCTTATCAAGTAAAATATTTTATCAATCCGAAACGTCTGATTGATAGTTTGCAGAATTAAACCAGCAAAAGTATTTTGAGAAAATTTTATTTTCTCTGCGACGAATAAATAAGGCCAAACTTAGTACACAAACCTAGCAAGTATTTTGAAGATAATTTAAATTTTTCTTTGACGACGAGTACCAAGAAGAACGGGAGCGGAGCGACTCTCGGTACTCTAGGATAAGAAAAATTTAAATTAGCCCAAAAGACGCCGCTAGCAAAGAACGATATAACCAAACTCCCTATTTTCCCCTCAAAAAATGGTATAATTTATTGTAATATATTTAGTCGGGGAAACCCGAATCTATGGAGGAATCATGGCAGTAAAAAAACATAAAGGATATGTCTATTCCTTCGGCGCAGGCCGCGCTGACGGAAACGGTTCCATGAAGGAACTACTCGGTGGTAAAGGTGCCAATCTTGCTGAAATGGCCGGCCACCCAAAACTCAAACTCCCGGTGCCACCCGGTTTTACAATCTCTACCGAAGTGTGCACATACTATTGGAACAATAAAAGAACTTACCCGAAATCTTTAAAAGCCGAAGTTGCCGCAAATTTGAAAAAAGTTGAAAAAGAAACCGGCAAAGTATTCGGTTCAAAAACTAATCCGCTTTTGGTCTCCGTCCGCTCAGGTGCAAGAAGTTCAATGCCCGGTATGATGGAAACAATTTTAAACGTCGGTTTGACACTTGAAACAATCCCCGGCATGATTGCAAGAACCGGTGATGAACGCTTCGTTTATGATGCTTACCGCCGTTTAATTATGATGTACTCAGACGTCGTTATGGAAAAGGCCGCCGGCATTGAGCCGAAAGACGACCAAGGCATACGCAAAATCTTGGACGGTATGCTTGCAGACGTCAAAGCCAAAAAACATTATAAATCCGATACAGATTTAACCGCCGCAGAACTTAAAGAACTTTGCAAAGCTTTCAAAGCAAAAGTCAAACAAGTTTTGGGCAAAGAATTCCCTGATAATGCAATGGACCAACTTTGGGGTGCAATCGGCGCTGTATTTGCCTCTTGGAACGGTAAACGCGCAGTTGCTTACAGAAACATTGAAAAAATCCCTCATGATTGGGGTACAGCCGTAAACGTACAATCAATGGCCTTCGGTAATATGGGCCCGACAAGCGCAACCGGTGTTGCATTTACAAGAAACCCCGGTAACGGTGACAGCCATTTCTACGGCGAATATCTTATCAATGCACAAGGTGAAGACGTTGTTGCAGGTATCCGCACACCTAGCCCGATCAACAAATGGTCCGTTTCCGGCCACGGTAATGATGATAAATTTTTAGCGACCGTAATGCCTAAAGCATATAAACAACTTGACGATATTCAAAAACGTCTTGAAAAACACTTTAAAGATATGCTTGATATTGAGTTTACCATTGAAGACGGCAAATTATATCTTTTACAGTGCCGCGTCGGTAAACGCAACGGTATCGCAGCAGTACAAATGGCTTTGGATATGGTAAAAGAAAAACTTATTACCAAAAACGAAGCAGTACTCCGCGTAAGCCCTGCACAACTTGATGAACTCTTGCACCCGATTGTAGACCCTAAAGCCGAAAAAACAGCCAAACCTTTAGCAAAAGGTTTACCTGCCGGCCCGGGTGGCGCTTGCGGTTTTATCGTATTTGATACAGAATCAGCAATTAAAGCACGCAAAGCAGGCAAAGCAGCCATTTTAGTTCGTGAAGAAACAAACCCTGAAGACGTTGAAGGTATGCGCGCAGCGGAAGCCATTTTAACAGCCCGCGGCGGTATGACTTCACACGCTGCACTCGTTGCACGCGGTTGGGGTAAATGCTGCATCGTAGGTTGCAGTGATATTTCTGTTAACTTAGCAAAACGCACAATGACCGTTGCAGGCAAAACATTTAAAGAAGGCGACTTCTTAACCTTAAACGGTACACGCGGTTTAGTTTACGGCGGTAAATTAAACATGTTAGACGGCGGTACAGCAAATAAAAACTTAGCCGCTTTCTTAAAAATCTGCGACAGCGTTAGAACTTTAGGTGTTCGCGCCAATGCCGATAACCCGGCCGATGCACAAAAAGCAAAAGACTTCGGTGCAGAAGGTATCGGCTTATTCAGAATCGAACACATGTTCTACGGTGCAAACTCAGAAAAACCTTTGTTTGCTTTACGCAAAATGGTTTTATCCACCACCACCGAAGAACGCGTTAAGGCCTTAAATGAAATCTTCCCTTACATGAAGAACGACATTAAAGCCACGCTTAAAACAATGGCAGGCCACCCGGTAACAATTCGTTTAATGGATCCACCTTTACACGAATTTATCCCACACAGCAAAGATGCCGTTGCCGCAATTTGCAAAGCTTTAAAAATCAGCGAAGCGGAATTTTATAAACGTGCAGATGCTTTAGCCGAAGTTAACCCGATGATGGGCCACCGTGGTATCCGCTTAGGCGTAACTTACCCGGAAATTACTTCCATGCAAGCTCGTGCTATTTTTGAAGCAGCAGCGGAACTCATGAAAGAAGGTTTAAAAATTAAACCGGAAATTATGATCCCTGTTGTTTGTGTTGATAAAGAAATCATCAGCCAAAAACCGTTAATTGAAGAAGCATATAAAGAAGTTAGCAAAAAATACGGTAAAAAATTTGAATATCATGTCGGTACCATGATTGAAATCCCGAGGGCTGCAATTACTTCAGATAAAATTGCACAAGTTGCAGATTTCTACTCTTTCGGTACTAATGACTTGACTCAAATGACTTTTGGTTTCTCCCGTGATGATATCGGTGCATTTGTTCCGTCCTACATTGAACAAGGTGTTTTAAAGAACGATCCTTTCCAAATTTTGGATCAGGAAGGCGTCGGCTTCTTAATCAAACACGCTGTCAAAGCAGGCCGCCAAGTGAAACCGAAACTCAAAATCGGTATCTGCGGTGAACACGGCGGTGAACCGTCAAGCGTGGAATTCTGCCACAGGCAAGGTTTCAACTATGTTTCATGCTCACCGTTCAGAGTGCCAATAGCACGCCTTGCAGCAGCACAGGCAGCCGCCAAAAAAACTAAATAGTTTTAGTTGATTGGTAAAATTTCCCCCCGCGTTAGAAGTTTAACGCGGGGGGTTTTGTTTGATATATTTTCTTTACGACTGAAAATTTTATTTTTTGCTTAATATTTGTTATAATATAGTGTCTTAAATTTATTTAAGATTTACAATTTGTTGGAGAGATGGCCGAGTGGTTGAAGGCAACGGTTTGCTAAACCGTCATACGAGGTATTCCTTGTATCGAGGGTTCGAATCCCTCTCTCTCCGAAAAAATTTACCCTCCTTTACGGAGGGTTAATTTTTTTGGATAGAGCAATGCCAACTGCTTGGCATTGCGTCGGGATTCGAAGCCCGGAGCGTTGTGCGAGTTTTGCCGAAGGCAAAGGCGAGCACCGCGAGGGCAGGGGTGGAGGAAAATTCCGTCAGGAATTTTACCGGAACCCGAATCCCTCTCTCGAATTTCTTTGGATAGAGGGAAGCAAACTGTGGGGGCACAGCGCCTCGCTGCTTGGCATTGCGTTGAAATTAAAATAAAAAAATGACTTAACATTAATATTTTTATTTGATATACTATACTTGTATTAAAAATAAACGTTTCATCATTTAAGGGACTTTATTATGCGAAATAAAAAAGGTTTTACATTACTTGAATTACTGGTAGTCGTTTTGATTATCGGTATATTAGCATCTATTGCTTTACCTCAATACACGAAAGCAGTTGAGAAAGCCAAAGTATCAGAAGCACTTACAACTCTTAAGAGCATTGAAGATTCTTTATATAGATTAATGTATGAAAATGATAATCTTGAAAATCCTTCTTTTGATATACTTGATATAGAATTACCGAATCAGTCAGAAAATGATTACGCCACTGAAAATTTTGAATATATACTTTTTGGCGATGAAATAAGCCAGAGAACTTTCACAGAACTGTCAGCACTTAGAACTAATCATTCTTATGAATTAGTCATGATCTTAAATGTAGATGGAAATGGAAAGACACAAACTCTACGTTATTGTTACACTCTCGGCACAGATGTTGGAGATTATATTTGCAACATTTTGAGGGCTCAAGGCTGGGCATATTGCGACGACCCACTAGGTGCTAGTTGTTCACCTGAGTAATAATTTAAAATAAGCCCCGCCATTAAGCGGGGTTTATTTTTAACACTTACAAATATTCAAATTAATACTTTTTTAAGGCGATATCTTTTGCGATATTGTCCCTTGCTTCAACAGTCTTTTCATCTAAATCAACGACATAAGTTCCGCAAGCAATAGGGTAATCTTTTGTATCTGTTATCGTTTTTGTATTAAGTGAAGCGATCTTCCCTTTAACATTACAATCGACTTGGTAAACCGTTGTGCCTATTTTTTGGGCTTTCCAAACTTTATCATTGGTAAATAATACTTGCCCTTTTTGTTTTTTGGCATTATCTAAAGCACGGAGATAACCATCAATATCGTCCCCGTAAAAACGCTTAAGCAATTTAACTGCCTCATTGCTTTCATAATCAAGCTTTTTGGCCAAAGTTTCGGCGTCAATTTCCTCAGGCATGACAGGCTCAATATAGACAATTTTTGCTTCTTGTGCTAAAGTACGCTGTACATCATACATCGCACCGTTAGCCTTATTTTCGGCATTTACTCTTGCTTGCTCCGCACTTTGTTTAATATTTTCTCCTCGTTGCTTTAATTGTTCAGAACCTTGTTTAATATCTTCTTTTTGTTGTCTGAGTTTTTCTTTTGCCTCTTTGGCTTGTTGTTTAGCCATTGCTCTTTCTTCCTTTATTTGTCTCCTGTATTCCAAAAGTTCTTGTTGCCTAATTCTTTCTTCTTCCGTTACAGGTCTTTTGGAAAGCCATTTCTTTTCCTTATCTGTTTTATCAAAAGGCGAAACTTGCCCTTTAAATAACATCGCCTCTTCCACATATTCTCTTTCTGGGCTTTCATAACGTTCTGCCACGGCTTTGATATAGTATTCCCTTTGCTCATTTTCCGCTCTGGTTAAAAGCTCTTTACGGTTAAGACCGCTCATACTTAATGTTTTATATGAGGAATTTACATCTTTATTAGTAGCAGATGAAAGGGCTTCTGGGTAAGTTTTTTCTTTTATTTCATAAGCGCCGGCTTCATTTTTTAAATCAGGCTTATAAATATCTTCATATTCGAGTGTTACAATACCGTCTTTGGAGATACCTTCAGGGGAACTTGCTTTTGCGGAAAGACGATTTAAAAAATGTGAATAAATTAAATTAATCCTTATATTATCAGGGTAATAACGGCGGGATACGCCATATTCTTCCAAATCTTTAGTAAAACCATCGTTAAAATAAAAATCTACGCTTTTATTTTCAGAATACCAGCAACATTCCTCAAGACAGGTAGTAGGATTGTTTTTTATTCTCTCATACACCGTACCTGGGTAAAAAGACAGGTCAAAAACGAAGCATACGTCTTGCACGTTGCCGGATCTATCTATCTTTGAAGAAACGATTTTAACCCAATTTTTGGTTGTTTCTCCGTCTAAAGTTCTGGTACCTGCACATGAGGCAAGCCCTAAACAAAAAATAAATATCAATAGTTTTCTCATAATTTCATTATACTTTTTTTAAAACATTATGTACATTTATTTAAAATTTGTTACAATTTAATAGGAGGTGTTTTTTTATGAAATACTGTTTTATGATTTTAACGCTTTGCGTTTTATTATGTGCTTGTGCTACCACAAATGATGAAGGATATTATTATTATAAAGAAAATGGTGTTTTAGAAGAGGAATTTGATTTACTTGTTGCCCCGCAGATGGACTATGAGGAAGAAATCCCCTACGAGGATCAATTAAAAGCAATAAATGAAACTAAAGATAAAACCACGGTTAAACTTGCAAAACAAAAAAAGCCTCAAAAGCCGGCAAAGAAACCGGTTGCCGTAAAAATTAACTAAATGCAAAAAGATATTTCTTTAGAAGATAAAACCAAGTACCTGTTTGATAATTTAAGTAAAGTTACTAATATCACAACAGGTTCTTGGTTTTCTTTGAAAGAAATAAATGATATCGCAAACCAAGTCACACAAATAAATAAACTTAAAAGAGAAAATGATGCCCTAATTTTAGCGCATTATTATTGTTCACCTAAAATTTTATTCGGTGTTGCTGATTTTTGTGGGGATTCATACGCTTTAGCCAAAAAAGCAAAAGAAGCAAAAGAGCAAAACATTATTTTTTGTGGTGTTACTTTTATGGCGGAAACCGCAAAAATTTTAAACCCTGATAAGAAAGTTATTCTCCCCCCTATGACTGCAGGGTGTTCGCTTGCAAGCGGCATAACGGCACAAGAAGTGTTGGCTTTACGCAAAAAATATCCAAATGCAAAAGTGCTTTGTTATATAAATTCTTCTGCCGAAGTTAAGGCAGTTTGTGATACTTGTGTAACATCAGGCAATGTTTTTAAAATTGTAGAAAATACTAAACAAGACCAAATAATTTTTGTACCTGATTTATATATGGCCAAAAATATAGAGGCTTATTTAAAAAATAAAGGTATCAAAAAAGAAATTATCGCCGCAGGTGCAACTTGTTGCGTGCATGACAAATTTAATTTGGCACAACTTAACGACGTAAAAAATAAATATCCGGAAGCCAAAATAATTTCACACCCCGAATGTTTGCCGGAGGTTTGTAAAAATTCAGATTTTGTGGGAAGTACAGCAGGTATGCTTAAATTCGTTAAAGAAAGCAATGCAAAAATTTTTGCTGTTTTCAGCGAATGGGGCCTTATAAATATGCTCGAAGCACAAAACCCCGGCAAAAAATTTATCCCGTGCGGGCGAATATGTGCCAGCATGAAAAGAAACAATTTAAACAATATAGAAAGTGTACTTAAAAATTTGACGGATTTACAAGGTGTAATTTTAGATAAAAATTTAGCACAAAAAGCCAAACAGGCAATAGATAATATGTTTAAGGAGACAGAAAATGATAGATAAAATCGTAGCCCTTGCTCTAGAGGAAGATACCGCACTTGGTGATATAACTTCAGACAATATTTTTACATTAAAGGATAAATCTTCCGCACGTTTAGTTGCAAAACAAAATTTAATTTTATGTGGCATAAATTTGGCTAAGGAAATTTTTGAATATGTGGACCGTAATTTAGTTTTTAAAACTAAATTTAACGACGGAGATAAAATAAAAAAAGGTACAGTTATTGCTACTGTTTCCGGCGCAACTTTAAGTATTTTGAAAGCTGAAAGAACTGTACTTAATTTTATGCAAAGGATGTCAGGCATTGCAACGCAGGCAAATGAATTAAATAAAATTTGTAAGAAATACGGCGTTATGCTTGTTGATACACGTAAGACTTTGCCGGCTTTAAGAAAATTTGATAAATATGCCGTAAAAACAGGCGGTGCAAAAAACCACCGCATGAGCCTTTCAGACGCTGTTTTAATCAAAGATAATCATATCGCCGCGGCAGGTTCCATAACAAAAGCAGTGCAAAAAATAAGGCAAAACATAGGCCACACGAATAAAATTGAAGTGGAAACCAAAAATTTAGCCGAAGTAAAAGAAGCATTAAAAGCCCAGGCTGACATTATCATGCTTGATAATATGACACCGAAGGAAATTGAAAAGATGGTGGCTTTTGTTGAAGGCCGTGCAATTTTAGAGGCCTCCGGCGGAATAAACCCGAACAATTTAGAAGAATATGCCAAGACGGGTGTGGATGTAATATCAATGGGATGTTTAACCCACTCCGTAAAATCGGCAGATATTAGTTTGTTGATTTAAATACTACATAAAAAAATGCCCTACCAAACGGTAGGGCATTTCTATTTTAAAGATACATTTATTTTGCTTCTTCTTTGTCTTCTTCATCGTTTTCTTTAACCACTTGGCGCAAATAATCTTCAACTACACCTTTTGCACCGAGCCCCAAAGCCAAACCAAAACCAAGCCCGAGTGAAGCAAGAATAATAACAATGACATGATTAATTAAGACGAAATTAATGTCAATTTGTTGTAAAGCAAGTAATACGGTAAAAACCAAAACTACAATGTTTACGATTTTAGCAATAAAGACACCACCGCGAATTTTGTTTGCCCTCGCAGAATTTAAAACAAGGCGTTCCACAAATTTGCCGAACAAGGCACCTGCAAACAAAATAATGATACAAGCAACAAGTTTAGGTATAAACATTAAGAATTTTTCAAGTATTACGCTGATGACGGCAAGATGTAAAGAATCTGCTGCAAGCATGATAAATATAATCATTACTGCCCAAGACAAAATAAAAGCCAAAACATAAGTAGGTGATTTTCCAAAACCAATACGGGAAAGAAGTTCATTAACACCAAATTTTTCAGTCCATTGGTCAAGTTTAATTCTGTTAAAAAGGGCTTTTGTTAATGTGCTTGTCCACCTAGACAATAACAACCCCAAAAATAACATTACCAAGGCAACAATTATACCCGGTAAAAGTTCAGCCGATTTGTTAAAAAGCACAACAAACGGTTCTACTGTTTTATTTGCTAAGTTAGCAAGTTCCATACATCCTCCTATTTATACTCAAGTTTCACTACTTTAAATTTGCGTTTTGCACGCGGTAAAACGAGGTCAAAACTTTCCCCAGCTTTTTTACCGAGCATAGCCATAGCCATGGGTGCTTTTACAGAAAGTAAACCTTGGTCCGGGTTACTTTCCATAGAACCTACCAAAGTATAGGTTATTTTTTTACCTTTTTCATCTTCCAAAGTAACTGTAGCGCCTATACGTATTTCAGTTCTATCGACATTTATATCATCGGTAATTTCACAGTTTCTTAAGCGAATCTCAAGTTCATTTATTTTGGCTAAAGTTTCCGCTTGCTTTTCTTTAGCGGCGGCATACTCTGCATTTTCTTTAAGGTCGCCTTGACGGGCGGCTTCGCCGATTTCTTCTGAAAGTTGGGCTTTTATTTTTTTAAGGTTTTCAAGTTCAAGCCTCATCTTTTCATAATTTTTACGGCTTAGATAGAATATTTCACTCATAACTCCTCCAGCAAATCTATTTGGCAAGTTTCTTTAAAGCCAATGTTAAATCTTCCATATCAAACGGTTTATATAAAATATCATTAGCACCGCTTTCAATAATTTCTTTATTCAAACTTTGTTTATTCATACCTGTAATGACAAGTACTTTTATTTTCGGATATTTTTCTTTTAAAGAACGCAAAATATCAAGCCCGCTTTCATCCGGGAAAAACATATCAAGCAAGATGGCATCAGGCACTTTACCTTCGCCAAGAACTTTAAATAGAGCGGGTGAACCATCCGCTGTTGCCAGCACCTCATAACCGGAGCTGTCAAGGGCATTTTCTATGGTAGTTCGCAAAACTGCGGAATCATCAACAACAATTATCGTTTTCATATTATTTCAAAGTACTCACAGCCTTAACGGCAAGATCAAGTAAAGCATCTGTTTGTTTCTTTTCAGGTGCTTCAGCATATAAACGTATTATAGGTTCAGTCCCGGATGGGCGGGCCAAAAGCCAGCTATCGTCCGGAAAAACCAATTTAACGCCGTCTATATCCAAAATTTCTGAAACCTCTTTTCCTAAAATCTTTTTAGGAAATTTTCTTTTTAATTTGTCCGCAAAAGTTGTATTATCGAAAATCTTTTTGATTTCAACATCCTGCCTTTCGTAGCAGCTTTTGCCATATAAGGTTTCTGTTTCTTTTACAAGTTCACTGAGTTTCATTTTGCGAACAGCCATCATTTCCATTACAAATATTGTAAGCAAAAGTCCGTCCCGTTCCGGCATAGTACCTTTCCAACAATATCCGCCTGATTCCTCTGCACCGAACAAAATATCTTCTAAATAGGTACGCTCAGCAATATGTTTGAAACCAACGGGGAGTTCTTCGAACTCAAGGCCGTTTTCGCGTGCAATCCTTTTGGTTAAATAACCCATAGAAAGACATTGCAAAACTTTACCTTTAAGTTTCTTATATTTAATAAGGTAGTGTAATAAAACTGCGGAAATTTGCATCGGGGTAACATATTTGCCTTTTTCATCAATTAAGGCAGATCTATCACCATCGCCATCATAAGCAACGCCGAAAAGGCATTTTTTGCTTACAACCGTTTTTTTGAGTTCGGAAAGTGCACTTTCTTTAGGCTCAGGTTTAGCACCGCCGAAAGTAGGGTCATGTTTAGTGTGTAAAGCAATAACGCGTTTTGCGGAAATTAAATTCTCTAAATAACCGCAAGCACTGCCGTACATATAATCAACGGCGACTTTACCTTTTAATGTTAAGGCCTTTTTTAAATTCGCTTTTGATGAAATATATTTAAAATAAAATTTTTCAAGCCCTTCTTTAGGTTCCACGTTATGGCCTGGAATATATAAGGCAGGGCGTTGGTCAATAAGTGCCTCAATTTCTTTGGTAAATCTTAAAGGCACACTGCCACCGTTCATTTTAATTTTAATACCTAAATATTGCGGTTCGTTATGGCTTGCGGTAATCATAATGGCAAACCAAAACTTTGTAAAAGAAAGACAGCTGATCATCGGGGTACTTACAGGGTCTTTAAGTAAAGTTACATCAAGTTTATTCAATTTTAAAATGCTTGCTAAATCTGCCGCGACTTTATCGGCCATAAAACGCCTATCAAAACCTACCACAACGCCACCCGTTTTATCTTCCAAATTTGAAGGCATATTGATATTAATAAAGGTAGCTAAGGCTTGCCCCATACGCTTGACATTATCAAAAGTAAAATCCCAAGCAATGATACCACGCCAACCGTCAGTCCCGAATTTTATATTTGCCATACACAAAACTCCTTAAAAAGTGGAGGCGGCAGGATTCGCACCCGCGTCCAAATACCCTTATAATTTAAGCACTACAGGTTTAGTTTCGGTTTTGTAGTAAAAGTGCTTGCCCGAAACTGCTGCGCTTTTACTTGTTTAATTTATCTTAGATAAGAGGAGGCTAAACAGTAACCTTTCTTATAGCATACGGCTAATTGACCGTAAGTTTAATACGCCGTAAATACTAAACTAACGGGTTTAGGCTGCTGCCCAAACTGTATTGTTGGTATTGCCAACTATTTGTTTTAGCCCTATTTAAAGCGGCCTGGCCAACCGCTACCTGCGTTTAAACCTCAGAGGTACCTGTCAAAACTAGTCGCCCCCGAAATATGCTTATATTATTATAGCATATCTTTCAAGCGGTTTTTGCATGGCTAGTGTGTATACATATTTAGGCACTACAAATCTACCGTTTAATTTGCTAAAATGTTTTTATACAGTTAACGAGGTTTATATGAAAACAAAGAAAGTCACAGCCAAAACCAAGGCCAAAAATTTAACGGTGCTTGATGAAGTCAAACAACTCTATAAGTTTATGGAAGATAATAAATTATCTTCTTTAGACTATGCAAACAAAGGCACCCATGTTAAATTAGTACGAGCAGGTATGGCACAAAGTGTAGAGGGTACTTTAAACAATTTTTCCTTTCAAACGAAAGAAGAAACAAAAAAAGAAATACCCGTATATGGGGCGACAGTCAAATCCCCTTTACAGGGCATATTTTTTAGAGGAGCTTCACCCAGTGCCCCACCTTTCATTAGGGAAGGTGATAAGGTTAAAGCCGGCACACCTATTTGCTTAATTGAAGCTATGAAAGTGTTTAATGAAGTCAAAGCACCTTTTGACTGTGTTATTACCAAAGTTTTAATAGATAACGGCCAGCCCGTAAAACCGGGTGATATGTTATTTGGCGTTGAAAAAATCTAGGAGGATTTATGCCTTTTAAAGAAAACATTACAGCAACATCATCAAAAATTTTAGAATTACTTAAAGATAAAGAAAGTTTAACTTCCTGGCAAATTAAGGTTAGTTTAAATATTTCAAGTTCACTTTTATATTTAGCTTTGGGTTCTTTAGAAAACCAAAACAAGATTGCTATTGAGCCCGATGGCCTCAATTATAAAGTAACAAAATTAAACGCGTAAAAAGCCCCAGGTGTGTAAAATGAGGCGGACAATTCATAAAAAAGCAAAGAATAAAGCAAGTCAAAGTGGCAATTCCTTTTTCAGAATCTTGTTTTGGGTATTTTGTGCCACGGTATTTTTGTGGCTTACCTGGATTTTATGGGGCACTACCGGCACAACAGGCCCGGCTGGGAAATATGTTTACAACGCTTTAAAATTTGTTTTTGGAACTTCCGCCTATTTAATACCTTTATTCCTAATATATTGGTTATATCGCTCAGTTAAATACAAAACTTTGGCATTCTTTACCTTATTTTTCGGTATGTTTTTAACATTATCAGGGATTTCAATATTAATATCCTTTTTAAAAGTTAATTTTACGCAAAGTTCACTCGCAGGTGGAGTATTAGGTGATTTCCTTTTTAAGCATTTAACGGGTGTTGCAGGTAAAAGCGGTGCAATAATCATTGCCATAGCCTGCATTTTTTTAGGTATACATATTTTAGTTGCAATACCGTGGAAAGAAACCATAGTAAAATGTTGGGGTTTAATTAAAGAAGATTATGTGGCTTGGGATCAAGCAAAAGCAAACCTCAAACAAAAAATTGCCGAACGCAAAGAAGAAGAAAAGCAAAATACACCTAAAGAAGAAACCGAAATACCTGCTGAAGAAACAACTAAAAAAGTTCCGCCAAAGATTATGCGTGCAACTGCTGAAATGATAAAAACGCCGCAAAAGATCAAACAAGAAGAAACACCAAAAGCAGAAAATAAACAAGATGATACCGAAGAAAATACTGAAAACAAACAAACTAAAGAATATATTTTACCCCCCCTTGATTTATTGCGTGCACCTGAAGAAAACAATTTATGCGGTCCAAGTGATGAAGAAATTGCAAAAGCAACTAATTTACTTGAAACCACTTTAAAAAACTTTGATATTCATGCTAGTGTTACCGGTGTAGCACCCGGGCCGGTTATTACGCGCTATGAAATTAAACCTGATGCTGGGGTTAAAATAAGTTCTATTGTTTCCATTTCTAACGATATTGCTTTGGCAATGAAAGCACGCGGCATACGCGTTGAAGCACCTATCCCGGGTAAAGATGCTATCGGTTTTGAAATACCTAATGAAAAGCCTATAATGGTTACAGTTCGCGAAATTTTACAAGATCCATCATTTATAAATTCCAAATACAAAACAACCGTTGTTTTGGGCCGTTATGCAGACGGAGCGCCCGCAACTTCCGTTATTGAAAAAATGCCGCATTTACTTGTGGCAGGTGCAACGAACTCAGGTAAAAGTATTTGTGTACACACAATGATTGCCTCTATCTTATATCGTGCAAAACCGGATGAAATTAAACTTATGCTCGTTGACCCAAAACGCGTGGAACTTACTTTCTATGAGGGCATACCGCATTTATATGATCCTAAAGTACCATGCGAGGATGCAGATATTATCAAAGATGCAAACGGGGCAGTTAAATCATTGCAAGCGCTTGTTAAAGTTATGGAAAAGCGCATGAAAATTTTTGAAATCGCAAAAGTTAAAAATATTGAAGGTTATAACAAATGGGCAGTTGAACATAATGAAGAAAAAATGTTCTTTATTGTCGTAATAATTGATGAAATGGCTGATTTAATGTTACAAACCAAAGCCGCTATAGAAGATTCTGTTCAACGCCTAACACAAATGGGCCGTGCACTCGGCATACACTTGATTTTATGTACCCAACGCCCTTCAACAAATGTTATTACTGGTGTCATTAAAGCCAATTTACCGTCAAGAATTGCATTGCAGGTAGCTTCAAAAATTGACTCCCGCGTAGTGCTTGATTCTAACGGCGCGGATGCTTTACTAGGTAAAGGTGATATGTTGTATTTAGGTATTTCAGATCCTAAACCGAAACGCATACAAGGCTCTTATATATCAGAAGAAGAAATTTCAAAATTAACAGATTTTTGGCGTGCACAAGGCGGGCCTGATTATCCTATTCAAATTAAACCGGAAACTAACCCTAACCAAGGAACAGAAGGTCTTGGCTCTTCCGCAGAGGAAATTATTTCCGCTTTAACTTTGATTTTGGAAAGACGTCGTGTATCTCAAGATTTGCTTAAAGCGCATTTCGGATCTTCAGCTCGTGCTACAAACATTTTAAGCGTACTTGAAATGAAGGGCTTCATTACAAAACCGGAAGGCTCAAACAGATGGGAAATACATTTTGATTTAATTGAATCTGCGTTAAACGAACTTAAACAGAAACAACAACAGCCAGACGAGGAATTTTAATGTTTAAAACAAAAAATATTTTTATAACTCTTTTAATTTTGTGTTTAAGCACAGCGCTTTTTGCCGGCGGAACACAAAAAACAAAACCGTTAACGCAAAAAGAAGTTATACAAAAATTTATTGCTTGGGATAAGAATTTAAAAACCTTGGATACTTTTTATACACAAGAGACATCTTTTGAAGGCATTTTAATCTCAAAGAGTGAAGGCCATTTACTTAAAATGGGCAGTATACTCCGCCTTGAAACTTTAGAAGAAGGGAATTTAACACAATATGCCCTAACGGATAAAAAAATCATAAACATATATGATGCAAAAAGCAATTTAATTACCCAAATGGTTTGGGAAAACTGGCAAGAAACACAACAAAATAAATCTTTATTTGACTTCGGCAATTATGCAAAAATTTTAGAAGATCATAAAGTACTTTCTTTCGAAGAACAAGAAAACGGTTATAGTCTTATTTTAACCCCCAAAGAAGGAGCACCGTATAATTTAACTTTTTTACTGGATAAAAAAACTTTCTTTCCAAAGGAAATAAATTTGCTCAGTGAAGGCGTAAACTCAAAAACAGTTTTAGAAAAAACCAAAATAAATACCAATTTAAAAGAGGAGATTTTTAAATGAAAAAAGCCATGACGCTTCCGAACAAAATTACTTTAACAAGGGCTTTACTTGCAATAGTAATGTTTTTTATGATGGTAACAAAAAACCCTGTGGCTGTTATAATTGCCTCTTTTATATACGGTTTTGCAGCTTGTACAGATTGGATAGACGGCCGCATAGCCCGTGCAACTAAAACTTATACGCCTTTTGGTGCGATAGTTGACCCTTTTGTAGATAAAATTTTAGTTGGTGCCGCATTTTTTGCTTTTACTGATTTACATTTTTTACATGTTCCAGTTTGGGCTGTATTTTTAATTATCTTAAGGGAATTATTAGTTTCTACTTTACGTGTCTTGGCAGCTTTAAATAATAAAGTTTTAGCGGCAGAACGCTGGGGCAAATTCAAGACGACTGTACAACTTATTGCAATAGGCTTAATTTTTGTTATTGCTGATATTTACTTTTGCATACCTTTTACGAAAGGTGCTTTAAAAGAAAGTCTGAGTATGATTAGTGAAATATTATCGGTATTGCCTTATCCTACTACAGTTATTGCAGCAGCTGTTACGTGCTTAAGTGCAGTAACTTATTTAAGAAATAATTGGAAACTCTTAAAAGAATCTTGGAGTTTACCGACAAAATAATTATGAGCCAAAATACCTTAAAATTCTTTGCAAGCGGCGCTTTTATAAGCTATTTACCTACTGCTGTTTTAAAAAACAAAAAAAATACAGGGGCAGGCTTGCTCGGGTCAATAGAGGCATTTTTAATTTATTTATTTCTTATGCCCATGTCTTATTGGGCTTACCTCTTTTTACTTATAGGAATAATTTTGTTTGCAATATATATTTCCCAAAAAGTAGAGTTTGAGGGTACAGAAGATAACCCAAAAATAGTCATTGATGAAATTGCAGGCTTTTTTGTTTCCGCCGCATTTTTGCCTTGTTCTATTAAGACAGCTATTTTAGCTTTGGTTTTGTTCCGTATTTTTGATACCACAAAACTTGCCTTTATTAAGAAAGCAGAAAATTTTGCCACCAAATTCCCCGAAGAAATACGTAAAAAATATTGTTTAAAGGGAGCGGAAATAGTTTTAGATGATATTTTAGCAGGTATATGCGCAAATTTAATTTTATGGATTTTAGTTTTTTGTAAAATTTTATAGGAGGTCTTATGGACTTTTCACAAATAGGTAGTGTTCAAGAACTTTTTAAAGCTGGAGGTGTTGTTTTAATACTCTTACTTTGTTTATCAATCTACTCTATATCACTTATGATTGAGAGATTTTTAAAATATAGAAAGACGATAAACAAATCAAGAAAACTTATGGCTTTTATAAGGAAAACCATTGCAACCGATGGCCTCGGACCTAAGATTTTCGATGCATGCCGCGTAAAAGGTTATTCCACAACACCTGCATCACGTTTAACTTTAAATTTGCTCAAATCAGAAAAAACAAATTTGGCTGAACTTAACGATGTAGCCAACACAATTATTGATTGGGAAGCGGCACAACTTTCACGCAAACTTTCCGCTTTGGCAACACTTGCCAGCACAACACCGTTTATTGGTTTATTTGGTACAGTTTTGGGTGTTATGCGGGCATTTTCAGATTTATCTCTAGCAAGCGGGGCAGGTGCCTCAGTAGTAGCAAAAGGTATTTCGGAAGCACTTATTAATACCGCTGCCGGTTTATTTGTGGCAGTACCCGCTTTGATTGCTTATAACTACTTTTTGAGCAAAGTAAACTTTTTTACTAAAGATATGGAATATTTGGCACAAGAACTGATATCAATAAAGACAAGTGAGCCTATCCAGACTGCAAAAAGCACAAAAAAACGTGCTTACGAGGTCGTTAAATGAGGAAACACCGCCTTCAAACCAGGGGGCTGATGGGTGACATCAACATGGTCCCTTTTATTGACATAACCTTGATTTTGCTAATCATTTTTATGGTTATGACACCTTTTATTGTGCAATCTCAACTTAATGTTGATTTACCATCAGCCAAGGCTGTAAATACCGTCACTGAAGACAATTTAATTAAAGTGGAAATTTTAAAAGACGGGCAAATTTTGGTTCAAAGCCGACAAACAAATTTAAATAAACTTGAGGAAGAACTTATTTTGCATTTAGGTAAAGCTCAAGAAAAGACAATTTTAGTACAGGCCGATAAAACTGTTTCAATAGATAAAGTTGTACAAGTTTTTGATGTAGCAAAAAAACTCGGCGCAGCAAGGCTTGGCATAGGTGTTATAAATAAATAGAGGTTAAATGAACTTAGCGCTTTTTTATTCTTTTGCAATACATTTCGTACTTTTTTGCTTATTTGTATTATGCATTGCTTCAAGCCCGATAAAGCAAAAAGATAGGGCGATGTATACCATAGATTTCATAGGCCAAAGTGCTGAAGTATTGCGTTACGGTGAACCCCAGCAACAAACGGGCGGAACATCTGTAAAAGAAGAAACAAAAGAAGAAGCAAAAGAAATTAAGGAAGAAGTAAAAAGCGAAATTAAAGCGGAAACCAAAACAAAAACTGCCGATAAAGAGTATAATTCTAAAACCCAAATATCAACAAAACCTCAAAAGAAAGAAAAGAAGAAAATTAACCTCTCAAAACCCAGCGTATTAGACCAAGTTGAAACCGATAACTTGGATGTATCATCTTTGCATTCTTTAAGTACTGCAGGCCAAGGCGGTGCGGAAAAAACCGTACAGGCAAGTTTTACTAATTTTCCATATCCCTGGTATATAACACAAGTTCGTAATGCTCTATGGAATGCATGGCAAAAAACAAAACCCAAAAATAATCAGGGGTTGAGTGCTTTAGTATCTTTTAATATTGACAGGAATGGAGCGGTTTTTGAGGTTCAAATCGAAAGGAGCTCAAAAGATGATGCTTATGATTATGCCGCAATGAGTGCTGTAAAAAATTCGGACCCTTACCCCCCTTTGCCTGAAGATTTTGGAAAGGAAATTCTAACCGTAACGGTAGAATTTAAACAGGAGGTTTAATTATGCTTATATTATGGCGTACTTTATTGATTAGTTTATGTTGTTTTGCAGTTCTAATTTGTTACCCCTATTATGCTGATGGTGCTATCACCATTATGCTTACTTGGGCTGTAGTGGCATTTTTTGTTATGCTTGGGCTAACCATAATAACAAAAGCCATTGTTCTTGGTAGAAGTCATATCTTTAATACACTTTTTGATATCACCTTGATAGCTACCTTTTTATATATTTTGCTAAACATTTTTCCGCAACTTGATGGTTCAACACCTTATATGCGTCTTAAAAAGAAAGTCTACCCTACTTCACAGGAAATTGAAGTCGGGCTTGAAAATTTAGGGCTCAATAAAAAGAAAAAAACTTTTGAAGAATTGCAAAATAATATCAATGAAATTACTGACGATTTAAAACAAGTTAAAACCTTGATTACTCAGGAACATAAAGATTAATGAAAGCAATTATTACCGGCGGTAGCGGTTTTGTTGGTAAACGTTTGGCTAAAGCCCTTACTGATAAAGGGTGGGAAGTTGTAATATTCTCACGTAGCAACAAAAATTCCGGCACAATAAAAACTGTTAAAGTAAATTATTTCGATATTGATGACCTAACAAAAAATTTAGAAGGTGCCGACGTAATTTTCCATTTAGCTGCTGTTTTATTTGCAAACAATAAACAAGAATTTGAGAAAGGAAACGCATCATTAACCGCTAATTTAGTTGAAGCTGCAAAGCGCGCTAAAACCGTAAAACATTTTGTTTATCAATCTTCTTTGGCAGCGGCAGGACCGTCAAAAAATATTAATGATTTAATTGATGAAACCTGCACGTGCGCTCCTGTTTCGGACTATGGCAAAACCAAACTTATGGGAGAGGTTGAAGTCAAGAAACTCCCCCCTCAAATAAGTTATACTATTTTGCGTGCACCAACAGTTTACGGCGGAGCAGAAGCAGGTGTATCCAAGATTTCCGCTTGGGTTAATCGCGGTTTAATGGTAAATCCGTCGAAAAAAGATATGTATTTTAGTTTTGTTTACGTCGGCGATTTGGTGGATGCTTTAATTTTAGCGGCGACAAATGAAAAGACTAAAAACGAAACATTTTTTATATCCGAACAAACCATTTACACATGGGAAGATTTTATTAACAAACTTGCACTTGCTATGGGCGTAAAAAAACCGGTAATTTTAAATTTACCGTCTTTTTTGCTTAAATTTGCAGGCTTTTGCTATGGTACGATTGCAAAAATTACGCATACCGTTCCTGCCTTAAATTACGATAAAGTAGCCGAGGCCATTGCCCCTGGCCATTGGGCTTGTTCTTCAAAAAAATGGGTAAATTTAACTAACCAAAAATTCTTATCTTTAGACGACGGTTTAAAAGAAACTTATAAGAGATAAAATAATTTATCTTTGATTTACAAGATCTAATTTGGCCTACGGTAAAATGCCATCAGTTTTGCTACGATTATAATTTCATTTTGAGATACTTTTGTCTTTTTAGAAGGAGTAGATAAAATAATGTCTTCCCCTTCCAATGTCAATTTTTTAATCGTATAGCGGTTTCTGTACCTAATTAAAGCAATTTTACCGCTTTGTACAGATTCAGCAGAAACGAACAATGCAAATTCCCCCTTATCGGCCCAGGGGCAAGCGGTTTTGGAATTTATTTTTAATGCAAAAACTTCTTTATTTTTTGCATCAAACATTACAGGTAAGAATTCTTCCGGCTCGAAGGTATAAGGTAAATCAAAAAATTCACTCTGGATTTCGAGTGCAACACCTATGTGTTTTGAAGAGGGCAATGCAGATATAAGTTCATAAAAACTTTTTGCGGTGGAGGTGCCTTCCCTTATCTCAAAGGAATTCTCCCCCAAATTATTTTCTTGCAAATCTTCTTCAAAATAAGACAAGGGCTTATTAAAAGTTACGGAGAGTTTTTGTAAATTTTTTCTATCAGGTTTAAAACGGTTTTTTACCCAGTGCGAAATAACACTTGAATCCTTTAATCCAAGTTTTTTTGCGAGCTCAACTTTCGTCATAGACGTAAGTTTAAGAAGTTTTTCTATTTTTTGCCCTAAATCCATAATATAACCCTCTCTTATTAAATTTATAGCAAAAAAAAGGGCTGATGTCAAACTAAAAATTCCGTCTAAAATTTGACAACTTAAAAAATATTTGATACAGTTGTATCAGATTTGATACGATTTTTTTAAAAAAATCGCCAAATCAAAAACTAGCGCCTGCGCTAAAAGCAATTAAAACTTGTTTTTAATTGTGAGACGGCTCTCCCACCCCTCCTTTTTAGGAGCGCCGCTTAAGCGGCAAAGCGCAGGCGCGAGTTTAAAGCAACGTGTTAAAGGAGTTTTTATGAAGGAAGTAAAACAAGAACCTAAAATCTTTATTGAAAATAAACAATATAACCAAACTTGGGCTGAACTTTACAAAACCTTACAGGATCTTTTGGATAGACGTCAAGCCCTGCTTGAACAAGTTCAGGAATTTAAACAAATTGATGATGCCTTAAAAAATTATTTTTCAGGTGTTAGTGTTTGCCATATCGGCCCATATAAAGTACATGGGCAAGAAGTTGAGGAAGAAAGTTTTACTCTACCCAATAAACTAAAAAATAAATATTTACACCGGGATAAAAAATGGAAAGTGGAAATTTCAAAAATATAACTATGCAATATTTAGCGTTAAGATGGTTTACTTTAAGCCATTTTGAAAAAGATAAATTTAAACTTTTTCATTCTTTAGAAAGGGCTTTAAAAAATGCCAACACAAAAAATGCAAATTTATGTTGGTATATCCAAACAGAAAATTATCTAAAAAAAGAATTTAAAAAAATAAAAATGAATAATGCTCATTTACAAAAATTACAAAACTTTAACATTAATTTACAAAAATTTTTAAACCAACATAAAATAAATAACAGGTTATTTTTAGAAAACATAGATTTTATGCAACAGTGTGACTGTATTATCTACCACCACGCCCATGCCAATAAAAACACTTCCGATATATTTACTTCCTTACCCTAAACACCCACAAGGCAGTCCTCCTTAACTGCCTAACCCCAAAGCCACACGAGCGCCAAGTAACTTTTCCTACTTGGCGCTTTTACTCTTAAATGATATAATTTAATGTATGAAGAAAGGGTTGGCTTTAACTCTAATTTTTCTTTTGACCGCACAAAGTTTTGCGGCCTTACCGCGTTTTTTGGGTGGGTCCGGCTTCGGTATCAATGGGGCCAAAGCAAACTTTGACGGCAATTATCCTACTTATTGGGATTCTTTAATGAAAGATCAAAGCAGGGAAAACCTCCGCCAAGGACTTGGAGATTTAGCTGCCGCGCGCTACAAAGAAGCATCCCAAATATTTGCAAAAGCCGTCGTAAAAAATCCGGATGAACCTTACACACATATTTTTTTGGGTATTTCACTTTATTGGCAAGGGCAGGTGCAACCGGCAATCGCAGAATATTTAAGCGCTTTAAAACTGGATAAAAAAAATCCGGAAGCACACCAATTACTAGGTATTGCTTACGCATGGCAAGGTAAAATTAAAGATGCTCTTGATTGTTTTAAAAAAGCTTTAAAATATGCTCCAAACAGGCCGGATACACATATGAATTTGGGTTCAACATATGCGGCTTTAGGGAATTATGACGAAGCCCTTTATCACTTCCGTACCGCTACAGATTTAGATAAAAGAAATCCGCTTTATTTCCATCAGCTTGGCTCTTTGCTTGAAATTTTAGGGCGTGATAATAATGCCAAGGAATCTTTTAAACAAGCCCTTACACTTTACCCACATTATGAAGAGGCTTTGCTCGCTCTGGCTGTTTTGGAGGAAAAACTCGGCAACAAAAATAATGCAAAAATAAATTACAAAAAAGCGCTTCGTTTAAAACCCGGTGACAGTATTGCCCGTGCGCGCTATATCAATTTACTTTTGGAAGATGATGAAATTAAAGATTCTTTATCCTTATTTGCGCAAGGTTTTTTAATCTCCCCCCTAGAAGACGGCGGGCTTGCTTTATCTTTAACTTACAGTGGTTCTGAAAGTCAAAATAAAACGAAAAATCAAAAACAAAAGAACAATAACAAAGATTCTCAAACTTTACCGCAACAATTTAAGAACCCGCAACTTGAAAGTTTTAAGAAACGTCTTAAAAAAGTTCCTTCGTCAAAACAAATAAATATTGAGGTTGAAGTTGCACTTGAACCGAAACAAAAACCGGGAAATTTAAAAGCAAACACAAATAAAGAAGGTAAAAAGAGTGCGTTTGCCAATGCCGTGCTTGAGCAGGAAAAAGCTTTAAGTACAACCACTTTTGAGCGTAGTTTTATTTTAGTTTCTTCAGATGAAGAAACCCGTATAAATCAGCTTGAAAACATCTTTAGCGGTTTAAATAATGTTTTGCAAAGTGCCGGCCAAGATTACCAAGTAAAAATGGCTTTAAAAGCACAAACACCAACACAAGACCCCACCACTCTACAACAAGCGGAAACAGGGCCATCAAGCATTTCCACCATGCGAAATAATTCAAAAGCAGGTTATAATCCTTACATGGTCGGAAATGATATGGGCCTTTGGGTTGCAGGTAAAGGCTGGATAAGGTTTATGGAAGATATTTTACCGACAGCAAATGCCCGTTTCGAGTCAGATCAAACTTTTGAAAATTCACTTTTGCTTGCCTTAATATATTTAACCTTAGGCCAAGGGCAAGAGGCAATAAAAATACTTGAAACCACTCAAACAAAAGCACAAAGCGCACAAGAAAAGGCCCTTGCAAACTTAGCGCAAGGCACTGCTTTTGTTGTGATGGGTGATGAAACTAGTGCAAAACAATTCTATACTCTGGCTTTGAAAGAAAACCCGGAAAATAAAATTATAAAAAGCAATATTGAAATTCTTGAGGATTAATTATGCAAAAATACGGCCAGCATTTTTTAGTAAATAAAGGAATAATAAATAAAATAGTTGATACCGCCATTGATAATTTAGACGGCACTTTGGTGGAAATCGGCCCCGGCCAAGGTGCGCTGACAATTCCTTTAATTGAAAAAGGCATAACAAATTTTACCGTTATAGAAATTGATCCTTTAATGACGGAAAAATTACAAGATACCTTACCGGATTGGGCAAAAGTAAACGTGATTCAGGATAATTTTGTTACCATGGATTTAGGTTTCTTGGCAAAAGAAAAGAGATTAAATTTTATCAGCAATTTGCCTTATATTGACGCAGCACAAATTTTATTAAAAGTACTTGAACTTGATAATTTTGCATCGGCAGTTTTTATGTTTCAGCGCGAACAAGCCCAAAAACTTTACGCTTTACCGGAAGGTAAACATTACGGGGCTTTGAGTGTTCTATTTCAAGCACTTGCACAATGTAGGCCTGTTTGCCGCGTAAGCCCGGGCAGTTTTAACCCACCGCCGAAGGTGGAAAGTGAAGTCTTATTTATAACACCGCGCTCTCAAAAGTTTTTCGCAAATGAAATGCACTATCAGAACTTTAAAGAAACGGTTAAAACCGCGTTTTCCTACCGTAGGAAAACCGTCCTTAATGCTTTAGTAGAAAAGTATAAAAAAGATAAAACCGCACTTGCAAAAATTTTGGTAAGTTCAGGTTTAAAAGTATCTTCAAGGGCAGAAGAAGTGCCGGCAAAGAATTATGCTTTGCTTGCCAAAAATCTCGAGGGTTTTATTTTTTAGGAGAATTATGAAAACAATAAAAACAGATGTTTTAATTATCGGTAGTGGTATTGCCGGTTCGCTTTACGCCTATATTTTAGGTACGGCAGGATTTAAATGCACCTTAATTTCAGCAGAAACCTTAAAAGATTGTGACAGCGCATTAGCCCAAGGCGGTATAATTTACGAAGATAAACCCGATTTTAATTTACTCCTAAAAGATATTCAGCGTGCAGGTTGCGGTGTGTGTAATGAAGAGGCAGTTTTGACCGCCTGCCGCGAAGGTTTTAAAGTTATTGAAAAATATTTTATTAAAACTTTTAAAACAGATTTCAATAAAACCCCGGACGGTAAATTTGCTTTAACTAAAGAGGCCGCCCACTCAAAACGTCGCATTTTATACAGTAAAGATGCAACGGGCAAGGCCTTAATTAATTCTTTGCAAAGCGCATTAAAAAAATTAAAAAACGTTAAAATTATTGAGCAGGCCTCGGCGATCGACCTTTTAACTTTATCGCATAATTCACAAAACCCGCAAGATTTATACAAACCATTAACTTGTTTCGGTGCATATATTTTAGATAATAAAACCAAAAATGTTTTTGCGGTAGTTGCCAAAAAAACCGTGCTTGCGACAGGCGGGCTTGGGCAAATTTTTAAGTACACGACAAATATTGATACACTTTACGGCAGCGGTATTGCGATGGCTTACCGCATCGGCGCACGCGTTATCAATATGGAATACACTCAATTCCACCCTACGGTTTTTGCATTAGGTAACAGAAACGCTTTGATTTCAGAGGCAGTCCGCGGCGAGGGTGCAGTTTTAATAAATAAATTCGGCAAACCGTTTATGCAAAATTATCATAAATTAAAAGACCTTGCCCCACGTGATATCGTAGCACGCGCCATTGAACACGAACGATTAAAAACAAAAAGCGATTGCGTTTATCTTTCTTTAAAATCAATGACGCCGAAATTTATTAAAAACCGCTTTCCTAACATTTATAAAACTTGTTTAAACAGCGGTGTTGATATTACCAAACAACCGATACCTGTAATGCCTGCCATGCATTATTTTTGCGGTGGTATTTTTACAGATTTAGACGGCCGCACAAATATTTTAAACCTTAACGCTATCGGTGAATGTGCCTGTACGGGCTTTCACGGCGCAAACCGCCTTGCCAGCACTTCTCTGCTTGAAGCGGTTGCCTTTTCCGCACTTTGCGCGGAGGCTGATATTAAAGAACTTAAAACCAAAAAGTTTTATTTGCCTGCCCCTAAACCTTGGCGCATGGCAACAAAAGACCCTGATATAAATTTAATTTTACAGGATATTTCCGTTATAAAAAATACAATGTGGAATTATGTGGGTTTAATACGCAGTAAAGACCGTTTAACGCGCGCGGAAAAGATTTTAAGACATTTAAAAAATGAAATTGATGTCTTTTACAAGGGCTGTAAATTAACCCCAGAACTTTTGCATTTACGCGACGGTGCACAAACCGCATTACTCGTAACTTACGGTGCCTTAAAAAACAAACACAGTTTAGGCACGCATTATAGGGAGGACTAATATGACAAAATTATCGGAACACGAAAAGTTTTTGGAAATGGCAATAAAATTAGCGACAAAAAGCGCAAAAAGCGGCAAAGGCGGCCCTTTCGGTGCGGTTATTGTTAAAAACGGAAAAGTTCTTGCAAAAGCGCATAATACCGTTACAACTTCAACTGATCCGACCGCGCATGCGGAAGTCAATGCCATACGCAAAGCATGCAAAAAATTGAAGGACTTTCAGTTAAAGGGTTGCACAATTTATGCAAGCGCAGAGCCATGCCCGATGTGCCTTGGCGCAATTTATTGGGCGCGCCCGAAAGCCTTATTTTATGCGGCGGAAAAGCAAATTGCCGCACGCGCCGGCTTTGACGACAGTTTTATTTACAAAGAAATTGCCTTACCCCAAAATAAGCGCAAAATTAAGACGCATCATTTGGCTTTAAAAGACGCATCTTTACCGTTCAAAACCTGGGTTAACAAAAAAGATAAGATTGAATATTAAAACTATTATTTCCCTTGACATTTACAGTAATAAATTCTATTCTTTAATTAGAAGGAGCATTTATGGAATTACATTTAAACGATTCAAACTTTGACCAAGAAGTTTTAAAATATTCAGGTGTCGCCTTGGTAGATTTTTGGGCACCTTGGTGCGGACCATGCAGAATGCTTGGGCCCGTCATTGAAGAAATCGCTAAAGAATATGAAGGCAAAGCAAAAATTTGCAAAATAAATACAGATGAAGCACCGGAACAAAGCGGGAAATTTCAAATTTCCTCTATTCCGACTGTAATTATCTTTAAAAACGGCACGCCGGAAGTTACTTTAAACGGCTTGCAAAGCAAAGAAGAAATCAAAAAACAACTTGACGCGTTGCTCTAATTATTTGTAATATATTCTTATCAATAGCCCGCTCAATAGGGCGGGCAACTTTTCCAAAATTCGGGGTTTCCTAAAAATTTTAGCAGTTTTTTTAAAGGCCTATGCCAGATAAAAAATTCTTTATTATTGACGCACACGGTATTTTACACAGGAACTATCACGCCCTGCCGCCTCTGACTTCAGCAAGAGGTGAGGAAGTAGGCGCATTGTATGGTTTTGTAAATTGGCTACTGAAATTCCTGGAAAATAAAAAACCGACACATATTGCCGTCTGCTTTGATTCAAAAGGCCCCACTTTCAGACACGAAATTTTTAAAGACTACAAAGCAAACCGTCCGCCGACGGATGAAGCGCTTGTAAACCAACTTAAAATTGCGCGTGATGTTTGTACCGCTCTTGGACTTAAAGTTATTGCCCTTCAAGGTGCGGAGGCTGATGACCTTATGGCAAGTTGCGCCAAAATTGCCGGCAAAGATAATATTGATACAATAATTATTACAAGCGATAAAGATATTTATCAAATTGTAGGCGAGCATGTTAAACTTTGGTCAGGCTCCCCGCAAGACGATTACCGCGATGATAGCGTTTGTCAAAACAAGTTCGGCGTACCATGCAAATATATGGCTGATTATTTGGCACTTTTGGGGGACAGTTCGGATAATGTGCCGGGTGTGGAAGGTATTGGCGCAAAAAGTGCGCAAACTTTGGTAAATGCCTTCGGTAGTGTGGAAGATATTATTAAAGCTGCAAAAGAAAATAACCCAGATTTAAAAGACGCACTAAAAAAGAAAATTTTAAAAGGTGAGGAATCTGCCAAACTTTCAAAACAACTTATTTTACTTAAAGATAATTTGCTTGATTTACAGTTTGACGATTTTAAAGTCTCCCCCCCGAATTTAGACGATGTTAAAACTTTTGCAGAACGTTTTGAATTTAAAAATTTAAATAATTTTTTAAAAGACTTACAAAAACAACAGGCGCAAAAACCGCAGGCAGAACTTTTTGAACAGGGTGAATTATTTGATTTTAATGAAGCCACTCCCAAAAAACAAGATACAGTTTTACCAAAACCGCAAGATTTTAAAACAATTTTAAATAAAGCGCGCGGTGCTTTTGAAATCTTTATTTACGCAGAAGATGAAAGTTTAATGCTTGCTCTAAATGCAAATGATTTCAGTTTTAAAAAAGTACAAGATATTACACCTGAAGAAAAAGAAATTTTAACCCAAATAGTACAAGATAAACAAACCCTAAAACTTGCACACGATTTAAAATATACTTTGCGCACTCTAAATATTACACCTAAGAAACAAACATACCTAAATGTTTTTGACTTTGAACTTGCCGCTTATTGTTTAGATCCTGCACAAGATTTCAGTTTAAACACTTTACTTGCTAAAAGTTTAAAAACAACTATTAACCCCGACGTCGAACTAAATGAAAAATTTGCCTTATATACGCAAAACATCTTTAATTTAAAAAAGCATTTTGAAAATATTTTAAACACAAGCGCACAAGCAAAAGTGTTTAAAGAAATTGAAACACCTCTTGAAAGCGTTTTGCTTGCCATGGAAGCGGATGGCATTGAAATAGACATTACCTGGCTTAAAACTTTGGCTTTGCTTTTATCTTCTGAAATGGAAACAACGCAAAAGGAAATTGATAAACTCGTAGGTGGGCAAGTAAACATAAATTCCCCAAAACAACTTGGTGTGCTTTTGTTTGAAAAATTAAAACTGCCGGTACTTCGCAAAACAAAAACCGGTTATTCTACCGATGAAGAAACTTTAGAAGGTCTTAAAAAATTCCACCCAGTTTGCGAATTGATTTTAAAATACCGTGAGGCCGCCAAACTAAAAGCAACTTATGTTGATTCTTTGCTTGTTTTAGCAGATAATAACCGCCGCGTACATACAAATTTTAATCAAACAGGAACGGTAACAGGCCGCCTTTCAAGTTTTAACCCCAATTTGCAAAATATACCGGCACGCTCCGAAAAGGGCCGCTTAATACGCCAGGCATTTTGCGCAGGTGAAGGTAAAGTTTTGCTTTCACTTGACTATTCCCAAATTGATTTACGTGTGCTTGCACATGTATCTCAAGACGAAACTCTAATTCATGCTTTTAAGAGCGCTGATGATATTCACACACGCACTGCATCAGAAGTTTTTAATAAACCGATTGCCGAAGTAACAAAAGAGGACCGCGCCCATGCAAAGGGAATAAACTTTGGTATAGTTTACGGGCAAGGGCCTTTGGCTTTATCACAATCACTTGGTATAACCATGACGCAAGCCAAAGATTATATTGACAGCTATTTTGCACGTTATGACACCGTTAAATCTTGGATAAATAAAACCGTTGCCGAAGCACGCAAAAATGGTTTTGTAACCACAATGCTTGGACATATTAGGTATATACCGGAGTTCCAAGATTCAAACCCTCGCATGGTAAGTTTTGCCTCCCGTGCAGCGGTAAATACCGTAGTGCAGGGCGGATCTTCAGACATTATTAAAAAAGCAATGCTTGATATATATAAAGAATTGCCGGAAGACGTAAATTTGCTTTTGCAAATTCATGATGAACTTGTTTTTGAACTTCCGGAAGAAAAATTAAAAACTTTTTCCGTATGGGCAATAGCAAAAATGGAAAATGCTTTGCCTTTAAGAGTACCATTACTCGCCAAAGCTAAAGCCGGGAAAAATTTAAATAATATGGGGCCTGTTTTGTGAAAAATGTTTTAGATTTCCGTCAAGAAGGTAAAATAGTTATTGCTTTAAGCGGCTGCATAGCAAGCGGTAAAACTGCTGTTTTGGAAGAATTTGCTGCACTCGGTGCAGAAACAATTTGCGCCGATACTTTGGCCGCAAAATACCGTAAAACTTTGAAAGATAAATTAAAAGCAGCCTTTGGTACTGACGATAAAGAAAAATTGACGCAACTTGTTTTTAAAGATGCGCAAAAATTAAAAGAACTTGAAAATATGCTCCACCCTTTAGTTTTAAAAGAAGCAGGGGAAATAATCAAAAACTCTTCTAAGAAAATTATAATTTTTGCAATTCCTTTGCTTTTTGAAAAGGGTTTAGAAGGCGGTTTTGATTTAACGATTTGTGTTTACACTTCCCGTCAAAAACGTCTTAAAAGGGCACTTTCGCGCGGGACAAGCGAGTTCTATTTTGAACGGTGCGAGGAAACCCAACTGCCGATGGTAACAAAGGCAGAACGTGCCGATATAATAATTTTTAATGAAGGAACACGTAGTGATTTAAGAAGTAAAATCACTCGTTTATATGAAACTTTAAAAAAATAATAATGAGGATAACTTATGGAAAACAATGAAGTAAAACCTACCGAAACAAAACCTACCGACGCTAAAGAAGTTAAGGAAACAAAAACTTCCAAAACTTCTAAAGCAAAAGAAACTAAAGAAGTAAAAGAAAATAAAGAAACGGTGCAAGCAGCGGAAGTAAAAGAAAATGCCGCTACTAAAGAAATCAAAGACAACGACAATAAAACACAAGCACCAACGCAAGATAAGCGCCCAATGCAAGACAACCGCTATCAAGGTCAAAGGCAGTTTAATAATAATCGCAGATATCAACAACCATTACCGCAACGACCAAACGGGGCAAAACCGATGGACGCAAGGCAACTTTCTGCTTTAAGCGTAGCTGACCTTACAAAACTTGCAATTAACTATAATATTGAAGATATTTCCGGCCTTCGCAAACAGCAATTAATCGGCAAAATTATTGCGGTGCAAGCCAAACAAAACGGTTCCGTTTACGGCGGTGGTGTTTTGGAAATTTTACCGGACGGTTTTGGTTTTTTGCGTTCTGAGGAAAATAATTATTTAGCAGGTGCAGAAGATATATATGTTTCCCCCTCTCAAATCAAACGCTTTGGTTTAAGAAAAGGCGATAGAATAGAAGGTTTAATACGCCCGCCCAAAGATAATGAAAGATTTTTTGCGATGTTACAAGTCCAAAAAGTTAACGATATTGATGCGGATAAAATTTTCCGCCGCCCGCTTTTTGAAAACTTAACACCATTATATCCAAATGAAAGATTTGTGCTTGAACTTGATAAAAATTCAAACACCCAACGTGTTATTGACTTAATTGCCCCGATCGGTAAAGGTCAACGTGCTATGATTGTAGCCGCACCGAAAACCGGTAAGACAATTATGCTTCAAAATTTGGCAAATTCTTTGACCACAAACCATAAAGAAGTTGAACTTTTGGTACTTTTAATTGATGAACGCCCTGAAGAAGTTACCGACATGAGCCGAAATGTTAAAGGTGAGGTTTTAGCCTCTACCTTTGATGAACCTGCAGAACGCCATGTGCAAGTTGCTGAAATGGTTATTGAAAAAGCAAAACGAAGCGTAGAAAATGGCAAAGATGTTGTTATTTTGCTTGACTCAATCACCCGTTTAGCCCGTGCTTACAACACGGTAACACCGGCAAGCGGGCGTGTTTTAACCGGCGGTCTTGAGGCAACTTCCTTACAACGCCCTAAACGCTTTTTCGGTGCTGCAAGAAATATTGAAGAAGGCGGCTCACTTACAATTATTGCAACAGCATTAGTGGAAACAGGCAGCCGTATGGATGAAATCATCTTTGAAGAATTTAAAGGCACCGGTAACAGTGAAATTTACCTTGACAGGAAACTTGCCGACAGGCGCATTTTCCCGGCAATTGATATTAACCGCACTTCAACCAGAAGGGAAGATTTACTGCTTACCGAAGACGAACTTAACAAATCATGGATACTCCGCAAAATCTTATCACCGTTAAGTTCCATTGATGCAATGAGCCTCTTACTTGAAAAGTTATCTGCCACGAAGTCAAACAAAGACTTTTTAAAGCAGATGGAAGTAAGTAGTTTTTAGATATATGAACACAATAAAGGGCTGCCTCAAGCAGCCCTTTATATGTAACAAATAATTTTAATTATTCACAATAGTCCCAATCAATATACTTTATCTTGAAACCAATTTCTATATTATATTTTTTCAGGAATTTGATTTCTTTTTCAAAAATTTTTTCAAAATTTTCTTCAAAATCGCCCCCATTATAATTAGGACATACCCAAGAATAATAATGTGCTTGGGGCTGTTTTCCACCTCTTCTTTTCATTTCATCACGCAAAGTTATAATAAAAGCACGATTGTTATTTAATGCTCCATGGAAAAATGCATCTGCAGAATAATCATGATTCAATCCTACGGGACTTTTACCGCTCGTAGGATCATACGGAGATGCCCCTGCGTCTAATAAAGCAGGTATCAATTTCGTTAATACTCCTTTATCTTTAAAAACTTCAGCAACTTTAGAAAGCAAAACCGGTTTATTTGCATCTATAAAATAATTCTCTACTGCTTTAACAGGAGGATTATAACGTAATATTGTTAAAGCCACATCTGCATGACCTTTTTCTATTGCGACCCATAAAGCTTGTTCTTCTTTGTAACCACAATTTTTCTTTACGAGTTTCGGATCTTTCTCCAACATATAATCAATCAAATTAAGATATCCAGCGGCCGCAGCAATACATATCGGCTGTTGTTTCTTGCCGTTTATATCAATAGGTGTTGATAATAAATTCCTCTCCGGGTAACTTTCCACAAGATATCTAACTTCTGATAAATTCCCTTTTTCCAAAGCTGAACGAAAACCTAAAATATCTCTTAATTCCTCTCCAATCCCGGTATAAACACCGGATTCGATAACTTTCGGCTCTACCCTCTGTCCGAAAGATGATATAGGCAATAAGATTATCGCCATAAACAACACAAACGGTATATATGTTTTTCCTTTCATGTGATTCTCCTTAAATTGTACTCATTACATAATTTATTATAGTAGAAAAGGTAAGAAAATACAAGTAGTACATCAAAACTAAATTTATTTTAAACCTATTTAAGCTAAGTTTAATATTTCCCTAACAATTTCTTCTTTACTTTTAGCAGTGCAAGATATTGTTTGTTTCTCTTGGTAGCGGTTAAACCAGGTGCGTTGGCGTTTGGCATATTGACGGGTTAGAATTACAATTTGTTCTTTAGCTTCTTCTTTTGAAATTTCGCCTTTTAAATAACTTATGGCTTGTGGGTAGCCCAAACTCTTAAGCCCCGGGGAAACTTCTTTAAATCCCATTTTAAGCGCGTTTTCCGCTTCTTTAACCATTGGTTCAAAAATTAAATCCGTACGTTTTATAATGCGCTCGCAAAGTTGCTCTTTGGGCATATCCAAATAAAAGAAGTGTGCTTTGTCTTTTGTTATCTCTTGCTTTAATTTACCGCTTTTTAAAACAGATGCCGGTTTACCTGTTAATTCATAGATTTCCAAGGCACGTATTAAGCGATGTATATTTTGAAATGGTATTTCCTTGGCACTTTGAGGATCAATTTCCTGCAAACGTTTATGTAAAGTCTCACGACCATACATATCTGCTTCACGTGCAAGGCGGGCGCGCAAAATTAAATCTGCTTTAGGTAAATTATCCATACCGCAAAAATAATTTTGAAGATACATTCCGCTGCCACCGGTAAAAATCACTTTATTATCTTCACTCTCAGCAATCTCGCGCGCCATGGAAATAAAGCGCGAGACATCAAAAACTTCGTCAATATTTAAAAAATCTACCAAATAATAAGGAACACCCTCAACAAGATATTTCTCCCCTTTCCACTTTCCAAGCGGTGCTGCAGTACCGATATTTAAACCTTTATAAATTTGGCGGGAGTCAACCGAAATTATACTGTAATTTAATTTTTTGGCAAGGTGTAAAGCAACTGCCGTCTTACCGACGGCAGTTGGACCTGAAATGATTATTGGAAGATTGCTCACTTAAATAAACTTTTATCCTTTTGAATTTTATTGCAAATACTTTGGCATTTGCAGTTAGGAACACAAACTTCCGGCAAACGCAACATTATGCGGGTATTGCAATCTAAAAAGTCATTTGCAAGCGCCATAATTTTATCGGAAACAGATTTATCAATTTTCGTAAATTCTATACCGATGGTATAAACAGGCCCTTTTTGGCGCACCCAGGCTGTTTTTGCTTCCACATCAAACTTACCGACGGTAGGAATTTCCATTTTAATATGCATAGTTCCGGCAATAGGTGCTTTTAAAAATGAAACGATACGCATACCTGAAGCAGACAAATCTGCCAACACTGCCGCTATTTGATGCATTTTACCATCGTTATTATCAATATAAGTTAAATCAATAGGTTCAACAATATTACTGATTACCGGCACGCGCGGATGGCGGCGGCGTTCAACAAAATTTTCATCTTTACTCATAAGTTACACCTCTCATCTCAAAATTTTACCATTACTGTCTTTAACCAAAATCTCTTCTACGGTGCCTGGTTGCTTGGGAGTTGTCGTCCTATACCACAAATTCCCTGAAGTCCGGCCGGAGTTTTTTGTCTCAAACAAAATTTCTTCTTTTCGCCCGATACGGCTTTTATAGGCTAAAGCAGAACACTCCCTAATTTCATTTAACAAAATATTTAAACGATTTTCCACTATTTCTTGCGAAATTTCCGGAATTTCCGCTGCAGGTGTGCCGGCCCTCGGCGAAAATTTAAAACAATAAGCAAAACTAAAAGCACATTTTTTGACGAGGTTTAAGGTTTGCTTAAAGTCTTCTTCCGTTTCGGTAGGGTAACCGACAATAATATCTGTACTTATTAAAAAATCTAAATCTTTTAAATCCTTAATTATTTGAAAGTACTCTTCCGCTGTATAAAGGCGTTTCATATCCTTTAAAACTTTCGTACTTCCGCTTTGCAAAGGCAAGTGTAAATGCCTTGCGATTTTTTTGTTATCTTGCACGACTTTATAAAAATCTTCTTTAATAAAAACTGGATGAGGACTTAAAAAGCGCACACGTTTAACTTCCGGTATTTTACAAACTTCTTCAAGAAGTTTTGAAAAGGTAAACCCTTTATAATTGTAAGCATTTACCGTTTGCCCTAACAACATAATTTCAGGGTGATTTTTGGCTTTATTTCGGCAATTTTCCAAAATGACTTCAGGTGCTATTGAGGAAACCTCCCCCCTCACATAAGGTACTATACAATAAGAGCATTTACAGCTACAACCTCGCATAATACTTACTTGGCCCGTAACTTTTTTTGTGTCTTCTTTTATAGCATCTTTCGTTTTAACAGGTTTAAATAGAGTACTGTTTTCTAAAATTGACGGAAATTTATCTAGTGATTTTGCCCCACAAACAATATCTGCTTGCGGAAAGCGTTTTTGAACTTTTCTGCCTAAACGTTCTGCTGCGCAACCGGCAAAAATAATTTTTCGCCCCCTTTTTTCCGCCTTCCATTTGGCAAGGCGCCCCAAGTAAGATAACGCCCTATGTTCGGCGTGATCGCGTATTGTGCAAGTATTTATTAGGACAAGGTCCGCTTCACTCAAAACTGATGTCTTTTGATAACCGAAACCAAATAAATGAAGCAGCATCTCTTCAGAGTCTGCTTCATTCATTTGGCATCCATAATTTTGCAAATAAACTTTTTTCAAGATTTATAAGGTTACTTTGAATTTGCGTTTTGCGGTTTGTTCTTCTTTACCGTCTACATATGCTTTAGCTTCAATGTAGAAGTTGCCGGTATTAAAGTTCCACCAATCATACCACCAATAGCCATTGGCTTGACGGCAATTTTGCCATTCTCCGCCGTTGATTGAAACTTGCATTGCAGAGCAAGGCTTTCTAGAACCTAAACGAAAGCAATAATGCCCGCAATAAACTGTTTCATTATTTTGAGGATAATCTATACAGATATATTTGCAAGTTTCATTATTGTTTTTGTAATTCGTTTTGCAATTATTTTTTTTGTTTCTCCCCACTAAACCGGCAGCCAAAGTTTTAACTCTTGAGTTTACTTTTCTTACTTTGGTTGCAACATTTTTAGTTAAGGTCTTTCTTGTTTTTGTTGCTGTTGTCATACTTCCTCCAATTAAAGTGTTTTTAATAATCCTTTTAAGGCCTCTGATATATTAACAGGCAAGTGTATTTTTATTACACGGCGGCCTTTTTCCTCAAGGGCTTTAAAATCTGCAAGTGCCTGGGCTTGGCATAAGTCTTTAAAGGTGTAAGGTTGGCTTGGAATTACAGCATCTTCTTTTACATCTGATGAGAATACCACAAAAATACCTTTACCTGCATCCCCTTTAAAGAGTTGGCCTGTCGAATGTAAATACCTTGGACCGTAACCGAAAATTACAGCACGGTGCGTTGCTTTAAACAGACCGTCTTTCATTTTATTAAAAAGTTGTGTAAGTTCTTCGCTCTCCGGCAAATAAGCAAGTATGGAAAAATAATCTTTATTTGTCGCAAGTTTTGCGATATCTGAAAGTAAATATTTTTGGGAAATTTCCCCTTGCAAATTCTTGGAAAGTAAAAATTCTGCTTGTGCGGCCTCATCTTTTTTGCCTTCCGCCAAAGAGGCTAAAATATTTTTTGTTATCGTCTTAGAAAGTTGAACATTAGGTTGATCAAAAGGGTCAATCTTCATTATAGCACCGGCAGCAGCGGTTGCAATTTCCCAAAGCAAAAACTGTACACCGATTTGATACTTATCTTCCATGCCGATTTCCATATACGGCATAGTCTTAAAATGAGATTTAAAACTTTTGCTTTTGTAGTTTACGTTTACAAAAATTCTATCATCTAAGTAATCTTTTTCAGGGGCTACTTCTTGCGCAACAACCGGCAAAATACCCTTTTTCTCTTTACCGGTAGATTCTGCAATAAGTTGTTCAATCCATAAACCTAATACAGCGATATCATTAGGCATAATCAAAGTTAATTTATCTTTCTCATTAAGGAAACCTTGCCCCATTAATGCACCTAAAACAAGTGCAGGATTATCTTCTGTATTTTGAAAAGAATCACCTACTTGTTTGGCGGTTTTTAAAAGCTTTTCGATATCTATACCGGATAACGCAGCAGGTAACATTCCAAATAAAGATAAAGCAGAAAAACGACCGCCGATATCTGCTTTATTTATGAAGACTTTCCTAAAATGTTTTTCTTCTGCGAGTTTAACCAAACCCGTATTAGGATCGGTTATTGCAATAAAATGCTTACCGGGGTTTTGAACTTTTTGGGAAAGCAACCCATAGAAGTATGCAAATTGCGAAGACGGTTCAACTGTTCCGCCTGATTTACTTGCAAAAATGAAAAGTGTTTTTTCTAAATCAATTTTAGAGGTTATTTCTAATACTTTAGTAGGATTGGTAGTATCTAAAACAAATAAAGTGGGGTATCCTTCTTGCTTTCCAAAAACTACACGTAAAACTTCAGGCGCTAAACTGGAACCGCCCATACCCATTAAAACTACGGAAGTAAATTCTTTTTTAGCTTCTTCTGCAAAATTTTTGACTTCGGCAACTTTTGTTAAAGTCCAATCATAAACATTAGTCCAACCAAGAGAGTTATTTATGATATCCGTATGCTCTTTTTCTGTTTTCCATAAAGTCGCATCATGTTTGTAAAAGCGATCTTTAAAATTTAATGCTTTTAACTTTTTTAAACCTTCTTCACTAAAAATCTGTGATTGTTGATTTAAATTTATTTCCATAATAACCTCTTTCTACTTAAAGTTTTTACTTTCCACTTCCAAAATCTTTTTAATACGCCTTAAATGGCGTTCTTCTTGCCCTTTAGCAGTTGCAGTTAAAAATGCTTCTGTTAAATCTGCCGCTTGCTTTGGTGAAATAACACGCCCGCCAAGGCACAAAATGTTCATATTATCGTGCGTTACACCCTGGGCAGCGGTATATGTATCGTGGGCAATACTTGCATAAATACCTTTAAATTTATTAGCTGTAATACAAACCCCTACACCACTACCGCAAATTAGAATTCCACGGTCCGCTTTACCTGATAAAATTGCATTTGCGACCTTTTCTGCATAATCCGGATAATCAACACTCTCGCTTGAATCAGTACCGAAATCAAGTATCTCAAAACCTAACTGTTTAATTTTATCTGCAACAGCTTTTTTTAGCGGGAAACCGCCGTGATCGCAACCCAATGCAACTTTCATTATAATTCTTTCTCCACAAGTTCACAAAGTGTATGCCCCATAAAAATGTGGCATTCTTGTATTCTGGGTGTATTATTTGATTTAACAATTAAAGGCAAATCAACAATATCTTTTATTGTACCGCCGCTTTTTCCCAAAAAAGCTGCTGTATAACAATTTAATTTTTTAGCAAGTTCAAGCGCTTTATAAACATTTGCACTGTTACCGGATGTTGATATACCGATAACTACATCCCCTGCTTTTGCAAAACCTTCTACTTGACGTGAAAAAGTGACATCATAACCATAATCATTTCCAATAGCGGTTAAACTTGATGTATTTGCATTTAACGCAAGGGCCGGGTAACTTTTACGTTCTTTTTTGTACCTGCCGACAAATTCCGCTGCAATATGTTGTGCATCACCGGCACTACCGCCGTTACCCATTAAAATCACTTTACCGCCGGCTTTCAAAGATTTAATTATTTCTTTTGCTAAAATTTCAATTTGAGGGCCAAGATTTTCCCCTACATAAGTTAGGGTTTCAATTAGTTCTTTTGCTTCATTTTTTGTAAACATAGCCGCTCCTATATAACTTCAATATACTTCCTTTGTACCCAAGCGAAATTATTTTCATTCCTTACAGAGACTTCCACCCAATCACCTTTTTTATCACGAACCTCTAATAATTGTGCTTTAGGAACATTTAAAGCTACGGGGAAATTCTCAGATGGTCCGCTTCTAAGTTCTGCTCTGGGGGCAATAACTACGGCTAAATCTTGTAATTCTTTTTTTGCTCTTATTAAGTAGAATCCGGTAAAAAACAAAGTAAAACACAAAGAAAGTATTACTGCTTTAAGCCAAAATCTCCTATACTTAAAGAATACAAAAAAAGTTACGCTGATAGCAACTAGCCATAGGCCTATAAAAGCAAGGCCCTTTAGTTCCTTTAAAGAAAAGTAATTATAAGCAAGAAACACACTTTTAGGCATACTCTCAGGAATTAACGACTGCCCGGTCTTTTCCAATGTAAAGGATAAATTATTTATAATATCTTTGTCCCTGGAATTTTGGCGGAAAGCCCTATAATAGTTAATTAAGGCTTTATCCAAGTCACCGGCCTTAAAATAACTGTTTGCCAAATTGTAATAAGTATAGGCGTTATTATCACCGTTATCAATTTGTTTTTGATACTCCTCTGCAGCTTTTAAATAATCGCCATTGTCAAACAATTCCTGTGCAGTTTTATTTTGACTTTGTGCGAAACAAAAAAGCGTTGTAAATAGTAAAATTAAAGTTAAAAAATATTTCATTTTATCTCCTTTTCCAAACAAGATAACAACGCAATGAGTTTAGCCTTTTCTTCCCCTAAAACATCTTTAGAATTAGCATCAACCGCAGGGGCATACTTTAACATAGCAATATGATTCCATTCCCCTATTAATTTGGCTGATGTAGAATCTGTAAGTTTTAGTTTTTTGCAAACATCTTCAATAGTGCTTAAACCTATTTGGGTTTTCATTTTGGCTTCAAGATAGGTTTTTAATATTTCCGGCAAATCATCCAATTGTGTGGCCTGTTTTATATGTTTTTTTGCACGCAAATAGTGTTTTAAATCACCTGTTATTGAAATTTTACCGCTTTTAATAAAAGCAATTAGCAAAACTAAACTTATCAATACAAATGCATAAAAATTGTTATTCCCGAAATCAGCTATTTTAGAAGTCACTTTATTAAAATAACTTTGGGGAGAATATTTTAAGTAACTAATATCTTTGGCCAAATGTTGTATTTGTTGACCAGCCCCCCCACCGTTTTCTTCTGCAAAAGACAATGTTTTTTGGTCATTGGAAGAAGGTGGCAAAACTTTAAGATGCAATTCTTCACTCTTAATAGTTCTATAAGTTTTTGTTTCGGTATCAAAATAAGAAAAAGCAATTTGCGGAATTGTATAATTACCGGAAGCCCTAGGGACAATAACCGTCTTATAAACTTTTGTTCCGGTAAGTTTACCGGCAGCAATTTTATTAGTTAAATTTGAAGAGGTTTCATAAGTCCTAAAACTCTGGTCTATTTCAGGTACGGGTATATCTTTTACCGCTGCTAAATTACCGATTCCTTTAATTGTTACTGTCAAAGTTATAGGTTCACCGGCATTTACTTCATAAGAATCTAATGAGGAAGAAATTTGATAATTCTTACCTACTGCACCATAAAAACTTGCAGGTTTATCTTCGGTAGGTAACGGTAAAATATCAACAAATAATATATCACTTTCTACCTTATGACTTTGGCCACCGTTTGCCCCCCTGAAAAACATATCGAAAGCATCAAATACACCTTCCGAAGATGTATAAGTTACTGTTGCAGAACCGATCTCGGCCACACCTCTGACTAAGCCAAACAAAGCACTCTCTATTTCAGTATAATAATATGTCTTATTTCCAAAGGTTTCCTGCCCTTGCCTGGTGGCAATATCTTCGGCGAACATCCCTTTGATTTGAGGTTTATCGTATAATGGCTGACCTAAAGTATTTTGTGATTGGTAAAACCTTATCTTTAAAGTTACTTGTTCATTTATATAAGCACTTTTGGTATTTGTTTGTGCCGTCATAAAGAAATTGGGCAATTTAGAATTTACTTCAGACTCAACTTTATTTTTTTGTGCTTTTTTTTGTCTAACCTGTTCCAATGCTTGTTCATAGGTACGAGGCGCCGATGGCGTTTGCCTGGAAATTTCGATTTCAATAGGTTCTGTTTGATAATCTTGCCCTGCGACTTTGACTGTAAAGGCACCTATTGTGGTTTTACCTGCAAAACGCGGTGTCAAAATGTAATTAAATTGTAAACGTGCCGTAACTTTACCGTTTACCATATTTACTTGTCTGCTTTGCCCGGCAGAATAAATATTAAAATTCGGAAGTGACGGCATTTGCGGAGTTTCAATATTAGTAGACGGTGCTGTTACATATACTGTTAAATTTATTTCTTCATTAAGTGTTACTGTGGTTGTATTAACTTCGGCCCTAACTTCCACCTGGGCATTTAAACTTAATGCACAAATACAAAAAAGAACAGTGCTCAAACAAAGTATCTTTATATGACTAAAATTTAAAAAATTACCAATCTTTTTCAACTTGATTACTCCTTGTATTTACTTGCGGTAAATCTTGTTTATGTTCTTGGGCCATTTGTAAAACATTTGCGGCCTCTTCTTTGGCGGAAGCCTCTTTCTCTTTTTGTTCCTGATTTTGCTTTTCCTGCTGTTGTTTATTTTGTTGTTTTTCTTGATTTTGTTTATCTTGATTTTGGTTTTGTTTCTCTTCCTGATTGTCTTTATTTTGTTTTGGATTTTCCTTAGGATTATTACATTGATTTTGGGCTTTCTCTTCCTTTAACATAAACTGTAAATTTTCTTTAGCATCATTATCCTTCAAATTATTTATAATAACGGTGCGCATTGCTTGTTTTGCGGTTTCTTTATCCCCTGCCTTATATGCGGAATTACCTAAATTAAACAACACATTTTGATTGAATAATGCTTGCCTTTTATTTTCAGGTTTTTGTAAGGCTTGCTCAAAGGCCTGCGCCGCAGTGCTATAATCTTGTAAGCGATACAATGCCGCCCCACTGTTATAGGCAGCTTTTTGAGGGGTTTTTACCGCCGCTTTCTCATAAAGTTCAAAAGCCCGACCGTATTTCCCTTCATCATAGGCCTTATTACCTTGCCTCAACAAAGAATTTTGCGCGAAAACCGGCACTGTCAAAACAATTAAAACAAAACTTAATATTATCCTCATAATTATATTTTACCTTTTCTTATGGGTAAGCATAAAGCCCCGGCTATCAAAATTATAGCCAAGGCAAGGGGTATTTGATACCTGCTTTTGTAAATAACAGTATCAGTTGTTTTTGTTAAACTTTTATCTAATGTGCGAAGTTGGGTTGCAATATCATCTGCAACTTGTTGTGCATTTGTATACTTAATATAAGCACCGCCTGTTTTGGATGCTAAATTAATTAAAGATTCTTCATCTAATTTGGTTATAACGGTTTTGCCCGATCTATCCTTTTTATATTCCGTTCCTCTATCGGTCTTTATTGGTATAAGTTCCCCTTCTTCAGTACCGATACCAACAGTAATAATTCTTATACCGGCTTCGCGTGCGGTACTTAAAGTTTCCTCAATATCTTTAGGGTTATGATCCTCACCGTCAGTAATCAAAACCAATGCTTTTACCCCGCTATAAGCGCTAAGCATACGGGAAGCAAGTTTTATTGTAGGAGCGATAGCAGTACCCGCAACGGGCAACATATTTATTTTTAAACGTTCACTTAAATTTTTTAAGGCATCTAAATCTGTGGTTATAGGGCAAAGCATATAGGCCTCAGAAGTAAAAGCAATTAGCCCAAGCCTTTCTTGTGTTATCTCATCAAAAAGCATTTTAAGCATTATTTTCGCATTTTCAAGGCGGTTAGGTTTAAAGTCTTCCGCTTGCATTGATAAAGAGACATCCAAAGCAATTATCGCTTGTGAATAATTGGCAATGCTTTCACGTCGTTCCTTACCCCATTGCAAACCGGCTAACGCAATAAATAAGAAGAATATACCGCTTAAAAATAAAATATCTTTTAGGCGCTTTCTTATTTTAAATTCCGGCGGTGTTAGCAATTGAAAATTAGTTTTGGAAAATAACAGTTTTAAAACCGCTTTACGACGCAGAAAACCAATGCGCCAAAAAACTGCTATTATAAGTGCGGTTAAAATTAAATAAAAAAATATTTTTGTATTTGCAAATAGTTCCATAAGCAATTAAGGTATTTTAATAAAAATAAACTTCCCCCCTAAAAATGCAAGTAAGGCAAATATTAATGAAAACCAAAGTAAATTTTGGTAAGCATCTTCATAATTTAGTTTTTTCACCTCTTGAAAAACTGTCTTTTCAAGAGCATTTATTTGAGCATAAATATCATTTAAACCGGCTGTATCTGTAGCGACATAGGCTTGGGCGCCGGTAATGTCTGAAATCTCTCTTAAAGTACTTTTAGCCTCAACCATCTTTGGTGTATTTTCCTGGTAATTTGCTATTAGTTGATCCCTATATGGTATATTAAGCGGTAAATTTTTTATATTACCGGCCATCAAAATAGTATAAACTTTTATACCGTAAGCAGCGGCGGCTTTTGCCGCAGCAATAGGATCAACCGTACCACTATTATTTTCGCCATCCGTAACCAAAATTATAATTTTAGTTTTAGCAATACCTTCCCTTATATGTTGAGTACTTACGGCTATGGCATCACCTATTGCTGTACCGCTGACACCGGCAAGCATATCGACATAAATAGAATTTAGATATTCCTTTAAGGCAAAATAATCTAAAGTAAGAGGGCACTCCAGCATAGCTGCCCCGGAAAAAACCACAAGGCCGATTCTGTCACTCGCTCTTTGAGAAATAAAATTATCAACTGTTTCTTTAGCGGCAGACATACGGCTGTAAATATCATCTGCGGTTTGGGCTTTTTCGGCAATAAAATCAGGCATGCTCATACTTGCGGAAACGTCCAAAGTAACAATAATATCTATACCCTGCATCGGTGGGGGTTGTGTTTTACCCTCTTTTTGAGGACGTGATAATGCCAAAATCGCGAAAAACAAACTAAGTGAAACACAAATTAAACTAAAATATTTAGCAAGTAAAGTCATTAAATCTATGGAGGGTTTCTCCCCTTCCGCTATAGGATACTTTACGCTTACACCACCCCTCGTTTTTAAGATTATCCCCCAAACTACCACAAATAGCCAAATTATTAAGAAATATAAACATTTGGGATTTGCTAAAGTTTTATTGTGTAAAAGCACATAGGTACAAATACCTAAAAAAACAAGACAAAAAACAATCGTTAGAACCGAAGGCAAATATTTAGTTATTCTTTTCATTTTTACCTCCGGGTTTATTGTCTTTCTTTTGATAACGTGTCAAATCTGTTTCTTTATTTTCTACAATCATTTCTTTAGCTGTTCTTATTACTTTATCACGATCCTCAACAGTCGGGATTACACGTGCGAATTTAACTAAAGAAATTGACTGCTGCAAATTTTTCAAAACATTAAAATCAAATTTGAAATCCGGAACAGTTTTTAATTTTTTAAATAATTCACGAGCGGTCATTTTTTGTGCTTCAAACTTAAAACGAGCAGACAAAAACTGCCTTAAAATATCTGAAATTTCAGAATAGTAAAGTTTATATTTATTTTTCTCCCACAAATCACTTTGTATCAAAATATCTAACTGTGATAAAGCAATTTCATGCATCGGCTGTTCTTGTTTTTCATATGCCGTTAAATTAAGCGGAGCTGGGTGCTTTTTACGTTTTATTAAGTAAATTATTCCGGCAACTACCATACCAACCAAAAACAAAATTAAAATAAGACCTAAAATATTAAAAGGTCTATAAGGCCCCTTTATATCAATTAAATCTTTAATTTTAGATGGCATCTCCTTAATTTTAATTTCTAAAGACTCGGTTTCAATTCTATCCCCATTTGACGTAACAAAACCTAATGCCGTGAAAGTAGAAATATCTAAACCCAGTGGCAAAACTGTTATTTCGGTAAGCAAAGGGTTTTGTTTATCTTGGGTTAAAGATAAAACTTCAAAATCTTTTTGGCTTAAATTTTCCCCATCAAAAGTTGCCTTTTCCGGCAAAACAAAACTAAGTTTAAAAGGTTCTGCAAAAACCACTTTTTTAGGTTTTTCTTGATACTCCACGATTTTTGCGTTACTCGTCGCTGATTCTGCCGGTGATTCATCAATTTCCTGACCAATTAAAAAAAGCGGAGAAAACATTAATAATAAAGTTAATATGTGTTTCATCTTCTTAACTTCCTTGCACGGCGCTTAAAAAATTTGGCTAAAGTATCGGATATTTTATCCCCATCTTGTATCAAAATATATTCAAGCCCGCTTTTAGTAAAAAGCAATTTAGCCTCATCCAATTCCTTTATATGTTTTTGAGTTATATCCGCTATTTTTTTAGAAGCTAAATTAAGCAAAAATCTTCCACCACTTTCAAGTCCTTCTAAAGAAATAAAGACATGTGCCTTCGGTAAATTTTGCTCTAATTTATCTTCCACTATAACGGGTACAACATCAAATTTCTTAGCCGTTAATTTAAAAGATTTGGAATAATTTTGTTCTGTCTTAAAATCAGAAATTAATACAACAATGCCGCCACGCCGGGTTAGATGATTTATACTATCTAAAGCCAGTGTAATATCCGTACCTTTATTTTTAGGAGTAAAAGCCAAAAGTTCACGAATAATTCTTAACACATGGCGTCTGCCTTTTTTAGGAGGAATATAAAGTTCTATTTTATCGCTAAATAACAAAAGGCCGACTTTATCATTATTATGAGTTGCGGAAAACGCAAAAACCGCAGCAAGTTCAGCGGCTATTTCACTTTTTAATCTACCGAGGGAACCAAACATTAACGAAGCCGAAACATCGCAGGCAATCAATAAGGTAAGTTCGCGCTCTTCATTAAACTTTTTTACAAATACGCCACCGGTTTTAGCAGACACATTCCAGTCAATACTCCTAACATCATCACCGGGAATATACTGACGTACTTCGGCAAACTCTATACCTTGCCCTTTAAAAACACTAAGATATTCACCCGCAAAAGTCTCTTTGACAAGTTTGCCCGTCTCAATTTCTATGCGACGAACGCGTTTTAAAATTTCTGCCGTATCCATAGGCACCTGATTATGGGACTTCTACTGTTGAAAAGAGTTTTTCAATTATCTCTTCTGTTGTAACATTTTCCGCTTCGGCTTCATAGGTAAGTAAAATTCTATGCCTTAATACATCCGGCCCGATTTCTTTAATATCTTCAGGTGTTACATAACCACGTCCGGCTAAAAATGCATAGGCTTTAGCAGCTTTTGTTAAGAAAATTGATGCACGCGGGCTTGCCCCATATAAAATATACGGAGCTAAATTATCAAGTTTATATTCTTTAGGATATCGCGTAGCAAAAACTAAATTTAGGATGTAATCTTTCACCTTCTCATCTACATATATACTATCCGCAACTTGACGTGCCCTTAAAATCTGTTCTAACGTAACTTTACCGGTTACTTTCGGCGTATTGCTGGCAGACATACGCTCTAAAATCTGCTTTTCTTCAATTTTAGAAGGATAACCTATATTGATTTTAAGCATAAACCTGTCTACTTGCGCTTCCGGCAAAGGATAAGTACCTTCTTGTTCTACGGGGTTTTCTGTAGCAAGAACCATAAAAGGCGCGGGCAATTTGTATGTCTCATCGCCAATAGTTACTTGGCGTTCCTGCATAGCTTCAAGCAAAGCACTTTGAACTTTTGCAGGGGATCTGTTAATTTCATCGGCCAAAACTAAATTAGCAAAAACAGGCCCTTTTCTGACAGAAAAACTCCCTTCTTTCGGATTAAAAATTAAAGTCCCCGTGACATCAGCAGGAAGCAAATCCGGCGTAAATTGTATACGCTGGAAAGATCCGCTTATAATTTCCGCTAAAGTTTTGACAGTTAAAGTTTTGGCGAGCCCCGGGACACCTTCAATCAAAATATGCCCATCCGCAATGAGAGCAACAAGGATTTTGTTTACCAAATCCTCTTGCCCGACGATTACTTTTGCAATCTCTTGTTTAAGATCCTGCAAAAATAAACTCTCTTTTTGAACAACTTGATTTATTTCCGTTACGTTCATTTTACCCCCCAGTAAAACTTAGTATTGTGATACTTGGTCTTCAAAATTTCTATTTGCGTTTTTATTTTCTTTAATAGGGGCAGCCTTAATCCCCTCTTGATACCATCTTTGATCAGCAAAAGAATCTGCAAGGCCTTGAGCTGTTTGTGATAAATTCAAATCTTCACTCAGAGTTGCATTTTTTATTGTTTGGGCTACTTCCGGAGTATGATATTCGGAGATAATTTTTAAAAGAGTTATTTTTGATATAGCTGAATTTTTATAAAGGGATAAGAGTATGTTTAAAGTTTGCTTATCTTTATAAGTTTTTAATAAGTTTAATATTTTACTTTTATCTTCAGGCATAGTAAACATATTCAAATATTGTCTTATCAAAGATTCCGCATCTTTTGAACCGCTTGAATAAACTAAATCGATTAAAGCAAAACAAGTATCAGGGTCATAAGTTATGAAAATATTTTCCTTTACCTTATTATAGGAACTTACATTAGTATATTTAAAACCGTTTCTAGCAGGATCGATGTCCGGAATATAACTACCGTCGACGGTTGTTACAATATCAGAAAATAAACTCTTTGGGTTTATATCTGCCTTATATAAAACGCGTGTTGCCCCTCCCCAAAGAACGAAATAACCAACTAATACCAGTATAATTAAAAACAATATTTGTTTCATAACTATCTCCTTTTTAAACTAACTTTAGCACAACCTCTACTTATATATTAGCAAATTTTTTACCTATTTAACCTGAATAAAATTTACGGGTAAATTTGTATTCTCAATTATTTTATAATTCTTTTGTTCTTTATCTTTATTTTTGGTTATTAAATTTACCCTATAAAATACTTTTACTTCACTATCAGTTTTTTCTGTTTTTACTATTTCAAAAAAAGTATCCGAAAATTTACCGACAGAAAGAACAACTGCTATTTCCTCTTTTTTAAAATCTACTTTAGGATAAGAACCCTCATTTTCTTTTAACAATTTTGCATAGGATTTAGCATCTTTTATCACCAAAAAATCTGCCGGCAATTGTAGCATTGTTATACGGGAATCATCTCCTAAAGATGCTATTTCTTCACTTGATTCGGTCATAGACGAAGGATATACTATAAAGTTATCATCATCTATATTGATTGATTTATATTTTTTCGTTTCATCTTTGGACATTTGTTCAAACAAATCTTTTGGTTTATTTGCCTGACTGTAAAAAACTAACCCACCTTCCGCATTAGTTGCATTTATATATTCTAAAGAAGAAGTGTCTCCAATAAACAATATTTCCCCGGGTTCACCGGAATTAACAGATTCTTCAAGTTCTTTTTGGGCAGATTCTTCAATTAAAGCCATAACTTCGGGAGTCTCTTGCTTAAGTTGATATTTCGGCCATAAATAATACTGCCAAAGCATAGCTGCGGCAAAAATACCCAAACATAAAGCAATTACATTTTGATGTTTCATTTTTTCCACTTACCGTACTCTGTAATAATCTCAGATTTCAAACCACCGCGAGGTGTAAAATTTGCAATTATACGGGCACATTTTGGCTTAGCTGCTTTAACGACATCATCCAATATTTTATTAGCCGTATTTTCCATAAAAATGCCCATATCGCGATATTCTAGCAAATAATATTTTAAAGATTTAAGTTCCAAACATAATTTGTTCGGAATATATTCAATAGTTATAGTCGCAAAATCCGGAAGCCCGGTTTTAGGGCAAACAGATGTAAATTCCGGCAAAGAGATACGTATTAAATAATCTCTTTTATATTGATTTTCCCAACACTGAATAGGCGGCAGTTTTGTATCCGCACCGCGCCTGGCATGAGTTTTTGTATATCCGAAATCAAGATCTTTATTCATGTTTTAACCTCAGAGAATTTAAAAATATTAAGAAAATGTTAAGGGCAAAAAATCCCCAAAAAATAAGCCAAGTATCTGCTGTATTATTTAAAATGCAAGAATAACAAAGTAATGCAACTAAAAAACTTAAAAGCAAGTTTAAACGAACAGCCTTCCAGCCCTTTTTATACAACTCAAAAATTTGTTTGACTAAAGTAAAATCTTTACCTTTAATAATAATATCTACCCAACTTGTAAACAAATTATTAGTAGGAACGAAAGCCAAAGAAGCATCTGCCTGCAAAAGGGCAAGAATATCATTAAACCCATCACCAATCATAGTGATTACTTCGCCAACATTTTGGTCTGCACTTATTTTTGCGGCCTTATCGGTAGGATACATATTACCGTAATATTCTTTTATTCCGGCCCTTTTAGCGGCTGCTGAAATTGCTAAAGTATTATCGCCTGATAATAAACAAACCCTCTTATTTAAGCCCAATAAATACTTAACCGTAGATGAAGCATTTGCACGCAACCTATCGGTAAAATAAATACACCCCAAGAAGGTATCATTTTGAGCAACGTAAAAAACTGTTTTTCTTACCTCTTCCTCAGGCATAGGCACTTTTATTCCTTTGCTTTCAAGCCAGGTACGCCGACCTGCGAGATAAGTGTCTTGACCGCTTCTAACTAATGCACCATAACTCGGGTGTAATTCCAAAGACGATATTTTTAAAGGTGTCATTTTGTTCTTTATTCCCCATTCTTTTAGTGCAAAAGCAAATATATTTTGTGCATTTTGTTGGGTACTTAAAGCGGCCTTCATCAAAACTGATTCGGATACACCTTTTGCAGGCACAATTTCAGCTACCTGCAAATGCCCCGTGGTCAAAGTACCTGTTTTATCAATAAACACCTTGGTTGAATAATCGGTCCTATCTAAAACTGTTATATCATTGATCTTTATTTTGCCCTTACAAGTGACTTTAGATAAATAATGCCATGGCAAAATTACCGATAACATATATGCCACAGGTGAAACCATCATCATAAAAAAGCAAGCGTAAGAAAATAGATAAGAATAAAATTTACCATCTAAGCATAAAGATGTAAAAAGCCCAAGTGAAATTGAAAGTATAATCGCCACAGCGAAGAAACGTACAGCAGTTTTTTCAAGAGCACTAACCTTAATAAGTTTTCTATTTTCACTTGCCTTTACTGCCTGAAGGACTTTGGCTATATGTGATGTTTTTCTGGAACTTAAAACTTTTATTTGAACATCTTTACCTTTATTTATAGAACCTGCCAAAACCTTATCACCGACTTGTTTGGAAGCCAAAGTGATATTGCCAGTTAAGAGGTTCTCATCAAGCAAAGTTGCCCCCTCTACGATTTCACCGTCAAAAGCGAGACGATAAGAATTTTTTAAAAGTATTATATCCCCGATTTTTACTTCTTCGCAGAAAACTTTTTTGGGGCCTTGATCTGTCATCAAAACGCAGGAAGGAGAAATAAAATTATCCAAACTCTCCATAAATTTAAAAGAACTTTTCAAATGTTTTACTTCTTTTGCTTTTATGAAATTTGCAAGCATTAAAATGAAATCAACTTCCACAAAGGCCCAACCGCTATTTAAAGTTCCCCCCTGTAAAATACCGAAAATTCCAAAACCTAATGCGGCAAAAACGGAAATGGATAAAAATGCATTAAAACCAAAATAAAGTTTAAATAACTCTTTTAAAGCACCGCCAATAAATAACCCGCCGCCCAAGAAACAAGCAAGCAATGCAAAAATCAGACCTACATTTTGAGAGAAACCAAACAATTGAATTATAATGATGATGGGTAATAGTACTAAACACACTAATCCCCTAAACCTATAAGAATCATAAGAATAAAAGGCCAATTTATAAGCGAGTTGTTGCTGTAACATTATTTTCCCCCATCAATCAAAGCGAAACGTCTGGTGGCGATATATTTGCGCCCACTATTTGTTTTTAAAGCACTGATTTTTGATTTATATTTTTTCACGTTTTTAGGATCAAGTTGAGCGGCAACCCTATAATTTTGTACTGCACTTTGCGGATCATCAAGAGATAATATATCACCGGCAAAATCATAAGCGGCAACATACTTATTATTAATTGCTTTTAAATTGTTTAAATCCGCCAAAGCGGCTTCATATTCACCTTTAGCATATAACATTTCAGCACGGCAGAAAATTGCCGCCACATAATCTTTCTGCAAAGCCATTGCAGCAGAACAATCTTCCAAAGCATTAGCATATTGCCCAAGTTTTCGTTCAGCCATTGCACGCCTATAATAATTTTTAGGATCTTTGACATTTTTGTAAATCAAATCCGTAAATTCTTGCACTGCAACGCTATAACGTCCTGTTTCATATTGATATATAGCATGATTTAAAAGCACTACATAATTATCAGGCTGAAGTTCAAGCGCATATCTCAAATCTTTATAAGCTGCAGGGAAGTTGCCTATCTTTTGGTAAGCAGTAGCCCTATTTACCAAAGCCGGGAAATAATCTCCCTGCAAAGCGAGTGCTTTTGTTAAGTAATAAATAGATAATCCATTCTTATCTTGCTTGAGATAAAAAGAACCGATATTGTTTAAGAGTTCTATACTTCTGGGATAAATTTCAAAAGCTTTTCTATAATCGGCCTCGGCCCTTTTAGTATCACCTAATTTATCGTATAGTATTGCACGATTTACCAAAGCGGAATAAAAATTAGGATCATTCTTCAAAATTTGGCTGTAAATTTGTAAAGCCTGTTCTGTTTGGCCTTGCTTATCTTTGTTCAATGCCTTCTTAAACAAAGATTCATTATCGGAACAAGCACAAAACAAAATGACAATAGGAAGTATCAAGTATATATATTTCTTCATTTTTTTATCTCCTTCTTTTTTGCTCTTAAAATATCAAAAGCAATAAATCCAGCCCCTATGCAAATTGCACTGTCAGCAATATTAAAAACAGGCCAAACATGAAAATCCAAAAGATCTACAACGTGGCCCAAAAATATTCTATCATAAATGTTACCCAAAGCACCGGCGAAAATCATCAAATATCCGTATTTTGCCAAATTACCTAAAGAAAGTATATCTTTGCGCCACTTAATCATCAAAAACAAAACCAGCAAACTAACTATGAGCAAAAACAAATTAGCATTTTGAAATAACCCAAATGCAGAACCCGTATTTTCGACATAAGTTAAGCTAAAGAACGGCAAAATATCTACGCTCCTTCTGGGAAGTAAAAACCTAAGTGCTAAAATTTTTGTCACTTGATCCAAAATCAGTATAATTGCAAAAACAATAATTTCAGACTTATATTTTTTACTTCTCAAAAGAAAGTTACGAATCATTATTTTACTGCCTCTAAAACTTTACTTTCTACAAGCACTTTTGCGCAACGCGGACACAAATCAGGATATTCGGGATTTTGCCCGATATCTTCATGCCATTGCCAGCAACGCGCACATTTTGTACCGGAAGCATGTTCTACTTTGATTTCCAAAGGTTCTTTGGTCTCATCCTCGGAAACTTTTACTTGGGAAACTATCGCTACTTCAGGCCAAATTGAGAGTGTTTGCTTTAAAAACTCTTTAGTTTCTGCATCTGCGGAGTTAAAGATAACCTTTGCCTCAAGCGGTGCACCTATTAAGCCTTTCTGACGGGCTTCTTCAAGTGCTTTTAAAACTTGAGGGCGAATTTCAGTAATTTTTGCCCAGCGTTTTAAAATATCTTCGGGGCAAGTATAACTTGCTTTTGTGGGCATATCACTTAAAAACACGCTTTCTTCAAGATAAGTACCAAGCGGTAATTTCTTAAGTTCTTGCCAAACTTCTTCTGCGGTAAAGCAAAGCACCGGGGCAAGAAGTTTAACCAAAGCCAAGATCGTTTCAGCTAAAACTGTTTGTGCAGAACGCCTACTGGGTGCTTCTTCCCCAATAGTATAAAGACGATCTTTTGAAGCATCAAGCATGAGCGAAGAAAGATCCAAAATACAAAAGTCAGTAATTTTGCGGATAGCCTTTCTAAATTCAAAATTCCTATATGCATCTGATACTTCTTTAATTAAATTGTCTAAACGGGACATCATGTATTTATCAAGTTCCGTTAAATTTGCGCCTACTACGGTATGCTTCATCGGGTTAAAGTCATACAAATTACCCAAAGCATAACGCAAAGTATTTCTTATTTTGCGGTAACTTTCAATAGGGCCTGCCAAAATTTCTTGGGAGATTCTTACATCTTCACTGTAATCGGTAAAACTTACCCACATACGCAAAATATCGGCACCGTATTTATTGATAATTTCATCAGGTTCAATACTGTTACCGGCGGACTTGTGCATTGCACGGCCTTGCTGATCCAAAATCATACCATGTGTTATAACGTTTTTGAAAGGTGCCTTACCTTCTAAAACAGTACCGGCAATTAAAGAAGTTTGGAACCAACCTCTATGTTGGTCTGAACCTTCCAAATAAACTTGTGAAGGGTAACCTAGACCGCGATATTTTAGAACTTCATTCCAAGATACACCGGAATCAAACCAAACGTCCAAAATATCTTTTTCTTTTACAAACTCTTTGCAACCGCAGGAACAAGTGTGGCCTGCAGGTAAAATTTCTTCGGCTGATTTTTCAAACCAAAAATCACTGCCTTCGTTTAGGGCACGTTCTTTAATGGCTTTAACAACCTCGGGCTGTACTTGCATTTTACCGCATTTTTTACAATAAAACACCATTATCGGTACACCCCAGAAACGTTGGCGGCTCAAACACCAATCAGGGCGGAGTTCCACCATTGAAGTTATACGCCTTTCCCCTGTTTGCGGGTACCATTTTGTATTTTTGATTTCTTCAATCAGTTTTTGGCGAAGCCCATCTTTATCTACTGACAAAAACCATTGTTCGGTAGACCTAAAAATAATTGGTTTTTTACATCTCCAGCAATGCGGATAGGAGTGGGTAATATCTTCTTGTTTAAGTAAAGCGCCTATTTCATCAAGACACTCAATTATTTTTGGATTTGCTTTAAAAATATTTTGTCCTGCAAACTCCCATGCTTCATCGGTAAAATTACCTTTTTCATCTACGGGACAAAGGCAAGGCAAATTCCATTGAAGACCGGCTTTAAAATCGTCTTCACCGTGTCCGGGTGCGATATGTACAATACCAACACCGGTATCCATAGTAACAAAATCAGTATAAATTACCGGGTTTTCTTGGTTAGTTAACGGATGATAATATTTTAACCCAACCAAATCTTCCCCTTTAATTTTTGAGACAGTTTCAGCTTCTTTACCGATTTTTTGAAGGAAAGTATCGGCAAGTTTTTCCGCTGCAATTAAATAAGTGTTGTCGGGCATTGCCATTATACGATAATCTTCATCTTTAGCAACAGCCGCAGCTTGGTTAGCCGGAATAGTCCAAGGAGTGGTGGTCCAAACTGCCAAATATACGGGGTTATCTTCCAAGTTCTTTAATTTTTCGGCAGGGTTTACAAGTTTAAAACGTAAGTAAATTGAAGTGGAAACTTTATCGTGATACTCAGTTTCCGCATCGGCTAAAGCGGTCTCACAATTAGGACACCAATAAATTGCTTTTTTACCTTTATAGACATACCCCTTTTCAAGCGCATCAAAGAAGGCGGAAACAGTCAAACCTTCATATACATTTGACATAGTGAGGTAAGGGTTATCCCAATCAGCGGTAACACCGAGGCGTTTAAAACCTTCACGTTGAATATTAACAAAATTTTTGGCAAATTCTCTTGCGCGCTTTCTAAAAGCAGGTATATCTTTAACATCGCGCTTATCAAGTTTCATTTCTTTTAATAAAGCTTGTTCAATAGGCAAACCATGGCAATCCCAACCTGGAATATAAGGGCTGTTATAACCCATCATGGTATGAGATTTAGTGATAATATCTTTTAAAATTTTATTGAAGGCATGGCCCATATGTATACGGCCGTTTGCGTAAGGTGGCCCGTCGGCCAAAATAAATTTTTCTTTCTTTGAAGTTTTATCAAGCATTTTTTGATAAAGTTTTATTTCTTTCCAGTATGCAAGCGTTTGCGGCTCTTTTTTTGCAAGGCCTGCTCTCATAGGGAAAGAAGTCTTAGGTAATAAAACCGTATGTGAGTATTTATTTTTGTTATCTGTTTTTTCGCTTTTATTTTCGCTCATAATATACCTGCCCCTGTTCAATATATATAAATTATATAATATTTGGACTTCAATAACATCACTTTACTTACATTTGAATTTATGCTATTATTAAGTGTAATTTATAAAATCGGAGGATGTCTATGACATTGTTAGTACTCGCTGTGATAGTCCTTATTTTTATCATAATACTTGCAGCGTATGTAGTAGCAGTTTATAACGGTTTAATCGTATGCAAAAACCGTGTAAAAGAAGCGTTTAGTGATGTTCAAATTCAACTTAAACGCCGCTATGACCTTATACCTAATTTGGTTGAAACGGTAAAAGGTTATGCCAGCCATGAAAGCCAAACCCTTGAAAAAGTTATACAAGCAAGAAACATGGCCATGGCCGCACAAAAAGGGGATTTAAAAGAACAGGCAAAAGCTGAAAATATTTTAAGCGGAACACTTAAAAGTTTATTTGCCGTTTCCGAAAATTACCCGGAACTTAAAGCAAATGAGAACTTTTTAAAACTTCAGTTTGAATTAACCGATACCGAAGATAAAATTAAAGCCGCACGCAGGTTTTACAACACAAATGTTTTGGCTTTAAATAATAAAATTGAAATGTTCCCAAGCAATATTATTGCTTCAATGTTCCAATTCGCAAAACAAGAATTTTTTGAACTTGACGAAGACGAGGCGCAAGCAGCAAAAAAGGCCGTCCAAGTTAAATTCTAATATTTATGACTACAACCCCGCTTAATCTATACGACGAAATTGAGAGAAATAAGAAAAAAACTGTTCTGATTCTCTTACTTTTCCCTTTAGTTTTAGCGGGGTTAATTTATGTTACTGTCTTTTTGATTTACTATTTTGCAGGTTCATCTGCACAACAAGTAACACAATCAATAAATTTCCAAGAAATTAATCTTATATCAACCATAGCAGCTTGCATAACAATAGTGCTTGCAATAATTTGGGCTGTTATTTCATGGTTCGGCGGAGATCATATTGTTTTAGATTCAGCCGGCGCAAGGGAAATTTCCCGTTCAACGCACCCGGAGATTTATGTTTTAGTAGAAAATTTAACCATAGCAACAGGTTTACCTCTGCCCCGTATTTATATAATGGATGATGAATCATTAAATGCTTTTGCCACAGGGCGCGATCCGGAACATGCATCTCTAGCATTAACAAAGGGAATAATAAAGAAATTAAATCGTGCGGAACTTGAGGGCGTTATAGGCCATGAACTTGGGCATATTGCAAACCGCGATATACGCCTGACAATGCTTGTGGCTACATACATAGGGGCAATAAGTTTAATGGGGCAAATTTTAATACGTTTAGCATCAAGAACACGTGGCAAAAACAGCGGGCAAATGAAACTTTTATTATTGATATTAGGTTTAGTTTTTATAGTTTATGGTGCCGTTTTTGCACCTTTAATATCGTTTGCGCTTTCAAGAAGACGTGAATTTCAGGCCGATGCAACCTCTGCTTATATGACAAGGAACCCATTAGCACTTGCCTCTGCTTTAGAAAAGATTTCAACGGACAGCCGCGTTGAAGCATTAGATGGCAAAAGTATTGTTGCGGCAGCCTGCATAGCGCATGCCGGTGCACCACAAGCCTTAACCTCTCTATTTGCAACACATCCACCGATAGAAAAACGCATAGCCAAATTGCGTTCAATGTAATTTTTGCAATAAAATTCCACATTTCCGCGTTTAATAATTGTAAAATATATTTTTAGGGCATAATATGCCGGAGGGGCCTAAATGAAAAGATTTATAGTTTATACACTTATTTCATTGTTGTCTGTTTCCGCTTTTGCGCAAACAAATACTACCTTGCAAAATAAAACTTTAACTTTACAAGACTGCATAAATCTAACCTTGCAAAATAACCCGGAAATTGCAGCTGCTTATTCAAGCCAAGAGGCGCAAAGAAGTGCTTTGAAACAAAGTAAATCTACTTATTTACCCCAAGTAAACGGCAATGCAGGTTATAGCCGTTCTAACGGAAATACCGCCGCAGGCAATACAGGTACCAATGAAAATTACTCTGCCTCAATAAATGCTAGCCAACTTATTTATGACTTCGGTAAAACCGGTTCTACAGTCGGTATTCAAGAAAAGTCTTATCAAAGTGCCGTACAAAACACTACCGCTTTGATTAATGATAAAATTTATGCTTTAAAAGTTGCTTATTATGCAGTTTTATCTGCAGAAGAATCTGAAAATGTTTATAAACAATCTGTGGAACAATATACCGAACAATTAAAACGGGCCAAAGCATTTTATGATGTAGGAACATACCCAAAAATTGACGTAACATCCGCACAAGTAAATTTAAATGATGCAAAACTTAATTTACTTACCGCACAAAATCTTGTTAAAACAAAACGCCAGGAACTTTTAAATATTATGGGTGTATCTGACACAAACCCGAATTTCACATTGCAAATGGCTGATACTTTACAACCTTTTGAAATGACTTTGGAAGATGCCCTTGCTACCGCAAATAAAAATAGACCGGACTTACTTGCAAAACAACTTCAAGTTGAAAGTGCAAGGCAAAATGTAACACTTTCCAAAACCGGTTATGCCCCAACAATTACCGCAAACGGCAGTTATGCATGGAGCGGAAATGACTTCCCCCTCTATGACCGTTGGTCAGCAGGTGCAAGTTTAAATGTGCCGATATTCAGCGGTTTCAGCACATATAATAAAGTAGAGCAATCCAAACAAAATTTGCAAACCGCATACCACAATTTAACTTCTTTGGAACAACAAATTTTACTTGATGTTAAGACGGCATATTTGGCTTTAAACAATGCAAAAGAGCGTATACCTGTCGCCGAACTCACAAAAAAACAAGCGAAGGAAGGTTATGATTTAGCCGTAGGCCGCTATAAAGTGGGTGTAGGTAACTATATTGAAGTTAAAGATGCGGAAACATCTTATAGCAAAGCAAAACTTTCTTATATTCAAGCAGTACTTGATTATAATTTGGCAGTTGCAAAATTACAAAATTCTATGGGGAGCAGATAAAATTATGAAAATAAAAAAGAAAAAGAAATTAATAATTGCCATTATTTCGGCTATAATCATTATGGTAATTTTAGTTAAAATTACCGGTGGTAAAAAGGCTGCAAATTACCGCATTGAAAACCCGCGTCGTGCAAAAATTGTACAAACCGTTGAGGCATCCGGAACAATAAACCCAGTCACACAAACAAGTGTGGGAACGCAGGTTTCAGGCAGAGTGGAAGAAATTTTTGTTGATTATAACTCCACAATTAAAAAAGGCCAACTGCTTGCGGTTATTGACCCGTCAACTTATAAATCTAATGTAATTCAGCAAGAGGCAAACCTTCAAAAACTTGAAAGCGTTTTTAAAAATGCCGAGAGAAATTATGACAGATACAAAAAACTTTATGCCCAAGAACTCGTAGCAAAAAGCGAACTTGATAATGCGGAGATGGACTATCTTTCCGCCAACGCACAAGTAGTGCAAGGGCGTGCAAGTTTAGATAAAGCAAAAATTGACTTAAGCTATACGAATGTCGTTTCCCCCGTAGACGGAATTGTAATTTCTAAAGAAGTGGAACTTGGGCAAACCGTTGCGGCAAGTTACCAAACACCGACATTATTTTTAGTCGCTGAAGACTTAACAAAAATGCAAATTGAAGTTAATATTTCGGAAGCCGATATAAGCAAAATTAAAGAAGGCCAAAGGGTTGACTTTAACATTGATGCATATCCAACAACCACCTTTGAGGGGAAAGTCAGTCAAGTTAGAAATGCAGCGACAACTATTTCAAATGTTGTTACTTATACTGTCGTGGTTTCTGTTGATAATGACGATTTAAAACTCAAACCCGGTATGACTGCAAATGTTTCAATAATTACAGCAGAAGCAGATAATGCTTTAAGTGTACCGAACCAGGCACTCCGCTTTGTTCCGCCTGATAATGCAAAAATCAGTGCCAGTAAAGACGGAAAAGACGGGCAACGCAAAAATTTTAAAGGCCAAGGTTTATGGCGCCAAAACAAAGACGGTTCAATTTATATAACCGAAGTCAAAACCGGTATCACCGACGGTAATAGAACTGAAATTATTTCAAAAGACATTACTGAAAATACACCTATTATAGTCGCAAGTGAAACCGGCGCAAAAGGCAAAACCCAACAAGGCAGGCCACGCGGCCCGATGGGTTTTTAAATTAAAATAAGGTAATATTTATGGCCTTAATAGAAGTTAAAAATATTTGGAAGATTTATCAGCTTGGTGATATTCCGCTTGAGGTACTTAAAAATGTCAGTTTAACAATTGACTCCGGCGAATTTGTGGCTATTATGGGCCCATCAGGTTCCGGCAAAAGTACCTTTATGAATATGCTTGGTTGCCTTGATAAACCGACAAAAGGTACTTATATTTTAGACGGCATAAATATTACAAATTCCACTTTAAGTGAGCTTGCGGATATCCGCTGCCGTAAAATAGGTTTTGTGTTCCAAGGGTTTAACTTAATTGCAAGAACTAGCGCTATTGAAAATGTTGAACTGCCGATGATTTACGCACATATTCCGGCACAAGAACGCACACAAAAAGCAAAAAAGGCACTTAAAGAAGTTGGGCTTGAAAATAGACTAGACCATACACCCAATCAACTTTCCGGCGGGCAGCAACAGCGTGTGGCAATTGCGCGGGCTATCGTAAACGATGCACCTATTATTTTTGCTGACGAGCCAACCGGCAACCTGGATACAAAAACCAGCATTGAAGTGATGGAAAGTTTTTATAAATTAAACGAAGAAAAAAAGAAAACAATTATTCTCGTTACGCATGAACCTGATATTGCCGCATACGCAAAAAGAATAGTGCGTTTTAAAGACGGCGTTATAGTTAGCGACGAACAAAATAAAAACAGGACGAAACCAAGATGATAGACTTTTTAACTATATTAAAAATTGCTTTAAAAGCCCTTTGGGTAAATAAAATGCGCTCTGTTTTAACGAGCCTTGGCATCATTATTGGCGTAGCGGCTGTTATTGTTATGCTTGCCGTGGGCGAGGGCAGCAAAAAAAGAATTTCAGACCAAATGTCCAGCATGGGCAGTAATTTGCTTATGATACGCTCCGGCTCTGTTACTTCAGGCGGTGCGCGTGCAGGCCACGGTGCACAACCCACGCTTACTTTAAAAGATGCCGAAGCGATTGCCAAAAACGCACAATATGTTGCACAAGTTGCGCCAAGTGTTGATACTACGGGGCAAATTGTTTACGGTAATCAAAATTGGTCCACAAGAATTACGGGGACTACCCCCTCCCTCTTTTACATTCGTTCTTGGGAAGTTGATAATGGCGGTTTATTTAGCGAAGATGAAGTCCGCCAAGGTGCAAGTGTTGCAATTTTAGGTGAAACGGTGGTGGAAAATCTTTTCGGTGTAACTGATCCTATCGGCAAAACAATACGTATAAAAAATGTTCCTTTTAAAGTAGTCGGTGTTTTAAAATCACTCGGTCAAAATGCGATGGGAACTGACCAGGATGACACAGTTATCGTTCCTGTAACTACGGCGATGAAAAGGCTTTCAGGTTCACAATTTCAAGGAACTGTAAATAATATTATGGTGCAGGCATTATCAACCGATGACCTTGCAAACGCAGAGGAAGAAATCACCTTACTCTTGCGCCAACGTCATAATATTACAGGTAAAAAACAAGATGATTTTATTATCCGCAACTTAACGCAAATGATGGAAAGTGCAATGGAAGCAAATGAAACTTTCGGCTTACTGCTTGCCGCGATTGCATCAATTTCTTTGCTTGTAGGCGGTATTGGTATTATGAACATTATGCTTGTATCCGTTACCGAAAGAACACGCGAAATCGGCATCCGCATGGCAATAGGTGCAAAAATGTGGGATATACGTTTACAGTTTTTGGTTGAGGCACTTGTTTTATCTTTGACAGGTGGTTTGCTCGGTATAATTTTGGGGCTCTCAGTTGCTTTGTTTATCAAAAATTTTACTCCGGGCTTTTTACCCATCAACATAACAATTATGCCGATGGTTATATCTTTTGCGTTTTCGGGTTTGGTGGGAATATTTTTTGGGTTTTACCCTGCGTATAAAGCATCTATGCTTAACCCCATTGACGCATTAAGGTTTGAATAAGTTTATACGATATTAATCAAATTCTTTTATTTCTTCGTCTATATATTTTATAAAACCCTCTAAACCATATTTCATAAATATAAGATAAACTTTGAAATCTTGTTTTGCATTATTATCATGTAATTTATAAGCAACTTCCATAGCTTGTTCATGTGATAAACCATATGCCTCAGCTTCTTCTGCCAAACTTTCAATAGACCTTCTATTAGAAGAAACAGCTTTTTCTTTTTTAGGCCCTTCTGGTATTACTGTTTTATCTTTGCGCCAAGGTTCTCTGGTAAATTGGTGGAAGTAGTTAAAAACATCAGGTTCAAGAGGATAAATCTTATTATTTTTTTCTTCATCTAAGATGACCCCCCCCCCCTGAGATTTTTTCCGTAATAGAAACTGGATTACGGCTCATTACTTTAAATTCGCCGTCAAATAAACTTTTCCAGTAATATTGATAATGTTCAGGTGAGAGCGTAAAAGCAGAAAGGTCAAGTTCACGATTCATTCTAACTTGCGGGGCATTAATACCTAGCATTTCATAAAGACCGTAAACCATTGCTAAATTTGCTGAGGCACTTCCGCGGTAAAACGGTTTTGCATTTGTAAAAATATAACTCATCTCTGCTATTTTATTATGTAAGGTTTCTAATTCTCTTTCGGTTAAAGTTTTTCCGTTTCTTGATTTTATAATAAAAGGTTTTATTACATCATAATCTTCTTGTAAGACCTTAAACATTGCTTCAATATTGTTAAAACCACCTTTATCTATACCTAAAGGATGAATTAGCGTCCCCCCATAACATCCACTGCGCATCGAGTATTTTAAATTAGAACAAGTTAAATTTACCCCTTTAAATGTATTAGGTCTGTATCTTTCATCCAAAAAATCTGTCCAATATTCACCATATATAAATTCATCAAAATCCGTCACAATTCTAATGGGAGTATCACTCAAAATACCAAAAGCAATTTTATCTGTCACTTTAACTTCAGAGCCTAAAAACTCATTTGAATTTGAATTTTTACCTAAATTAATATTATTATAGTCAGATGGGGTTTTCACTTTTTCCCAAACAATTTTTTTAGAATTTTTATATTCATCAAGAAATGTTTTAATTTGATTTATTTTTTTATGATATAAGAACATTTCTTTTCCCATATTCATTACGGCTTCTTTTACAGTTTTACCGGCAAGTAAATCTTTTTCAAAATTTTCGCTTGCATCTTTCATGGTATAGACATACAAAGGATTTGTACCGGTAAAGCGATATTTTATTTGGCTTGGTAAAGTGCTTTCATAACGATTTGAATATTTTATAAGTTCTGCTAATTCTTGAGGGTTTTTCTTAGCAATTTGTTTTAAATCTTTATTATAATATTGTTGCCATAAATTAAAAAAATCTTCCCCTAAAATTCTTTTCATATTTTGGGTTTCTTCAGCAGTTAAACCTTCCCCTTTAAATAAAGACGGATCAAATTGCTTGCGCAAGTTTACAAATTTATTTACTTCACTTTCACCACCTATTATAGATTTAGTACTTGCCAGCATTGGTAAAGCCGCCAATGCAAGCGGTGCGCTTACAGCATTGCTCAAAGTAGCGGCAAGCAAACCAACGCCGACAGCAGGCAAAACCCAAGTCGGTAATTTAAATGAAGAATTACCCTTATTTGTTATCGGAGAATCTTGAGGGGTTTCTTCTTTAACACCGGTATATTCAAAATCAATACGCATCCTTTCCAGTGTGGCGATATCATTTTTATCTCCCTGATCTTCAAAATCTATGATAGTTACGACAAGTTTGTTATTATCATCGCGCCTAAAAAATAAATTATTTCCCAAATCTGTATGATAAAATCCTGCTTTATTTAAATCTTTGATAAAATTAATAAGTTGATGCCATTCGTCATTAGTTATAGGTATACCGTTTAAAGCAGATGAGACTTTACTCTCAGGATCATATAAACGATAACCATCAGCATTTACAACACTTGTTATCAAATCAGAATCAAAGGAATATATATCATCTTTCCACCTCTTTTGTTTTGCAGCAATCGCTTCAGGTAAATCAGATAAATTAGTTGATAAAACTCTCGGATATTCCAATTCTATCAATGGATACTTATTTTGTAAATTTTCTTTTTCAACGATTTGATGAAATTCCAAAGTTCTGTCAATTTCTTTTTTAGAAGTTTGTTTATAATATGCCCGCACATTACCATTAATATCTTTTAATTTACTTACGAGAAGGGTAACCGGTTCAGATTCCACAATATCCGTTTTAAGATTTAAAGGTTTTTCGGCAGGTGTTTCAACAGTTTCCATATTTTTAGTAGGTTGTAAAACAACTTCGCCGTTTTGATCTAACTGCGCGCGCCACCAACCTTTTTGACCATCTATTTGCCCCCATACTATAACCTCTTCTATCTCTGAAGCATGGACATCCCCCGGAAATGTAACCGTGGTCCCTTGCCTATCACCACGCTCTCCACGCATCTTAACTACAACAGGCACATGCCCATAACTATAATTTATAGAATGATCAACCCCGGTTACGATATCATCGGAAAAATATATATTATTGTATGTAGATTTACCTAGTAATAAGCCAGTTGTAAATATCGTTTTCAAATCATCATAATCTTTAAATGCCATACCCCTGTAAATGTAACCGTCCTCTTGAAAACCTTTAGGCAGAGAAGGTATTATGCGATTCATATCATAAAATATTTTAATATTTTTATCTTTATATTCATCGGTAAATAGAACTCGTGCTGAAATATTATTATCTGTTTGCTTTGTTATCAAAGGTTGAGTACTTGCCAAAAGCGGTATAGCCGCTAAAGCAAGCGGGGAAGTAGCAGGGGTTGCCAAAGTAAAAGCAAGCAAACCTGCTCCAATGGCAAGCCCAAGTAATGACTTCGAATTAAAATTATTTACTGTGGATCTTCGTTTCGCCCCAATATTCTCTAAATGGGTACGAATACGTTCCAACGCAGCTATATCATTATGAGTTTCAAATTCATCAAAATCTATGATAGTTACAATAAGTTTGCCGTTATTATCACGCCTTAAGAAAAAATTGTTTCCCAAATCAGTATGATAAAAACCTTTGGCATTTAAATCTTTGAAAAAACCTACAATTTGCGCCCACTCTTCATCAGTTACCGGTTGCCCGTTTAAAGAAGATAAAACCTCATATTTATCTAAGTAAAACCCGAAAGTATTTACAGGGGACAATATCATATCGGAATACAATGAATAGACTTTATCTTGCCAACCATTTTCTTTTACAATTTTTTCAGGCAAGTCGGCCAAATTTGTTGATAAAATTTTAGGATATTCAAACTCTACTAAAGAATATTTATTTTGTAAATCCTCTTCTTTAACAATTTTATCGAACTCCCGAGTTCTATAAATTTCTTTTTGTAGGGCTTTTTTATGATATGCTACGATATTCCCTTTAGGACCTATTAATTTAGTAACAATACCCTTAACATATTCTACTTTAGCGATATCAGTTTTTAGGTTCAAAGGTTTTTCAAGCGGAACACTTCTTTCTTTTGCACCGATAGACTCTAATTTCTCACGAATTATATTTAAATTTTCGATATCGTTTTCAACACCCCAATTATCAAAATCTATTGCGGTAATAATTAATTTTCCGTTATCATCACGTCTAAAAAATGAATTTGATATCAAGTCGGTATGATAAAAACCGAGATTATTTAAGTCCTTAATTAAGTTCTCTAACTGTGCCCACTCTTCATTAGTTATCTGTTGTCCTTGCAGAGATGACAAAGCAGTGGGTTCGTCTTTAAACAAATTATAACCGGAAGTGTTTACTGCAGTCATTATTAGATCTTGAGAAACAGAATTGTATTTAATTCGTGATCTAATATCTGTTTCAACTTCACTTGGTAAATCTGACAAATTTGTTGATAAAATTTTGGGATATTCTAGATTTATCAAAGGATATTTTTCTTTAAAATTATTGTTTGTAATAATTGTGTCAAAAAGTTTCGTTCTATATGTTTCCCTATTATTTGCCCGCTTATAATATGCTTTTATATTACCTTCGGAATCTCTTAACTCGGCAACGATATAATTAACAAAAGTTACTTTTGTAATATCCGTCTTAAGATTTAAAGGTTTAGGAGCATCGGAAACAGAAATATCGGTAATAGGTGTATCAATTATCTTCATATTATCTGTTGGTTGCAAAACGACTTCACCGTTACTATCTAACCAGGCGTGCCACCAACCTAGTTTACCATCCATCCCCGCCCAAACTAAGATACCGGTTATGTCTTCGGCAGATATATTTTGAAATGAAAAACTGTATTTTCCTTTACTTCTATCAACTTCTTTATTGGTTTTAACTATAACAGGTATATGCCCGTAATTATATTGCGTTGACCAGTCAACTGCGATATCTGCCTCAGTTGTAAAAAATACTTTACCGCCACCATTAACGGTTTTAGCGCCGGGCAAACCTGATGTAAATATATTTTTTAAATCTTCATACTTGGCAAGTGTCATACCCCTATAAAGTGCATTTTCTTCTTCAAAACTTTCGGGGAAATATTTCTTCAAATACTCTTCATCATCAAGGGACATATAAAAATCCCTATAATCCTCTGTAAACAAAACTTGAGCCGGAAAACTGTTTGCAGTTTGATTATTTATCGAATTTGTGCTTACCAAGAGAGGTAATGCCGCTAAAGCAAAAGAGGATACAGAAAAACTACCTAAAGCAAAAGCAAGCAACCCTATACCGATAGGGAGCAATAAATTTCTAAACGGGAATGTGAATCCATTATAAATATCAATTTCTCTATCGTCTTCTATATCAGACATTTCTTTTGCGCCGATAGATTCCAATGTATGTGCTATTAGATCCAAATCTCCTATATCTCTTTTCCTGCCTAAATTTTCAAAATCTATGATGGTTATAATAAGTTTACCTGCATCATTGCGTCTAAAAAACAAATTATGTACTAAATCAGTATGATAAAAGCCATGAGCATTTAAATTCCCTATCAAGTTTTCTAACTGTGCCCACTCTTCATTAGTTATAGGCTTATTCTTTAAGGCCTCTAAAGCTTCATATTTAAATTTCCAAATACCATAACCGGATGTATTTACAGCAGTCATTATAAGATCTCCGTCAAAAGACATTCCCTTATAAAGTGATTTAATATTTGCCGCTATATCGTCCGACAGAGATGATAGATTAGTTGATAAAACTTTTGGATATTCAACTTCTATTAAAGAATACCGACTCAATAGATCTTGCTCTGTAATAAGTTCATTAAAACGTTTTGTTCTATTTATCTCGGTTCCGAAAGTACGTTTATAATAAGCCCTTGTATTGCCTTGTAAATCTTGCAGTTGTTTAACATTTTCTCTATCTGTACTTGCAATTTTCTTAATATCTGTTTTAAGATTTAACGGCTTTGTGCCGTAAAGAATTCTTACATTATCGGTAGGTTGTAAAACTACTTCGCCTGCATTATTTAACTTTGCTTTCCACCAACCTAGTTTGCCATCTAAATAAGTATATACTAATACTTCCTCTATATATTCAGGTTCGAGATCTTCTTCATAAATAACTCTAGAAGTTTCCCCTAAAAAATCTTCTTCTAAATGTACTTTTATTAACACAGGTACGTGCCCGGATGAAAATTGTCGTGCATAATTAACTGCTTTACTAAAACTATCCGTTAGATAAATGCCATCTATCGCATGTGTAAACAAACCTTTTGTAAGTATATCAAGTAAATCTTGATAATTATCAATATTCATACCCCCGTAGAGTGCGGTCACATCTCTAAAATTATTCGGTAATAATCTATGCATTTTAGCATCGTTATCTTTAACTATCGGAAAATTTTGTTTCTTAAAGATATCAGTAAATATATTCGAAGCAGGAATATATTCCCCTTCTTCTTTCTCTAACTGTGATGAAGCAGATTGCTTAAAAGGCCCTTCGAATAATCTAAGCCATCTTAATTTATAATCTTGCGGGGACATAGCAAAAGCAGAAAGATCCAAAGCACGGCCAATTTTAACTTGTGGGGCATCAATGCCTGCCATTTGATAAAGCCCGTAAACAAGCGCTAAATTAGCAGAAGCACTCCCCCTTTGAAAAGGCATAACATTAGTAAAAAGATAACTGATTTCCGCTATATCATTATTTAATCTGTGGAGTTCAAAATAACCTAATTTTTTCCCTTGCTGTACTTTTTCAATTAAAGGTTTTATATCATCCCAATTTTCTTGCAAAACTCGGTAAAAATATTTCTTTTGTTTCAAAAAATCAGGATGACCGACTTCAACGAAATCAACCGATCCGGAAGAAAACAACTGGGACAATTCTATCATTTTATATAGCCTAGGCCTGGCAGGATCTTTCATCATTTCTTTTAGATATTCAGGGTAGCTCTTTTTATTAATTGAATTAGATGCATAATAAGAATCATCACGAAAGACACCGAAAAACAAATCATATATGGCAATTCCGTTCATTATTTGAGTGTTGGGATTAGAAACATATTGCCACAATTTATCATTTTCTTCATCACGATACAAATTAAATACCCTAAGCTGTGCTATTTTATAATGATAATTATAAATATCTTTACCGAGATTTTTTATAGCCTTTTCCATCGTTTGCCCGCTTGATAAATTTTGAATTAAATTATTTGTAATATCACGCATGGCAAAAACAAATAAAGGGTTTGTACCACCATAAACATTTTGTATTCTTGAAGGCAAAGTGCTTTCATAACGGTTGGAATATTTTATAAGTTCTTCTAATTCTTGTGGGTTTTCTTTAACAATTTGGGCGAGGTCTTTATTATAATATTTTTGCCATAAATCAAAAAAATTTGCGCCTAAAATCTTGCGCAATTTTTTAGTTTCTTCTTCGTTTAACGGTTTGCCTTTAAAAAAAAAGGGATCAAACCTTTTTCGTAAATTAAGAAATTGTTCTGCTTTTTCTTGCGGGGTTTTTAATACAGGGGTTTTAGTGCTTGCCAAAAAAGGCAATGTTGCCGCTAATGCAAAACCTGGCTCACTTAAACCACTAAAAAGAAAGCCAATACCCAATGCCGCACCTAAAACCGGCAACCAAAAACTTGAATCATTCAAAGTTCCCGATATACTATGTACCCAAGAATCAGCATCATCAATTTTGGTTTTGGGGGCTTTTTCTTTCGCCCCGATAGTCTCATACTGTGACCTTATATAATCCAAACAATAAACATCTTCATACCGGTCATAGAAACTAAATGGCGCTTCAAAATCCACTAAGGTAATAACAAGTTTATCGGCCGCATCACGCCTTACAAACAAATTATGTTTTAAATCGCCATGAACAAACCCTGCATCATTTAGTTTTTTAAATAAATTGACAATTGCATTCCATTCTTCATTTGTTATAGGTTTGCCGTTTAAAGCTGTTTTTGCTTCTTCGGATATTCTTTTATCAATATGCCCAATGATATTTCCGTAAATATCTGTCTTAATTTTTTCCCCTAATAAAAAACCGGAAGTATTTACGGCAGAAGTTATTAAAGGTGTTTTTACTCTGCTTTTAGCACTACGTACATGGGATATAATTTGGTCCTTTTCTTCTTCCACTCCTTGAATAATATCCCCTGATAAATCTTCTAAATTTACAGATAAAACTTTAGGATATTCGAAAATTATTAAAGGGCTACTGTTTTGCAAATTATTTTCCGTAATAACCTTATCAATTAAAGATGTCCTATTAATTTCGTCTTGCGTTGTAAATTTTAAGTAGGCGGGAACTTCACCGTCTTCCCTAATCAATTTCCAAACAGCATAAGCATCTACCCCCGAACCTTCACCCGATGCTACTTTTTTAGCTCCTACAATATCTTCCTTCAAATTTACTTGATCTTCTTGTTCAATTTCAGAGTTATTGGCAATCATCATGTCAGTAGAACTTACCAAAAGCGGTAAAGTTGCTAAAGCCAAACCGGGGGTGCCTAAACCGCTAAAGGCAGAAAATGCTAATAAACCAACACCTACGGCAGGCAAAACCCAACTAGGTAATTTAAATAAAGAATTGAAATTATTTATTATCGGGGTATCTTTAGTTACTTTTTCTTTTGCACCGATAGCTTCCAAATCAAGAGCCATCAGTTGTAAATAAAATGCATCAGAACCGAATAAATTTGAATTATTTTCAAAATCAATCAAAGAAATTATGAGTTTACCGTTGCCGTCACGTCTAAAAAACAAGTTATGTCCTAAATCACCATGAATAAACCCTGCTTCATTTAATTTTTGAAATAAGTTAACAATTTCCTTCCACTCTTTATTTGTTATAGGTTTATTTTTTAACGCAAACAAAGCTTCAACAGAAGCAGTACTGAGATTCCCCTCCATTATTTTATCACCCAACACAAAACCGGAAGTATTTACGGCATCGGTTATTAACGGGATTTGAGTTCTATCTTTACCACCGCGTACATAAGTTGATATTTCGCCTATTTCTTCTTGAATTTTATCAACGATATTTGAAGGTAAATCCGAAAAGTTATCCGATATAACTTTTGAATATTCAAAACCTATTAGTGGACTTCCGTCCTGCAAATCGTTTTCCCTTACTATTTTATTGAATAAAATAGTCCTATTAATTTCATCTTGAGTAGTTAATTTCAGATATGCACGAACTCTATGAAATTTATCCATCAATTTCCAAACAGCATAGGCCGCTAAATTATTTCCCTTTCCGGTTCTAACATTTTTTGCTTTGGTAATATCGGTTTTAAGGTTCAAAGGTGTTTCAGTGACCTGACTTGCTGCGGAATTATTCCCAATAGGGAAAGAACTCGCTAAAAGCCCTGTAGCTGCCAAAGCAAGCGGTGAAGTTGAGGCATCTGACAAGGCAAAAGCAAGCAAACCAATACCTACGGCAGGTAATACATAATTAGAAAGTATTGATGTTATTGATGACTTCTTATCGGTAATTTCAGAATCACCGGTATCTTTTAAGATGACTTCTTCATTTCCGTTTAATTCTGCTTTCCACCAACCGAGTTTACCATTTAACTCCGCCCACACTAAAACGTCCGTTATATCTTCTGCCTTTACGTCATCAGAAAATACAACATATTTGTGCCCATTATGTTCATTCAAATGTGTTTTAACCAAAACAGATAAATGACCATATGCATATTGAGTAGAATAATCTATAGCATCTTCCACATTCCAAGAGAAATAAACACCTTCTTTTTCAATAGTTTTGGCATTAGAGACACCGTTCGTTAATATATATTTTAAATCATCATAAGAAGACAATGTCATACCTCTATAAACAGCATTTTCTTCTTTAAAATCAGCGGGTAAAAAAGCACTTATGCGTTTAATTTCTTTCCGTGATATATGAATTCCTTTATTTTTATATTCGTTACTGAAAATGGCTTGGGCAGAAACCTCTTGTTGATTATTAAGTTCAATTTTATTATGCGAATTTACTGTTTGGAAATCCCCCGCAAACAAATCAAGCCAATGCCCCTGATAATGCCAAGGAGTTGAACTGTATGCAGACAAATCTAATGCTCTACCTATTTTTATTTGAGGAGCCTCAATACCTGCTAAATGATACAACCCATAAACTATTGCCAAATTTGCTGCCTCACTACCGCAATAGAAAGGTTTAACATTGGAAAATATATAACTTATTTCTGCGATAGTATTATCTAAAATTCTTCTCTCTTGTTCCGATAATATTTTCCCGCTTCTGGCTTCCATTATTATGGGTTCAATTTTATTATAATTTTCCTGAATGACTTCAAAAGCACGGTCAATATTATTATGTTGACCGGTTACCCCAGCGGGATGTTCTATCTTTTTAGCACCATATCTGTTTTGAACGTCAAAAAATGATAAATTAATACCTTTATAGGTTTTAGGCCTCCCATAAGATGAACTTAACTCTTTCAAATATTCACCATAATGGTCTTCATCAAAAGGAGTTGTTGAAGTTGACCCTGTCAAATTTAAGATACCATAACCAATCCTATAAGCTGCACGTTTACCGGCATAAACGTCTTCCATCTCATCATAATAAAGAGGTACTTTTACATCGTCCCAATCCACTGGTGCTCTATTACTTTTGAATAACTGAAACATCTTAATTTGATTAATACTCAAACCATATTGGAACATCGCAGTACCCATTTCTTCTACGGCCTGCCTCATGGTTTTACCTTGTAACATATTAGCTTCAAAAGCTTCTGTAATGTCTTTCATTGCATAAACGAAAAGTGGATTCGTGCCGCCTTTTTCACCAAAATTCATACTAGGTAAAGTATTTTCATAACGATTTGAATATTTAATGAGTTCCTCTAATTCTTCCGGGGAAACATTTGCTAATTCTTCGAGTTCCACATTATAATATTTTTGCCATAAATCAAAGGTTTTATCGCCTAATATTTCTCGCAAATGTTCTTTTTCTGTTCTCTTTAAAGTAGGGCCTCTAAAAATAGGCGGATTAAAATTTTGCCTTAAATTTGCGAAATATTCTACTTCCTTTCCTTCACCAAAATTGGAAAAACTGCCGACAAACGGTATTGAAGCCATAGCAAATAAAGAAGATGTTTCTGCCCCGAACAATGTCCCTAATACTATTCCTGTAGCACCTAATATCACATAGGGCAATATGCTTTTTAGGGTTTTATTGATGGACACATTTTTTTGTGTTTGAGTAATGTTACCAAAATCTTCGGAAAATAAACCACGCCAATTCTTTTTATAAGCATCAGGCGTCATAGAAAATGCTGATAAATCTAATTCTCGGCCAATTTTTACTTGTGGGGCTTCAATGCCTGACATATGGTACAGACCATATACTAACGCCAAGTTTGCAGAAGCACTACCACGGAAAAAAGGTTTAACATTAGTAAATAAATAACTGATTTCTGCAATATTATTATCTAAAATTTTTTGTTCTTCCGGGCTTAAATCTTTACCTGCTTGAGCTTGCGCAATTATAGGTGCAATATTATTAAAATTTTCTTGTAAGACTTCAAACATCCTATCAATGTTATCAAAACCATCCAAAGTAATACCCAATGGGTGGTCAATTGTAGCGCGGAAGATATTTGGATAAAATCCTAAAGTATTTACAGCTGATAAATTGACTCCTTTATAACTTGTAGGCCTAAAATTAGGCTTTATCATTTCTTCCCAGTATTCTCTGTAATAAGTATCACTATTTATCTTCGTTTTAGAAGGGGATGATGTTTTTGCCAAAACGCCAAAACCAATTGCATATGCATGGGAAGTAGCTCTTCTCAATTGTTCCATTCCTTCTTCATTATAATCACGGAGATTTTCTATCTTACTCCAATCGATAGGAAGGGCTTTACCATCGACTATTATTCTTACTCCTTTTTGGTTAAAAAATGCTCTGATTTGATTTATCTTTTTATGATACTCAAACATTTTACTGCCCATATTATGAACAGCTTCTTTAACGGTTTTCCCTGCTGCAAGATCTTGCTCTAAACCCTCTGTGATGTCTTTCATGGCAAAGACATACAAGGGATTTGTCCCTGCAAAACGGGTACTGATTTCACTTCTTAAAGTAGTTTCATAACGGTTAGAATATTGCGCAAGTTCTTGTAAAGACAATGGATCTTCATTTTTCATCGTTTCCAAATCTTTATTATAATATTTCTGCCACAAATCAAAGAAATCAGCGCCCAAAATTCTTCTTAAATTTTTTGATTCTTCCGGGCTTAAAATATCACCTTTAAATAATGAAGGGTCAAATCGTTTACGCTGATTTACAAATTTATTAACAAGTTCGTATTGTTTTATTATTTGCGGACCTTGTATGTAAACCGATACGGGAATAGCAGCAAGTGATGCCCCTAGAGCTAGCCCTGCATTTCCCATAGACAGCCCAACTCCTGCAAGAGAAAGCGCAAAGGCAGGAAGCACAAAATTCAGTAAGTTTTTACCTTTCAACCTATTAATAATGCGGGATACAGAGTTAATCGGTTTGGGGCTAGGAATTTCTCCTTCAAATAAATTTAGCCAATTTTCTTTATATTGTTCCGGCGTTGATGAAAAAGCGGAAAGGTCCAAAGCACGCCCGATTTTAATTTTAGGCAGTTCAATACCTAACATTTGATAAAGCCCGTAAACCATGGCCAAATTAGCAGCAGAAGTCCCACGATAAAAAGGAACGGCATTTGTGAAGATATAACTCATATCTGCAATGATATCGTCGGCAATTTTTCTATCTTCATCTTCTAATTTACCTGTTTGCTGATATTTAATTATTATTTTCTTTAAAATATCCAAATTATCCTGCATTGCTTTAAAAGCAAGGCTATTATTATTTTTGACGGGGTTAGGATACATCATTAAAATAACTTCATCATATTCTTCATTATCAGGTGAAGTTCTTTGGGTTAACTTAACATCTTTATATGTAGAAGGACGAGCATTAGCGAAGTCTTTTAGTTCATCCAGATATTCGCTATACATATATTGGCTTATTACAGCCCCGACTTCTTCATGAGAATCGTTTAATTTACCGAAGCCGATTTCCTCCGCCAAATCGATATTAACATCTTCGTTAAAATCAACATCATATATATTTGGATTTTCTATTACGTTCCAATCTATATCAAAGCCATCTTCTCGTTCTGACAAAAACTTTTTAATTTGATATATCTTTTTATGATACTGAAACATTGCTTCACCAAGTTCAGTCATAGCCTGTTCGATAGTTTTACCGGAGTTTATGGCCTTAATAAAATTATCTGCCATATCACGCATAGCAAAAACATACAACGGATTTGTGCCGGTAAATTTTTCCCTTATTTGGCTGGGTAAAGTGTTCTCATATTTATTAGAATATTTAATAAGTTCTGCTATTTCGGCGGGGTTAGTGCGCGCCATAGTTAATAAATCTTTATTAAAATATTTTTGCCATAAATTGAAAAATTCTTCCCCTAAGATTCTTTTCATATTTTCGGCTTCTTCCGGAAGCAAATCGAAATCACTAAAAATGTTTCGGTCAAATTCCTTACGTAATTTAATAAAATCTCCGACCTCTTTCGGAAGGCGGACATTTTGCATAACAGGGCTTGCATTTGAATAAAAAATAGGGAAGGAAGCCATCGCTGTAGCAGCTGTTTCAGTTTCCCCGAATAACAAACTCAAACCGGCTATTCCAAAAGGCAATGCAGGTAAAATAATTTTTTTAAAAAATGAACCTATACTGAAATGTCTGTTCTCTAATATATTACTTGCATAACTGAAAATTTCTTCTTCCTGGTTTTTTCCTTGATTCAGATATCCGTCAAAATGCATTTTATAAAGATGTTCCGGCGAACGGGAAAGTTCGGACAGAAGTATCACTTTAACGTTCAAATTGTTTTCGTGAACATATTTAGCGATATCATCACCTCTAGCGCCATCCATATAGTAATCGGTGAAAATAATGTCATATTGATTTGGATCTTCTTTTAATTTCGCTATTACTTCTTCCGCGCCGGAAACGATATCATATTTTTCAACATACTTTGAAAAACGATATTTCCTTAAAAAGTGTTTATTATCTTCAAAGAGCCAATCAAACAAATCATTTGCTATTAGGACCCTCATCTTTTTGACTTTGGTATTAAAAGGAGCTGTGTACTTGCCATGCACATAATTACTCTCTTTAAAATCATTTGCCTGATCAATTGAAGTATTTTCTGTTTCGTTTTCTTTATTATTTTCAAAACGAACACCATCTTGTATGAACGATACAAAATCACGCAACTGCCTTCTAGCCTCTTGAGGGGTGTTATTGTTAATTATTGATTCTACCTGTTGGTCCGTCATGCCATAAGCTTTGGCCTCATTAACAAGGCTTTCAACAGATCTTACATACGAAGAAGCAGGATTGGTTTTTTTAGGTTCGGTTGGCAAGACTATTCTATCTTTACGCCACGGCTCTCTGCTAAGTTGATGTAAATATTCAAACAAACCGGCGGGCATAATGCTTTCAGCAGTAGTTTCGGGTTTTGAAGATTCGGGAATTACTTTATCGGCAGTTTCACCTCTCCCCACCAAGAAATTGCTTGAATAATTAAAAACTTCTTCCATGCCGTTAGTAGCACTGTTTAAATAACCTGTAAAGTGTTTTTTTGCAAACAAATTTATAGCGGCATATTCGATTTCACCAAAGAGGATTATAGGTACATTTAACTTATTATCGAAAATATAATTAGCTAAATCTTCCCCCTTACCGTTAGGCATATAAAAATCTGTAAAAACTATATCATATTGTTTCGGATTTTGTTTTAATTTTTGCATCGCCTCCGCGCCGGTGCTAACAAAATCTACCCTCTTTATATATTTTGTGAAAGGAGAATTAGCTAAAAATTCCTGTATACCCCTGTAGAATTTATAATCATCATTGGCTATCAAAATGCTCATTTGTTTGACGCCGGTATTAAAAGAAGGATAATATTTTCCGTCCACATAATTACCTTCAACAAAACCGGGCATATTTTCATCTGCAGGAATATTATTTTGTTTTTCCCCTGTTTTTCCTTTAGCGGCGTCTTCCATGAACATGATATAATCTTGCAAACGTTTTCTTGCAGCATCAGCAGGTAAATCGTAAGCAATAGATACAGCTTCGTCATGTGGCAAACCCCAGGCTTCGGCTTCCAAAACTAAACTTGATAGAGGCACCATAGCCAATGTCAAGCCAATATCAGTAGGGATACTAAATAAATTTAATGCCGTTAAACCGATTGTCGCCCCTGTTATGGCTGCTGCTATTTTTAAGGGTTTTAATTCTTTTTCTTTTTGGAGTCTTACAAGTAACGGTGCATTTGCCGGTACTGTTAATAGATTCCTTAACCCTGTAAAACCATTTGATAAACTCGGTCTTATTTTCGGGGTTGTTAATTTAAATCCGTTTGGCATGTGGCTTACCGCACGGCCGCTTGACCCTATTTGCCTGTTTATTCCCACATTGTCAAATATTGTTACAGGAGTCTCAAAAAAACCTGTTTTACTTAGTTTTGTTACTACTTCCGTAGGCGCTTGGCTTATTATTCTTGTTTCTGCTACCGGTATTTCACCTGTCTCAAATGCTAAACCTGATGCTACCGTGTTCTTTATACCGGTCCTTGTTGTAAATAAGGCCTTACTGTCTTTTATCGCCGCCTTTAAATCTCCAAGCCCACCTAGTTCTAACCTCATGTATGTGTCAAATACCTTCTTTTCCAATCTGTTCATTTGGCTATATGGTTTGCCAAAGATATTATTTGCTTTCTTGGTGGTAGGCTTTTCTATACTTGCCCTTACTTTGTTTAATGCTCCTTCTGCATTCAAATTACTGCCGCCCGTATGTGTAGTGGTTGTATTTACATCCGGTTTAGGCGTTTCCGGTTTCGGTGTTTCAGGTTTCGGTGTTTCAGGTTTAGGCGTTTGTTTCGCCGTACTATTGCTCTTTGGTTTCCCACTCTGTTTCGTACTCGTGTTTGTCTTTGGCTTACCTTCAGTTGTCGTTTTACCCTTGTTCCCTTGGGTCTTACTTCCCTGTTTGCTTGACTTAGCCGTTGCCGCTGCTGCCCCGCCATTCTTAAGCATCATCTTTGATACTTTTATATACCTTCTTAACTGACCATATCTTATTATCCTTGCAAATCTAAATGCCCTTGATAATATGCTAGGTAAACTCACAAGTAACATACCTAAAAACACTACATCTAAAAAGGTGTCCCCTATAAATGTTACCCTGTTTATACCTTGCTTTACATCGTAATGTTTTAATCCGTATACGTTCTGTTCTCTTAATGTAGGCGTGTATATACCCGAATGCGATAATATGTCTTGTATGTACGCCCCTGTCCCACCATTCAAATCTACATAAAATTCCTTCGATAATGCATTACCTACACTTACATATAGACAATTGTTACTCTTATAACACCCGTTTATTAACCCTAATACCAATGGCTTGTGTACGTTCTTCCCCTCTAAGTACATCTCTAATATTTCACTAGATAATTTCTTCCCCCTTGCACCTCTTAACGGTAACATCTTCCCTATATCTGTCAATAAGTTACCATATGCTATATTGTAATAGTTAAAATTAGCATTAGGATTGCTGTCAAATAAAAATTGTCCGTTCTTTATGTAATAATTCTTTACCCCTCGACCCTCCGTAAAGTCCTTATCTATGTACTGCCATACCTTATTGTATGTGTTTAAATACCTCTGCGTATTAAAGCCATGTTGCGCTATCGCCGATATGTCTTCCCCTATTTGATATATCCCAGATAAGCTAAATATCCCATCATACTCATCAAAAGTGCTCCTAGTCCTACCAGGTATACTATATTCCGTTAAAAAATCTTTTAATAACTTATAACTGTAATCCGTGTCTATCGCCGTTAATAACTCTACTCCTCCCATCAATAACATGCTACTGTACGGCTTCGGCCTTATGCTCTCTTGTAATACCTTCTTGCTTATGTAATCACTTATCTCCCTCTCTTTTAATACCTCATTCTCATACTGACTCACTAATACCAATAACTCTAATCCGTTTAATAACTCATTACACCTGTCTTCATTGCGATAATCTTCCTCTTTACTATAACAATTCCCTACATAATCATCTAAAGCGTTCTTGCCTCCTTCCCTAGCGTAAAATAGACCATCTAATATCACTTCCATGTCCTTTATATCTACTAATCCCATCCCAACAGGTTCTATAAAATACTTCGCTTTCGTTACCAATGCATATATGTTACTACGCCTTAACTCTTGCGCCCATTCCCCTAAATACGCCTCCGCCATGTATCCGTACTGACTGCATATATCCCCTTTCCCATCCGGATCTATACATACCTCTTTGTTTAATAACATGCTGATGTTGTATTTCAAATCTTCATCATTCTTCGATCTCTCTACATTCTGTATCAATGGATATACCGTTCTATCTATACCCTTCCATATGCTCTCCGCACTGTCTAAATAAAACCTTACCCTCTCCCTTAAAG
>JAEEGL013771773.1_pt1 | contig 106040 bp, 82 predicted proteins | sample 9134231 | NCBI WGS metagenome assembly JAEEGL01 (sample SAMN16246548, study PRJNA631951) | gut metagenome | biome: gut microbiome; feature: rumen; material: fiber-attached | host: Bos | place: Iran: Karaj | collected 2018-10
TCACAAGAAGCTCGGTACAACATTCATCTATGTAACTCATGACCAGACTGAGGCTATGACAATGGGCGACCGTATCGTATGTATGAAGGACGGCTTCGTTCAGCAGGTAGATACTCCTCAGAACCTCTACGAGAACCCCACAAACAAGTTTGTTGCAGGCTTCCTCGGATCGCCTCAGATGAACTTCATCGACGCAGTTCTCAAGGAAGAGTACGGTCAGTTCATCGTTGAGTTCGGCTCTGATGATACAAAGTCCTCCAGAGGCGTTAAGTACCAGATCATCGTTCCTGAGGCTAAGGTAAACGATGAGCTCGGAAACTACGTTGGCAAGGAGATCATCCTCGGTGTTCGTCCCGAGAGCATCCACGACGAAGAGATGTACCTCTCCAACGCTACAACAGGTATCGTAGACTGCAACGTCGAGATCACCGAAATGATGGGCGCTGAGACTTACCTCTACCTCCTTTGCGAGGGTATCCCGCTTACTGCAAGAGTAAGCCCGAGATCGACTGCAAGACCTGGTGATGACATCAAGGTAGCTATCGACCCGAACAGGATCCACATCTTCGACAAGGAAACTGAAAAAGCAATCGTCAACTGATTAATTCTTTTCATATTTATCCTTTCTTTCTTTGTGTATAGCGTCGGGAGACGTATATGCACGCAAAAAACCGCAGCTTCGGCTGCGGTTTTTTGTGCTGTTACGGGGTCAGTCGCGGCGGGAGCGCTCATTGTCGTGACCGTCAACGCCGTCGATGACGTGGTCTGCGGCACTCTCGACGCCGTCGATCATGTCTTTTCCGGCTTCGCCGGCACCGGTAACAATGTCCTTTCCAGCTTCGCCCACCTCGTCGGCTGCACCGCTGACGTAGTCCCCGACAGCGTCGTCGCGGCGGTCGCCGGTGCTGTCGTAGTTGCTGGCGTAGCTTTCATGCCGGGTATCGCCGTTCATGGAGCTCCCGCGCTCGGAACCGCACGATGTGAATGCGCAGATCGTTAAAAATGCGGAGCATATTGCTAAGATCTTTTTCATATGATCATGTCCTTTCAATGGCATTATTGCGGAGCGTCTTTCCACAATGTATTTTTATTGTTTACTCATTTTCCCCGTTTATCCACAGTGGTTTTCAACATTTTTCGGTTTCCAGAATGTGTATATAGCGCGGTTTTCCACTTTTCCACTGACTTTTCCACAGTCAGCGGGTGAAATCCCAACACCTGTTTCAACACAATGTTGAAAACTTATCCACCCGTTTGTGGAAATGAAATCGGATAATATTGCTTTTTCTGTAAAAATTTGTATTTAATTTACTGAACCGCAGTAAGCAGCCACCTCGACCCGCCCGGGAGTCTCAATGCGTGCATAATAAAAAATCCCACGCGAAAATCATTCATTTTTCCGCAGATAATTGACATTTCCACAGCGCTGTGATATAATTATCTGTGTATGTGTTCATGCAGATACACATATTATATATAAAAAACGGAGATAACAGAAATTGAACAAAACAGTTAACGGAATCAGTATAAACTATGAGCAGAAAGGCGAGGGCGACCTCATCGTGCTCCTGCACGGCTGGGGCAGCAATATCAAGCTCTTCGCCAACCTCATTGATCTCCTCGCGAAGAAGTATACCGTCGTCGCCATGGATATGCCCGGATTCGGCGAAAGCCAGGAGCCGCCGGCGGCATGGTGCGTGGACGACTATGTGCAGTTCGTCATCGACTTCCTCGCGGACTACGGCGCGGAGAAGGTCATGCTGCTCGGTCACAGCTTCGGCGGGCGCGTGATAATCAAGCTCCACACCCGCAAGGATCTGCCGTTTGAGGTCACAAAGGTCATACTCGTGGACAGCGCGGGCATCATGCCGCCCAAGACCAAGAAAAAAAGCTGGCGCACCCGCTACTACAAGCTCGGCAAGGCCGTCCTCTCGACGAAGATAGCCCGGAAAATAGCTCCGGACGCTCTCGAGAACTTCCGCAAGAAAATGGGCAGCGCCGACTACGCCGCCGCTTCTCCGATGATGAGACAGGTCATGGTCAAGGTCGTGAACGAGGATCTCGAGCCCTACCTGCCGCTGATAAAGTGTCCGACGCTTCTCGTCTGGGGCGTGAACGACACAGCAACTCCGCTCTCCGACGGCGAGAAAATGGAGAAGCTCATTCCCGACGCGGGTCTCGTAAAGCTCGAAAATGCGGGGCATTACTCCTTCCTCGAGCAGCAGTACACCTTCAACCGCGTGATGTGCTCGTTCATGGGCATTCAGGATTAAGGAGGCTCGTATGTCGATAGTATTATTCTGTGTGTTCGCGGCAGTCACGCTGCTCGCGACAGTATTCCTCGGGCTCCGCGAGTTCCATATGCTCCAGCTCAACGGCTACAAGACCCCCGAGCATTCGTGGTGGATGAAGAAGAACTGGAAGAGGTACATCCTCCCGCTGGCGCTTCTGGCGGGACAGTTCGTGATGGCAGCGCTCGGCGCAAAAGCACCGCTCGTCATCGCGTTCACCTGCTTCAATGCGGTGTTCATCGTCGCCAACAAGCCCGGCAGGAAGTTCAAGAAGCCCCTCGTCTATACCGCCCGCATGAAGCGTATGATGACGACCTTCTTCATACTTATCGCTGTATTCTACGTCTTTGCGGTGCTCAACGGCAAGCTGAGCGTAATTGAGTGCAGCGGAGACTCCTGTGTCCACAAGACATTCTGGTTCACGCAGGCGCTGCCGTACATACTCGTCGGCACGTCGCTGTACCTCACCCCCATATTCGTGCCGCTCTCGAACCTCATCAACAAGCCGCTCGAGAAGGCTATCCAGAAATGGTATATCAACGACGCGAAGAAGAAGCTCGCGTCCATGCCCTCGCTGCACAAGGTCGGTATCACCGGCAGCTACGGCAAGACCAGCATGAAGTTCTACCTCAGCGAGCTGCTCTCGTCGCAGTTTGAGACGCTCAAAACGCCCGAGAGCTTCAACACTCCCATGGGCGTGACGATAACCGTCCGCCGCGACCTCAAGCCCACACATGAGTACTTCATATGCGAAATGGGCGCACGCCGCGTCCACGAGATAAAGGAGCTCTGCGACATCGCCCATCCGCACGACGGTATCATCACCTCCGTCGGACCGCAGCACCTCGAGACGTTCCGTTCGATAGAGAACGTCGTGAACACCAAGTTCGAGCTTGCAGACGCTGTTCAGGCTGCCGGCGGAAAGATATACCTCAACGGCGACAACGAGCTCATCCGAGCAAAGGCTCCGCAGTACAAAAATGCCGTGCTCTACGGCATGAGCGAGGGCTGCGACTACCGCGCGTCCGATGTTTCGGTGTCCGACAAGGGAACTGAGTTCACGCTCACGGCTCCCGGCGGGGAGACCTGCCGCTACTCGATGAAGCTACTCGGCGAGCACAGCGTACAGAACGTCCTTGGCGCGATCGCCTACTGCCACGGCATAGGCATCCCGCTCGAAAAGCTGGTTCTGCCGGTAAAGCGTATCGCCGCAGTACCGCACAGGCTCCAGCTCCTCGACAAGGGCGGCGACCTCACCTTCATCGACGACGCATACAACTCCAACCCGAGCGGCTGCCGCGCGGCTCTTGCCGTACTGAAGCTGTTCGACGCCACCCGCATACTTGTCACGCCCGGAATGGTCGAGCTCGGCGAGAAGCAGGAGGAGCTCAACTTCGAGTTCGGTCAGGAGGCTGCGCAGGCGTGCGACTACATCGCGCTCGTCGGCAAGGCACAGACGGTCCCGATATACAACGGAATAAAGGATGCCGGCTACGATATGGAGCGGGTCATCGTTGCCGATACCCTCGGCGAGGCGCTCGACAAAGTCCGCGCACTGCCGACTGACAAAAAGAAGATCGTCCTCCTCGAGAACGACCTGCCTGACAACTATTGATTTAGGTGTCAGGTATCAGGTTTTTAGGTTTCAGGATCCGTCGCCGGAGGCGACACCGCACCTGATACCTGACCGCTGACACCTGAAACCAATTATTCAGCCAAATTTATGTAAGGAGATACATACTATGAAGATCAATCTTGCGGTACTTTTCGGCGGAAAGAGCGTCGAGCATGAGGTATCCGTCATTTCTGCGGTACAGGCAATGGCGAGCATCAACAAGGAAAAATACAATATTATTCCCGTCTACATGACCAAGGGAAATGAGTTCTACACCGGCGAGAAGCTGTTCGACATCAACGCCTTCAAGGATATCCCCGCGCTGCTGAGCGAGTGTACAGAGTGCGTGTTCGTGCGCAGTGAGGGCAAGGTCAAACTCATTCGCCAGAAGATGAAGAAATTCGGCTCCAACGACATCGCCGAGATAGACGTTGCGTTCCCGATAGTCCACGGAACAAATGTTGAGGACGGTGCCCTTCAGGGCTACCTCCACACCCTCGGACTGCCGTATGTCGGCTGCGACGTGCTCGCTTCAGCTGTCGGAATGGATAAATACGTCATGAAGATACTGCTCAAGGAGGCGGGCTTCCCGGTGCTTGACTGCTGCCGCTTCTCGGCTTTTGAGATGACCGACATGGATAGCATAGTCAGCCGCGTGGAGGCGAAGTTCCCGTACCCCGTCATCATCAAGCCGATAAACCTCGGTTCGAGCGTGGGTATCTCCAAGGCGAGCGACCGCGACGGTCTTATCCGCTCTGTCGAGGAGGCATTCGAGTTCTCCGACCGTATCCTCATCGAGCCTGCTGTCGTGCAGCTCAAGGAGATAAACTGCTCAGTGCTCGGCGACAGCGAATCCGCGGAGGCTTCCGTATGTGAGGAGCCTGTTCAGGCGAGCGGCGACGAGATACTCAGCTACGACCAGAAGTACGTCGGCGGAGGAAAGTCCGGCGGCAGCAAGGGAATGGCGTCACTCAAGCGCAAGATACCCGCTGACATCACTCCCGAGCAGGACGAATTCATCAGAAAGACCGCGGTAGACGCATTCCGCTGCCTCGGCTGCAACGGCGTTACCCGTATCGACTTCATGATAGACATGGCGACAGACAAGGTCTACATCAATGAGATAAACACTATCCCCGGCTCGCTGGCGTTCTATCTCTGGGAGCCCAAGGGAGTGAAGTATCAGGAGCTGCTCGAGCGCATGATACAGCTCGCGCTCAAGCGTCACCGTCTTGCGGCGAAGATAAACTACTCGTTCGACACGAATATACTCGCAATGGGCGGCAGCTTTGGCTCAAAGGGCAGCAAAAGGTGATTGTAGTGGACGTCAGTAATTATTTGACGTTTGCTGTATCCGGCAGGTAAGCCGTTAATATGAACACATCAAAACGGAGGTGCTGAAAATGACCGAAAAGGAAAAACAACAGGCTGGCGAGCTCTACAACGCAAAGGACAAGGAGCTCCTTGCCGACCGCGTTAAGGCGAAAAAGCTCTGCGCGGAGTACAATGCCGTTGAGTACAACGACTACCAGAAGAAGGAGCGTCTGCTCGACCGTCTTCTCGCACTGCGCGGGGAGAACACATGGATAGAGGCGAATTTCTTCTGCGATTACGGCTACAACATCATCATCGGCGACAATTTCTACGCCAACCACAACTGCGTTATCCTCGACTGTGCGGAGGTCATTTTCGGCGATAATGTCTTAGTCGGACCCAACTGCGGCTTCTACACTGCGACTCACCCGCTCGACGCCGAGACCCGCAATCAGGGTCTGGAGTCAGCGAAGCCTATCAAGATAGGCAGCAATGTCTGGATAGGCGGCAGCGTGTGCGTCATGCCGGGCGTGACTATCGGCGACGGCGCGGTCATCGCGGGGGGAAGCGTTGTGACTGATGACATTCCCGCGGGAATGCTCGCGGCAGGAAATCCCTGCAAGCCGGTGAGACCGGTGAATGAAGAAAAGGCGGAGGAGCCTGCCGAGCAGCCGGAGGAAAAGCCCGCCGAGCCTGCGGAGGAGGAGAATCCTGCACCCGCCGAAGAGAAGAAGAGACACCTCTTCGCGAAGAAGAAGAAACAGTAATGTGCGTGCGACCATCACCGGTCGGCGCGGAGGGCGTTTAAAGGCGGAAGAAGGGGACGCCTTCTCTTGCAAGGCGACCCTCCGGGTCCAGCCCCTCTGTCAGCTCCGCTGACATCTCCCCGCACTGCGGGGAGTCACCTCTCAAAAACAGTCCACCGGACTGTTTTGAAATTCACCCCTTGCGAGGCGCCTTTCAGATAGTTTCGCTTCGCCTTAAAAACTAAAGCGAAGCGACCAGAGGCGCTGCCTCTGGACTCCGCCAAAGGGTACAGGTACCCTTTGGAATTCCTCTGCTTAGAAAACAAAATGCTTGATTTATCATACCATGTATGATATAATTATAAGACAACTCCATGCAGCCCTGTATCCCCAAGGTCAATGGCGACCCGCGGGAAAGTCCCCGCGCTGCAAATATACGAAAAGAAGGTATTGGCAATGTACGAGATACTTGAAAAAAGATTTCTCAACCCTACAGTTGTCCTCATGAGGATAAATGCCCCCAAGGTAGCCGCTAAGGCTGAGCCGGGTCAGTTCATCATCCTCCGCACGGACAGCGAGGGCGAGCGTATCCCGCTCACTATCGCGGACTATGACCGCGCTTCCGGCTCCGTTACGATAATCGCTCAGGTAGTCGGCGCTACAACTGAAAAGCTCGCTCACATGAATGAGGGCGATTCCCTCCACGACTTCGTTGGTCCGCTCGGACGTGCTACCGAGACCGAGGGTCTGAAGAAGGTCGCTGTTGTCGGCGGCGGCGTGGGCTGCGCTATCGCTTACCCCGTCACCAAGAAGCTCCACGAGCTCGGCTGCGAGGTACACGCTATCTGCGGCTTCAGAAACAAGGATCTCGTTATCCTCGAGGACGAATTCAAGGCGGCTTCCTCCAAGTACGTCCTCATGTCCGATGACGGTACTGCCGGCGAGAAGGGTCTCGTTACAGACGCCCTCAAGAAGCTCATCGACGGCGGTGAGAAGTACGACAGAGTTATCACTATCGGACCTCTCATCATGATGAAGTTCGTCTGTCAGCTCACAAAGCAGTACGAGATACCCACTGTTGCCTCCATGAACCCCATAATGATAGACGGAACAGGTATGTGCGGCGGCTGCCGTCTCACTGTAGGCGGTCAGACCAAGTTCGCGTGCGTTGACGGTCCTGAGTTCGACGGTCACCTCATCGACTTTGACGAGGCTATGGCGCGCGGCGCAATGTACAGGGACTTCGAGCGCCACGCTCACGAGGAGACCTGCAACCTGTTCAGCAAGGAGGTAAAGTGAAATGCCTAATATGTCTTTAGTACGCAACGAGATGCCCGTTCAGGCTCCCGACGTAAGAAACAAGAATTTCAGCGAGGTCGCTCTCGGATATACCGAGGAGCAGGCTATCGACGAGGCTAAGCGCTGCCTCAACTGCAAGAACAAGCCCTGTTCCACAGGCTGTCCCGTGCAGATAGATATCCCCGCATTCATCGCAAAGGTCGCAGAGGGCGACTTCGCGGGCGCATACAAGGTGATAACACAGTCCAGCTCGCTCCCGGCTGTCTGCGGAAGAGTATGTCCGCAGGAGACACAGTGCGAGAGCAAGTGCGTAAGAGGCATCAAGGGCGAGCCTGTTGCTATCGGACGCCTTGAGAGATTCGTAGCCGACTGGCACAACGCACAGCCCGCAGCAGCTGTTGAAGTTCCCGCTAAGAACGGTCACAAGGCTGCTGTCATCGGCTCCGGTCCTTCGGGACTTGCCTGTGCTGGAGACCTCGCAAAGAAGGGCTACGACGTTACAGTATTCGAGGCTCTGCACGTTGCAGGCGGCGTTCTCTCCTACGGTATCCCCGAGTTCAGACTCCCCAAGTCCATCGTTCAGAAGGAGATCGAGGGTCTGAAGGCTCTCGGCGTAAAGATCGAGACCAATACCGTTGTCGGCAAAACTGTTTCTGTGGACGAGCTCATGCAGGATGAGGGCTTCGAGAGCGTATTCATCGGCTCCGGCGCAGGTCTGCCGAGATTCATGAATATCCCCGGCGAGAACCTTAACGGTGTTTACTCCGCTAACGAGTTCCTCACCCGTATCAACCTCATGAAGGCTTACAAGGAGGGCAGCTCCACGCCTATCAAGGCCGGAACCAAGGCTGTCATCGTAGGCGGCGGAAACGTTGCTATGGACGCAGCACGCTGTGCAAAGCGTCTCGGCGCTGAGGTATACATAGTTTACCGCCGTACAGAGGCTGAGCTCCCCGCGCGTGCAGAGGAAGTCGAGCACGCCAAGGAGGAGGGCATAATCTTCAAGTTCCTCACCAACCCCGTTGAGATAGAGTCTACCGACAAGGGCTGGGTAAAGAGCATAAAGTGCCAGCAGATGGAGCTCTCCGAGCCCGATGCTTCCGGCAGAGCTAAGCCTGTTCCGATAGAGGGCGCTTTCATCGACATCGAGGCGGACTGTGTCATCATGTCTATCGGTACTTCTCCGAACCCGCTCATCAAGTCCACAACTGCCGGACTTGACACCCAGAAGTGGGGCGGTATCATCGCTGACGAGGACGGTCTCACCTCCAAGGAGGGCGTTTACGCAGGCGGCGATGCCGTAACGGGCGCAGCTACAGTTATCCTCGCAATGGGCGCCGGCAAGAAGGCTGCCGCTGCTATGGATAAGTATATGCAGAGCAAGTAAATACATCATTCGAGGGACGGTGCGGACATCGTCCCTTGTTTTTGTGTTTTTGCCTGTTTTTTCATAGCTCAGAGGTGTATTTTTTACTTGCATTCTTTCACTTTTTGTGTTATAATGTAGTTTAAATAAGTGTGTGTATGCTTATACGGTAAATTTTATGACGTACATTCTGTACGGGTCAGGAGAATAATATGCCAAAAAGAGAAGACATCCACAAGATAATGATAATCGGTTCCGGTCCTATCATCATCGGTCAGGCGTGCGAATTCGACTACTCCGGCACGCAGGCGTGCAAGGCGCTCAGAAAGCTCGGCTACGAGATAGTGCTCGTCAACTCGAACCCCGCTACTATCATGACCGACCCCGATGTCGCGGACATCACCTACATCGAGCCGCTCAACCTTGCAAGGCTCACCCAGATAATCGACAAGGAGCGCCCGGACGCTCTCCTGCCTAACCTCGGCGGTCAGTCCGGACTCAATCTCTGCTCCGAGCTCGACAAAGCAGGCGTGCTCAAGCAGTACAACGTGCAGGTCATCGGCGTACAGGTTGACGCTATCGAGCGCGGCGAGGACCGTATCGAATTCAAGAACACCATGAACGAGCTCGGCATCGGTATGCCCCGCAGCGAGGAGGCTTACTCCGTTGACGAGGCTGTAAAGATCGCAGAGAAGCTCAAGTACCCCGTGGTTCTCCGTCCGGCTTACACCATGGGCGGCGCAGGCGGCGGCATGGTATACAACGTGGACGAGCTCAAGGTCGTATGTGAGAGAGGTCTTCAGGCTTCACTCGTGGGACAGGTGCTCGTTGAGGAGTGCATAAGCGGCTGGGAGGAGCTCGAGCTCGAGGTAGTGCGTGACGCTGAGAACAACATCATCACTGTCTGCTTCATCGAGAACATCGACCCCATCGGCGTCCACACAGGTGACTCGTTCTGCTCTGCTCCTATGCTGACTATCCCCGAGGACGTTCAGCTCGAGCTCCAGAGACAGGCATATAAGATAGTTGAGGCGATACAGGTCATCGGCGGCTGCAACTGCCAGTTTGCCCGTGACCCCGAGACAGGACGTATCGTCGTTATCGAGATAAACCCCCGTACATCGCGTTCGTCCGCGCTCGCTTCCAAAGCGACAGGCTTCCCGATAGCTCTCGTATCGGCAATGCTCGCGTGCGGACTCACTCTGAAGGATATCCCCTGCGGCAAGTACGGCACTCTCGACAAGTACGTTCCCGACGGCGACTACGTCGTTATCAAGTTCGCGCGCTGGGCTTTCGAGAAGTTCAAGGGCGCTGAGGACAAGCTCGGTACCCAGATGAGAGCAGTCGGCGAGGTAATGAGCATAGGCAAGACCTACAAGGAGGCTTTCCAGAAGGCTATCCGCTCCCTCGAGACCGGCAGATACGGTCTCGGCTTCGCTAAGAATTTCCACGACCAGACCAAGGATGAGCTCCTCGCACAGCTCCGCTACCCGACCAGCGAGCGTCAGTTCATCATCTATGAGGCACTCCGCAAGGGCGCAACAGTTGACGAGATTTTCGAGCTCACAAAGATAAAGCACTACTTCCTCAATGAGATGCTGGAGCTCGTTCAGGAGGAGGAAAAGCTCCTCACCATGAAGGGCAGCGTCCCCGCAAAGGATGTGCTGAAGCAGGCGAAGCTCGACGGCTTCTCCGACCGCTACCTCAGCTCCATTCTCGGCGTTTCCGAGGAGGAGATCCGCAATAAGCGCTACGAGTACGGTATAAAGGAAGCGTGGGAGGGCGTTCACGTCAGCGGCACCCAGGACGCAGCTTACTACTACTCCACCTACCACCTCGACGAGGACAAGAGCCCTGCAAGCAGCAACAAGAAGATCATGATCCTCGGCGGCGGCCCCAACCGCATCGGTCAGGGCATCGAGTTCGACTACTGCTGCGTTCACGCAGCGCTCGCGCTCAAGAAGCTGGGCTTTGAGTCCATTATCGTAAACTGCAACCCCGAGACAGTTTCCACTGACTACGATACATCTGACAAGCTCTACTTCGAGCCGCTCACGCTCGAGGACGTGCTCTCTATCCACGAGAAGGAGAAGCCCCTCGGCGTTATCGCGCAGTTCGGCGGTCAGACCCCGCTCAACCTCGCGAACGACCTCAAGAAGTACGGCGTCAATATCCTCGGCACATCGCCCGAGACTATCGACCTCGCTGAGGACCGCGACCACTTCCGCGCCATGATGGAGAAGCTCAACATTCCCATGCCGGAGTCCGGTATGGCTGTAAACGTTGACGAGGCGCTTGAAATAGCCAACCGTATCGGCTACCCCGTAATGGTCCGCCCGTCCTACGTTCTCGGCGGACGCGGCATGGAGATAGTCCACGACGACGATATGATGAAGGTGTATATGTCCGCGGCAGTAGGCGTTACTCCCGACAGACCTATCCTCATCGACCGCTTCCTCAACCACGCTACAGAGTGCGAGGCTGACGCTATCTCCGACGGCGAGCACTGCTTCGTTCCGGCTGTTATGGAGCATATCGAGCTCGCGGGCGTACACTCCGGTGACTCCGCGTGCATTCTCCCCGCAAAGAACCTCACCGACAAGCAGATCGCGACTATCAAGGACTACACTAAGAAGATAGCCGTAGAGATGAACGTTCAGGGTCTTATGAATATGCAGTACGCTATCGAAGGCGACACAGTTTACGTCCTTGAGGCTAATCCGCGTGCTTCGAGAACAGTTCCGCTTGTATCGAAGGTTTGCAGCATAAACATGGTAAAGGTAGCGACTGAGATAATCACAGCTCCACTTACGGGCAATCCGTCGCCCGTACCGGCGCTCCGCGACAAGATCATCAAGCACTACGGCGTCAAGGAGGCTGTGTTCCCGTTCAATATGTTCCAGGAGGTAGACCCCGTCCTCGGACCCGAGATGCGCTCCACCGGCGAAGTTCTGGGAATCTCCGAGTCGTTCGGCGAGGCTTACTACAAGGCTGAGGAGGCTACTCAGACCTGTCTCCCGCAGGAGGGAACAGTTCTCCTGAGCGTCTGCGACCGCGACAAGGGCGAGCTGCTCGACATCGCGAAGTCGTTCAACGAGCTCGGCTTCAATATCCTTGCAACGGGCAGCAGCTACGAGATGATAAAGGAGGCAGGCATTCCCTGCAAGCGTATCTTCAAGATCTATGAGGGTCGTCCGCACATCGCTGACGAGGTCGCGAACGGCGAGATACAGCTCATCATCAACACTCCCGCAGGCAAGACCAGCATATACGACGACAGCTATATCCGCAAGGCAGCTATCAAGCACCGCGTTCCGTACATCACGACAATGGCGGCAGCTAAGGCGAGCGCAGAGGGTATACGCGCTATCAAGGAGAACAAGCACTTCGGTGTGAAGTCGCTCCAGGCGCACCACAAGGATATACTTTGATGAAGAGGGCGACCCGAGAGGGTCGCCTTTCTGATTCGTGCGACCTCATCGGTCGCAGGCAAGATGATTCGACGCGGCAACAAGGAGACGCCCTCTATCGCAGGGCGTCTCCTCTTTTCAAGCAGTCCACCGGACTGTTTGAAAATTCACCTCTTGCGGTGACTCCCTACAGTGTAGGGAGATGCCCATAGGGCAGAGGGTCACGGACCCGGTTAGGGTCTCCCTTCATATTTGCAGGGCGCTGCCTCTGGACTCCGCCAAAGGGATGCAATCCCATTGTTGGGGTGTAGGGGACGGCGTCCCCGACGTCCCACCCAAAAGAATTGACGTATTCGCCTGCGCGGGCTCCGCGCCCCTTTGGAATCCCATTGCAAATAATAATCAACGTTTTATTCTTCAACCCCTTGCAAAATACCGCAGAGTGTAGTATAATAATAAAGTATGATTATAATAGGGAGGTATGGCTTCTGCCGCCTTTCCGTGAAAAGGAGGAACAAAATTGGCTAAATCCAAGTCCGGCACAAAGAAAAAGTCCGGGAACAGCAAAAAGCAGCCCCAGAGCGCTAAAAAACAGCCTCAGAGCACCAAAAAACAGCCGCTTAAGGGCACTGCTGCGGTAAGAGCACGCAATGCCTCTGCTTCCGCTAAGCCTGCTGTGACCGCGACCGAAATAATCGCCGGTAAGACCAAGACCAAGTATATGCCGCTGTACTACATAGCTGCATTCCTTATCCCGGCGCTGCTCGCGTTCATCGCGTATGCTTTCTTCGGGGTCTATCCGTTCGGCATACGCTCGGTACTCACCCTCGACCTCAACGGTCAGTACGTCTCCTACTTCGAGGCTATCCGCTACGCCTTCCACGGTCAGGGCAGCCTGTTCTACAACTGGAGCCGAAATCTCTCCGGCGAGTTCATGGGTATCATCGGCTACTACCTCGCGAGCCCGTTCACGTTCATACTCGTCTTCCTGCCGAGGAGCTTTATCCTCGAGAGCCTGCTGATAATCCAGCTCAGTAAGATAGGCGCGGCAGGCGTGACCTTCATGGTCTACGCGCAGAAGTCCAAGAACGTGCAGCCGCTCCAGTCGCTGATATTCTCGACGGCTTATGCGATGATGAGCTACATGGTCATCCAGCTCATCGACCCGATGTGGCTCGACGGTCCTGTGCTCCTGCCGCTCATAGTGCTCGGTATCGAGTACCTCATCGACGACGGCAGAAAGCTCAACTACATCATTCCCCTTGCGCTGATGTTCGTTGCGCACTTCTATATCGGCTACATGGTCGCTATATTCGTCGCGATGTACTTCTTCTACTACCTCTTCTTCGGCACGACGCGCAAGTTCAGGGGTTTTGAGGACTACGCAAAGACCATAGGCCTCATGGGCGTTTCGACTATCGTTGTGCTCATGCTGAGCGCGTTCATGATACTTCCTGTGTACAGCGCGCTGTCGCTCGGTAAGTTCGACTTCTCCAACCCCGATTACAGCTACAACAAGATGTTCCGTATCTGGGAACTCGTTCCCACTCTCCTGCCCGATCAGTACTACTCCGTAAACGTTGACGAGGGCACGAGGTTCTACGGAAGACCTGAGATATACTGCGGTGTCATCGCGGTGGTACTGCTCCCGCTGTTCTACATGAACAAGAACATCAAGAGCAACAGGAAGCTCGGGTATACGCTGCTCACGTTCCTGATGTTCATGAGTATGTACGTCAAGCCTATCAATATGATGTGGCACGGCGGTCAGGACCCGAACTGGCTCCCCTACAGATACTCCTTCATCGTTTCGTTCATTCTTCTGTCAATGGCGGCAGAGGTGTTTGCGCACCTTGACGGCTACAAGCTGTCAGTTTCAAACGTCGGAGTGACGTTCAGTATCATAGCGGTCCTTGTGTTCGCTTATGAGGCGTTTATAGGGGCTTACAAATCAAACGACGGAACCGCGTTGGATGGTTCTTTCACATTCCTGCTCATACAGGACATCTTGCTTATATTCATAATTCCGTTGTTGTATATCTACATAAGCGACAAAAAGTTTACTATCAGCAGATACAGAAACGGTATGTTTATCGGCGGCGCTGTATCGGTACTCTTATACCTGGAGAGAGTTTACTCAACAATCAAAGGCGCCAGATTCATCTCCCCGCTTCCCTACGAGGAGAGCAAGTATAAGTACGCAGCATCGCTCCCCTATTCCACCAGCGAATCCTACAACGGCGAGAAGTGGCAGGAACTCTGGCTCGGAACCCTCGTTTTCGGTCTCACGCTTGCGGCGATATACCTCATCGCTCTCTACTTCTACAGCAACGCAAAGCAGAAAAAGACCCGCACGGCTATATCTGTGGTCCTTGCGCTCACGGTCTTCTTCGAGGCTGGCTACAACTGCTACGACACCTTCAAGAAGATAATGAAGGAGGTCGGCAACACCGAGCACAACGATTACGTCGAGGTGCTCTCGGGCGCGGGCATAGTGGACGAGCTTGAAGCGCGCGACAACACCTTCTACCGTGCAGAAAAGACCTTCCAGCGTATGGGCAACGATAACCTCGCCTACCGCCTGAAGGGTCTGACCCACACCAGCTCGGTAATGAACACGAGAGCCCTCAAGTTCCTCGAGGCACTCGGCTACGCTACCCAGAGCTATGAATCCAACTACAGAGGTGCGACGGCAGTCTCCGACTCGCTCCTCGGAATAAAGTACGTCATCAACGACCCCGACAGAGAGAACAACGGCAAGCTCATCTCCGACTATAACTATGTTTTCTCCACTACCTACGACAGATACGAGGGCAACTGCAGACAGGAGAAGAGACAGCGCACAGCAAACGTCTACCAGAACCCCTATGCGCTCTCTATCGGCTATATGGCTGATGACGATATCCTCAAGCTCGGAACGCTCGGCAACGACGACCCGTTCTTCTCGCTGAACAACTACCTCAGCTCGCTCACGGGCAATACTCTGGACTATACGGCTGTCCCGCTCGACCCGAAGGACTACTTCACACCGCTCACCTCGTCCGTCTCCTATGATGAGACACAGGTGCGCTATCAGGTCTACAACGCGAGCGGCTACCCGCACGACGACTTCGACGCTATCGCAGGCGCTACGGACCCCGTTGTCAATATCCACATCACCGCCGAGAAGGAGGGCGATATCTATATGTCGCTCCGCTCGGAGATGAGAAAGGCTGTCAACCTCTGGTTCTCATGCGAAAAGGGCGAAGACGGCAAGTTCACCAACCACAAGGCAATGGGCAGCTACTTTGAGAACAGCGACGACTCTATCGTCAACCTCGGCTCCTTCGCTCCCGGTACAGAGCTGGAAGTACGTCTGACTATCCGTTCTTCATCCGGCGGCGCATACGTCGGCAGCAATGAGTATGTCATGGTGCGTCAGGGAGGATACCTCTTCTATAACCTCGACAAGGAGCGCTTCGAGGAGGACATCAAGAAGCTCCAGCAGAATCCGTGGGTCATCGACACTGAGAAGTCCACCGACCGCTGCCTGACGGGTACAGTCACCGCACAGGAGGGTCAGATACTCTCGACCTCTATCCCGTATGAGCCCGGCTGGGAGGTATATGTTGACGGCAAGAAGATCGACAGCATAATCACTGAGACTCCCAACGAGAATGGCGGTCTCTCCACGCTCGGCAACGCAGTCAAGTGGAATCAGGCGACTGCGCCGTATACGCTCTATAACGACGGCGAGAACCACATGGTGGTCATTCTCGGTACGATGATAGGCGTGCAGCTCACTCCGGGCGAGCACACTGTCACGATGAAGTACACTCCTCCCGGATTCAGGGTGGGCGTATTCACGTTCGTGCTCGGCGTCGCAGTGCTTGTGATGTTCTTCATATACGACAAGAAGCACAACAAGGTCTTCGCTGCAAGGCGCAAGGAGAAGGAGCTCGCGAAGCTCGGCATCACTCCCGAGGAAGAAGCGGCCGAGAAGAAAAAGAAGGTACAGATAATCAAGTCCAAGGGCGAGATAGTTTCTGAACGCGGCGAAACAGCTAAGAAAAAAGCCGCCGAAGCTCAGGCGGAGGCTGAAAAGCTGAAAAAGAAGACTGACGAGCTCATAGACAAGGGCAAGGCTTTTGAGGAAAAGGCTGCGGAAACGGCGGACGGAACCGCTGAGGAAGCAGAGAGCTCCGACGAGGCTGAGTCCGAGTCCGAAGAATAAAATGATAACGGCAGACCGTGAGGTCTGCCGTTTTTTGTGTGGTATGTGGTGTTTTCATATACACATATCAAGTGTTCCGTATGCGATGTACTTGCGAGCGACAACGTGGCGCGGAGCCCGCGCTGGCAGAACGCACACGTTATACTTCCACACCCGAAGAATAAGTCCCGCGCTGCACATACTTCCGTATGCGATGTACGATTAAGGTCGTTGTTAAGAGTGAGCGAGCTTGCGAGCGACAACGTGGCGCGGAGCCCGCGCTGGCAGAACGCGCACGTTATACTTCCAAAGCCGAAGAATAAGTCCCGCGCTGCACATACTTCCGTATGCGATGTACGATTAAGGTCGTTGTTAAGAGTGAGCGAACTTGCGAGCGGCAACGTGCTTGGGTGCAGCGTCACGCTGCTTAGCGGACTTTCTTAGCGATGTCGTCGATGAGCTTTGCGAGGAGGTCGTTCTGCGACATCGAGCCGAGGTCGCCCTCTCTTCTCGACGATACCGATACCGTGTTCTCCTCGATCTCCTTGTCGCCGACTGTTATCCACATCGGGAGCTTCTCGAGCCTTGCGTCGCGTACCTTCTTGCCGACCTTTTCTGCGCGGTCGTCGATAGTCACGCGCATTCCCGCAGCCTCGAGCTTCGCGAGGAGCTCATTGCAGTAGTCGAGGTGACGGTCTGCAACGGGGATGATGCGTACCTGCTCCGGAGCGAGCCACAGCGGCATTGCACCTGCGTACTTCTCGATCATGTATGCGAGAGTTCTTTCGTAGCAGCCGAGCGATGTTCTGTGAATGATGTACGGACGCTTCTTGGTTCCGTCAACGTCAACGTACTCCATTCCGAAGCGCTGAGCGAGGAGCATATCTATCTGGATAGTAACAAGGGTGTCCTCCTTGCCGTATACGTTCTTGTACTGGATATCGAGCTTAGGACCGTAGAATGCAGCCTCGTCGATACCGATAGTGTACTCTACGCCGAGGTCGTCGAGTATCTTGCCCATTACCTCCTGAGCGTAGTCCCACTGCTCCTTTGAACCCTCGTACTTGTTCTTCGGGTTCGCGGGATCCCACTGCGAGAAGCGGAATGTACAGTCCTCAAGGAGTCCGACAGTACCGAGCATTTCCTTTGCGAGTGCGAGACAGTCTGCGAACTCCTCCTCGAGCTGCTCGGGACGGAGAATGAGGTGTCCCTCGGAGATAGTGAACTGACGCACGCGGATAAGTCCGTGCATCTCACCGGAGTCCTCCTTGCGGAAGAGGGTGGAGGTCTCGCCGAGCCTCATCGGGAGGTCACGGTAGGAGCGCTGTCTGTTGAGGAATACCTGATACTGGAACGGGCAGGTCATCGGACGGAGCGCGAAGCACTCCTTCTCCTCGTCGTAGGGGTCGCCCATGATGAACATACCGTCGAGGTAGTGATCCCAGTGTCCGGATATCTTGAAGAACTCTCTCTTAGCGAAGTAGGGTGTCTTTGTGAGGAGGTAGCCGTGCTTCTGCTCGACGTCCTCTACCCAGCGCTGGAGGGTCTGGATAACTCTTGCGCCCTTGGGCAGGATAACGGGAAGTCCCTGACCGATGACGTCAACTGTTGTGAAGTACTCGAGCTCGCGTCCGAGCTTGTTGTGGTCGCGGAGCTTGGCCTCCTCGCGCTGCTTGATGTCAGCCTCGAGGTCAGCAGCCTTGGGGTAAGCTACGGCGTAAACGCGGGAGAGCATCTTGTTCTTCTCGCTGCCGCGCCAGTAAGCACCTGTGCAGGAGAGGAGCTTGAATGCCTTTACGGGAGCTGTGGAGATGAGGTGCGGACCTGCACAGAGGTCGATGAACTCGCCCTGCTGGTAGAACGAGATAGGCTCGCCCTTGCCTGCGTGCTCCTCGCAGAGCTCGACCTTGTAGGGCTCGTCCATAGCCTTGAGCTTTGCGATTGCTTCCTCCGGCGACAGCTCGAACTGCTCGAGCTTGATGTCCTCCTTGACTATCTTCTTCATCTCAGCCTCGATAGCGTCGAGGTCCTCCTGAGTGAAGGGCTTCTCGAGGTCAAAGTCGTAGTAGAAGCCGTTGTCGATAGCGGGTCCGATAGCGAGCTTCGCTGCGGGGTAGAGACGCTTTACAGCCTGTGCGAGGATATGGGAAGCTGTGTGCCAGAAGGTCTTCTTGCCGTCGAGGGTGTCGAAGGTGCACACCTCGAACTCGCAGTCGCTGTCGATAACGGTGCGGATATCCTTTACCTCACCGTTTATCTTCACGCAGCACGCTGCCTTGTAAAGTCCCATGCCTATGCCCTTGATGATCTCCGACGCCGGCTGCGCCGACTCGATCTCACGGACGCTGCCGTCCTTTAATGTTAATTTTATCATTGCATTTTTCTCCTTTTCAAAATGTTATCATACCTTCCCGACGACCTCGAAGTCGCCGCCGAAGAGTTCGACGCTTATCATATCAGAGCCGGGAGCGAAGCCATCCTTTGTGCCGACGCAGAAGCAGACGACGATATCGTCCTCGTCCACATCAACGTATACATTCGCGAGGGTCATATTCTCGGCGAGCTCAGCGGGCTCGAAGTAGTCGTAGAAGCCCTCGTCGATGATGAGCTGAGCGATAGCTTTTTTGCTGCCGTTGAGCTTTTCGAGCTTGCCGGCGATGTCCTTGAGGTGCTCCATTATGGTCTGTTCGCTGTCAACGTAGAAGCGGACCGTCATGACCTCTCCCCAGAGCTTGTAGGGGAGCTCGTAGGCTTCCTCCTTCTCGTTGTAGGTAATATTGCTCACATTCTCCCTCCTTTCGCACCGGTGTACATATGCAAAAACCGCCCCTCCAGCCCTTTAAAAGAGCCACGAGGGGCGGTATTATACCGCGGTTCCACCCTGATCCATACGGAATGACCGTATCTCATTTGCCCGGTAACGGGAGCAGCCGGCGTTTATTGGACGCACTCGGAGGCGGTGTGCTCAGACCCTTTCCGCTGCTGCCTCGCACCGAACGGCAGCTCTCTGGGAGCGGAGCATCGGGAATAGCCTTCCTCGTCAAAGATTTTGTCTATGAAACTATATTAGCACAGTTTCCCGGGTTTGTCAAGCGGAATTTTTTGTCTGTCTGGCTTTGAGCGCCGGATCAATAATCGTATTCGTCGTTGTACTCGTCAACAGCGTCTACAGCTTTGTCGTAGATGTCGGAGTAGCTGAACTCCTCGTCCTCGTCTTCGTCCTCGAAGTACATGGTGGTGATGTACTCGTATTCATCGTCATACTCGATGTAGCTCTTGGAGGGATAAGTGCTCTCCCAGTCCTTGCCGTTCTCGGAAGTAGCAACGTATCTTGCGCTGTAGTACGAGCATACTACGAAGTACTCCAGACCGTCTGCTTCTTCAACGTTCTCCTTGATGTAGTCGCGGAAATCGTCAACGTCGAGGTCATCGGGGACATTGTAGGTGTGGTCGTCGTCGCTGCCCACGATGAAGTAGCCGGAGCTGTAGGAAAGACCAGCCTCGTCGAGGAACTCGTAGATCTTGTCGTTTATCATGGCAGCTGTGCTGTGGCTGTCAAGGTAGTATTCGAGGCCGTTGTAGAAATCAACCTTCCAGCCCTCGCCCTTGACGAAGTAAACATAGAGCTCTTCTTCTCTTGTTGTGGTCTCCATGTCGTCCTTGCTGGACTTGGAAGACTTCTTGCTGCCTTTTTTCTTGGAGCTGCTGTCGTCGTCCTCGTCCTCGTCCTCGTCATCATAGTCGTAATCGCCGTACAGATCCTTGGGATAGGACAGCTCCATCTCGACATTGAGCTTATAGCCCTTTGTGACCTCGCAGAAGGGCTCAACATCGTCCCTGCCGTCGTAGTAGGTGTCGTACCAGTCGTCCTCGTCCTCTATCTTGCACTCGAGCTGGAACTTCTCATCAGCGAGCCACTTTTCGGCGAATTTGAGCTGAGAAGCGGACATTGCTTCCTCTTCTTCAGTCTTTGTTACCTTGTAGGTGCACTGCTTGAGCTTCTCAACGTATTCCTCGTCGTCCTCGTCGATCTCGAAGTCGCCGAGCTCGTCGTGGAGCTCAACTATCTCCTTGGGATACATATAGGAATACATTTTTTCGGGGTCAGAGTCGATAGTCGCACTGATGATACCAGAGAGAGCCTTTTTGTAGCCGGACTTGTCGCTTTCCTCGCCGTCACCCTTGCCGCTGGATTTTCCGCAGGCAGTGAATGCAGACGACGCAAGAACGAGCGCCGCGATAAGTGATAACTGCTTTTTCATAAATATTACCTCCTTGATTCCCTATAAAAAGATCGTCCTGTCAGCATGATTCTGCGGACAGGACAATTATAACATATATGCTCTGCGATTACAAGGAAAACGCCGGTTTTTTTACCGATTTGTAATTCAATACGTCAGGAATTGCCGAATATCGCGTTCAGGACGGTCAGTATCATGTCGCCCGTACTGCTGGAGTAGACCAGCTCGGCAGCTTTGTCAGGGCGGTTGGTGATGATATTGTCCACGCCGAGCGCGAGCATCTGCTTCATATCGTCGGTGCGGTCAACGGTCCAGACGAATATCTTCTTGCCGTTCATGTGGGCGGTATTTACGACGCTCTGGTTGACGAAGGTGTAGTTCATGCTTACGGCGTCGATGTATTTGAGCTGCGAGTAAGCCGTGGCGGTGGAGAAATTCGCGGTCATGGCGGTCTTTATGCGCGGGTCGAGCTGCTTGACCTGCCGAACCAGCTTGTATGAGAAGGAGGTCACATAGCAAGATGTCACGAGCCCGTACTCCTCTATCAGCCGGACAGTCTCCTCGACTGCCGCGGAGGTGTCGCCGTGATCCTTGATCTCGACGTTGAAGAGCGTCTTTCCGCCGAACTGCTCGAAGACCTCCGAGAGGAGCATTATCTTTGCGTCCGCGAACTCGCTGTTCCGTCTGAACCAGCTCCCCGCAGAGAGCTCCATGAGCTCCGCGTAGGTGTGGTCGCTGAGCTTGCCGGAGCCGTCGGTGGTGCGGTCGAGCTTCTCATCGTGGAACACGACGAGCTTGCCGTCGCGGGTCATCTGCACGTCGAGCTCTATGTAGTCCGCGCCGCTGTCGAGGGCAGCCTCGAAGGAGTAATAGGTGTTCTCGGGCGCGACCGCCGAAAAGCCCCTGTGTGCGCTTATCTGGGTATGCTGGAACATTCCCGTGCTGAAGCGGATATTGCCTTTGTGGAGCGCGCTGAGGTACAGCACGTTCGCCCCGAGCCCGGCAGCCGTCAGGCAGGCGACGACAGCGGCGCTACTGCGGCGGGACATCTTTTTGCGGGCGTGGTCGGGGAGGGCGAGATCCTTCTCGCCGGCGTTGTCGGTGTTGAAGTGCTCGGTCAGCCAGCAGAATATCGCGGGCGCCGCGAAGAACGACGACATCGCATAGATCACGCGCCATGTGTACATGACCACCCTCAGCGCCGAGCGCAGGGCTTTGTCCGGACGTGAAAATCCCCTGATGAAGAGGACTATGATGAAGCTCAGTATCAGCACTGCCGCAGCAATGACCGTGAATATCAGCAGGCTGTACAGCGCCAGCGAGAGCGCCATTTTCAGCCTTTTGCGGTAGAGCTTCTGCTTGCTCCTGCGGATACACTGAGGGAAGCTGTCCCGGGTCAGCACGAGGTAGTGCAGAGCGTAGCACCGCCGCGCGAAGAACATCGTGAACAGCAGCTCCAGCAGGACATATGCCGCCACGGCTGCCGCACTGCTCACGTTCGCGAAGATACGACGCAGCACGGGCATTATCGGCGCAAGGAACACGCCCGAGGTGATACTGAACTGCGCCAGCGGCATGAAGAGCATGAACACGAGGAAATAGAGCATTCCCGTGCCCCTGAACACCCTTCTGAATGACCTTGCTCCCGTCAGGAACATACCGCCGACGGTCATCTTCTCGCCCTTCGACGAGCACGCGAAGCACGCAGTCAGCGCGGTGAGCTCGATGAAGGAGAACATTCCCACGAAAAACAGTATGAACACGACGGTCACGACAGTTACGGGATGGGTGAGGTAGACGTAGAGGCTCTCGTCGGAGACGTAGCCGACTCCCGCTGCCTTGGCGGTCAGCCGGAGTATGAGCGTGACTGCCGGCGCGCCTACCGCCACGAGCAGGAGCTTGAACATCAGCTCGAACAGGAAAAAGTGCGGCAGCGCTCTCGCGAAGCTGCGCAGCATATTCACGAACCCCTTCATTTCCTCACCGCCTTTCTATTGCTGTTTAAACGGAGCCGCTGGGGGAGTCTCCCCGGACGCGGCACGGCATAAAATTACCGAGCCTGTGATATCAGGCTCGGTAATCCACTTTTTACGTTAAGCGGAGCAGACAGAGCCGGCTCCCCTGTGTATATGTGCCCGGATCATGCTCTTTCAGCGTACTTTGCCTTTCTCTTGAGACCTCTGGATATCGCACGGAAGATGATACCGATGACCAGCTCGCCGAGACCTATGCAGCCGGCGATCATAGCGAACGGGAGGAGTACGTTGGAGAGTATGTAGTAAGCCACCTCAGATGTGAGGACGTAAGCTACAGCCATTCCTGCGAACGCTGCAAGACCTGCGAACAGCACAACGATACCGCTGATCGTGAGTATGCTGCCGTAGCTGCCGAGGACGTATCTGCCCTTTCTGTCAACTACGAACACGATCCAGATGAGGAACAGCAGCACGAGTGCGAGCAGTACGCCGAGGGTGATGTAGGAGAAGAGCAGGTTAGCCTTGGAAAGGTCGAAGCCCACGTTGTTGCCGATCTCTGTTATGGAGAGCTTGGTCTCGAGGGTGTCGTCCTCGTCGGCGTTGAGGTTGCTGCGGAGCTTCTTGTAGTCGGACTTGGTCATCTTGTGATCGAGCTCGCTCTTGATGACGGACTCATTGGACTCGAAGAAGTCAACGATGTCGTCAGTGGTGACCGACGGGTCGCTGCCCTTGCCGGCGATGATGTAATCAGCGTAGTTGGAAGCGTTTTCACCGAGGAAGTCGAGGAGATCGGTCTTCATGAGGAAGCTCTTGAAGTTGACCTCAGTTGCTTTGCCGCCTGTTACGGAGCCGAAGCCGAGCGACTTATACAGTGAAACTGCGAGCTCGTCGCCGTCGTACTCAGTGCTGAGCAGGGTAGCGGAATCGAGCTGCTTTGCGCGGTCGCCGACCTTCTCGCCTGTCAGACCGAACTTAACGGCTGTGAGCAGGCTGAGCGCAACGACGAAAATTATCGTGAAGAAGCCGAGTATCGCAGCGCCTGTGAGTCTGCCTGCGCCGACCTTTGAGGACTTTTTCGGCTCGGGAGCGGGCGCGGGAACGGGCATGGGTGCTGCCGGAGGCGGAACGAAAGCTGCGTTCTGCTGCGGGGGTGGAGTCTGGAACATGGGCTGCTGCACGGGTGCAGGAGCGGGCTGCTCGAATGCCGGAGCAGCGGGAGCGGGAACGCTCTCAGCGATATCGTCTACGAGCTCCTCAGCGGGAATGAGCTCAGTCTTCTCGGTGTCGTCAGAAAGGAGCGACGGAGCGGGTGCGGGGATATCCTCAGCTATCTCCTCAGCCTTAGCCTCAGCGGTCTCAGCCGCCTCAGCGACGCTCTCCCCGATGATGCCGGAAGCGGAGTCAACAGCGTCATCGACAGTGATGAGCTCGGTCTTCTCGGGGTCGTCCGCGAGAAGCGAGGGGACGTTTTCGGTGATCTCAGCGGCGCCCTCAGCGGTCTCCTCGGGCTCGACGGCTTTTCCGCAGCCGGTGCAGAACTTTGCGCCGAATGCGAGATCCTTGCCGCAATACTTACATTTCATGATATAAACCTCCTCTTTTGAGCGCGGGAACGGTCTCCCGCTGATCATTACCTATTATTATATACTATTGTTCGGGATATGTCAACATCTGGGAGCAGAATAATCGCCGGAGCATATGTATATCCGGTTGTGCGAAAGTTCTGTGAAATCCGTTGCATTATTTCTCGATCTGTGGTATAATGATTGCGTTGTATCCATTTACTGAATTTTCTAAATGAGAGGTCATTTTAATGCTGAAATACAGAAAACTCACATCGTTCCTGCTGAGTCTGCTCGTCTGCGCGGCAGCCTTTACAGTTCCCGCAGCTGATACCTTTGCCGAGGGCGAGGATCTCGCCGCTGTTCTGGCGACGGAAGAAGTCGAGGAGACCACAAAGCCCGCAGAGGTCGAGGACAACAATATCTACTCCGGCGATCTCGGCTACGTCATGCTCGAGGACGGCACTGCCAAGCTTACATACTGTGCTTCCGCCGATGAGGCCATAGAAGTTCCCTCCGCTATCGACGGTATCACCGTTACGAGCATTTCGAGGACTGCATTTGCCGATGTTACGGGAGATGTGAAGAAGATAACCATTCCCGCGTCCGTGACGGAGATCGACGAGGATACGCCGTTCGTGTACTTCTCCGAACTGGAGGAGGTAGAGGCCGCAGAGGACAGCACGAGCTTCACTTCCGTGGACGGCGTGCTCTTCACCAAGGACATGAGCAGGCTGCTCTGCTACCCGCGCGCGAAGTCCGGGGACGCCTATTCCATTCCGGAGGGCGTGACCGAGCTCGGCTACGCTTCGATGTCCGGCACGAAGCTGAAGACCGTGACCATGCCGTCCTCGCTCACGAAAATAGGCAGCATGGCGCTCAGCTACAACGACTCCCTGACCAGAGCCGACATGAGCGGCTCGTCGGTGACGGACATAATCTCCGAGGCTTTCGAGGGCTGCTCCGCGATGACTGAGGTCCTCCTGCCCGATACGCTGACCAGCATCGGCGGTGCGGCGTTCTGGAATTGCTCCTCCCTCGCTGAGATCGACTTCCCCGAGGGGCTGCTCGAGATCGAGCAGTATGCTTTCGCGGGAGCTCCGCTCAAGCGCGTCTATATCCCGAATACTGTCTCGTACATAGGCTACTACGCCCTCGGCTACCTATCCGAGACCGAGACCGTCGAGGGCTTCACGCTCGTCGGCGACAGCGGCTCCTACGCGGAGATCTATGCAACCGAGTCCGACGAGGAATACGGTTACGCCAATAATTTCACCTTCATGACCACTGCGGAGGCTGCGGAGCTCGAGGCTTATGAAGCGCTCGATACGCGCACCAGCGGTGACTATGAGTACGCCGTCATCGACAGGGAGGCGGTCATCACTGCGTATCTCTCGACCGCTTCATTGGTCGAGGTACCCTCCGAGATAGACGGTCTGCCCGTCACGAGGATCTACACTGCGGCGTTCGCGTCTGCGGTCTGCGGCGAGGTGGTGATACCGGAGTCCGTGAAGACTATCGACAAGCTGGCTTTCTACGGCTGCACCTCTATCACAAGTATTACGATAAAGGGTGCCGAGACTATCGGCGACGGCTGCTTCGAGGAGTGCTCGGCTCTGACCACCATAAACATCAACGGCAGCTGCAAGACTATCGAGGGCGGCGAGCCGTTTTCGGGGTGTCGTGCGCTCAGGGAGATAAACATCACCGGTACCGGCGTGAGCTACTCCTCCGAGAACGGAGTGCTCTACAACAGTGATAAGACCACGCTCATCGCCTATCCCGCGGGAAGGACTGACAAGAAGTTCACTGCGCCCAAGTCCGTGAAGACAGTCGCGCAGTCTGCATTCTACAACGCCGAGAATCTCGAGACGGTGGACATTTCCCACGTCGAGACTATCGCTCCCTACGCCTTCGAGAACTGCACGAAGCTCACAAAGGTGAAGCTCTCCAAGGGGCTGCTGTCGGTCGGACAGTATGCTTTCCTCGGCTGCACCGGGCTCAAGGGTATCCGCGTGTACAACTCGCTGAGGACTATCGGCGACTACGCTTTCGGCTTCCGGTACGACCCGACTGCCGATACCTCGCAGGATCCGGACGCTGTATACGTTCCGATCGAGGGCTTCAAGCTCTACACCGATGAGGATACGCTCGCTTACCAGTACGCGCAGGCGAACGGTATCACAGCTGTAACGGGGACAGTCCCCTTCCTCGGGTATAATGTTGACCTCACCTTCCTCATTGTGGTCGGCTCGACCGCGGCGGCGGCACTGCTTGCTGCGGTAGGCATCGCAACGGGGAAGAACATAAAGAAAAAGCGCGAGGAGCGCGAAAAGGAAGAAGCCCGCGCAAAGGCTGCTGCCAGAAGAGCAAAGAAAAAGGAGACAGACACCGATGAAAAGTAAACTCACAAGGCTGCTGGCGGGAGCCGCTGCCGTGTTCATGACTGCTGCGATGCCGGCTTTCACGGCTTTCGCGGACTCGCTCGAGGGTCCGGAGGATACCCTCACGGACGGCACGTTCACATACGAGCTGGTCAACGGCGGATATACCGTTGTCAGCTGCGACTCGTCCGCGATACTCATGTCCTTCCCGGAGACCCGCAACGGCTACCCGATAACCGCGATCGCGGATTATGCGTTCACGGGCTGCGAGAACATCTCCGAGATAGAGGTGCCGCGCACGGTCAAGTCTATCGGTGCACACGCATTCTCGGGCTGCACCTCGCTCACCAAGGTGACACTTCCAGACACGATAAGCATCATTTCCGAGGGAATGTTCCTCGGCTGCTCAAACCTGAAGGAGGTCAACATCTCTGACGATGTGACCACTATCGGCAGCTACGCATTCGCGTTCTGCTCGCGGCTCGAATCGTTCGAGCTGCCGTCGGCGCTTTCGTATCTGGGCGACTCAGTGTTCACTGAATGCACCTCGCTGAGCGAGATAAAGGCGGATTCAAACACCAATTTCGTGGTGGAGAACGATATCTTGCTGAACAGCGCAAAGGACAAGGTCTACCGCGCGAGCGCGGCGCTGAGCGGGTCGGTCTACCTCGAGAGCGGTATCACCGAGATCGGTTCGAGCGCGTTCTCCGGCTGCACGCATATCGAGCACATATATATCCCGCAGGGCGTTTCGAAGATCGGCGACTATGCTTTCCGCGACTGTATCTCGATGACCGGCGCAGACATACCTAACGGAGTGAACGACATCGGCACGGGCGCATTCATGTACTGCGACGCGCTGGAGACTATTGAGCTCCCCGTGTCCCTGCAGACGCTCGGCAGCAATGCGTTCATGGGCTGTGTGTCGCTGCGCAGGGCAATCATGCAGGAGGGCCTGAGCAGGATCGGTGAGAAGGCGTTCCTCGGGTGCAGTCAGCTGAAGACCATCACCATTCCGAAGACCGTCACCGAGATAGGCGAGGGCGCCTACGGCTACACGGTCGGCGAGGAGAGCACGCTCGTCAAGGAGGCTGACATCAGCATGAGCGTTTATGCGGGTACAGCCGGCGAGAAGTACGCGAAGGACAACGGCATTGCGTATTCCACTGTGGACAAGAGCCTGAAGCGGACGGCGTTCGTTATCGTGGCTGTGGGAGCGTTTCTGGCGGCGGTAGTCGCGGCAGTGGTACTCATGGCAAGGAGCCGCAAGGGAGCCCCTGCGGGTGCTAAAAAGGCGAAAAAGCTCGAAAAGGAGCGCCTTGAGGAGCAGAGTTACGAAAAGATCGTCGATGACAGCGACGAGAAAAAGGAATAATAAAAAAGCGACTTTACAGTCGCTTTTTTTATTAGGTGTCAGAGGTCAGGCGTCAGTGTGTAGGGGGCGCTGCAATTTTGGTGACATAAAGAAAAGGCACTTCCGTCATATCCTGACGAAAGTGCCTTAAATGCTTATTTACGCGCCTGCGCTCATTACGCCTTCTTGCGGTCTGCGCGGCTCTTCCACCACGACCACGTTACAGGAGCAACGAAGAGCGAGGAGTAAGTACCCGAGATAAGACCGAACATGAGCGGTACAGAGAAGCTGAGCAGCGAGTCGTATCCGCTGACGAATACCACGATAGTTACTACCAGCATGGTTCCGATAGTGGTTATCGAAGTTCTGATAGAACGTGTGAGTGACTGCGAGCAGCCTGTGTTGATGAGCTCATTGAGGGAAGCCTTCGGCATGAGCGAGCGGTTCTCACGGATACGGTCATAGATAACGATCGTGTTGTTGATCGAGTAACCGAGGATAGTGAGGATTACCGCAACGAGGTTCGAGTTGATGTCGAAGCCGAAGAGGATAGTCGCTGTCACCGCCACGAGGAGGTCGTGCAGGAGCGCGAATATCGAGCAGATACCCGCCGACCAGCCGCCTATCTTCTTGAAGCGGAGCGCGATGTAGATGATGATGACGATCGCTGTGAAGAGCACTGCGATGATACACTTGAGGAAGAACTCGCGTCCGGACGACGGGCTTACGTCGTTTGCGTCGGTCTTCACGAGGTTGTTGTCAGGGAACTGAGCCTCAAGAGCATTGGAGAGCTCAGTCTGCATATCGGCATTGAAGCCCTCCTCTGTGGAGAAGGAGATCGTTACCTGCTTGCCGCCGGACTCGCCGAGCTTTTCGCCAGTTCTGACGGTTATCGGGACGTCGATGATGCTCTTTACGGTCTGCTCGACAGCCTTTGTGTCGAGGTCGCCGTTGTAATCGTAGGTGATGATAGTACCGCCCTTGAACTCGATAGCGAGGTTCACGCCTCTGATAATGATACCGGCGATGAGTGCGAGTACCACCGCGATAACGATACCGAGGATCATTCTCTTCTTGGAGCAGAAATCATATACCTTTCCGGTATATACGGGTGCCGCCGCCTGAGTTTTCTTCTTGCTCATTTGCCGTCACCTCCATAAAGCGCTTTTTTGTTCGACCACTTGCACAGCGATGTTACCATTATCCTCGAAGCGAATACGCCGAAGATGAAGTTGCAGATAACGCCGGCAAGAAGCGTGAAGCCGAAGGAGTAAACAACGCCCTCGGTGGTAGCACCGAACATAGCGAATATCGTGTGGTTGAGTATCTTCGAGAAGAAGCTCGAGGGAACGCCGAATGCGCCCATGAGTATGATCGCGATGATAACGTTCGTTACGTTACCGTCAAGGATAGCCGAGAACGCTCTCTTGTAAGCGACCTTGATAGCGGACTCAGTGGTCTTGCCGGAGCGGAGCTCCTCCTTGATGCGCTCGCCGGTGATGATATTGGCGTCAACGCCCATACCTACGGCAAGTATGATACCTGCGATACCGGGGATAGTGAGCGTGGAGCCGCTCATGAAGCCGAACCAGCCCGTGATAGCTGCGATAGAGCCTGCGATCTGTCCGCAGAGCGCGATGACTGCTACGAAGCCGGGCACGCGGTAGAGGACTATCATATATACTGCGATGAGGCAGAAGGCGATGATAGCTGCAAGGAGGATAGCGTCGAGCGAGCCCTCGCCCATTGTAGGCGAAATGGTCTTGAAGCTCGAGGTTATCATCTTGAAGGGCAGCGCACCGGAGTTGATCTGGTCAGCGAGCTTCTTGGCGGATTCGTTGTCGAAGTTTCCGGTGATCTGCGCCTCATTGCCTGTGATAGCCTTGGAGACTGTCGGGGCGGAGATCATGGTGTTGTCCATCCATATGGAGATAGACGTACCGGAGCCTGCGAGCCTTGAGGTAGCCTCAGTGAACTTGGACTGACCCTCGGAGCTGAGCGTAAGAGCTACGACCCACTCGAGGTCACCGTCGTCATTGGGGATATATGCAGCCTTTGCGTTGGTAACGTCAGCGCCCTGGAGGATTATCTCGCCTGTGGGGATAACGTTTCCGTCGTCGTCTGTTTCAGAGTCCGTACCCTCGCGGAAGGTGAGCTGAGCCATTTCGCCGAGCTCCTTAACGGCAGCCTCGGGGTCGAAGTTGTCCTCGCCTGCCTGCCACGGGAAGCGGACGATTATTCTGTCGCTTTTCTCGTCGCTGTAGACTTCGTTGTCGTTGATACCGAGCGTCGTGAGACGGGTCTTGATGATCTCGGTAGCTGCGTCGAGCTGCGTCTTATCTGCATCGTAGTCGCCCTCGGGAGCGAAGGTAACGTCAACGCCGCCCTTGATGTCGATACCCAGACGGATATCGTCAACGCCCTTGATGAGCGTGGTGGTCTTGTCGGCGTAGACCTTGTCCAGTCCGAGGACAGAGGATACTGCGAAGAGTGCGATAAGAGCAACGACAATGAAGAAAGTAGATTTACCGATCTTTTTCACGGTCATGCCTCCTATTGTTTATGTATGAGTGTTCGTATACGCATAGTACACGACAATTACAATTATTGTACTATAATTTCACAAAAAAGTCAAGCAATTCGGGGCTAAAACAGATTATTTCAAAATTTTGCACAATAAAGCCCTGCATTTTTTGTGTATATGAACTATCCCTCCCGCAGAGGGGAGGGATAGCTGCTTTACTCGAAATGCTTTTTTGAGATCTTCAGGCGGTTCATGGCGCGGTTGAGCGCAGCCTGCGTGTGGTAGTACTCGACTATGCTCTGCTTCTGGCGGAGCTTCTCCTCGGCACGCTGTCTTGCTTCCTCGGCGCGTTTTATGTCGATCTCCTCGGGCAGCTCGCAGGAATCCGCGAGAATAACGGCGAACTCCGGCATGACCTGTATGAAGCCCTCGGAAATAGCGGCGTAGCGCCATCTGCCGTTGACCATGTATTTCAGCTCGCCGGGCGGGAGCGCCGTCACGAGCGCCTCGTGGCCGGGGAGGATACCGAGCAGACCGTCTATCGCAGTGATGACGAGGTGCTCACATTCGCCCTCGTAGAAGATTCGGTCCGTCGAGATGATATCGAGATGAAAGGTCTTAGCCATAGCCTCACTCCTCGTCTATCTGCTTTGCCTTGATGAGGACGTCGTCGATAGTGCCCGCCATGAGGAAGGCAGCCTCCGGGTAGTCGTCCATTTCGCCCTCGATGATAGCCCTGAAGCCCTCTATCGTGTCCTTGAGCGGGACATACTTGCCCTTGAGTCCGGTGAAGTTCTCCGCGACGTTGAACGGCTGCGAGAGGAACTTCTGTATCTTTCTCGCGCGGTAAACGGCGAGCTTGTCTTCCTCGTCGAGCTCCTCCATGCCGAGGATAGCGATGATGTCCTGCAATTCCTTGTACTTCTGGAGCAGCTCCTGCGTGCGGCGAGCGACGTAGTAATGCTCCTCGCCGACTATCTCCGGCTCGAGGATACGGGAGTTCGATTCGAGCGGGTCAACGGCGGGATAAATGCCCTGCTCGACTATCTTACGCGACAGAACGGTCGTGGCATCGAGGTGGGCGAAGGTTATCGCGGGGGCGGGGTCAGTGAGGTCGTCCGCGGGGACGTACACAGCCTGTACCGACGTGATAGAGCCGTTTCGTGTTGAGGTTATGCGCTCCTGGAGCTCGCCGACCTCGGTGGCGAGGGTGGGCTGGTAGCCGACGGCGGACGGCATACGTCCGAGCAGCGCGGATACCTCCGAGCCGGCCTGCACATACCTGAATATGTTGTCGATGAACAGGAGAACGTCCTTGTGCTCGCGGTCGCGGAAGTACTCAGCCATTGTAAGTCCGGTCTGAGCGACTCTCATACGCGATCCGGGCGGCTCGTTCATCTGCCCGAAAACGAGGGCAGTCTTGGTGATAACGCCGGATTCCTGCATTTCGTTCCAGAGGTCGTTGCCCTCACGCGAGCGCTCACCGACTCCGGTGAATATCGAGTAGCCGCCGTGCTCCGTCGCGATATTGCGTATGAGCTCCTGTATGAGGACGGTCTTTCCGACGCCGGCGCCTCCGAACAGACCTATCTTGCCGCCCTTTGCGTAAGGCGCAAGGAGGTCGATAGCTTTTATGCCGGTCTCGAGTATCTCGACTACCGGGCTCTGGTCCTGAAAGCTCGGAGCCTTGCGGTGTATCTCCCATTTTTCTTCGGTCTCGACGTCGCCCTTCTTGTCGATGGGCTCGCCGAGGACGTTGAACATACGCCCGAGGGTCTTCTCGCCTACGGGCACGCTTATGCACGCGCCTGTGGAAGTGACCTCCATGCCCTTGCTGAGTCCCTCGCTGGTCGCGAGCATGATGCAGCGGACAACGTGGTTGCCCATATGCTGAGCAGCCTCCATGACGCGGGTCTTGCCGCCGACCTCAACGGTCAGGGCGTCGCGTATCATCGGGAGCTTGCCCGCAGGGAATTCAACGTCTATAACAGGTCCGATGACCTGCGTGATCTTACCTTTTTCCATTATTGCGGTATCCCTCCAAGCAGAATATCGTCAGAGGAGGCTTACGCCCTCTCCCATAACTGCGATGTCAACGGCGGTCGCGTCTTCGAGGTGGAAGGTCGCGAGCTTGTTGCCGGTGGTCTCGTTGTAGATAGCCTCGAGCCCCGCAGCTTTTATCATTTCCTCCGCATAGGAGGGGTCGGTCTCGAAGACGGCTTTTCCGGTATATCTCAGCCAGTGGCCGTCCTTCTTGCAGGCGACTATCTCGCAGAGCGGGTTGACTGTGAGCTGCCTGTAGACAGCCTTGAAGTCTCCGACGCCGAAGATGACCCTGCCGTCCCTTTCGATGAATGCGCCGAGCGGACGCAGCTTAGGCTGGCTGCCGTCGGCGGTCGCGAGGTAGAATATCTCCGCTTCCTTTAAGAATTCACCTATCTTGCTCATAGTGGTCCTCCTTATTGTTTTTGTGTGCTCTGAGAGCTCAGTCCTGCGCCTGTGCGCCGCCGCAGACCTCGGTTATCTCCTGGGTTATAGCCGCCTGACGTGCGCGGTTGTACATCAGAGAGAGGTCGTGGATCATGTCCTTTGCGCTCGTTGAAGCCGCGTCCATAGCGGTCATGCGGGACTGCTGCTCGCAGCAGAACGCCTCGACCATAGCTCCGTAGATGATACCCTTTGCGTACTGCGGTATCAGGTAGCTCATTACCTCTTCCGGGGAGGGCAGGAACGACGCCTTGGGGAGCTTTTTCAGCGTACCGTCGGGGGCTATTCCCCAGTGGCGGCGGCTGAACGGCAGGAGCTGCACGGTCTTGGGCTCGAACTGGTTGGAATTTATCATGTCCGTGTAGATGAGGTAGACCTCGTCGAGCTCGCGTTTCTCGAATTTCTCGAGCAGCAGCTCGGCTATCTCGCGTGCTCTGTAGAGCGTGGGGTTCTGGGTGGTATAGAGGAACTCGCTGTCCACGGAGACCTTCCTGCTGTTTTTGCGGTTCTGGAAGTACATTCTCCCGACCTGACCTATAACGAACAGCCGGCAGTTGTCGGGGTCCGCGACCTTCGCGATCTCCTGCTCGGTGTATTTCAGGACGTTGTGGTTGTAGCTTCCGCACAGTCCCTTGTCAGCGGTGATGACGATATAGCCTTTTTTGCGCTTCTCCTCGGGAATGTCTGAACGCCGGTCGAAGTAGAGCTGGCGTGTGTGGGGAGTGTGCTCGAGGACGCTCTCGATAGTGGACTGGAGCTTATGGAAGTACGGCTCTGTGGATTCGAGCGATTTCCTTGCTTTTTTCAGCTTTGACGAAGCCATGAGGTACATGGCATTGGTTATCTTGAGTATCTGCTTGATGCTTGCGATACGCTCGCGTATCTCTCTTATGTTAGCCAAGCCTGCTCACCTCTTATTCCTCGAATGCCGTGAGTATCTTCTCGATACGCTCGGCGAGGTCGTCGGTGAGGACCTTGTTCTCCTCGATCTCCTCGATGATGTCCTGTCCGTAGGAGCGGATATAGCTCATGAGCTCGGTGCAGTGCTCATGGAGCTCCTTCAGGGGGATATCGTTGAAGAAGCCGTGCTGAGCTGCATAGAGGAGTATGACCTGTTCGTAGTGGGGGAGCGGAGCGCAGAGCGGCTGCTTCAGCAGTTCCGTGAGCATATGTCCGTGGGCGAGGAGCTCAGTTGTGGACTGGTCGAGCTCGGATGAGAACTGCGTGAATATTTCCATTTCCTTGAACTGCGCGAGGTCGATACGCAGATTTCCCGAAGCCTTCTTCATCGCCTTGGTCTGGGCTGCGCCGCCAACACGCGACACGGAAAGTCCGTAGTTTACCGCAGGGCGCTGACCGGAGTTGAACAGCTCGCTCTCGAGGAAGATCTGTCCGTCGGTGATGGAGATGACGTTCGTCGGGATATATGCCGAAATATCGCCCGCGAGGGTCTCAATAACAGGGAGCGCGGTGAGTGAGCCTCCACCGTGCTCGTCGTCGAGGCGGCTCGAACGCTCGAGCAGTCGCGAATGCAGGTAGAAGACGTCGCCGGGGTATGCCTCACGTCCGGGCGGACGGTGCAGCAGCAGCGACATCGCGCGGTACGCAACGGCGTGCTTGGAAAGGTCATCGTACACGATGAGCACGTCCCTGCCCTTGTACATGAAGTACTCCGCGATAGCTGTGCCCGAATACGGGGAGATGTACTGAAACGGCGCGGGGTCGCTCGCGGAGGCGCATACAACGACGGTATGCTCCATAGCGTCGTGCTTTTTAAGGGTGTTTACCACCTGCGCGACGGTCGAGGACTTCTGTCCGATAGCGACGTATACGCAGATGACGTTCTTGTCCTTCTGGTTGATTATAGTGTCAACAGCGATCGAGGTCTTTCCGGTCTGGCGGTCGCCGATGATGAGCTCACGCTGACCTCTTCCGATCGGGAACATCGAATCTATAGCGAGGATACCGGTCTGGAGCGGAACGCTTACCGGCTTGCGCTCGATAACGCCGGGAGCTTCGCGCTCTATGGGGTAATAGTCCTCGGCGTTTATCTTTCCGAGACCGTCTATAGGCGAGCCGAGCGCGTCAACGACACGTCCGAGCAGCTCGTCGCTCACGCCGATACCGGCGCGTTTGCCCGTTCTCACGACCGTCGAGCCTTCAGTGAGTCCTCTGTCGTCGCCGAGCAGAACTACTCCCACGGTCTTTTCCTCGAGGTTCTGCACGATACCGCGCACGCCGTTCTCGAACTCGACGAGCTCGCCGTACATGACGTTGTTCATGCCGTACACAGCCGCGATACCGTCGCCGATACGGGTGATGAAGCCGGTCTCGGTCTTGCCGGAGCGGACATTGAAATCGCGCACCTCGGTCTTGAGGACTGAGATGATATCGCTCGCAGCGCTGCCGTCGAGGGAATCGCCGTCCTCAGCGTTGTCAGCGACCTCCGAAGCCTTGTTCTGGAAGCTCTCCTTCATGAGACGGAGACTGGTGCGGTAGCTCTTGTCGTACTCGTAATCGCCGGCGTTGAGGATAAATCCGCCTATGATATCGGGGTCATGGCGGTACTCGATCGCCACGTCCTCCTTGTTGAATTTTTCTGTGATGAATTTGCGCAGGTCAGCCTGCTGAGTCTCAGAAAGGGGCGTAACATAGCGGACTACGGCCTTTATCGTGCCCTGTCTGTCGAGGAGGGCGTCGGAGTAGTCCTCGAGTATCTCGATGATGTGGTCGATATCCCTGCCCTTTACGACGCTCATCAGGAAGCGGTGCAGGGTCTCCGGGAAGAGCTTTGCGATGACCGAGCGCTTCTCGTCGTGTGTGACGAGCGGGTTGCCGAGGGTAGCCGCGATGTCGGGCTCGCTGCGGAATATGGACAGCGCCCTGTCAGCGTCCTCCTGCGGGACATCGAGCCTGAACAGCTCCTTTATGTAATCTTTTCCGAAGTCGCTCACTGGTCATCAGCCTCCTCTTCGGAAAGGAACTCGTCCACGAGGCGGCGGTTCTTTTCGTCGTCCACGTTCTCGCCGATGATCCTTGAAGCCGCCTCGATAGCGAGGTCTGCGATCTGGGTCTGAGCCTCCTGAAGGACTCTCCTGCGCTCGTTTTCGATAGTTTTGCCGGCGGAGCTGACGATCTGGTCAGCCTCCTCCTGCGACTTCCTGATTATTGCAGAGCGCTCGGCTTCTGCGTCCTCGTGCGCTTTGACGATTATCTGGTTCGCCTTTTCCTTAGCCTCGCTGATAGAATCCTCGTACTGCTGGCGGAGCTCTTCAGCCTCAGCCTTAGCCTTCTCGGCGGAGTCGAGATTATTCTGTATAGTACGGGTGCGCTCGGCTTTGATCTTGTTTATGGGCTTGAAGAGGAATATCCTCAGCAGCACAAACAGTATCAGGACGTTCGCGACAGCCTCAAAAATGCTCCAGAATTCAAATTTAAGCATTATGTGCCCTCCTTAGGTGAAGTTGCTTCTCATGCTTTTCCTATTATCATTATCGCGATAACGAAGCCGTAGATAGCGGTCGCCTCTGCGAGAGCACAGCCCAGCAGGAGCGCTGTTCTGATGTCGCCCTTAGCCTCGGGCTGACGTGCGATGGACTCTGTAGCCTTAGCTGTAGCTATGCCGATACCTATACCTGCGCCTGCACCTGTAAGAACAGCGATAGCAGCGCCTAATGCGATCATTCCCATTGTTATGTACCTCCAATAAAAGACTTATGCTTTGCCGATTATCATTATCGCGATGACGAAGCCGTAGATAGCGGTCGCCTCCGCGAGCGCGCAGCCCAGCAGGAGCGCTGTTCTGATGTCGCCCTTAGCCTCGGGCTGACGTGCGATAGATTCCGTAGCCTTAGCCGTAGCGATGCCTATTCCGATGCCTGCGCCTGCGCCCGTAAGAACGGCGATAGCGGCGCCCAGTGCGATCATTCCCATGATTATTACCTCCGTGAAGTCAAGTTATTCTTCCTCAACGGCTTCCGCCATGTAGAGAGAAGTTAGGAATACGAATACATATGCCTGCAAGAGACCGTCAAAGATGTCGAAGTAAGCGCTCGCGATGACCGGTACGCCGATCGCGCATATGCCCTTTTTGACAAGCTCCATAACGACATACGCGCCGAGCACGTTTCCGAAAAGTCGCATACACAGCGAGAGCGGTCTGGTCACAAGGTCGAGTATGTTTATGGGGTTGCGGAAGCTCTTCAGCCACTTCAGCGGACCCTTTTCGATTATGAATGCCAGCTGGACGAATATTATCGCCATGCCTGCGAGGGCGGCGGTCACGTTGACGTCCTTGGTCGGCGGGACGAACCCGAACAGTCCGATGAGGTTGGCGAAGGCTATGTAGATGAGAAGCGTCTCGAGGAACGGGAGATACTTTTTCCCCTTTTTCCCGAGTATCCCGGTGAAGAAGTTGTCCATCCAGTCGGTGATCCCCTCGATTATGCACTGCGAGCCCGTAGGGACTTTCTTGAGCCTGCGCGTGAAGATTATCGACAACAGGACGATCACTCCCATGATCACCCATGTGACGACGCACGAATCGGCAATGGGTATGCCTCCGAGAATGGGTATGGTAAAGGCGGTCTTGGATTCAAGGTCTTCCATGATGTTTTCCACGAAAGCACCTCCTTTTTCATCAAAATAAAAACGGAGACCGGCACTCTTTGGCTTGGATCCCCGTTGATCTTGTCAAAATTGCGGATAGTATGGCTATGCATATCTGCGGCTCGCGCCGCGTTGTCCACATATAATGATATAACAATTTGGTCAGATTGTCAAGTGTTTACGCTGAAAATTATGCATTCTGCTGAGGTTTATTTTTGCTTTTGTGCGGGCTCCGCGTCCCTTTGAGATCACATTGTGCAGGGGACGGCGTCCCCGACGTCCCGACCCCCAAGAATTGCAATGTCTGTCCGCGGCGGCGTCCGCGCTACTTCACATCGTCCCCCGACGCAAGATCTATCGCGTTCGAGAGCCGCTCGATAGCCCCGGAATTCAGCTTCTCCGACAGCTTCACGCGGTCGAGTTCCTTCTTGAACGCATTCAGCTCCGCGGCTATTTTGTGGAGTATCTCCGTGTTTTTCTCCTGCTTGTCCTCGAGCGCACACACCCGCTTTATCAGCTCATTGACATTCGCCGCGAGGGCTTCGTTGGCTTCGTTCTGGCGCTCGCCGAACTCCGTCAGCTTCGCGCCTGCTTTGAGGGAGCTCACTTTCTCGTGTCCGTCAAAGGTGAACATGAGCTCCTTTGTGAGTTTCATGTCAGACATTTATGCCTCCCGTACCTCCGCCCTCCAGTAGTCGAGGGTGTCCCTTATGGTCTGCTCCATGCTTATCTCCGCGCGCCAGCCTGTATCCTCGAAAATGCGCGAAACATCGGGCTCTATGAGGGGGATGTCCGAAGCCCTCATGCGTGCGGGGTCGTTCTTCACGCTTATCTCTTTCTCTGCGAAGCTCAGGGCTGTGTCGAGGATATACTGTATCGTCACGGCTTTTCCGCGCCCGACGTTGTATGTCCGACCCGAAACGCCCTTCCCGCCGAGAAGACGGTACGCCCTCACGACGTCCCGGACGTCCGTGAAATCACGCTTCGCGGAGAGATTCCCCACGGACATCTCCGCGGGACGTATCCCCGCTTCCGCCTCAGCGATCTGCCTGCAGAAGTCGGATATGACGAATATAGGCGCCTGCGCGGGGCCTGAGTGGTTGAAGGCGCGCACCATTACGATGTCCATTTTGTACGCGCGGGCGTATATCTCCCCGAGCATACCCTGACACGCCTTCGTCGCGGCGTAGATGTTGCCGGGGTTGAGCGGCTCGCTCTCGGTCAGCGGGCACGCGCCCTCGCGTATGAAGCCGTACTCCTCGCCCGAGCCGATGAGCAGCGTGCGGATGTCTTTTTTCTGCACGTTACGCAGTGCCTCGAGGACGTTTATCGTGCCGACCACGTTTATCTCAGCAGTGAGCTGCGGCTTCTTCCATGACACCGACACCGAACTCTGTGCTGCAAGGTGGTACATGACGTCGGGCGATATCTCGTCTATGAGCGGGGCGATGCTGTCCTTTGCGAGTATGTCGAGGGTATGCACGGGGCAGTCCTCCGTCACCTTTTCGCCCGGCAGACAGGTCGCGCAGACCTCCCAGCCGGCGCTCCTGAGCTCGCGAATGAGGTACCCGCCGACGAATCCGGCAGCGCCGATTATCAATGCTTTCATATATTTCCTCTATCCTCCGAAAGCGCTGTATACAGCCTCCGGATAATGTTTTTTTCGTTGAACTCGTCCATGACGCGCTCCCGCGCTGCCGCGCCGTACTTCCTGCGCAGCTCAGCGTCCTCCGCGAGGGTGCGTATCGCCTCCGCGAGAGCTGCGTCGTCCGAGGGCGGCACGGTCAGACCCGTCTCGCCGTGTATGCTGACGTGCGGTACACCCGACGGCAGCGATGTGTTTATCACGGGTTTGCCGTAGATCATCGCTTCGAGCTGGACTATCCCGAACGCCTCGCTTTTCGCCACAGACGGCAGCACGAAGATGTCGCAGTCGGCGTAAGCCTGTCTGAGCTCCTTTTCGGGCAGAAAGCCGAGAAAGTGTACCCTGTCGGATATTCCCCATTCGTCCGCCTGACGTCTCAGCTCGTTCCCGAGGTCGCCTGTGCCGGCGATGAAGAGCTCCGCGTTCAGGTCAGCGAGCAGCCTGAATGCCCTCAGCAGGACGTCCACGCCCTTGTAGTACACGAGCCGTCCCGTGAAGAAGACCTTCACAGCTCCCGGATCCGTACATTTTCCGGTCAGGAAGGGTGTGCCGTCCGCGGGGAGGTATTCCCCGGGCGTGATACCGTAGGGCAGCACGCGGCATTTCTCCCGGAACTGCGGGAGCCAGTCGGAGCCGTCGATGTGACCCTCCGTCGCGACGAGTATGCAGTCCGCGCGCCGCAGCAGGTACATCATGAAAGGCTTGTAGAAGAGCATGAGCTTCTTCTGCCGCACGACGTCGCTGTGCCACGACACCACGACCCGTCCCTTGAAGCCGGACAGCATCAGCGCGAAGTCCGCGAGCGGGAACGGTACATGGATATGCACTACGTCAGCCTTTTTCGCGAGCTTCCTAAAAAGCCGCACGAATGACAGCGACACCGGGCACTTGAACAGCGTCCCGAGGCTGCCCGCCCGCACGAGATCAACTCCGTTCAGCTTCTCCCGGACGGTCCCGCCGCGGCTGTCGCGGCAGACGAGCGTCTTCACGCATACCCCGTCCAGACGTCCGAGCTCCTGCGAGTACTGCTGCACGAGGGTCTCTATGCCGCCGATATGCGGGTAATACGCCTTATTCACTTCGAGTATCCTAAGCACTTTCCGGCTCATAGCTCACCTCAGAATCTGTATTGCTCACTGCCTATCTCAACGCTGCCGTCCTCCCAGACTATCTCCGGGGCGTCATCTGCAGCGTTGATGACTCTGTCAAAAACTACCCCGTGCTTTTTGCCCGCGTAGAACCTGTATATCGGGTTCCCGAGCACATCGGAGTCCCGTATCAGCACCACGCGGTACTTGCCGTCGGGGCTGTTTATCACCTTGTCAACTGTGCTCCCGCCGAACAGCCAGCCTGATATCAGCATGAAGAACAGCAGCACAAGGTCCGCGAGGACGGTCAGTACGATACGCAGCACCTTGCGTTTTTGCGGTACGTCCGAGCGGAAGTACATGACCGCTGGGACGGTCACTGCCGCTGCCGCGATTAGCAGGAAGATGACCGCAATGCCGCCGGTCGCCAGCGGCGGTACGATGACCATTCTCTCGTAGGGCAGACCTGCCATGCAGAGCACCGCGGTCAGCGAAATAACTGCGGCTGCGGCGCATATCCGCTTCACTGCTTTCATTTCACGATCTCCTCATATATCTCATGCAGCATTTTTGCGCTGCGCTCCCATGTGAACTCCTTTGCGCGCTCGATACCGCGTCTGCCGAGGTCTGCGCGGAGCTCCGGGTCTGTGAACAGCTTCGTCATGCCGTCTGCAATGCTCTCCGGGGAGTATGCGTCGCATATCACGGCGCAGTCGCCCGTGACCTCCGGGAGCGAAGCCTCGGCGCTCGTCAGCACGGGAACTCCGCAAGCCATAGCCTCAAGAGGCGGCATACCGAAGCCCTCATAGAGCGACGGGAATACGAATGCCAGCGCACCGCACATCAGCGGGTTCATGTCCTCGGAGGGGACGTACTTCGTGAAGACGACCCTTTCGGTGAGTCCGAGCGCCTCGACCTTGCCGTAGATACCGCTGTCGAGCCAGCCCTTTCCGCCCGCGAGCACGAGCTTCGGGGCGTTCTCGGTGCGCTTTGCGAAGATGTCATACGCCGCGATGACCCTTTCGAGGTTCTTGCGCGGCTCAATCGTGCCGAGGTAGAGGAAGTACTCGCCCTCTATGCCGAGCGACTTCTTCACCTCGGGGATACGTTCCGGCTGCTCGCAGGGGCGGAACTTCTTCGTGTCCACTCCGCACGGCACAACTCTTATCTTATCCCTGTGTTTCGGGAAGTATTTGATTATCTCCGACTTCGAGAACTCGGAGTCGGTGACTATCACGTCTGCACGGCGCATGGAGCTTTTCAGCCCGAGGTTCAGCATGAGCATGGTCCTGCCGCGGACTGTCTCCGGGAATGCCTTGTAGACCATGTCGTGCACCGTCACGACCTTTTTCCCGCGGACGAGCGGCGGGATGATGTAGTTGAAGAAGTGCGTGACGTCCGACTTCCTGCCGAAGAAAAACGAATACGGCAAGGGCAGGAAAGCGCTCGCGGCGCGGTAGATATACCCCGAGAACGAGGAGGAGTTGAGATGCAGCTTCTTTCCGGCTATCGCGCGGACGCGCTCTTTGCGCTCCGGCTTGCTGCTGGTGAAGAAGCTGTATTCGTATCTGTCGGAGGGGTACAGCTCCGGCATCGCCGTCGTCTGCCCGACCTCGCACCAGCCAATGCCGGTCAGTCTGTCGGCGACGAGCGGACCTGCGTCGAAGGTAATTCTCATGTTTCTGCTCCTAATCAAACAGGCGGACAGCAGTCCACCTGTTTTTGCTGATATTTAACCGACTATCTCCTTGACCTTTATCTCCTTCTGGACACGGTCGAGGTCGTTCTTGACCATGCGCTCAACGAGCTCGGAGAACGAGATATCGCGCTTCCAGCCGAGCTTGGACTCAGCCTTTGCGGGATCACCGAGAAGTATATCCACCTCTGCGGGGCGGAAGAACTTCTTGTTGACCTTGACTACGGTCTTGCCGTCAGCCTTGTTGATACCTACCTCGTCAACGCCTGTGCCCTTCCACTCGATCTCTATGCCGACGTGACCGAATGCGGTCTCGACGAACTCGCGGACAGTGCGGGTCTCGTTGGTAGCGATAACGTAGTCGTCGGGAGTATCCTGCTGGAGCATGAGCCACATAGCACGGACATAGTCCTTGGAGTGGCCCCAGTCGCGCTTGGAGTCCATATTTCCGAGCTCAACATATTCCTGAACGCCGAGCTTTATGCGTGCAACGGCGTCTGTTATCTTTCTTGTAACGAATTCAAGTCCGCGGCGCTCGCTCTCGTGGTTGAAGAGGATACCGGAGCAAGCGAACATACCGTAGCTCTCGCGGTAGTTCTTGGTTATCCAGTGACCGTAAAGCTTAGCTACGCCGTACGGGCTTCTCGGGTAGAAGGGAGTGGTCTCCTTCTGGGGGATCTCCTGTACGAGGCCGAACATCTCGGAGGTGGAAGCCTGATAGAAGTGAGCCTCGGGCTTCACGATACGGATAGCCTCGAGCATATTTGTAACGCCGATAGCGTCGATGTCAGCTGTGCCGAGGGGAGTGTCCCAGCTCGTAGCGACGAAGGACTGTGCAGCGAGGTTGTATACCTCGTCAGCCTGAGATATCCTCATAGCGGAGATGAGGGAAACGGGGTCGGTCATATCTGCATAGATGAGGTGTACCTTATCCTTGAGGTGGGCGATGTTGCCGTAGTCAACGGTAGCCTTTCTTCTCCAGATACCGTAAACGTTATAGCCCTTTTCGAGGAGCAGCTCAGCGAGATAGGAGCCGTCCTGACCTGTGATTCCGGTGATGAGTGCATTTTTCATTTTATATTTCTCCTTCTATAATTAATTCGTAATACGCATTATACAAGCTCGTTCCTGCCCTGTTCCTTTAGCTGGGCAATGACCTGCTTGACGTCCTGGGTGTTATTCTTCGAGCAGACGAGCAGGACATCGTCCGTATCGACGATGATGAGGTCCTCGATACCGATAGCCGCCACAAGACGCTTCCCGCCGACAATGGTCGAGCGCTCTGCACCGACGGAGATGACGTCTCCCTCAATATAATTCTTGTCGTCGTCGGTCTCGTTTATACGCTCTATGGCGAGCCAGCTGCCCACGTCATCCCAGCCGAAGCTGCCGGGGATAGTGAATATATCCTCTGCCTTTTCCATGATACCGAAGTCGATGGACTCGCTCGGGAAAGCCTCGAACTCGTTGACGAGGGTGTATGTGTAATTGTCGGTGCCGAAAGCCTCTCCTATGCGGAGCGCGCCCTCGTATACCGACGGCATGAACTTCCTGAGGTTGTTCATTATGGAGCTTATCTTCCACACGAACATACCGCTGTTCCAGAGGTACTTTCCGGACTTGAGGTACTGCTTTGCGGTCGCGCGGTCGGGCTTCTCGACGAAGCGCTCAACTGCGTATGCACTGCCGTTCTCCTCGCCGAAGTTGATGTAACCGTAGCCGGTCTCGGGGTATGTCGGGGTGATACCGATAGTCACGAGGTTCTTGTCATCCTTGGCGACTGCGATCGCCTTTTTGAGGGTGTTCACATAGATGTCCTCGTAGCCGATGAGGTGGTCGGACGGGAGCACGAGCATTATCGCGTCGTCGTACTTCCTGCTGATGACCGCCGCCGCGAATGCGATACAGGGAGCTGTATTGCGGGCGCAGGGCTCCGCGAGGATATTCTCCTGCGGCACGTCCGGCAGCTGCTCAGCGACGAGGTCGGTGTAAGCGGCATTGGTGACGATGTAGACGTCCTCAGCCGAAACGAGCGGCTCGAGCCTCTTGACGGTCTTCTGTACCATGGTCAGACCGTCCTTTGTGAGTGAAAGGAACTGCTTGGGACAGGTGTTCCTGCTTTTGGGCCAGAAACGCTCGCCTCTGCCGCCTGCCATGATGACTGCTGTTATCTTCATTTGTCGTTCTCCTCTTTCCTGCTCTCCGGGAACGGCAGCACGCCCTCTTCTGTTTCTGCGTTGGTCTTGCCGGGGAAGAGCATAGTTTTCAGGGTCATTAATATTATCTGGAGGTCCATGCGCAGCGAGTAGTTCTCGATGTACATGAGATCCATTTTCAGCTTGTCGTAGGGAGATGTGTCATACACGCCCGTGACCTGCGCATAGCCGGTCAGACCCGCCTTTACCTTCAGGCGGAAGTCGAATTCGGGCATTTCCTTCATGTATTCCTCAGTCAGCTCCGGACGCTCCGGGCGCGGTCCGACCACGGACATCTCACCCTTGAGTATGTTGAAGAGCTGCGGGAACTCGTCGATACGGAACTTCCTGAGCACCTTGCCCACGGGGGTTATGCGGTCGTCCTCCTCGGAAGCGAGCTGCGGGACGCCGTTCTTTTCCGCGTCAACGATCATGCTGCGGAACTTGTAGACGTAGAATTCCCTGTTGTCGATAGTGAGGCGCTTCTGCTTGTACAGCACCGGACCGCCGTCGTAGAGCTTGACCGCTATCGCGGATATGAGCATGAACGGCGAAGCGGGTATTATCGCGATGAGCGAGAATACGATGTCGAACACGCGCTTGAAGAAGCGCTGCTCGAAGTCCAGTCCGTAATTGCGGCAGAGCAGCAGCGGCGAATCGAACAGACGTATATCCTCCGCGCCTCTTACGATTATGTCCGATATCTTGGGAGCTATGTATGCCCTGACGTTGTTGCGGAAGCAGAATTTAAGGAGGTCGTTGCGCGTACCTGCCGGGATATCGCAGATTATGACGCCCTCGTACTTCATTATCTGCTCGAGGATATAGTCCTCGGGCTCGTTTATGCTGACGGACTCGCAGATCATGTACTTGTCCACGCGCTGGCTCATCTTGAGCACAAGCGACGCGGCCTGATGGCTGCCGTAGATGATGATGAGCTTCCTCGGGGGGTATATCAGGAAGTAGAACCACCCCGACACGACCGTCCATATGGAAATGAATCCGAAGTCGGCGAAGGTCATCAGGAATATCGGCATCGCGCGCATGAAGTCACGTCCGATAAGGCTGATCATGAAGTACGCGACGAAGTTCACGCACGCCATTGAGATCAGCTGCGAGTACAGCATATCGGTCTTTTTGAGGTAGCCCACCTTGAAGCCGCCGTACGCCTTGAAGAACAGCGCGGTCAGAAGGCAGTATATTCCGATGAGCACCCAGTTGCCTCGCCTGTAGAACGGCAGGACTATGGTCTCGCTGTAGTATGTGTACCACACGAAGGCGAAGGTGCCCGTGAGGATACCGAGAAGTATGAGAGCGAGACTGAGGGATATTATTCTTTTATACCGGTCTCTTTTGCTTATCATGATATTTCCGGCGTATTGAGCCGGGTCTCCTTTGTTATTTTTGTATCTATCTTATATGCAACGTCATATAACGCTACATAGTCATTATAACAAATACGCCCGCCTGTGTCAATAGAATCCGGCGGAATTTACAAATTTCCCTGCATTTTTATGGCAGTATGCACAACTACCCTTTATGGACGGGGCAGTTACGGGCGGGAAATCCTCCCCATGGACGTGCATTTTTTCTCATACCACTTGACAAACCGCATAAAACGTGCTATTATGAGAATCACCAAAAATGCGATGAAGGGAAACAAAGCCCGCAGATGTTTTCACAGAGAGCTGCCGGAGGGTGAAAGGCAGCAGACGGACACGGGTCATAGCTCCTCCCTGAGCAGTCGGCTGAAAGCGGCGGGTGCGGTCTGGAATGGCGGTGCTGTCTGAAAGGGCAGCGGGGTCTGTGAGGCGGCGCGGTCTGGGATGACAGCGCGGTCTGAGAAGGCAGTGCGCGGCAGAGTAGGCTTGAACGGGCTCTCCCGTTACAGAGATATGCGTTGATCCGACGCAGACGAGTGGGCGTATCATACGTCAAGAAGAGTGGTACCACGGAGTAAGAATCAGCTTCGTCTCTTCCATGCACTGCATGGAGGAGACTTTTTTATTGCCATTATGCAGTTTTCAAACGGATCGGAACGGAGGTATTTTTATGAAAAACATCCAGAAGTACACGCGGCAGTTCTTTGAAGCGCCGCAGACCGCGATGAAATGGGCTCAGCGCTCCTATATCGACCGCGCCCCGCAGTGGTGCAGCGTAGATCTGCGCGACGGCAACCAGGCTCTCATCACGCCTATGAGTCTCGGCGAAAAGCTCGAATTCTTCAGCAAGCTGGTGGAGATAGGCTTCAAGGAGATAGAGATCGGCTTCCCGGCGGCTTCTGACACCGAATACGAGTTCTGCCGCGCCCTCATCGAGCAGGACCTCATTCCCGATGACGTCGCGATACAGGTGCTCACGCAGTCCCGCGAGCACATAATCGAAAAGACCTTCGAGGCTCTGCGCGGCTGCAAAAACGCGATAGTCCACCTCTACAACTCGACCTCCGCGGCTCAGCGGGAGCAGGTCTTCCGCAAGTCGAAGGAGGAGATAAAGGCTATCGCCGTAGAGGGCGCGAAGCTCTGCAAGGAGTACCGCGAGCGCTATGAGGGCAATTACAGGTTCGAGTACTCGCCCGAGAGCTTCACCGGCACCGAGCCCGAATTCGCCCTTGAGGTCTGCAACGCCGTTCTCGACGTATGGCAGCCGACCCCCGGCGACAAGGTCATAATCAACCTCCCTGTGACCGTGCAGCTGTCCATGCCGCACGTCTACGCGAATCAGGTGGAGTATATGTGCGAGAACCTGAGATACCGCGAGAACGTGATAGTTTCGCTGCATCCCCACAACGACCGCGGATGCGCGGTCGCGGACACTGAAATGGGTCTGCTCGCGGGCGCTGACCGCGTCGAGGGAACACTCTTCGGAAACGGCGAGCGCACGGGCAATGTGGACATCATCACCCTCGCGCTGAATATGTACTCACAGGGCATCGACCCGCAGCTCGAGCTCGGTGATATACCGTCGATAACCGAGATATATACCCGCGTCACCGGCATGAGCGTCTACGAGCGCCAGCCGTACTCCGGAAAGCTCGTCTTTGCGGCGTTCTCGGGCTCGCACCAGGACGCGATCGCGAAGGGAATGAAGTGGCGCGAGGAAAAGGGCTCGGAGATATGGAACGTTCCCTATCTTCCGATCGACCCCAGCGACGTCGGGCGCAGGTACGAGACCGACGTTATCCGTATCAACAGTCAGTCCGGAAAGGGCGGTATCGGGTTTATCCTCGAGACCCGCTTCGGCTACGACCTTCCCAAGAAAATGCGGGAGAGCGTGGGGTATCTGGTCAAGGGCATTTCCGACCGCAGCCACCGCGAGCTCATGCCGGACGAGGTCTACGAGATATTCCGCAGCAACTATGTGGACATCACCTCCCCGCTTGCGCTCACGGAGGCACACTTCGCCCAGCGCAACGGCATCGAGGCGTCCATTGACGTTGATTTCAACGGCAAGCATATCCACGCGGTAGACAGCGGAAACGGACGTCTTGACGCTGTCAGCAACGCGATACGCTCCTGCACGGGGCTTGAGTACAGTCTCAACACCTACACCGAGCACGCGCTGGAGGTCGGCTCGACCTCGCAGGCGGTGTCTTATGTTGGGATAGTGTCGGCGGGCGGAGAGTGCTTCTGGGGCACGGGTATCGACAACGATATCATTTCCTCGTCGATAAAGGCGCTGGTCAGCGCGGTGAACAATATGGTGCGCGGCTCGGCGGTGTGACGCAGCACCGCGCCTGACACCGCTCGCGATCATGCACAATAAACCGTGTTGAAAACTGTGTGTAGTGCATAAAATAAAATCAAATATCCCGCTCCTTATTGATTTCTTTATTAAAAAGTGCTATCATTGGTAGCAAGAGTTGTCATAAGGAGCGAAGCATGATGAGAACCGAAATGATATCTTCCGGTACTGTCCTGATCTGCGGCGCGGTCGTCAGCTCGGCTGACCGCAGTCTTAGTCCGCTCTGCCCGAATGAAGCTCTTGCCTGACGTGTACGCTGCGCGTACCGGTAATGTGCGCTATCTCCGGCAGAACGCCGGAGTTTTTTTGTTTAACATAAATTTTTGAGAAGGAATAATAAGCATGGAGATCTCAGGTGCAAAGATCGTTGTTGAGACTCTGATCGAGCAGGGCTGCGATACCGTTTTCGGCTTCCCCGGCGGTCAGGTCATCGACCTCTACGACGAGCTGTATACCGCTCGCGACAGGATAAGACACATTCTCACCGCCCACGAGCAGGGCGCTGCTCACGCTGCTGACGGCTACGCGAGAGCCACCGGCAAGACCGGCGTAGTCATCGCGACCTCGGGTCCGGGCGCGACCAACCTCGTTACGGGCATAGCTACGGCTTACCTCGATTCTGTGCCGCTCGTGGCGATAACGGGAAACGTTCCGTGCTCGCTCATCGGCAGGGACAGCTTCCAGGAGGTCGATATCGTCGGCGTGACCATGCCCGTGACGAAGCACAATTTCATCGTCAAGGACGTAAACGAGCTCGCGGACACTATCCGCATGGCTTTCAAGATAGCGAAATCAGGACGCCCGGGGCCTGTCCTCGTTGATATCCCCAAGGACGTCCAGACAGCGCTGTGCAGCTTCGAGGCACAGAAGCAGCCTGTCATACCCTACCCGCTACGGTTCGCGGACGAGGGCAGGCTCGAAAGGGCTGCCGAGATGATAAGGAACGCGCAGCGTCCGTACATCTACTTCGGCGGCGGCGTGATCTCGGGCAAGGCTTCGCAGGAGCTCCTTGAGTTCGCGGAAAAGATCGATGCGCCTATGGGCTGCTCGCTCATGGGACTGTCCGCAGTTCCGACCGACCACCCCCGCTTCCTCGGTATGCAGGGTATGCACGGCCACTTCGCCTCCTCCGCAGCCGAGGCTGAGTCTGACCTCGTTATCGCGCTCGGGGTGAGGTTCTCCGACAGATCGACCGGCAACAAGGAGCGCTCCTCAAGGAATTTCAGGCTCATCCATATCGACATAGACTGCGCTGAGCTCCAGAAGAATGTCTTCGCAGACCTTGCTGCTGAGGGCGACATCAAGGACGCGCTCGAGCGGCTCACTGCCATGATAAGCCAGCAGGAGCACCCGGACTGGTCCGCGCGGATAGTCCAGCTCCGTGCCGAGGAGAAGCGCCGCACAGAGCGTGCGCTCGCTGCCTCCCGCAGCAAGGGATACGTTATCCCCTCCGTGCCCGGCGATACGGATAATAAGCCCGCTCCACGCCGGCTCGATCCATACACGATCATCGACATCGTCAGTGCGGGCGCGGACGACCCGATAGTAGTCACAGACGTCGGTCAGCACCAGATGTGGACTGCCCAGAGATACCCGCTTAAACGCCCGAGGAGCTTCCTTTCGAGCGGCGGACTGGGTACGATGGGCTTCGGCGTGGGAGCTGCCATAGGCGCTCACGCAGCGACTGGCAAACGCATAGTTCTGTTCACGGGCGACGGCGGCTTCGGCATGAGCCTGAACGAGCTCGCGACCGCTGTGACCCAGCACACCCCCGTGGTCATAATCATCATGAACAACGGAGTGCTCGGCATGGTGCGCCAGCTCCAGACCATGTTCTACGACAGGCACTACTCCAACACCACCCTCAACCGCCGGACGAACTTCGTGCGGCTCGCGGAGGCTTTCGGAGCAGCAGGGGCGCAGTGTACCACTGCTGAGGAGCTCGAAAAGGCGGTAAAGGACGCATTCGGGTACAACGGTCCGTTCGTCATCGACTGCGCAGTGGACTGCGACGAATTCGTGCTGCCCATGCTCCCGCCGGGCGGCTCGATAGACGAGATAATCACAGAGATAGACTGAGGTGAGCACAATGGGAGATCAGTATGTAATAGCCGTTCTGGTATCGAATATATCCGGCGTGCTCTCAAGAGTATCGGGAATGTTCACGCGGCGCGGCTTCAATATCGACTCGCTGACCGTGGGCGAGACCGAATCGCCGGGATTTTCGCGCATTACGATATCCTTCCGCGGCGACGATGACATCAAGGAGAAGATACTCCGCCAGCTCGAAAAGCTGCACGACGTCCGCGAGGTCGAGGTGCTCGACCAGAACGGCTCCGTTATCCGTGAGCTGCTGCTGATAAAGGTCCGCAACTCGCAGGACTACCGTCAGGACATCATGACCGCGGTGGAGATATTCCGCTCGAAGATAGTGGACTACTCCCCGACGGCGCTCGTGTGTGAGCTGACCGGCGAGAGCTCGAAGATAGATGCATTCATCGAGCTCGTCAAGCCCTACGGGATAATGGAGATGTGCCGCACGGGGATAGTGTCCCTTGAGCGCGGCGAGAACTGCCTGAAGACCGTAAAATAACGGTGTGATGCTGCACATCGCATAAAACAAACACAAAGGAGCTGTCTGTATGAAGCTGCTGATAAGGCGCGCACTGCCGGAGGACGCAGAGGCGCTGCTCGGGATATACGCATATTACGTCAAATACACCGCGGTGACGTTCGAGTACGACGTCCCGACCGTTGAGGAGTTCCGCAGGCGCATGGAGGAGATAACCGTCCGGCACCCCTATATCCTCGCGGAGGCTGACGGAAAGGTAGTGGGCTTCGCCTACGCAGCCCCGTTCGTGGGTCGCAGAGCCTATGACTGGTCGGCAGAGCTGACCGTCTACGCGCACAAGGACTTCCAGAAATGCGGCATAGGCAAGCACCTCTACACCGAGCTCGAGGAGATACTCCGCAGAATGGGCGTGACCAACCTGTACGCCTGCATTTCCGTCCCAGAGACCGAGGACAAGTACCTCACCGACAACAGCCTCGGCTTCCACAGGCACATGGGCTATGCGGTCGCGGGACGCTTCCATAAGTGCGGGTACAAGTTCTCAACGTGGTACGACATGGTATGGGTCGAGAAGACGATAGGAAGTCACTTCACTAATCAGCCCGAGGTGATAAGCTACAGCGACCTCAAATAATACTTGAAAGCGTGATAATATGGCTATGACAATGACGCAGAAGATACTTGCGGCTCATTCCGGCAGGGAGAGCGTGCAGGCGGGAGAGCTTATCCTCGCCTCCCTCGACCTCGTGCTCGGCAACGACATCACCTCACCGGTCGCGATAAAGGAGTTCGCAAGGCTCGGCAGGGACAGCGTGTTCGACAGAGATAAGATCACAATGGTCATGGACCACTTCGCCCCGAACAAGGACATCAAGGCGGCGGAGCAGTGCAAAATGTGCCGGGATTTCTGCGGCGAAAAGGACATAACCCACTTTTACGATGTCGGGCAGATGGGCATTGAGCACGCCCTCCTACCGGAAAGAGGTCTCGTCACCGCCGGGAATGCGGTCATCGGCGCGGACTCCCACACCTGTACCTACGGAGCGCTCGGCGCTTTCTCGACGGGCGTCGGCTCGACGGACATGGCGTGCGCTATGGCGATAGGCAAGGCGTGGTTCAAGGTGCCCTCCGCAATGAGGATAGTCCTCACGGGAAAGCTGCGGAGGCACGTCTCCGGCAAGGACGTTATCCTGCATATCATCGGAAAAATAGGCGTGGACGGCGCGCTGTACAAGTCTATGGAATTCACCGGCGAGGGGCTTTCGTCCCTGACTATGGCAGACCGCCTGTGCATAGCGAACATGGCTGTCGAAGCCGGCGCGAAGAACGGTATCTTCGAGGTAGACGGCGTCACTCTCGCCTACCTGCGTGAGCACGGCGCGGTTGAGCCGGCAATATACACCGCCGACCCCGGCGCTGAGTACGACGAAACACTGGAAATAGACCTCTCCGCGATAGAGCCGACGGTCGCATTCCCGCACCTGCCCGAGAACGCAAAGACATTCGGTGAGTTCAGCGAGATACCGATAGATCAGGTGGTCATCGGGTCGTGCACGAACGGCAGACTGGAGGATCTCCGCGCGGCTGCGGAGATAATGCGGGGGAAGAAGTGCGCGAAGAACGTGCGCGTCATCGTTATCCCCGCGACGCAGAGCATCTACCTCGCTGCAATGGAGGAGGGGCTGCTCCGGACGTTCATCGAGAGCGGCGCGGTCGTTTCGACACCGACCTGCGGACCCTGTCTCGGCGGACACATGGGCATACTCGCCGCCGGCGAGCGCGCAGTCACCACGACCAACCGTAACTTCGTAGGACGCATGGGGCACGTTGATTCCGAGGTCTACCTCGCGAGCCCGGCAGTCGCGGCAGCGAGCGCAGTAACAGGACGCATAGCAAGTCCGTGGGAGGTGATGAGCGAATGAAGTACACAGGCGATGTTATAAAATACGGCGACAACGTCGATACCGACGTCATAATCCCCGCGCGCTACCTCAACACGAGCGACCACGCGGAACTCGCCTCGCACTGCATGGAGGACCTCGACAGGACCTTCGTATCCCGCGTTAAGCCGGGGGACATCATCGCTGCGGGGAACAACTTCGGCTGCGGCTCGTCCCGCGAGCACGCTCCTATAGCTATCAAGGCGAGCGGAGTCTCGCTCGTCATCGCGAAGAGCTTCGCGCGTATCTTCTACCGCAACGCTATCAACATAGGTCTGGCGATAGTTGAATGTCCCGAGGCGGCGGAGGCGATCTCCGAGGGCGACCGCGTGGAGGCTGACCTCGATAACGGCATTATCCGCGACCTGACTACGGGCGCGGAGTTCAGGACAGCACCGTTCCCGGAGTTCATCCAGACGATGATCGGGAACGGCGGGCTGGTCAGCTCCATAGCGAACGGGGCGATAAAGTAGATTCGGAATGCGGAATCAGTAATTAGAAAAAGGTCTGATAAACATGGATTTTAACATAGCGTTGCTCAGAGGCGACGGCATAGGTCCCGAGATAGTGGACAGCGCCGTCGTTATCCTCGAAAAGACGGCAGTAAGGTTCGGACACAGATTTGTTTTCACACCATACCTCATCGGCGGCTGTGCTATCGACGCCACAGGCAAGCCGCTCCCGCAGGAAACTGTTGACGGCTGTCTCGCGTCGGACAGCGTGCTGCTCGGCGCGGTGGGAGGTCCCAAGTGGGACGACCAGCCAGGCGACAACCGCCCTGAAAAGGCGCTCCTCGGGATACGCTCGGCGCTCGGGCTCTACACGAACCTCCGCCCCGCGAAGCTCTATCCCGCGCTGCGTGCGGCTTCTCCGCTCAAGGACGGGATAGTCGGGGAGGGCTTCGATCTCATGATAGTCCGCGAGCTGACCGGCGGTATCTACTTCGGTGAGCGCGGCTACAGACAGGGCAGGTTCGGCGAGGAGGCATTCGACACCGAGGCTTACAGCGTCACTGAGATAGAGCGTATCGGCAGGGTGGCATTCGACACCGCCATGAAGCGCAGCAGACGTCTTTGCAGTATCGACAAGGCGAACGTCCTCGAATCCTCGCGGCTGTGGCGGAAGACCATGCACGCCCTCGCGGAGGAGTACCCGGAGGTCGAATACAGGGATATGTTCGTGGACAACGCCGCAATGCAGCTCGTGCGCGACCCGCGGCAGTTCGACGTCATCGTGACCTCGAATATGTTCGGGGACATACTCTCGGACGAAGCCTCGCAGATAACCGGCTCGATAGGTATGCTCGCGTCGGCGTCACTGGGCGCTTCGACGAGGGGAATGTACGAGCCGATTCACGGTAGTGCGCCCGACATAGCCGGTCAGGACAGGGCGAACCCCATAGCGACTATCCTCTCCGGAGCGATGATGCTGAGGTATTCGTTCGGTCTCGCGGAGGAGGCTGACTGTATAGAAGCGGCTGTGGACAGCGTTCTCAACGCCGGATACCGCACCGCAGACCTCATGGGCGCCGAGGAGGGCGCTCCGCTCTCGTGCTCGGAGATGACGCAGAAAATAGCAGAAGCACTGTAAACGAAAGGAATGATCGTTATGATAAAGATACACACAGAGAAAGCTCCGGCGGCAGTCGGACCGTATTCACAGGCAATGGTAGCGGGCGGAATGGTCTACACCTCCGGTCAGATAGCCATTGACCCCGCAACGAACGCTATCGAGGCAAAGGACATCGCCGGACAGACCGAGCAGGTGTGCAGGAACCTCGCGGCAGTCCTCGAGACCGCGGGCTCCTCGCTCGAAAAGGTCGTGAAGACCACCTGTTTCCTCGCTGATATGGGCGATTTTGCGGCATTCAATGAGGTCTACGCAAAGTATTTCACCTCCCTCCCGGCACGCAGCTGCGTGGCAGTAAAGGCTCTGCCCAAGAATGCGCTCGTCGAGGTCGAGGTCATCGCAGAGACATCGCTCTGATAAAGGAGAATACCATGACAGTACGCGAAATGCAGGACAAGATCCTGCAACTCAAAAAAGAGACCGACACCGCTGTCCTCGCGCACAGCTATCAGGCGCGGGAGATAGTTGAGATAGCCGATTTTACGGGCGACAGCTACAAGCTCAGCGTTGACGCGAAGGGCGTGAGCAATAAGAATATCCTGTTCTGCGGGGTACACTTCATGGCGGAGACCGCGAAGATGCTCTCCCCCGAGAAGCGCGTTTTCCTCGCGAACCGTCAGGCGGGCTGCCCTATGGCTGAGCAGATGGACAGGGACCTCATCTCCGCCATTCGCGAGAAGGAGCCTGACCGCACGGTAGTGGCGTACATCAACACCACAGCCTCGCTGAAGACCGTATGTGACGTCTGCGTGACCTCATCGAGCGCACTGCGGATAGTCAAGGCTATGGACGCGGAGAAGATACTCTTTATCCCCGACTGCAACCTCGGCAGCTGGATAAAGGATCAGTGCCCCGACAAGGACATCAAGCTCCTCAGCGGCGGCTGTCCGACCCACGCTGCGATGACTAAGCGTCACGTCGAAAAGGCCCGCGCAGAGCACCTCGGCGCTCTTCTGCTGGTACACCCGGAATGTCAGCCGGAGGTAGTGAAGCAGGCGGATTACGTCGGCTCGACGAGCGGTATCATGGACTTTGCGAAGAAGTCCGATGCAAAGGAATTCATTATCGGCACGGAGAACTCTATCGCGGAGCATTTGCAGTACGACTGCCCCGGGAAGAAGTTCTACCCGCTGTCGAAGGATCTCGTCTGTCGCAACATGAAGATAACCACGCTGCCGGACGTTTACGAGTCGCTGCTCGGGATAGAGAACGGCGGGGCGTTCGAGATACTCATGGACGATCAGCTCATCGCCGACGCACGCCGCTGTATCGACGAAATGATAAGGCTGGGCGGTTGAGCATGAACGACATCATCGAAAAGCTGTACCTCACCTCCGACCTCACCGACGAGGAGCTGCGTGCGCTCATCACGGACGAGTCCCCGGAGACTGCCGAGCTCCTGCGCAGAAGAGCCGACGAGGTGCGCCGGCGTGAGTACGGGGAAAAGGTCTTCCTGCGCGGACTTATCGAGATCTCCTCCTATTGCAGGAACGACTGTCTGTACTGCGGGATACGCCGCAGCAGCCGCGACGCCGAGCGCTACCGCCTGAGCCGTGAGGACATTCTCGCGTGCTGCGAAAACGGCTACGAGCTGGGCTTCCGGACGTTCGTCATGCAGGGCGGCGAGGACCCGCACTTCACCGACGACGTGATGTGCGGCATAGTCTCCGAGATACGCGGAAAATACCCCGACTGCGCCATTACGCTCTCCCTCGGAGAGCGCTCGCATGAGAGCTACAAGCGCCTTAAGGACGCTGGCGCGGACAGATACCTCCTGCGCCACGAGGCTGCGAGCCCGGAGCTCTATGCAAAGCTCCACCCGGCTGAGCTGAGTCTCGAAAACCGCAAGAGATGCCTGTCCGACCTGAAGTCGCTCGGATACCAGGTCGGGGCTGGATTCATGGTAGGAGCGCCGTTCCAGACAGTGGACGACCTCATCGCGGATCTGCGCTTTTTGCAGGAGCTCCGCCCGCAGATGATAGGCATAGGACCATTCATACCCCACCACAGCACACCGTTTTCCGGCGAAAAACCGGGGACTCTCGCCCTCACGCTGCGGCTGCTCGGGATACTGCGTCTGATGTTCCCGAAGGTGCTGCTCCCCGCGACGACCGCCCTCGGGACTATCGCTCCGAACGGCAGGGAGCTGGGGCTGCAAACGGGCTGCAACGTCGTGATGCCGAATCTCTCCCCGGTGAGAGTGCGGAAAAAGTACGATCTCTACGACAACAAGATTTGCACAGGCGAGGAAGCGGCTGAGTGCCGCGGCTGCCTGCAAAGACGAATAGAAGCTGCGGGATATACCGTCGCGTGCGAGCGCGGTGACTGCGCGGACTTTGATACACAAGGAGAATTAAAATGAGAGTAAGATTCCACCTCCCCGATTTTTCGGGACATTTCAAGCTCAACCTTATGATGGCGGAAATGCTGAAGAACCGCCCCGACTTCTTCCGCGAGGGCGTGGAGATAGCCTCCGTCTACGGCGTATTCCCGCCGTGTCTCTGGAACGGCGGCAGACCGCAGGGCGGCTTCTACGACAAGACCTTCATCAAGGGCGCTATCAAGGCGTTCAACGACCGCGGGATACCGCTCCGCTTCACGTTCACCAACCCCGTCCTCGAGAAGGAGCATCTCTCCGACGAGCGCTGCAACATGATACTCAACCTCGCGAACAACGGTCTGAACGAAGCTATCGTGGTGTCGCCGGTGCTCGAGGACTATATCCGCAAGAACTATCCCAAGTACAAGCTCACCAGCTCGACCTGCAAGCGCCTTGACGACGCTGAGCGCCTTACCGCCGAGCTCGAGAAGGACTACCACATCGTCGTGGTCGATTACGACCTCAACAATAAGTTCGACATACTCGAAAAGCTCCCGCGCAAGAAGGACTGCGAGTTCCTCGCGAATGCCTGCTGTGAGCCGGGCTGCAAGGTCCGCGCAGAGCATTACCGCTCCATCGGCTACCAGCAGATAGCCTACTGCGAGCACATAAAGAAGCACCCCGGTCAGCCCTTCGACCTGCCCAAGTACGACCCCAAGGGCTTCTACAAGTGCCAGTACGGTCAGCGCGGTATCTTCGAGATAAAGGGTCTCAGCACCCACATCTCCCCCGACGATATCTGGGAGAAGTACGTCCCCATGGGCTTCGAGCAGTTCAAGATAGAGGGCAGGACGGCGAACACCCTCAACGTCCTCGAGACCTATATGTACTACATGGTGAAGCCCGAATGCCGCGACGAGGCGCGCTTTACGATACTCCGCTCCCTCGAGAAGACCGGCTCGCTGATCTTCAGATAAGCGGAGGAACGCATGAGAGTTAGATTTCATCTGCCGGACTTTTCCTCGCATTTCGAGTTCAATCTCATATTTGTGGAAATGCTCCGCAACTGCCCGCAGTATTTCCGGGAGGGCGTGGAGATAGCGTCCGTGTACGGCGTGTTCCCGCCGTCGCTCTGGAACGGCGGACGCTTCCAGACTGGTATCTGCGACAAGAGCTTCATCAGGCAGGTCATAAGTGAATTCAACAAGCGCGATATACCCCTGCGCTTCACGTTCACCAATCCTGTGCTGGAGAAGAAGCACCTCAGCGATGAGTTCTGCAACATGGTCATGAACCTCGCCAACAACGGCATGAATGAGGCGATAGTCTTCTCGCCGCTGCTCGAGGACTATATCCGAAAAAACTACCCCAAGTACAAGATAACCAGTTCGACCTGCAAGCGCATAACCGACCCCGGCGTGCTTCGCGGCGAGCTTGAAAATGACTACCACATAGTCGTCATCGACTATGACCTCAACAACCGCTTCGACGTGCTGGAGACACTTCCCCGCAAGCAGGACTGCGAGATACTCGTCAACGCCTGCTGCGAGCCGGACTGTATGCGCCGCTCCGACCACTACCGCGCTATCGGCTACGAGCAGATAGCCTACGCTGACCATGTGCGTAAGTATAAGAATGCGCCGTTCAATGCGGAAAAGGTCAGACGTGAGCACCCAGAGCTCGTACCCGAGACAGGCTGCGGCTGCATGAGCCGCACGCTCTTCGAGATAAAAGGTCTGCGCAATCACGTCTCCCCGGACGACATCTGGGAGAAGTACGTCCCCATGGGCTTCGAGCAGTTCAAGATAGAGGGCAGGACGGCAGAACTGTTCAACCTCATCGAGATGTATATGTACTACATGGTGAAGCCCGAATGCCGCGACGAGGCGCGCTTCGTGCTCATCAGGCAGCTCATGCTGCACGACATTATCAAGATCAACGGATAACGGAGGAAGGCTATGAGAGCGGCTGCTGTTTTCAGTGATGATATGGTGCTCCAGCGCGGAAAATGCGTGAGGATATTCGGAACATACGACAGCTCCGACACGGACGTGATAAGCGTTTCCGTGCCGGAGCTTGGCATAAGCGCGGAAGCCGTGAAAAGCGGGCTCCGCTGGGAGGCTGTGCTCCCGCCGATGAGTGCTGCGGACAGCATCACCGTTGCGGTGGAGTGCGGAACGCAGCGCATCGAGTTCGTGAATGTCGCAGTCGGTGAGGTGTGGCTCGCGGGCGGACAGTCCAACATGGAATTCGAGCTGCACAACGACAGATACGGCGCGCAGGCTCTCGCGGAGTGCTCCGGGGAGAACGTGCGCTTCTACTACACACCCAAGGTCTCGACGGTATGCGGAGAGCTTTACCGCTCCGAGGCTGAGAGCCGCTGGAAGACTGCCTCTGCGGAGGATTCCGCGTGCTGGTCGGCTGTGGGGTACTACTTCGCCCGCGAGCTGAGCCGTAAACTTGGTGTGACCGTGGGCGTGATCGGCTGCAACTGGGGCGGGACGTCCGCTTCGGCGTGGGTGAGCAGACAGACGCTCATGGAGAGCAGTGCCACACGCCCGTATATCGAGGATTACGAGACCGCCTGTGCCGGGAAGGCCCCCGAAGAAATGGCGGCTGAGTACGACGAGTACTGCGTCTACCAGAGCGCGTGGGAGCAGCGTATGCAGAAATGCTACGCCGAGCGCCCGGACATCAAATGGGCTGAGCTCGAGGAGATCTGCGGCAAGAACCGCTACCCCGGACCTATGGGCTGCACCAACCCCATGCGTCCGTGCGGGCTCTACGAGACCATGATCTCCCGCGTGTGCCCCTATACCCTCGCGGGATTCATCTACTATCAGGGCGAGTCCGACGACCACCGCCCGCACGCCTATTATACGCTGATGAGCGCACTCATCAGGAACTGGCGCATTGACTGGTGCGACGAGGAGCTGCCGTTCCTGCTGGTGCAGCTGCCGATGTTCAAGTACGCCGAGGATCCCGACCGTGACAACTGGGCGGTGATACGTCAGGCACAGATGAGGGTCTTCCAGACAGTTCGGAACACCGGCATTGCGGTCGCGCTGGACTGCGGTGAGTTCAACAATATCCACCCGACCGACAAGCAGCCGGTCGGACACAGGCTCTTCCTACAGGCGATGAGCGGGGTCTACGGCGGAATGAGCCGGAGAGAAACTCTTCCTCCGCTGTTCAGGGAATTCGTGCAGAGTGCGAGCGAGGTAAGATTGTATTTCGCCAACTGCGAGGGCTTCGAGGTGCGCGGCGATCTCCGCGGGTTCGAGGTCAGGGTCGGCGGGGAGTGGTCTCCGGCGGCGGCGCGCATTGACGGCGATACGATAGTCCTTACCGCGGACGGAGCGGTCAGTGCGGTGCGTTACAAGTGGACAAACTACGCGGAGGTGGAGCTGTTCGGCGTGAACGGTCTGCCTGTGCCGACGTTTTCGAGCGATATCACCGGCGCCGCACAGTGCTTCGCGGCAACGGAGATAAGGGTAACCGACGGAAGATGAAATGATCATTGCAGGGGCGGACATTTCATATCGCTCTTGACAAATCCGCGCAAATCGCATATAATAGTATAGAACTATGAATTGAAAAGCGCAGCAGTTAGAGTAGCTTGTTTTGAGCCTTACAGAGAGCGTCGGGTCGGTGCGACGGCGCAGGCGGGGCAGGTGAAGTGCAACTGTCAGCTCCGCGGGGGAAATGAGTATCCCGCGGCGTAGCCCTCGTTACGGGAAAAAAGCTACAAATCGGAGTGGGACCGCGTACATACGCCTCCGGGGAACATACCCCGGGGGCTTTTCGTTTACCGAAAGGAGAATCCACGATTGTTTGACAGAATAAAGGAAGATATCGCGCTCATCAAGGCGCGCGACCCTGCCGCACGCAGCTCCTTTGAGATACTGATGACCTATCCCAGCCTCGTCGCGATACGCAGCTACCGCCGCGCGAACTGGTTCTACCGGCGGAAGATGTTCACCATAGCCCGCATGATATCGCAGAGAGCCCGCCGCCGCACCGGTATCGAGATACACCCCGGCGCGACCATCGGCAGGGGACTTTTCATCGACCACGGCATGGGCGTGGTCATCGGCGAGACCGCAGTCGTCGGGGACAACTGCCTGATATATCAGGGCGCGACCCTCGGCGGCACCGGCAAGGACAAGGGTAAGCGTCACCCCACCCTCGGGGACAACGTCCTCGTCGGCGCGGGAGCGAAGGTGCTCGGACCGTTCAAGGTGGGGAACAATGTCAAGATAGCGGCGAATGCAGTCGTGCTGAATGCTATCCCGGACAACTGTACTGCCGTGGGAGTTCCCGCGAGGGTAGTCCGCATGAACGGCGAGAAGATAGCGCCGTGCGTTACGCAGGAGATCGACCAGATACACATTCCCGACCCCGTAAGTCTGGAGTTCTGCCGTCTCCGCGACGAGATCGACAAGCTGAAAAAGGAAGTCGAGGCGATGAAGAATGGAGATACTTAAGCTCCCTGATACGGAGACTGTCCACGAAGCCGTCCGCGCAGACAGACCGCTCATGGCGGCGATAGGCTTTGACGGCAGCAAGGCTGCGGTCGTGCCGTCGGCGTACTTCGGCAGCTACGAGCTGCTCGCGGCGAGCGCCGGCATACGCGAGGACGGAGCGTATTTCATGCTCTCGTTCAACAGTCAGTCCGCGGACTGGAACTTTAAGTGTCCCGAGCAGTACGCATACATTTACGACCCGGACGAGCGAACCGCTGCGTACTACCGTGACGGACTGAGCATGATACCGGAGTTCCTGATGATGTTCGGGTATTTCTCAAAGCTGAACATCACTAACGCCCCGCCGGATATATGGTCGTTCTGAGCCTGCATATTCCGCATGAACGCCGCAGGTGTATAAATGACCGACCTTGGGCGGGGTGATGGGCAGCGTTCCGCAAATCCGTAGGGCGCTCCCTTGTTCCCGTACCGTAAAATGATATTTGTGACCGGTGACGGCCACACGCATTTTGAAATAAAATGGAGGAATAATATGTACCTTTATAATTCACTTTCACACAAAAAAGAAGAATTCATACCCCATGAAGCCGGCAAGGTGAGTATGTACACCTGCGGACCTACGGTCTATCACTTCGCGCACATCGGCAACCTGCGCAGCTACATCATGGAGGATATCCTCGAGAAATATCTGCGCTACACGGGTCTGGACGTAAAGCGCGTAATGAACATCACCGACGTCGGACACCTCACCAGCGACGGCGACACCGGCGACGACAAAATGCTCAAGGGCGCAAAGCGTGAGCACAAGACCGTCATGGAGATAGCTAAGTTCTACACCGACGCTTTCTTCGCGGACTGCGCTAAGCTCAACATCAAGACCCCCGACGTGGTAGTCCCCGCGACCACCTACATCGACGAGTTCATCCGCGTCATCACGACCCTCATGGAGAAGGGCTATGCCTATGAGGCGGGCGGAAATATCTACTTCGACACCTCCAAGCTCGAGAAGTACTACGTCTTCAACGACTTCAAGGAGGAAGATCTTGCAGTCGGCGTGCGCGAAGGCGTCGAGGAGGACGGCAACAAGCGAAATAAAGCCGATTTCGTGCTGTGGTTCACCAAGTCCAAGTTCGACGATCAGGAGCTGAAATGGGACTCCCCGTGGGGCGTGGGCTACCCCGGCTGGCACATCGAGTGCTCGTGCATAAGCATGAAGAACCTCGGCGAGTACCTCGATATCCACTGCGGCGGCATCGACAACGCCTTCCCGCACCACACCAACGAGATCGCGCAGTCCGAGGCGTACCTCGGGCACAAGTGGTGCAACTACTGGTTCCATGTGCTCCACCTCAACACCAACAGCGGCAAGATGAGCAAGTCCTCGGGCGAGTTCCTGACAGTATCGCTGCTCGAGGAAAAGGGCTATTCACCGCTGATCTACCGCTGGTTCTGCCTCCTTTCGCACTACAGGAAGTCGCTTGTGTTCTCGTGGGAGAACCTCGACAACGCCGCGACCTCGTACAATAAGCTCGTGGAGAAGCTCGTCCCGCTCGTAAAGGACAGGAGCGGAGAGGTGGACGACAATGCGTTCGCGGAGCTGAAGAAGAGCTTTACCGACGCCCTCGACAACGACCTCAACACCTCGCTCGCGATAACGGCGGTGTACGACGTGCTGAAGTCCGGCGCGAACAGCGTCACGAAGCTCGCGCTCATCGCGGACTTCGACCGCGTACTGGGACTGGGTCTCATTCAGGCTGCGCAGGCTCTCGCGGAGAATGCTTCGGACGCTGCGGAGGATATCCCGCAGGAGGTGCTCGACCTCATCGAGCAGCGCAGGGAAGCCCGCAAGGCTAAGGATTTCGCGCTTGCCGACGAGATCAGGGACAAGATCGCGGCGCTCGGATACGAGGTCCGCGAGACACGTCAGGGCACGGAGATAAATAAGCTTTAATAATGGGATTCCAAAGGGAACCTGTTCCCTTTGGCGGAGTCCAGAGGCAGCACCTCTGGTCGCTTCGCTTTCAGTTTTTAAGGCGAAGCGAAACTATCTGAAAGGCGCTCTGCAAGAGAGAGCGTCCCCTTGTCGCCACGTTGAATTATATGCCCTGCGACCGGTGACGGTCGCACAGAATATGCTCCATACATAAAAAGGACGCTCGCAGGAGCGTCCTTTCTGTTTATTCCACGAACTTCGCAGTGATGATCGAGTAGCCATACGGCGCGATCGTCAGTGCGTTGTTTTCATATTTGCCGATATACTGCCCGAAATCCGTGAACCTCGGCAGCTTGCCCGGGATATCCGTAAGACAGACCTCGTCCCCCGAGCGGTTGATGAAGAAGATGTAGTCCATGGTGTCGCCCTGACGTGTGAAGCCCGCGATACGCTCGTCAACTATCTCCTCGTCGTTGATGACGAAGTACGCCCTTCCGGACTTCATGTTCGGGATAGCCTTTCTCACGCGGCTCAGCTCGGTCACATACGCGATGAGGTCGGTGTCCTCGTTGCCCCATGGGTAGCAGCGGCGGTTGAAGGGGTCCTTGTAGCCCTGCAAGCCGGCTTCGTCGCCGTAGTATATGCTCGGCACGCCCGGCAGGAAGAACATCAGCGCCATAGCCGCCTTGAGGAGCTCCTTGCCGTGGTGGTACTGCTCATGGGTGAGCCAGCGGTCAGCCATCCAGTCCTTGCTCTTGTCGTCGCAGTTGTCGCCGCCGAGACGGTTTATCGCACGCTCGATGTCGTGCGTGGAGACGAAGTTCATCAGCACGTCGATAGTCGGCTTCGGGTAGTGCTCGAGGATAGTCATGACGGAGTAGACGAGCTCCTTTGCACTGCCGCCCTTCATGAAGCTGATTATAGCCTCGCGGAAGGGGTAATTCATGACGGAATCGAGCTGGTCGCCGAGGAGGTAGCGGCGCTTTATGCCGTAGCTCTCCTTGTTGGAGGCGTCCTCCCAGACCTCGCCGATGACGATCTTGTCCTTGTCGTAGCGCTTCACGCACTTGCGGAGGTTGTTCAGGAACTGGTCGGGGAGCTCGTCGGCAACGTCGAGACGGAAGCCCGCAGCGCCCTTGTCGAGCCAGTAGCGGAGCACGCCCTCGTCGCCGCAGATGAAGTTGGTATAGTCGGGGTTGTTCTCGATGACGTTGGGGAGGGTGTCGATGCCCCACCAAGCCTCGTAGACGTTCGGGAAGTCGATGAAGGTGTACCAGTCGAAATAGCGGCTGTCTTTTGACTGATAAGCGCCCGGCTCGGGGTAGCGCCCGAACTTGTTGAAGTACACGCTGTCTGCGCCGGTGTGAGAGAACACGCCGTCGAGGATAATTGAAATGCCGTACTTTTCAGCCTCCGTGCAGAGCTCCTCGAACTCCTCGTTCGTGCCGAGGAGAGGGTCAGCCTTCATGTAGTCGGCGGTGTTGTAGCGGTGGTTCTCGTGGGACTCGAATATCGGGTTGAGGTAGATACAGGTCACGCCGAGGTCCTTCAGGTAGCCCAGCTTCGACTGTATACCCGCGAAGTCGCCGCCGAAGTAGTCATTGTTCCACACATGACCGTTGTGGTCGGGCTTGTAGTAGGGCGTACCGCCCCAGTCATCACGGAGCACGCGCCCCTCGGGGATATTCTCGTGGACCTTGCCGCTCTTGCAGAAGCGGTCGGGGAATATCTGGTACATCACCCCGCCCTTGAGGAAGTCGGGGGTCTCGTAGGCGCGGTTGTAGACAGTGAGCTGGAAGAGCTCGCCGTGGTCGATCGAGCCGAGGTGGCAGTCGGTCATCTTGATATAGTGCCTGATACCGCCGGTCGTGTAGGCAAAGTAGTAGTAATGGACATCGCTGTAGCGGGCGTCGTACTCCGCGGAGTACGCCATGCAGTCCTCCTCCTCTTTAATGCTGTTCATGTTGATGAACCTCTCCTTGAAGCCGGTGCGGAAAAGCACAAGAACAGGCGGCATATCGAGGGTTAAATCGAGCGGCAGACGTATAGTGAACCTGCACGTCTCGAACTGTCTGACTGCTCCGAAAATGGACTTGTAATTCAGATTCCAAGTATCATATATGGGTCTCATACACAAATACGCTCCTGAAGAAAAAATGATAGACGGTGTATCACCGCCTTGCCCGAAAAAAGGGGACGGATAATCACATTATACGTCCCCTCTTCGTTTAGGGTCAATGAAATTAGTTTTGCCCGCAGGGCTCCCCGCTCAGCGGAGGTGCCAGATGTTGTCAGCGTACTCGGTAACAGCGCGGTCAGCGGAGAATATTCCGGCTCCTGCGATGTTGTTGAGCGACATCTTAGCCCACTTGAGCTTGTCGTTGTAGCACTCTGTGCAGTATCTCTGCGCGTTCCTGTAGGACTCGAAGTCTGCGAGCACCATGTAGGGGTCGCGGTCCTTGAGGGAGTTCGCAACGTCATTGAAGGTGCAGCCGTTTATGCCGTGGTACATACGCTCGATAGCTTCGTGGATAGTGCCGTTGTGGTGGAAGTAATCCGACGGGTTGTAGCCTCTCTCCTTGAGAGCGTTGACCTCGGGGGTGGTCATGCCGAAGATGACGATGTTGTCGTCGCCGGCAGCCTCCTTGATCTCGATGTTCGCGCCGTCGAGGGTACCGAGGGTAACAGCACCGTTGAGCATGAGCTTCATGTTGCCGGTACCGGAAGCCTCTGTGCCTGCGAGGGATATCTGCTCGGAGATATCAGCAGCGGGCATGAGGTGCTCGGAGAGTGTTACACAGTAGTTCTCGAGGAATACCACGGAGAGCTTCTGGCTTATGCGCGGGTTCTTTCTTATCTCCTCGGAGATAGCCCAGATCATCTTGATGATCTGCTTTGCGAGGTAGTATCCGGGAGCAGCCTTAGCCGCGAAGATGTAGGTCTTGGGGGTGAAGTCCGCATCGGGATTATTGAGCAGATACGCGTAATCCGCGAGGATATTCATAACGTTGAGGTGCTGTCTCTTGTACTCGTGGAGACGCTTTACCTGAACGTCGAAAATGCTGTCAGGATTGAGGATGAGCCCGCTGTTCGCCTTGACGTACTTTGCGAAGCTGTCCTTGGACTGTCTCTTGACAGCCATGAGCTTGTTGAGCACTTCCTCGTCGTCCTGGAACTGTCTGAACTTGCTCAGCTCTGCCGCATTCTTGATGAACTTCTTGCCGATAGTGTCGGAGAGGAGCTTGGTGAGTGCGGGGTTGGACTGATAGAGCCAGCGTCTGTACGCGATACCGTTCGTGACGTTCAGGAACTTCTCGGGTGTGTTCTCGTACTCATCGCGGAAGACATCGTGCTTGATGATCTCGGAGTGGAGCTTGGATACGCCGTTTACGCTGTGCGATACCGCAACGCAGAGGGTAGCCATGTGTATCTGGTTGTCCTTGATGATGGACATACGGGTAGTTCTTGCGCTGTCGTTGCCGTTTTTCTCCATGAGGGACTGGCAGTAGCGGTTGTTGATCTCCACGATTATCGAGAAGATACGCGGGATAACAGCCTTCACGAGGTTGACGTCCCACTTCTCGAGCGCCTCAGCCATAACGGTGTGGTTGGTGTAGGCGAAGGTGCGTGTAACGATATCCCACGATTTCTCCCATGTGTAGCCGCAGTCGTCGAGGAGAATGCGCATGAGCTCGGGGATAGCGAGGGTCGGGTGGGTGTCGTTGATGTGGATAGCGACCTTGTCAGCGAGGTTCTCGAGAGTGCCGTAAACGTTCATGTGGTTGTTTACGATATCGCCCACGGACGCCGCACAGAGGAAGTACTGCTGGCGGAGACGGAGGCTCTTGCCCTCGAGGTGGTTGTCGTTGGGGTAGAGTATCTTGGATATGGCGTTCGCGATGGAGTTCTGAGCGAGAGCGCTTGCATAGTCGCCCTTGTTGAACATATTCATGTCGAAGCTCGGAGCCTTCGCGGACCACAGACGGAGCACGGAGACGCCCTCCGAGCCGTAGCCGGAAACGTACATATCGTAAGGTGTAGCCACAACGGTGTTGTAGTTGACGTGCGAGATATAGTGGTACTGGTTGTCCCAATATTCCTGGAGGTCGCCCTCGAAGTGGATATCAATAGCGAGCTCGGGCTTCGGAACGAGCCATACGGAGCCGCCGGGGAGCCAGTTATCGGGGAGCTCTGTCTGCCAGCCGTCCTCAAGCTTCTGCTGGAAGATGCCGTACTCATAGCAGATAGAATAGCCCATTGCGGGGAAGCCCTGAGTTGCGAGGCCGTCGAGGTAGCAGGCAGCGAGTCTTCCGAGACCGCCGTTGCCGAGACCTGCGTCGGGCTCGTACTCGTAGATCTTATCGAGGTTGATGTCGTGCTCCTTGAGCATAGCCTTGATGTCGTCGGCGAGCTCGAGGTTGTATATGCTTGTCTTGAGCGAGCGTCCCATGAGGAACTCCATGGAGAGGTAGTATATCTGCTTGCCGCCCACGGAATGGGTGTGGTTGATGAAGCTCTGTCTCTTTGTGCCCAGTATATCCACGATTATGGAAGAGAGAACGTGGTATACCTGCTTATCGGAAGCCTCCTCGGGGGACACGCTGTAGAGCGCGGTGAGCTTGCGCGGGAATTCCTGTCTGATACGTTCCATAAGAGGGTTTGCCTTTTTTGCAGCCATGGTAATATCTCCTTATCTGTTTGCCGCCGAGCGGCCATTACTGAAAGTATATTGCTCCGAACAGTATACTGACGATAAATCGCTTTTATCAGCCGGAACAAATTACAGTATGTATATTGTAATTGTACCACTTTTCACTCGGATTTTCAACTGTATATTTCAACAAATATTTCTCAACGGATTTTACATATTACGAAAAATCGTTTAAGGAGAGTACCTATCCGGACGAATAACGAGCCATGTTTTTGTGAAAAATGCTGAAATGGTGTAAAAAATGCGCCGTGGTCAGTGCAAATCGACCATAATTTTCTTCCGTCAGAACGACGCATATATTTTTAAAAAATAAAACTTCAAAAATGTTTGAAATCCGCTAAGAGATGTGTTATAATAGAAACAGTTCGTTCTGAGCGCATAAAAATAGATACGCGCGGGCGGGTCGGACGAGATAAGAGTAAAGGAAATGATAAAAATGGCTAAGAAGAAAAGCGGCTCGTTACTTAAATTCCTCCTGATATTGATATGTCTGCTGTCCATAGCAGTTTCACTGACTATAAATATTGCATTCTCCAAAGGAAAGACCCCGAAGCTCTTCGGGAGATACATCTACATCGTCGAGCAGAACGTGAATTTCGGCGCTGACAGCAAGATAACCCCCGGCTCCGCTGTTTTCGCTGCCGATGCATCTGACGTCACCCTCACCGAGAAGGACATCGTCATCGCTTACCCCGCCGGAGATCCCAATAATCTCCACGTTGCCGGTGTGTACGCAGTCACTACTGCTGATGACGGCTCGATAAAGTACCGCCTCTACTACAACGGCGCCGAGGACACTGCCGGCGGCGTCTCCAAGGAAAGCGTCATCGCTATCTGCACGGGCTATAATTCCAGCGAAGAGATAGGCAAGTTCATCACCTTCGCAAAGAGCATAACGGGTATCCTCGTGCTGCTCATTCTCCCCTGCGTACTGCTCGTCATCATGCTCATCGCAAGGATCGCTTCCGCAGCAGGCGGCAAGGACGAGGACGACAGCTACGACTTCTACGAGTACGACGAAAACGAGAAGAAGGCCGCTCCCGAAAAGCCCAGCCACGCAAAGACCGGCTCCCCGCTCTTCGAGGCTTCGCAGGAGATCCAGCCCAGCAACGAGCTCGAGCTCAAGAAGATGTCCATTGCCGAGAACTTCTCCCAGAAGAAGGTCAACCCCGATTCTCCGTACCAGAAGGAGAAGGAGCGCACCATGCAGTTCAAGACACAGCGCTCCGCAGAGACCTCCTTTGCAGCAAGAAATATGGGCGGAACTTCCTCCACGGCTCCCACTGCGGACGCCCTCCGCGAGGAAATGCTCCGCAAGAACGCAGAAGCCGAGCGCACAGGCTCGTTCAGCATAAAGAACGCAGTCCCCGCACCCGCTGCTCCGCAGCCCGCTGAAGCTCACGCAGCCCCCGACAACACCGGTGTGCTCTCGAAGGCTCAGCTCGCTGAGATGTCCAGGAACGATATCCCCAAGACCACGCCGCTCCGCAGCCAGTCTTCCGCACCATCGGCAGCGCCGAAGAAGAGCAGCTCGCCTGATATCGGGGACATCATCAAAAAGTCCGATACGAACGCACGCAAGAAGAGCGCCGCGGATATGTCCGTGGACGACCTCCTCAAGCTCATCGAGGACGAAAAGAATAAGCTGTGATACAGAAGGCAGACCTCATCGGTCTGCCTTTTTTGCATTTTTTTCCATTTCCACATCGTTATGCTACATATTATCACGCGCGCCGGGCAGAATAATATCAGACTCCCACCGATCCAGCCGCCTTTTTTCACCAAAAACCGCGCCAGATATTGACAAATCGTCAAATACATTGTATAATGTATATATCTGTAAATTCTTAGAACGAGGTATGTAAATGAAGCGCAGCTCAAAATTCGGAAAGATCATCATTATCGCGGTAATTCTCATGCTTGTGCTGACGCTGGGACTGATGTACCTCAACGCTCTGAGAGAGCAGAATAATACCTATATTTCGATAGATCCCGCCACTGTTGAGCTCGTCCAGCTCAATGAGCCGAAGGAGGGCGACCCGATAGCCATCGTCGATACTGACATGGGCGAGATACGTTTCGTGCTCTACCCTGAGTATTCCCCGGAGGCTGTTAAGAACTTCACCGAGCTTGCCGAGAGCGGATACTACGACGGCACCTACTTCTTCGACTGCGACGGCGGCGCGTATGCTGCCGGCGGCTCGAAAAAGACTGACGGCTCGGTCGATACCGATGACGCCCGCGAGAGGATACCCCGCACGCTCGACCAGGACCTCTGGCCTCTGCGCGGAGCTGTGTGTCTGGTGAATACCTCCGTCGAGCGCGGCGTGAAGGAATACATCTTCGGCGGCGGAAAGTACTACTGCGGCAGCCGCTTTGAGTTCGTCAACACTATCGAGTTCACCGACGACATCAAGGAGGAGATGCGCTCCGCAGAGACCCTTGAGGAACTCACCGAAGCCTTCATCAGCAAGGGCGGTGTGCCGAATTTCTCCCAGCAGATGACGATAATCGGGCAGGTGTACGAGGGACTTGACGTCGTGGAGGCGCTGTCGAGTGTCGAATCACAGAGCAACGGGCTCTATATGCTCCCCAAGGAGGAAATAAAGATCAGGTCGGTCACGATAGGAACATACGCTCCTCAGGAAGACGGCGATAAGGGCTGATCTACGGCATTTTTGAATAAATATTCACGTTTTTGGAGAGAGCTTTCCCCCTATTATCACAAAAATCTGCGCAGGCTATTTACAAAGCCCATGCGATGATGTATAATATACAGGCTTGCGGAGCGTAACTGCGCGTCCATAGAGCCATACGGACAAGGAGATAGATAAGATGATAAAAAAAGCACTGGCGGCGCTTCTTTGTGGAGCAGTCGCGGCAGGCTCGCTCGTTTCATGCGGAAAGAAGCTTCCCGTGGAGACAAGCACAACGGCCGGCGAGGCTGGCTCGTCACAGACACAGGGTCAGCAGGATCAGTTCGTGGCGACTGACATCAAGAACTTCACAGCGCCTGAGGTAGGCGATCAGATAATCATAATGAACATCAGGGACTACGGCGAGGTAAGGATACGCCTCTTCCCGGAGTATCTCCCCAAGGCTGTTGAGAACTTCGTAACGCTCGCTGAACAGGGCTACTACGATGGCCTCATCTTCCACAGAGTCATCAACGAATTCATGATACAGGGCGGAGACCCGCTCGGCAACGGCACCGGCGGACAGTCCTGCTGGGGCGGAAAGTTCGACGGAGGCACGGATACGCACCTCGTTCACGTCACAGGCGCTCTTGCATACGCAAACAGCGGTCCTATGGTGGAGGGCGGCAGTCCTACTGCTACCGACGGCAGCCAGTACTACATCGTTACCGGCACTGTCCCCACTGAGGAAGATTTCGCACTGTACGAAAGCTACGGCTATTCCTTCACCGACGAGCAGAAGCAGCTCTATGAGCAGTACGGCGGTTATCCGTCGCTCGACGGCAATTATACCGTTTTCGGTCAGGTCATCGACGGACTTGACATAATCCTGAAGATCGAGAAGGTCGCAACGAACTCCAGCAACAGACCGATCGAGGACGTTGTGGTGGATTCCGTGAAGGTCGGGACCTACAACGGCGAGGAGATCCGCTTCTACCGCTCGGATTACGACCTCAGCGGTATAGGCGAGGTAGCTCCCAATTACCCGGACGCCGACTACGAGAACGCAGAGCTCGCAGCTAAGGAATACCTCGAAGCCTGCGCTTCAAAGGACGCCGAAGCCATTTACGATAAGTTCTCTTCCGACGAGATCGCGAGCGTCAACAAGCTCGTGACCGACCGCCTGCTCGAGAGCAACCCCGACGCCTCCGCGGAGGACTTCAGCGAGAAGATATCCCGCAGCAATTTTGTAAACTTCCTCACAGAGCAGCTCGCAGAGGACATCACTGCGGACGGTCTTGAGCCGAAGATAAACAAAGACACCGATCTGGTCTACTACTACACCTACGACGACATCTCAAACCTCCAGAGCTCACTGCTGAGCAGTGTTGAGGCTGCAATAATGTATTCGGAGACAGGACTTGTCTCGCCGGAGGATCCCGACACCTATGCGTTCCAGCCGAGCGCTGCGCTCCTCGTCTTCAGGATAAGCGGCGAGTGGCACGTTTCCTATTACTGGCAGGCATACGACTTCCTGTTTGCAGCGGTCGATGAAGCAACCTCTGTCGAAACTACCGACGAAGCTGCGACTGACGAAGCGGCAGCTGAATGATATACACCCACGATGTCCGGACGGACGTGAAAACAAAAGAAAGAGTTCAGGAGCAGATATATAATATCCTGACAAATTAAGGAGAGAATTCATTTTGGATAAGTTTGTTGTCAAGGGCGGCCGCCGTCTTACCGGCGAAGTCACCATAAGCGGTGCAAAGAATGCCGCAGTAGCTATACTCCCCGCAGTCATACTTTCCGACGAGCCCTGCGTCGTCGAGAATGTCCCCTCCATAAGCGACGTCAACATCAGCCTGCGTATCCTGCAGGAAATGGGCGCGACGGTCGAGAACATCGGCAAGGACGCTTACAGGATAGACCCTACCCATATCGACAAGTGCTGCGTACCGTATGAGACGGCGCGCAAGATGAGAGCTTCGTACTACTTCCTCGGCGCTCTCCTCGGCAAATTCAATAAGGCAAGAGTTTCCATGCCGGGCGGATGTCCCCTCGGAGACAGACCGATAGACCAGCACCTCAAGGCTTTCTCCGCTCTCGGCGCTGAGTACACCCTCAGCCAGGGCATGATAGATCTCAGGGCTGACAAGCTCCGCGGGAACCAGATATTCTTCGACGTCGTAACAGTCGGAGCCACTATGAACGCTCTGCTCGCCGCTGTAAAGGCGGAGGGACTCACGATCATCGAGAACGCCGCCAAGGAGCCGCACATCGTTGACCTCGCGAACTTCCTCAACTCCATGGGCGCGAATATCATGGGCGCGGGTACTGACGTCATCAAGGTAAGAGGCGTCGAGCACCTCCACGGCACGACATATGCCGTTATCCCCGACCAGATCGAGGCAGGCACATTCATGATAGCTGCTGCCGCGACCCACGGCGACGTACTCATCAAGAACATAATCCCCAAGCACCTCGAGTCCATAACCAAGAAGCTCGAGAAGATAGGCGTAAATATCGAACAGTACGACGACAGCATGAGAGTCTGGACCGACGGTCCGCTCGTAAAGGCTAACGTCAAGACCACTCCTCACCCCGGCTTCCCGACCGATATGCAGCCGCAGATAGCTACTCTGCTCACTCTCGCCGAGGGTACGAGCATTGTCACTGAGGGCGTGTGGGAGCAGCGCTTCCGCTATGTGGACGAGCTTCGCAGAATGGGCGCTGACATCACGGTAAACGGTAAGGTCGCTCTCATCGAGGGCACAGGCAAGCTCATGGGCGCACCGGTAAAGGCGTGTGACCTCAGAGCCGGCGCAGCCCTTATAATCGCTGGTCTCGCAGCGAGCGGCATCACCGAGATAGAGGACATTTTCCATATCGAGCGCGGCTACGACTGCATGGAAGGCAAGCTCCGTGCGCTTGGCGCAGACATCGAAAAGATAAGCGTCCCCGATAAGGAGTCCGACAAGGACGAGTCCCAGAAGGACGCGGTTTAAAAAAACTACAGCCATGGATAAGCTCCATGGCTGTTTTTGTCAATACAGGCGGGTCTCACGCACGAAGGCATCTGCGGCGGCGCGTATCATTTCGTGGCAGGCGGGGACGTAGCCCGCTTTCACGCCGAGCAGCGCGGAAAAAGCCCCGCTTTTTGCGGCGAGCTTGGCTAAATGCCGCATATCGCGCTCGACGATGCTTGCTGTCGTGCCGTAGCGCTCTGCGACGCGGGTATAGAGTCCGGCTACGAGGTCGGTGAGGAGCTGCGGCTCGCAGATACACATTTCCGCCGCCGAGCTGAGGAAGTAGAAGCCCTTGTTGCTGGTGGGGAAGCCCTTCCGGGTGAGGAAAGAAGTGAGCTCGAACATGGAGGGCTCGCTGCCGCGGCGGAGCATTCCTGTGAGCTCGGCACAGACGATGTCAGCGGGAGCCGGCATTACGAAGCATTTAGCTGCTCCGGCGTCGAGGAGCGCGCGCATATTTTTTTCGGAGGGACTGTACATCAGCACAGCCATCGAAATATCAGGGAATTCTCGTATCATCGAAAGCGCGGGAGAGAGGTCGCAGCCGACCCCTATGACAGCCGCCCGCCAGCTTTGCTTCAGGACTGTCATGCGGAGCTCTTCCGGAGGGCACAGCCACGGCGCGAACCCTGCGCGGGAGAGCTTTTCGTTGAGCATACGGCAGAAAAACGACCCGTCGTCGATGACGAGCACCCGCATTATCCCACTGTTGCTGCGTTCGCTGAGCTGCATATGATCCCCTCCTTTTACAACGATATCTCTATTTTAGCATAATCGTCAGCAAAAAGCAACAGGAGTTTTTGTGCGGCATCAGGCGTAGTTGTTTGTGGCAGAAACAAGTAGAAGCCCTCTCTTGCAGGGCTTCTCCTCTTTCAAAACAGTCCACCGGACTGTTTTGAAATTCACCTCTTGCGGATAGCTTTCGTATATGCAGGGCTCTGCCCTGCAACTGCCAGAGGCTCTGCCTCTGGACTCCGCCAAAGGGGCAGTCGCCCCTTTGGAATCCCATTTCCTGAGGTCGCTTTGTATCACTCAAAAAATCCTTGCATTCCGCGTGAAACTGTGGTATAATAAATATATATGTGCGTAAGAATAATCCCGATCAACGAAAGGAACTCTTTTTATGATAATTCTTGATGAACTCAGGGTCGAGATGACCGGCTACCGCAAGGAAATGACCGAGCTTGCGGATGTGCTCAACATAAAAGCTGCGAAGGCACGCGTTGCCGAGCTCGGCGAAGAGACCGCAAAGGACGGCTTCTGGGACGACCTCGAGAACTCTCAGGCTGTGCTCAAGGAGCAGAAGTCCCTCGAAAAGAAGATAGACAAATACAATAAGCTCAACGACACCCTCGAGGATCTCATCACCCTCATCGAGCTCTCTATCGAGGAGGACGACGACAGCTCCGTTGATGAGATAAAGGCAGAGGCAGAGTCCTTCAAGGCAAAGCTCGAGGAGGAGAAGCTCTCCACGCTGCTCACCGGTGAGTACGATTCCTCGAACGCTATCCTCACCTTCCACGCCGGCGCAGGCGGTACGGAGGCTCAGGACTGGGCTGAGATGCTCTACAGAATGTACAACCACTGGGCAGAGCGTCACGACTACAAGGTCGAGCTGCTCGACTACCTCGACGGTGATGAAGCGGGCATGAAGTCTGCAACTATCCTCATCGAGGGCGACAACGCCTACGGCTACATGAAGTCGGAGTCCGGCGTACACAGACTTGTCCGCATTTCCCCGTTCGACGCTTCCGGCAGACGTCACACGTCGTTCGCAGCGCTCGAGGTAATGCCCGAGATCGACGATTCGATAGAGGTCGATATCCGCCCTGAGGACATCGAAATGGAGGTTTACCGCTCCAGCGGCGCAGGCGGTCAGAAGGTAAACAAGACCAGCTCGGCGGTACGTCTTATCCATAAGCCGACGGGTATCGTGGTCTCGTGCCAGACCCAGCGCAGCCAGTACCAGAACAAGGACTACGCCATGAAAATGCTCCGCTCGAAGCTCATCGAGATCAAGGAGCGCGAGCACCTCGAGAAGATCGAGGACATCAAGGGCGTGCAGAACCAGATCGCATGGGGCTCGCAGATACGCTCGTATGTGTTCATGCCGTATACCCTCGCTAAGGACCACAGAACAGGCTTCGAGAACGGCAATATACAGGCAGTTATGGACGGCGACATCGACGGCTTCATCAACGCTTACCTGAAGTCCCTCTCGCACGGTACACTTGAGAAATAAGAATAAAAACCCCGGAAGTTCACACGAACGTCCGGGGTTTTGTTGATATATCTTTGTATGGGCTGATGCCAACATCAGCCCACAATTGTGCATAGAGTCATTTATCAGTACGGCAGAACGAACTGATCTGCGCGCCATACGCCGTCCTCGAGCACCATAGAGAATGTTGCGGTCTCGGTGTAGGCGTCGTCGCCCCAGTCAGTGCCGTCGTAGTAGTTCTCGACGTTGAAAACTATCTCGGAATCGCTGCGGGACTCTACCTGAGTTACCTTGGAGCCGGAGTAGTAGATATCAGCGCCGCGGCCGCCGCAGAGCGCGTATACGCCCTCCTCGCCGTCAACGTAAAGAGAATCGAGGGCGGAGTTGGGGTGGCTGCTGGAGAATACTTTGTGGTAGTCGGCGAGAACGTCATCAACGCTGGTCACGCCGGGTGTCGTGATGAGGTAGTACATCCAGCCGAAGTCGCCGACGGTGATAGTGCGGGTGCTGTCCACCTCATAGGGACAGCCAACGGTATAAGAGAACTCGGTCTGGCAGGCGGACTCGAACAGCGTCTGCGCAGCCGCGATGAGGGTGCGGTCGGACTCAGCCGCAGCGTCGTCAGCGAAGACTACAGCGCCGTCTTCGTCGAGCGAGAAAGCGCCGGTTCCTAGCGGGTCTACCTGTTCGGTGTCGGCGGGAGCATAGGACACAGCCTCTGTCTCGGCTTCGGCGGGAGCGTCGGTCTCGGCTTCCTCCTCAGCCTCAGTGGGAGCGAGCGGGTCAGGCTGGGTCTCGGGCATCTCGTCAGCGGACTCACTGCTGCTGCCGGAGGTGCCTGCGGGGTCCTCGGTCTTTCCGCACGACGCCAGAGCGCCGAGCATTGCGGTGATGATGAGCATTGCGATAAGTTTTTTCATAGTTGTTCTCCTTTTTTATTCGTCGTCGTCAAGTGTAAAGTCTATGGTACCGTCGCTGACGTTCACGGCGGCGCAGATGACCTGCACCTCCTTGCCGAGTTCGTAAGAGACTCTGCTGAAGCGTTCGGTCAGCGCGACAGGCTCAGTGTAGTCGTACTCTCCCTCGGGGAGGGTGCGTATGTGGACAAGTCCCTCGACCGTATTCGGCAGCTCAGCGTAGAAGCCGAACTCCGTGACGCCGGAGATCCTCGCTGTGAAGATCTCGCCGATGTGGGACTTCATGTACTCTGCCTTGTAGCAGTCCTCGCACTCGCGCTCTATCGCGACAGCGCGCATCTCGCCGTTCGTAGCGCACTCAGAAGCCTTGACCGCGAAGCTCTCGTAGCGCTTTTGCAGCCATTCCTTGCCGTAGCCGGCGAGTATGTCGGTGATTATCCTGTGGACCGCGAGGTCGGAATAACGGCGTATCGGGGAGGTGAAGTGCGCGTAGTCCTCGAGCACGAGCCCGAAGTGTCCGAGCGGCTCGGGGGAGTACTTAGCCTTTGCCATCGACCGCAGCACGAGCATATTCACAGCCTCGAACTTGTCCGTGCCGCGTGCGCTCTCGAGTATCTTCCCCGCGTGATACGGCTTGAATTCGGTGAAGTGCGGACACTCCAGCCCGAACTTGGGGAGTATCTCATGCAGCGCCTCGACTTTAGCCTCCGGCGGCTGCTCGTGGATACGGTAGACGAACGGCGCACCCTTTTCGCGCGCGAGCTTCGCTGCCGCCTCGTTCGCGGTGAGCATGAATTCCTCGATGATACGCTCGCTGCGTCCGCGCTCACGCGGCTTCACGTCGCAGCAGACGCCGTCCTCACCGATGATGAGCTTGCTCTCGGTGGTCTCGATCTCGGGCGCGTGACGGCGGATACGCTTCTGTATCAGCAGCTCCGCGAGCTCGTCCATAAGGGGTATGCGGTCTGCGATGTCGGCGTATTTCGCCTGTATATCGGCACTTGCCGTGCCGTCGATAAGTGTATTTATCTCGGAGTAGACTCCCTTGACCCGCGAGCGTATGACGCTCTTGCAGAAGCGGTAGGAGACGAGCTCCCCGTTGGTATCGAGCTCCATTATCGCCGACAGCGTGAGCCTGTCCTCGCCGGGATTGAGCGAGCACAGCCCGTTCGAGAGCTCCTCCGGGAGCATGGGTATGACCCTGTCCGCGTAGTAGACGCTCGTGCCGCGGCTCATCGCGTCCTTGTCGAGCTCGCTGTTGCCCTTGACGTAGTGCGAGACGTCCGCGATATGTACGCCGAGCGTCCAGCCGCCGGGCTTTTTCTCAACGGACACCGCGTCGTCGAGGTCCTTGGATTCGGCGCTGTCGATGGTGAATATCGGCTCGCCGCGCAGGTCCTCGCGGTTGTTGAGGGAGTGGATCTGTACGCCGCCCTCGGCTATTTTACGCACCTCGCGCATGGCTTCCGCGGAGAATTCCACCGGGGCGCCGTGGGAGGCGATTATCGCGCCCGCGCATGACGCGGCGAGCTGCGAGCTGCCGAAGACTGAGGTTATGCGCACTTTATGCTCCGCGTGGCGCCGACCTCTGTGGACTATCTCCGCGAGCACCTTGTCGCCCTCACTGAAGGGGACGCTGCGGTCGCGGACTATTATCATGTGGTTGCGTGTGGCTGTATCGGGGACGAGGTAGAGCGTGCCGTCCACGGACTCGATACGTCCGGTCATGAAGGAGCTGCCGGGCTCGATGATGTCGAGCACCTCGCCCTCGGGCTCGCCGGTGCGGGAGTCTATGTCCGCGATGAGCACGCGGTCGCCCGGCATTGCGCCGAGCATACACTTCCCGGGAATGAAGTACTCCGTCCCGTCGTCGGTCTGAGCGAATCCGAACGTGCGGCTGAGGCGCGAGACAGTCGCGGGCTTTGCACCTATACGGGCGCAGAGCGCAGCTTTCATGCCCTTGCGGACGGTGATGACGCCCTCCGTGCGGAGCTCGCCGAACGCCTGCGCGAAGTTCTCCCTGCCGTTTTTCTTTGTCCGGCACTTGGACTCCAGCTCGCTCAGGGGCATAGCTTTCTTATCATATTTATTGAGGAACACGAGTATCTTGTTCCTGTAGCTTTCAACGCTCATGGCGGCGCCGGCCTTCTTGGCGGACGCGCGCTTTTTTGATTTTTCCGGCATCAAAGTCTCCTTTTGTCTGTAAAAAAACAGCCCCATGACTCAGGTCACAGGGCGGGTTCTCGGTTTATTTCGTGAAGATCGGGACAATGTTTATCGCCAGAACAACGACGAACATGAGAATTCCGAGGGTTCGTGTGATCTTGTTGAGGATAGCCTCTTTAGTTCTGCCCTCGTTCTTTCCGTAGAACGAATCTGTGCTTGCGCCTGTGAGGGCAGCGGTCATGCTGTCCTGACCCTTCTGCTCCTGTGAAAGGCAGAGGATGATAACGAGTACGCTTATGACGAGGAGGGCAGCGCCTCCGATGATCTCAAGAGTGGTCATGAATGTTTACCTCCAGATTTGATTATGTATATCAACTTATCGCATTATCCGATTAGCTTATATATTATACCACGCATTGCGCACAATTGCAAGGGTTTGGACAGTAAAAAAGATGACGAAAATACCCCGTATGATTTGTCAGGTATGCACAATTATCCCTGCGGCGTGCCCCGGTGCCCAAAGGGACAACCTCCCAGCGGAGGGGCCGTGATATTATGCCGGCTGCCCCTCCGCCGAGCGGTTTTCCCTTTGGAAAACCTTTTCCCCTCGCCACCTTCCCGCCGCGAGTTACCTTTCTTCGCGAACACCTCCGGTGTCGCTGGCGGGATCGGACGGGAACCGTTGAATTTTTGTGGGGCGATCGCTCTGTATCACCGTGCAATAAACAGTTGACATTTGCCGGAATATGCTGTAAAATATATAGGATAACATATTTTGAAACGAGGTACCTATATGCTTAAAAACACTGAAAAAGTAATGGATAAGATCGTTGACCTCTGTAAATCCAAGGGCTACGTTTACCCCGGCTCCGAGATCTACGGCGGTCTTGCAAACACATGGGACTACGGCCCGCTCGGCGTTGAGCTCAAGAACAACATCAAGAAGGCATGGCTGAAGAAGTTCGTGCAGGAGAACAAGTACAACGTCGGTCTCGACAGCGCTATCCTCATGAATCCGCAGACATGGGTAGCTTCCGGACATATCGGCGGCTTCTCCGACCCGCTCATGGACTGCAAGGAGTGCAAGACACGTCACCGCGCAGACAACCTCATCGAGGACTTCGACGGCACTAACGTTGCCGGCTGGACCAACGAGCAGATGACCGACTACATCAGGGAGCACAACATCGTCTGCCCGAACTGCGGCAAGGCGAATTTCACTGATATACGCCAGTTCAACCTCATGTTCGAGACCTTCCAGGGCGTTACCGAGGACTCCAAGTCCGAGCTGTATCTCCGCCCTGAGACCGCGCAGGGTATCTTCGTGAATTTTGCGAATATCCAGAGAACGACCCGCAAGAAGGTTCCGTTCGGCGTCGCACAGGTCGGCAAGTCGTTCAGAAACGAGATAACTCCCGGAAACTTTATCTTCCGCGTTCGTGAGTTCGAGCAGATGGAGCTTGAGTTCTTCTGCAAGCCCGGCACTGACCTCGAGTGGTTCAGCTACTGGAGAGGCTTCTGCAAGGATTTCCTGCTGGGTATCGGTCTCAAGGAGGAGAATATCCGTCTCCGCGACCACTCCCCCGAGGAGCTCTGCTTCTACTCCAAGGCTACCACAGATTTCGAGTACCTCTTCCCGTTCGGCTGGGGCGAGCTCTGGGGCGTTGCTGACCGAACAGACTACGACCTCACACAGCACATCAAGACCAGCGGCAAGTCGCTCGAATACTTCGATCCAGAGACCAACGAGAAGTATATCCCCTACGTTATCGAGCCGTCGCTCGGCGTAGAGAGACTCTTCCTCTCTGTAGTAACAGAGGCTTACGACGAGGAGGAGATCGTCTCCACAGACAAGGACGGCAACGAGAAGCGCGAGACCCGCACGGTAATGCACCTGCATCCGGCGCTCGCACCGTACAAGGCAGCAGTTCTTCCGCTCGTGAAGAAGCTCACTCCCAAGGCGGAGGAGGTATTCGAGATGCTGTCCAAGAAGTTCATGGTGGACTTCGACGAGACCGGCACTATCGGCAAGAGATACCGCCGTCAGGACGAGATAGGCACACCGTTCTGCATCACATACGACTTTGACACACTCGAAAAGGATAACTGCGTGACTGTCCGCGACCGCGACACCATGCAGCAGGAGCGCGTTCCGATAGACAAGCTCGTCGAGTATCTCGAGGCAAAGATAGCATATTAAGCATCAAAGGGACAGCTGCTGGCTGTCCCTTTTTGTGCCCGGAGGGGCGTGTGGGGACGCATTCCGTGCGCCCGCTTTTCGCACATAAATGCGGTCTGACGTGGGTGTCAGCCCCTACAAAGGCAGTCAGCGAGTATATGTGGGGTAGTGGTGTTGAAAAGAACCGCTGAAAAACAGCACATTTCTGTGCGCTTCAACAAATTTCCATAAAAAATAGGATTTTCCGCTTTATTTTTCACGGAAAGTATAGTATAATAGATGTATATAATGCAGTGTAGACTATCTGTTTCTATGAGGTGCAAAATGACAAAGAAATATTCACTCGGCATAGACGTCGGTTCGACGACAGTAAAGACCGTCATCACGGACGAGGACGGCAATATCATATACTCCAAATACCAGCGCCATCTCTCCAAGGTCAAGGAGACCGTCACCGACCAGCTCAAGATAATACAGTCCGACTTCCCCGGTGAGAGCTTCACCGTATGCATTACCGGTTCGGCAGGTCTCGGACTCGCCAACTCTGCGGAGATACCTTTCGTGCAGGAGGTCCATGCGGCTTTCCTTGCTGTTAAGAAAAAGCAGCCCGATGCCGACGCAGTCATCGAGCTCGGCGGCGAGGACGCGAAGATAATCTTCCTCACGGGCGGCGTGGAGCAGCGTATGAACGGATCCTGCGCAGGCGGTACGGGAGCATTCATCGACCAGATGGCAACCCTCCTCGGTATAACCGCGGACGAGCTCGACGAGCTCTCCCTCCACGCACAGAAGATCTACCCCATAGCCTCGCGCTGCGGAGTTTTCGCAAAGTCCGATATACAGCCTCTGCTCAATCAGGGCGCGCGCCGCGAGGACGTCGCCGCAAGTATCTTCCAGGCAGTCGTTGACCAGACCGTGTCGGGCCTGGCGCAGGGCAGAACGATCGAGGGCAAGGTGCTTTTCCTCGGCGGTCCGCTGTTCTTCCTGAAGGGACTGAAAAAGGCTTTCGTCAGGACGCTCGGGCTCGATGAGGAGCACGCGGTCTTCCCGGAGGAGGCTCCGGTGTTCGTGGCTTACGGCTGCTCGATATACGCCGCCGAGACCGCGGACAGCTTCACCATAGATGAGCTCATCGAGAAGATAACCAACGCCAAGGCTTCCGACAATATCGTCACAGGCGAGCCGCTTTTCGCCTCGCACGCTGAATACGACGAATTCATCGACCGCCACAGACGCTTCGACCTCGGATATGCCGATATCCGTACATATGAGGGCGACGCATACCTCGGCATAGACGCCGGCTCCACCACGACAAAGCTTGTTCTCATCACCGATGACGGACGCATCCTCTACCATCATTACTCCTCGAACCAGGGCCAGCCGCTCGACAAGATAGTGGATCAGGTCAAGATCATCTACTCCTCGATGAACCCGAACATCACCATAAAGGGCTCGGCAGTCACAGGCTACGGCGAGGACCTCATAAAGTCCGGTCTTTCGATAGACCACGGTATTGTCGAGACCGTCGCTCACTTCAAGGCGGCAGCTTACTTCTGCCCTGACGTTGACTTCATCATCGATATCGGCGGACAGGACATCAAGTGCTTCAAGATCAAGAACAAGAGCATCGACAGCATAATGCTAAACGAGGCTTGCTCGTCGGGCTGCGGCTCGTTCATACAGACCTTCGCAATGGCGCTCGGCTACGACATCGCTGAGTTCTCGCAGCTCGGACTTTTCGCCGAGCACCCCGTAGACCTCGGCTCACGCTGCACTGTATTCATGAACAGCTCCGTAAAGCAGGCGCAGAAGGACGGCGCGACCGTCGAGGACATCTCCGCGGGACTTTCGTCGTCTATCATCAAGAACGCGATATACAAGGTAATACGCGCAAAGTCACCGGACGAGCTTGGAAAGAACATCGTCGTGCAGGGCGGCACTTTCCTCAACGACGCAGTGCTGCGCTCGTTCGAGAAGGAGCTCGGTAGGAACGTTATCCGCCCGGCTATCTCGGGACTTATGGGCGCTTTCGGCTGTGCACTCTACGCGAAGGAGCGCTCCGACGGCACCTCCAGTCTCATTCCGAAAGACGAGCTCGAGAACTTTACCTACACCTCCCGCAATGCGCAGTGCGGCGGCTGTACTGCGAACTGCCAGCTCAACATCATCAGCTTCGGCAAGGGACGCCGCTTTATCTCGGGCAACCGCTGCGAAAAGGGCGGTGGAGTGGTCAACCGCAGCAAGATACCGAACCTCTACGAATACAAGTACGACAGTATCATAAATATGGTCAGCAACGGTCAGCCCAGGCGTCCCCGCGCAAGGGTGGGACTGCCGCTCGCGCTCGGTTTCTACGAGCAGCTCCCGTTCTGGCATACGCTGTTCACCACGCTCGGCTTCGAGACAGTGACCTCCAGCGAGAGCTCGCGCGAGATGTACTACCTCGGTCAGCACACTATCCCCTCGGATACGGTCTGCTACCCGGCGAAGCTCGCGCACGGACACATCGAGGATCTCCTCGACAAGGGTGTGGACTTCATCTTCTATCCCTGCATGAGCTACAATCTCGACGAGGGCGACAGCGACAACCACTTCAACTGCCCGGTAGTCGCGTACTATCCGGAGCTCCTCCTCGCGAACAACGCAAGGCTGAACTCGAAGAACTTCATTCACCCCTACCTCGATCTCAATATCCGCAAGAACGTTATCCGCGTAATGTCGGAATCGCTGAAGCAGTACAACGTCCGGGGCAAGATACCGGCGGCTGTGGACGCGGCATACGAGGCGCTGGAAAGACACCATGCAGTGATAGCCTCGAAGGCGAGGGAGATAATCTCGCAGGCGCGCGCGGAGGGACGCAAGATAATCGTCATCGCGGGACGTCCCTATCACATCGACAAGGAGATAAACCACGGCATACACAAGCTCGTGACGAGCCTTGGCATGGCGGTAGTCACCGAGGACAGCGTCGCGCAGCTCGCGCACACGCCCAAGCTCGGTGTGCTCAACCAGTGGACGTACCACTCGAGACTTTACCGCGCCGCGAAGTACGTCACCACGCAGCCTGATATGCAGCTGATACAGCTCGTGTCGTTCGGCTGCGGAATAGACGCAGTTACCGGCGACGAGGTGCGTGCGATACTTGAGGGCGGCGGAAAGCTCTACACGCAGCTCAAGATAGACGAGATAAACAATCTCGGTGCGGCAAGGATAAGACTGAGGAGCCTTGTGGCGGCTATTGACCAAAAGTAACGCGGAATAATGGGATTCCAAAGGGGCGACTGTCCCTTTGGCGGAGTCCAGAGGCAGCGCCTCTGGTCGCTTCGCTTTCAGCTTTCAAGGCGAAGCGAAATAAAACCGAAGGGCGCTCCGCAAGAGGTGAATTCAAAAACGATCCAGTGAATCGTTTTTGAGGAGGAGACGCCCTGCAAGAGAGGGCGTCTCCTTGTCGCCTCAACGTGAAAACAATCCCTGCGACCGGTGACGGCCGCACGAAAACGGGACGCCGATGACGCTGTCCCCTACAAAAATTGATTCTGGGAGGAACGATTATGCCAGAATATGCAAAATTCACCGAGGATATGATAAAAACTCACACTATCCTCGTTCCGGATATGCTTCCGGTACATTTCAAACTGCTCATCGCCATTTTTGAGGCGAAGGGCTACAAAATGGAGCTGCTCCAGAACGACAGCCGCGCAGTCGTTGACGAGGGACTGAAAAACGTCCACAACGACGCCTGCTACCCCGCGCTGCTCGTTATCGGACAGTTCATGGACGCCCTCAACAGCGGCAAGTACGACCCCGACAAGACCGCCCTGCTCATCACGCAGACCGGCGGCGGCTGCCGTGCGTCAAATTATATCCACCTGCTGAGAAAGGCTGTGGACAAGAACTACCCGCAGGTGCCCGTGGTCTCGCTGAATTTCAGCGGACTTGAAAAGGACAGCGCATTCAGGATATCCGCACCGATGTTCCTGAAGCTGCTGTACGCAGTGCTCTACGGCGACCTGCTGATGACCTGCTACAACAAGTGCCGCGCATACGAGATAAACAAGGGCGAGTCGAAGAAGGTGCTCGAAAAGTGGGAGCACCGCCTCGGGAACATCTTCCGCAAGGGCAGCAAGCGCTACCTCAAGACCAAGCAGCTCTACCGCATGATACTCGACGATTTCGCGGCGATAAAGCTTTCGGACGAGAAAAAGATAAGGGTCGGCATAGTCGGCGAGATCTACGTCAAGTACTCACCGCTCGCGAACAACCACCTCGAGGATTTCCTCATCTCGGAGGGCTGCGAGCCGGTCGTGCCGTCGCTGCTCGAGTTCGTCATGTACTGTGCAGCCGGCAACTTCAACGACGCTAAGATATACGATCACACCACCAAGGAGTCGATATTCAACAAGATAGGCTACAAGCTGATATACGCGAAGCAGAAGGAGCTCATCAAGGTCATGAAGGAGCACGGCGCGTTCGAGCCGCTCCACGACTTCGAGCACCTCAGGCACCTCGCGGACAAGTACATAAATCAGGGCGTAGTCATGGGCGAGGGCTGGCTGATACCGGCAGAAATGGCTGCGCTGGCGAAGTCCGGCGTGGAGAACATCATCTGCACACAGCCCTTCGGCTGCCTGCCGAACCACATCGTAGCGAAGGGAATGTCCCGTGCGATAAAGCAGGACAACCCGAACGCGAATATCGTCGCTATCGACTACGATCCCGGCGCGACGCGCGTAAACCAGGAGAACCGCATAAAGCTCATGCTCGCAAACGCGAGAAGATAAACACACATAAACGTATCGGGGTATTATCCGGGGGAACATATGATAAAGACGCGAACTGGCGAGACAGTCACAACAAACGAGGGGCAGAACAGGCTCCTGAAAAAGCTCTACGGGACGGTCCCGGGGAGGTGCGCCCTGAAGGTGCTCACTGCGCCCGTGGTCTCGGCAGCCGCCGGACTGTTCATGGATTCGCCGCTGTCGGTGCCGATGATAAAGCCGTTCATCAGGCGCAGCGGGATAGATATGTCGCAGTATCTGGGCGGAAAGTTCCGCTCGTACAACGCTTTCTTCACCCGCCGGATACGTCCCGAGGCGCGCCCGATAGACACTGACCCGCGCCACTTTATCAGTCCCTGCGACTCAAAGCTCACGGTGTACCCGATATCTCGGAAGAGCGTTTTCCGGATAAAAGACTCGTACTACCGCGTGGCTGACCTGCTGAACAACAAGTTCCTCGCGAGGCGCTACGAGGGCGGACTGTGCATGATATTCCGCCTTGAGGTGGACGACTACCACCGCTACTGCTACATCGACGACGGCACCAAGACCGGCAACACCTATATCCACGGCGTCCTGCACACGGTCAATCCCATAGCGCTCGAGCGGTACAACTTCTACAAGCGAAACTGCCGCGAATACACGATACTCCACACGAACAATTTCGGGGACGTGGTGCAGGTAGAGGTCGGCGCGATGATGGTGGGGCGTATCTGCAACCGCCACAGCGATGGCGTGATACGGCGCGGAATGGAGAAGGGCTGCTTTGAGTTCGGCGGCTCGACGGTAGTGCTTCTCGCGGAGCACGGGAAGGTACGCATAGACCGCGATATCCTGCGGAATTCCGCGGAGGGTGCGGAGACTATCGTCAAGTACGGCGAGAGGATAGGCACGGCTTCGTAAACAAAAAGGACGGTCAGTGACCGTCCTTTTTTAGGTGTCAAGTATCAGGTTTCAGGTCTTAGGTGTAGGGGTCGATGCCTACATCGACCCGCTATTTCTGTGCGGGACCAATTGGCGGGCGGGCGCCGGGGCGACGCCCCTACACCCTGACACCTGACCCCTGTTACCTAAAAAAAGACGGCCCCAAGGGTCGTCCTTTTTTATAATTCATTCCTGTTTTCGAGTGCCTTGTAGAGCGTGACCTCGTCCGCGTATTCGAGTATACCGCCGACAGGCAGCCCGAACGCGAGCCTTGTCACCTTAACGCCGAGCGGCTTCAGCAGATTTGCTGCGTACATCGCCGTAGCGTCGCCCTCAACAGTGGGGTTGGTCGCCATGATGACCTCTTCCACGCCGCCCTGAGAGATCCTCGCGAGCAGCTCGCGGAAGCGCAGTTTGTCCGGGGTAATGCCGTCCATAGGCGAGAGGAGTCCGTGCAGGACGTGGTAAACGCCGTTGTATTCGCGGGTGCGCTCGAATGCCGTGACGTCCTTGGGCCCCTCGACCACGCATATCACGCTGTGATCGCGCTCGTCGTCGGAGCATATCGGGCAGATCTCACGCTCTGTGAGGTTCTGGCAGCACTTGCAGCTGCGGACGTTCCTCTTCGCGTCGAGCAGAGCCTGAGCGAACTCGCTTACCTCCTCGTCGTTCATCGACATCACATGATAAGCCAGCCTCTGCGCGGATTTCATGCCGATACCCGGCAGCGAGGCGAACTTCTCCGCGAGAATGACGAGCGGGAGAGCGTTATGGTCAGCCATTATATCTTAGAAAAGACCGGGGAGCGATACTCCGCCAGTGATCTTGCTCATCTCTTCCTCAGTGGTAGCCTCGACCTTGTTGACAGCCTCGTTCACAGCGCTGATGATGAGATCCTGGAGCATCTCGATGTCCTCGGGGTCAACGACCTCGGGCTTGAGAGTGAGGGACTTGAGCACCTTCTTGCCCGAAACAGTTACCTCAACGGCACCGCCGCCGGCAGTTGCGGAGAAGTCTCTCTGCTCGATGTCCTCCTGGAGCTCTGTGATCTGATCCTGCATTTTCTGAGCCTGACGGATCATGGAGTTCATGTTCTGAGCGCCGCCGCCCATGTTCTTCGGTATTCTTGCTTTCATTTCAAATTCTCCTTATAGTTATTATTGGTTATTATCAACAGCTGTTTCGATGCTGCTGTCAATGGCTTTTTTTATGAGCTGCTCCGCCATGCTTTTCTGCTCCTCGGCAGTGGTAGCGCAGCGGGCGCGTATGACGTATCTCTTTCCGAGCACCTTTGAAATGGTCGAGCCGAGCGATACTGCGTTCTCGCGCACCTTGAACAGCGTGATGAAGAAGCGGTTCTGCGAGGTGATGAAGATGACGTTCCCCGCGGTCTGAGCGTAGGAGCCGTCAAGACTTCCCGCAACAGAGGGATTTACCTTGCGGAACTCCTCGAGCACGTCGTTCCAGCGCTCGAGCGGCTTGAGGTCCTCCATGCGCAGCTTTTTGAGGTCGATGTCCGGGACGGGCTCAGCCTCTCCGGAGGGACCGTTCGCAGTGAGCACCTCGGGCTCGGCAGGTCTGCCGGGGGAGGCTTTTGCCATGCGCGGAGCGGAATTGATCTTGTTCTCCAACTGTTTTATTTTATCATATATTTCGGAATTGTCAATACCCTCAGCCGTATTTTTTACGCCTGAGCAGAGCTTTATCAGCGTCATCTCAAACTCTACGCGCTGGTTCATGACCTTCGGCATACGCTCGCGGCACTGCTGGAGGGCGTTGAGCCTGTCCATTACCGTCGGGAGATCGGTCTTTGCGGCGAGCTCCCTGAGCTTTTCGAGCTCGTCCGGCATACAGATTATAAGCTCCGAAGCCGTATCCGGCGAAGCGAGCAGCAGCATGACGTTCCTGAGCTGCGCGATGAGCTCCTCGCAGAGCCTTGCCAGATCTTTGGACATATCGTACAGCGAGCCGGTTATCGCGAGGGCACGCGGGGTGTCGTTATCGGAGATAGCCCCGAGCATATCGTAGAGGTACTCGCGCCCGGCTATCCCTGCCGCATTGGAGACCGTTGCCGCGTCGATGTCGCCGGTGTAGACCGAGCACCTGTCGAGCAGCGATACCGCGTCGCGCATACCGCCGTCAGCGAGCCCGGCTATCATGTCCGCGCCGTCGTCTGTGAGGGGGATATTCTCCTGCGAGGCGATGAACTTGAGTCTCGCAGCGATGTCCGCCGACCTTATCCTGCGGAAGTCGTAGCGCTGGCAGCGCGAGGTTATGGTCGCGGGGACCTTGTGTATCTCGGTGGTCGCGAGAATGAACTTCACATACGGAGGCGGCTCCTCCATTATCTTCAGCAGGGCATTGAAAGCACTCTGCGAGAGCATATGCACCTCGTCGATGATATATATTTTATAGTTCCCGCGCTCAGGAGTGTAGACCGCGCCGTCGCGGAGGTCGCGGATATCGTCAACGCCGTTGTTGGAGGCAGCGTCTATCTCGACGATATCGGTGAGCGCGCCGGAATCGGCGTCGCGGCAGAGCTCGCATTCGAGGCAGGGATTGCCGTCGGTCATATGCTGACAGTTGACAGCTTTCGCGAGGATACGCGCACAGGTGGTCTTTCCGGTGCCGCGCGAGCCGGTGAACAGGTAGGCGTGGGCTGTTTTTCCGCTGATTATCTGGTTTTTCAGGGTATCGGTGATATGCTGCTGGGAGATGACGTCGTCGAAGGTCATCGGACGCCATTTCCTGTAGAGAGCCTTATACATCAGCCCGCCTCCTTTCGCAGGTCATTCCTCGCGGGCGGCGCTGCCGAGCACCACAGCCGCCTGAACGGATTTGAAATACGACATAAAGCCGTCGGGATCGTTGATATGATTAAGCAGCGCGAGCCGGAACAGCTCCTCGCCCTTTTCCATGTTGTGCAGCAGAGTGTATGCTATCGCCGCTCCGCCGAGCGCCTCAGCGTAGTTCTCGCGGCGGTCCATAGCCTCGCCGAACCATTTAAGCGCATTTTCGCCGTCGTTGAGCTCGAGGTACATCCTGCCCGCTTCAGTCCGCGCGAGCGGTGCGAGCGGACCTTCTCCGCCGGCGAGCGAGCGGTAGATATCCGCAGCCTTAGCGGTCTCGCCGCCCGAGGCATAGCACCTCGCGAGGAAGAGCTCGGTGAACGGTGCCGAGAACTCAGTTTTCAGGCATTTTTCGTAGCACGCCGCTGCGTTCGGGAAGAAGCTCATTATCTGGTAGCAGCGTCCGCGGTAGTACTCAAGGACGCCCTCTTCACGGCTCGTGAGACGCACTTTCCCGCCTGAAAGAGACGTGAATGCATCGAGCGCTTCTCGGTATTTTTCGCGGTGGAAGGTCACGAGCGCGCCCTCGAACATGAGGGATTTGTGTCCGATACCGGAAAATGCGCTGCCGATGAGCTCGTCGTCGTACATATGGTGGATATTCATGCCGTAGGACAGGACGTCGATGAGCGACACCGCGACCCACATCAGTAAGATCACAGCGAGCGACATCACGAAGCAGTCCGCGTAGGAGAGGCCTTCGCCCTTCCGGAGCAGGCTCAGTACCGCGGCAGCACCGGCTATGACGATCGCGGAGGCTGAAAGAGCCTTCGGAAGTGAGCGCATGAAGCACTTGGATATGCGTACGGCGCGGAGAAATATCAGTATCAGGAGTTTCATCTGGCACCTCTGATATAGCAAAGGACAAAAGCATCCTGGGTTAACTATAAAAAATTCCGGAGCATAGATGTGCAGGCTTGCTGCGGCACACAAAACGATCCGCTTAATGCTGCTCGGTCTCCCGCCTGACATGGTTCACGGTGTCTTGTTGCACAGGGCCCGCACATCTATATTCCGGAATTCTTGTCTGAGACCGGCTGCAAATCGGTAAACAGCGGGTCACTGAAAGGGGCGCATAGCAACGCTCCGCAGAATATTATACCACACCGCGGGGCAGTTGTCAAGGATTTTTGTTATATAATCTGCATTTCCCTGCGCGGGAGCCCTCTCCGCAGGCGGGGACAGGCTTCTCCGCGCTTGACATCAGGCAGCTTTTTTGTTATAATGGAAATGCGGATTTTTTAGGGATTTCCGCACAATACATCGAGCAGAAAGCTCACAGGAAAGGGGTAAACACCTTGGAAAACGTTCTTGAAGTCAAGGGGCTGTCAAAGCAGTACGCAAAAGTGCTCGCGGCAGACCACGTCTCCTTTGAGATCGGCAAGGGCGAGATCTTCGCTCTCATCGGTCCGAACGGAGCCGGAAAAACTACTACCATCCGCATGATATCCACTCTTCTCACTCCTACCGACGGCGACGCGGTGGTCGGCGGATTCAGCGTCGTAAAGCAGCCTGATAAGGTCCGCGAATGTATAACCTACCTCCCTGACGAGGCTGGCGCTTACAAGACCATGAAGGGCATAAACTACCTCAAGTTCATGGCGGGGCTCTTCACGACTGACCCGCAGAAGGTAGTCGCTTATGTTGAAAAAGCCAAGTCGATATGCGGCCTGGGCGACCGTCTCAACGACAAGATAGGCACCTACAGCCGCGGCATGATACGCAAGCTGCTCCTCGCACGCTCCGTAATGACACAGCCGCAGCTCGCTATCCTCGATGAGCCGACCAGCGGACTTGACGTCCTCAATGCGATAGATATCCGCAAGACCATAAAGAAGCTCGCGAAGGAGGAGGGAATGTCCTTCCTGCTTTCGTCACACAATATGCTCGAGATAGAGTTCGTCTCCGACAGAGTGGGCATAATCTCCAAGGGACACCTCATGGTGACAGGTACTACTCAGGAGCTCAAGGAGCGCTACAATGCCGCGAACCTCGAGGAAGTCTTTGAAAGGGTGGTGAATGAGAATGAAATTCGTTAACCTTCTCAAGAAAGAACTCAGCGAGCTCATCAACGCACAGATGCTCGTAGGACTCGCTGCCATCATGATGATATTCATGTTCCTCGGGAACACCATGAGCGACGCGATCGAGGAAGAGGTCAAGGCGATGACCAAGCAGTACACCGATATCACCATATCCGACCGCGACAACTCAGACTTCACCAAGGACATGATAGCCTCGTTCGAGGAGGCGGGAGTTAAGGTCACGAACCTCAGCACCTCCGGCGAGGACTACGCAAAGATACTCGCTGACAACGATACAGAGTTCCTCACCATTATCCCCGAGGGCTTCGGTGAGGCTGTACAGAATGGAAAGAAGCCGCAGCTCGTCACTGTTTCGCGCATGAAGTCCGCAGCGACGATGTCCAACATCTCCAATGACAACGACGGGCCTGTCGCAATGATAAGCCAGTACATCTCCGACAGTATCTCCGATGAGGTAGGTCTCACCGAAGACGACGTTGCCCGCATGGCTTCGCCCGTGGAGATAGTCGAGAATACGGTAGTTGACAACAATTCCGCGAACGTCTCGATAAGCTCGCTCACCTCGAAGATAATGATCCAGAACATGATACTTCCTATCATCGTTTTCGTGCTCATCATCCTCACCTCGCAGATGCTGATAACTGCTATCTCCAACGAGAAGATAGACAAGACCCTCGAGACGCTGCTCTCCGCACCGGTCTCCCGCGGTTCAGTCATCGGCGCGAAAATGCTCTCCGCAGCTATCGTTGCGCTGATAAATGCAGTCGTTTACATGATCGGCTTCTCGTCGTTCATTTCGGGCTCCACCAAGGAAGCGACGCAGGAGATAACCAACTCCGTGGCGGGTCAGTACCTCTCGGTAGATGACGCAATGGCAAAGCTCGGTCTGACGCTCGGCGCAGTGGACTACGTTCTTGTAGGTCTCCAGCTGTTCTTCACAATACTCATATGCCTGTCGATATCGCTGATACTCGGCGCGCTCGTGAACGACACCAAGTCCTCACAGTTCGTGCTCATGCCGATAATGATACTCGCAATGGTGCCCTATATGATATCCATGTTCAAGGACATCAACTCCCTCCCCATGGGAATGCGCATTTTCGTATACGCGATACCCTTTACACACACGTTCTCGTCGATGTCCAACCTGATGTTCGGCAACAGACTGCTGTTCTTCGCGGGACTTGCATACCAGATAGTGTTCTTCGCTGTATGTATGTTCTTCGCACTGAAGCTGTTCAAGTCTGATAAGCTGTTCACCATTTCGCTGAATCTCAGCTCGAAATCGAAGTTCCGCAAGGGTAAGAAGGGCGCTCCCGCACAGGACGAATAACAAAAAAAGACGGCTTATGCCGTCTTTTTTATTAGGTGTCAGGTGTTAGATATCAGGCTTCAGGTGTCAGGGCACCGCCCCTGCACATTACGCCCTTACACGCAATGGATTAAAAATATTATATTTATACCCCCGCGCCCGTTTTTTCTTGACAATAACAAATAAATTTGTTATACTAAATAGGAAGGTTTTATGCAGTTTAGGCAAATGCATATATCAGCGGGCATGGCATAGGCAGCCGAGTCCGCAATGGGTACAATACAGGGCGTGTGACCGCGCTTTTTCGAGCCCCCTCTCTGGCTGAAAAGGCTGCGGCTCAGGCAGCTATGCTCATTTTTCGGTCAGTTTTCCCGAACAAAGGGGATAACTGCGCCGTTTTGTCGATTTTTCGCATTTGCGGGAAAGGTGGATATATATTGAAAAGTAAAAGATTTTACCGTGGTCTCGCATCATGGCTGATGTCTTGCGTGACGGCGTTCAGCGCAGTGTCCGGGGCGATACCGGCGTTCGCTGAGGAGGACTACGCTCCCTCGCAGGCGACCCTCGCTGCTATGGCTGAGGACTACTACCATATCGACCCCATAGATACGGAGACGCTGTCGTTCAGCGACTACTACGACATCTACTCCGGCGAGGCGCGCCCCGACGAGGTCATCGAGATACGCGGCGCGAACTTCGCTGACATAAGCATCGGCGAATATGCAGTCGGTGCGTATCAGGACAGCGGCGGCGATGTTCTCATCTGGGAGAGCAGCACCGGTGAGGTCAGCTATGACTTCGACGTCTCGCAGACCGGTATCTACTGCGTGAACATGACCTATTTCCCGCTTGAGTCCAACAGCACGACGATAGAGCTCTCCATGAAGATAGACGGCGTTTCGCCCTACGATACCGCCTCGCGAATCACGCTCAACCGCGTGTGGGTCAACGAGACCGATATCTATACCGATTCCCGCGGGAATCAGGTGCGCCCGTCGCAGATACAGCAGGGAATGTGGAAGTCCTGCGACTTCGGCGACGTTGACGGACTTTTCAGCGAGCCGCTCTTCTTCTACATAGAGTCCGGACACCACACGGTCAGCTTCTCGTCCGAACGTGCACAGCTCGCGATAGAGAGCTTCAAATTCTACGCGCCCGCCGAGCTCCCCACCTACAGCGAGTACGCAGCGTCAGTCGGCGCGACCGTCAGCATTGGATCCACCCCGTCCAACCTCTTCCGCATAGAGGGCGAGGCGGCAGCATACAAGTCAGATTCCACCCTTTACCCCACCTACGACAACACCAGCTACCTCGCGTCGCCCTCCGACCCGACAAAGGTAGTCTACAACACCCTCGGCAGCGGCAACTGGAAAAAGGCGCTCCAGTCCGTAACATGGGTCATCAGCAAGGACGACATCAAGAACGACGGCTGGTACAAGATAGGCATAAAGTCCCGTCAGGACCAGATGCGCGGTCTCTACTCCAACAGGCGCATCTACATCGACGATCAGGTGCTCTGCGAGGAGCTCGATCAGATCAAGTTCTACTACGACACTGACTGGTCAGTGGTCAGCCCGAAGTCAGGCGGGGACTACGTCTACGTCTACCTCACCGCAGACCGTGACCACACCTTCACTATGGAGGCTGTACCCGGCGAGATAGGAGATTCCCTTCGCAGGCTCGAGGACATCGTCTTCGACCTCAACAACTACTACCGCAAGGTGCTCATGATAACGGGCCCGAACCCCGATCAGTATACTGACTACTACGTCCACGAGAAGATACCTGAGCTCGTTGACGAGTTCGGGCGCATATCCGGCGAGCTGAAGTCGATACAGTCCGAGATAGAGGGACTTTCCGGCTCGGCTGGCTCGGAGGCTTCCTCAATCGAGAACATGACCGTTATCCTCGATAAATGCACCGCAAAGCCCCTCAAGATACCGAACTACCTCTCGCAGATAAAGGACAGCATAACCGCTCTCTCCGCGTGGATGAGAGACTACCGCGACCAGCCCCTTGAGGTGGACTACATCGAGTTCGCGTCCGCGGACAGGAGCTTCACGAGCTGCAAGGAAAAGCTCGGCAAGTCGATCAGCTTCGGCGTGAAGGCATTCATCGGCTCCTTCTTCGAGGACTATACCACCCTCTCCGACGTTACCGGCGAGGATGTCATCAACGTCTGGGTATCGCTCGGACGAGATCAGGCGCAGGTCGTAAAGGAAATGGCTGAGAACGAGTTCATGCAGGAGACCGGCATACCGATCTCCGTGAACCTTGTCATTGGAGGCGTGGTCGAGGCTACCCTCGCAGGAAAGGGACCGGACGTCGCGCTCTTCCTCGGAGGAGAATCCCCCGTCAACCTCGCGGCAAGAGGTCTACTCGTCGATGTATCGCAGTTCAGCGACTACGAACAGGTGACGGGGCGCTTCCAGGAGAACGCCATGACGCCCTACCTCTACAACGGCGGGGCATACGGTCTGCCGATAAGCCAGACCTTCCCGATGATGTTCTACCGCACGGACGTCCTCACGGAGCTGGGATACTCGTCCCCGCCGGAGACGTGGGACGACCTCATAGATATGCTCCCGGCGCTCCAGAGGAACTACATGAACGTGGGACTTATCCTCCCGCCGACCAATATCTCCCCCGCGACTGAGGCGGGACACACCTTCGCCATGCTGCTCCTCCAGAAGGGCGTGAACTACTACAACGCCGGACAGACAGCCTCCACCTTCGATTCTATCGAGGCGGTGCAGTCCTTCGAGCAGTGGACGGATTTCTACACCGATTACAGCTTCGAGCAGACCTACGATGCATTCAACCGCTTCCGCACGGGCGAATATCCGATAGTCATCTCGAACTACACGTTCTTCAACCAGCTCGCGGTGGCTTCGCCCGAGATAAAGGGGCTATGGGACTTCTGTCAGGTGCCCGGCACCCTCCGCGGGGACGGCACTGTCTCCCACGCAGCCAATTCCACGGGCGCGGGAGCCGTCATCTTCAACAAGGTGAGCAATAAGGAGAACGCATGGGAGTTCATCAAGTGGTTCACCGAGACCGATACGCAGGTACATTACGGTACCCAGATACAGGGACTCCTCGGCATCATGGGACGCTTCGACACTGCGAACGTCGAGGCGCTCGGACAGCTCTCGTGGTCGAATGACGAGCTCGCAAGGCTCCGCGACCAGCAGGAGGAGCTCGTTGAGATACCCATTATCCCGTCGTCCTACGCTGTAACACGAAACATCATGAACGCTTTCAGAGAGGTCGTCAACGAGGGCGAGAACCCCCGCGATACGCTCGGCTGGTACAACCGCGACATCAACGACGAGATCACCAGAAAGCGCGAGAACCTCGGTCTCAGCACCGAGGAAGACTGACCGGAAGGAGGAATATGTTTGGCACAGATCTCTGCTGAGAATATCGGCAAGCGCACCAAGCAGGAGGAACGCCGCATGATGTGGCGCTCTGTGAAGGCGAACAAAGCCTGCTACCTCATGCTCGCGCCGTTCATGATATTCTTCATCATCTTCACTGTGGTGCCGGTAGTCATGTCCCTCCCTATGGGCTTCACCGACTTCAACATGGCACAGGCTCCGAAGTTCATCGGACTGTCCAACTACACCACGCTCTTCCTCTCGGACAAGATATTCGTCAAGTCTATCCGCGTGACGATAGTCTTCGCGCTGTTCACTGGTCCGATAAGCTATATCCTCTGCTTCCTGCTGGCATGGCTCATCAATGAGCTCCACCCGAAGCTCAAGACAGTGTTCACGCTCATATTCTACGCGCCGTCGATGGCTAACGTATACACAGTATGGCAGCTCATCTTCAGCGGCGATATGAACGGCTATGTGAACTCCTTCCTCATCAACCTCGGACTCATAAACTCGCCCGTTCAGTGGCTCACCGACGGCAACTACGTCCTCGGCGTCACTATCGTGGTGCAGCTGTGGATCTCGCTCGGCGCGGGCTTCCTCGCGCTGCGTGCAGGCTTCCAGAACATCGACCGCTCGATGTACGAGGCGGGCGCTATCGAGGGTATAAAGACCCGCTGGCAGGAGCTCATCTACATCGTTATCCCCTCAATGGGACCGCAGCTCATGTTCGCAGCGGTAATGCAGATAGTAGGCTCCTTCACGGCAGGAACTGTCGCGCAGAACCTCGTCGGCTTCCCGAGTACTGACTACAAGGCCCACACTATCATGACCCACGCCTTCGACTACGGCTGGGTAAGGTACGAAATGGGCTACGCCTCAGCGATATGTATGATACTGTTCGTCGTCATGTACGCCCTGAACAAGCTCATCAGCAAGGTGCTGAGCAAATACATGGATTAAGGAGGCGGACAGATGGCAGCAGCGGTAAATACTGCGAAGCTCAAGGCTTCAAACAAGCAGGCAGGCAGAAAGGTCGGCGGCACGGTCGCGATCTTCATCTTCCTCTCCCTTCTCGGTCTCTTCATGCTTTTCCCGATATACCTCACGGTAGTCATGTCGATAAAGCCGGTGGAGGAGATATTCATCTTCCCGCCGAAGCTCTACGCTATGAGACCGACCCTCGACAACTTCAAGGATATGTTCGCGGTCATGCACCAGAACCGCGTCCCCTTCTCGAGATACGTCTTCAACAGTATCTTCGTCACTGTGACGGTAACCGTCGCGCAGTGCATATTCGCCTCAATGGCGGCTTTCGTGCTCGCGAAATGCCGCTTCCCGGGGAATAAGTTCATCAACGGCATCATCGTCGTAGCGCTGCTCTACCAGAGCAACGTCATATACATCATGCAGTACATCGTCATGGCGAAGCTGCACATGATCGACACCTACTGGGCGCTGATACTTCCCTCCATAGCCTCGCCTATGGGACTCTTCCTCATGAGGCAGTCCATAGGTCAGGTGCCCGACGCCATGATAGAAGCCGCAAAGGTGGATGGCGCGGGGCTGTTCAGGATATGCTGGCAGATAGTCATGCCCAACCAGAAGCCTGCCCTGATGACGCTCATCATCTTCGCCTTCCAGGCGGCATGGAACATACAGTCCGGAACGGTCGTGTTCCAGGAGCAGTACAAGACCCTCACCACGGTCGCTGCACAGGCAGCCTCCGCAGGTCTTGCACGAGCCGGCGTCGCAATGGCGGTATCCGTATTCACGCTCGTTCCTCCGATAGTCATATTCATGCTCGCGCAGAGACAGGTCATCGAGACCATGGCTCACTCGGGCATCAAGGACTGATATGCACAGAAAGGGTGAGATAAGTGAAAAAAAGAAATAAAACGCTTTTGACGCTGTTCGCATCGTGTGTGCTCCTCGGAGGCGGGATAGTATCGTTCGCAGCAAGAGCGGGCGAGCCCTACGACGTGTACAACTACGACCGCTGGGGCGAGGCGATACCCTCGCAGGCGGGATATATAGCAGACCATGTCGTGTCGGGATACGACCTCGGCGTGGGCGCGATGAGCGCTCCGAGCGACATCTTCTGCGACCACAACGACATCTTCTACATCTGCGACAGCGGAAATAACCGCATAGTCGCCGCAGATTCCGACCTCAGCAGCATAGTGAAGGTCTACGACCGCTTCACCATGCCCGACGGCTCAGTGACTACCCTCAATAAGCCAATGGGAGTGTTCGTCTCCGCGGAGAACGGGAACATCTACATCGCCGACAGCGAGAACTCGCGCGTGCTCGTCTGCGACACCGACGCGAATGTAGTCATGGAGATAACCCGCCCCGAATCCGACCTCTACAACGGTACATTCCTGCCGCAGCGCGTCATCGCGGACAAGGCGGGCAATGTCTACGTCGTGCTGAGAAACATCACCACAGGCGCGGCGATGTTCGACCCAAACGGCGATTTCACGGGATTTTACGGCGCGAACCGCGTCGAGCCGACCGCTGAGATAGTCGGCAACTACATCAAGAACCTCTTCATGTCCGAGGAGAAAAAGGCGCGCCGTGCAAGGAACGTCCCCACCGGTATCACCAGCTTTGACATCGACGGCGACTTCATCTTCACCTGTACCTCCTCCTCGACTCAGACTACGGATACGGTCAAGAAGCTCAACGCTGCCGGAAAGAACATCTTCGCCAGCAAGGAGCTCGCTTTCGGCGACTACACCCCCATGTACGACACCTCCCAGAACAAGGTGCTCCAGCCTGCTATCTGCGACATCGACATCGCCGACGACGGCAACATCAACTGCCTCGACTATACTACGGGGCGCGTTTTTCAGTACGACAAGGACTGCAACCTCCTGTTCATAACAGGGACTATCGCCCGTCAGGTGGGAGGCTTCAGTCAGGTGTCAGCCGTGGAATCGCTCGGCGAGAACCTCTACGTCCTCGACTCGCAGAAGAACACCATCACAGTATTCGTGGAGACCTCCTTCGGCGAGATAGTCCACGACGCGACGGATAAGTTCAACGCCGGCTACTACGACGAAGCGCTCGAGCCGTGGTACGAGGTGCTCAAGCGTGACGGAAACTACCGCCGCGCATACATTGGCGTAGCGTCCGCGCTGTACAACCGCGGCGACTACAAGGGCTCGATGAAGTACGCGAAGCTCGCGGACGCCCCGAGGATCTACAACAAGGCGTTCGAGGGCTACAGAATGGAATTTCTGAAAGCCAATTTCGGATATATAGCGGCAGGGCTCGCGGTGCTGATAGTTGGCATAATAGTCCTGAAAAAGAAGCTGAAAAAGCGGAAGCCCGCGGCAGAGACTGCGGCGGCAGCTCCCGCAGCAGAGAACGAGGTCAGCGGAAAGGAGGAGGAGTAGCCTTATGATGGATCTCACGCAGAAGCAGTGGGTCAAGCACGCTGTGATGCATCCCGTCGAGGGATTTGAGGATATGCGCTGGAAGAAGTCCGGCTCGCTGAAAATAGCCTTCGGGATAGTGCTGCTGCTCTTCATCGCAGCCGTTGCGGACGGAAGGATCTACGGCTTCCAGTTCGGAGTGGCATACGACAAGACCTTCAACATCATACCCTACATCGTCAAGAGCATAGTGGTGTTCGCGGCGTGGGTAGTCGGGAACTGGGCAGTGTGCACTCTCCTCGACGGCGAGGGCACGATGAAAAACATCTGCATTTACAGTGCCTACTCCCTGATACCGTACATCGTGCAGATATTCATATGTCTGCTCCTCTCGCACATACTCGTGCAGGACGAGGCGGTGTTCATACAGGCGGTGCGCATCATCGGCACGGGCTGGACGGCGATACTGCTGTTCTCGGCGATAAAGTCGGTTCACCAGTATTCGTTCGGCAAGACTGTATTCGCGATAATCCTGACGATAGCGGCAATGTTCATCATGCTCTTCCTGCTGGTGCTGTTCCTGTCGCTCGTTCAGCAGGTATACATCTTCATTTCGACGATCTACACGGAGATATCCTACCGTGTCAGGGTCTGATGAACGGCGGTGATCACTATGAAGAACAAGATCAAACGGACGCTCCTGTGTCTGCTTGCCGTGTCAGCAATGACCGTCACCGGGAATATCCATGCAGACGACGACACCGCAGTCACCGCAGAGGAGGTCTCCTCCGACGAGACCGCTGAGGACGGCTCCGAGGGCACAGGCGGGCGCGCGAAGCGTAAGGAAGCCGACGAAAAGGCTGATTTCGACGTCGCGCTCGTTGAGAAGTACCTGAAAAAAGTCGGCACCGAAGCCGGGCTCGACATCTACTACAAGAGCAAGGACATCGACGACGAGATATGGGACGCAAACGGCGGCAAGCCGGCTAAAAAGTCCGATTATACCGACGAGCAGAAGGCTCTGGCGGACGAGATAGACGACGTGGGCAAGCTCGGCGAGCTGGTCGCGGTCAACTCTGCGACGGGCTCCCCTGTGGCTCAGTTCAAGAGCGGAAGCAAGTCCGACGATGGCGTGCTGTACGTCAGCAATGCGGGACGCTACATCGTCACCGTCGATGAGAACTACACCAAGGTCATCAAGGTGCGGGAGCTCATCTCCTCGCTCGACTGCGAGAACGCCTTCCTCACCGACGAGGGCATGACCCTCGACCTCATGACGAGCGACAATAAAAAGCTCGACAACAGCTTCACATATTCCGCCGACGAGGACGGCTATGCCGTCTACAAGGCTGACAACGGTGAATTCGCGTGGCTCTCCACGGATAAGAAGCACTTCTACGGCGCATTCAGATACGGTGCCGAGGACAGCGACCTCCGTATGCTCGTGGACGACCGCAACGCGATATTCGGTCTCGAGAACAAGGAGACCGGCTACATCTGGTGGTCTGCACCTCTCGGCGCAACGCAGGATACCGTCGCGACCGACCTCCTCGTGAACGAGCTCCGCTCCTCGAGCGTGCTCAGATACGGTGTCCCCGCGAGCCGCTCCAATAACAATGTCCTGCGCTCCGGCACCGACGACTGCGTGACCACAGTCTCCGACATAACCAACGGCATACGCATAGTCTACAACTACCAGAAGGCGGGCTTCAAGTTCCCGGTGGAATACACCATCGAGGGCGACCACCTCAAGGCGAGCCTCAAGGTCTCGGAGATAGAGGAGACCAATTCCTCGAACGTCGCGACGGAGCTCACGCTGCTCGGCGGCTTCGGTGCAGCGTCCGATACAGAGGAGGGATACTTTGTTATCCCGGACGGCAGCGGTGCGCTCGTGAGGTTCAACAACAACCGCACGATGAATACCAACGCCTATGCACAGAGGGTCTACGGCTCGGACGTAACTGTCGTCCCCACGACCAAGGGCGCGGTCACGGAGCAGCTCTACCTGCCGTGCTACGGCATAGTCAAGGATGACAACGCAATGCTCGTCGTTGCGTCAGAGGGCGACTCCAACGCAGTGCTCTCGGCTAAGGTCTCGAAGCAGTCCAACAGCAGCTACAACCTCTGCAACTTCACGTTTATCCTGCGCGGCACGGATACGTTCTATATGTCCGGAAACACCCGCGAGGAGCTGACGGTCTTCGAGAGCGGCAAGATAAAGTCCGACGACATCGAGCTGCGCTACTATCCTATCGAGAAAGAAGACGCGGACTACGTTGACATTGCCGAGCGCTACAGACAGTACCTCCTCGACGAAAAGGGAGTGACCGTCAAGGCACAGGCGGACAGCGCCCCGATGTATGTTGACCTCTACGGCGGCGCACAGAAGAAAAAGCCTATCCTCGGCATACCGGTTACGCTCAAGCAGGCGATAACCAAGTACGGCGAGGCTGAGAAGATACTCACCGACCTCAAGAACGGCGGAGTGGACGCCATGGTCGTGTCCTACAACAACTGGACGAACGACGGTATCAAGAACAAGGTCGATACCGACGCCAAGCCCTCATGGACACTCGGCGGCAAGGGCGACTTCAATGAGTTCAGGGACTTCATGTCCTCGAACGGCTATGAGTTCTACCCGACCTCCGACAACCGCGATTTCTACTCCGGCAACGGTTATTTCTCGTTCACGAGCACGGCTGTGAGAGTATCGGGCTCGTATTCGCGCATAGTCAGCTACGACCGCGCATATGGGATCCCCGACGGCTTCAAGAAGAATATGTCGCTGCTCTCGCCGAGCTATTTCATGGACGTCATGGGCGACATCGGCAAGAACTACTCCAAGGCAGGTCTGAGCGGAGTTTCGCTCGCGGACCTCACTACATCGCTTTACGGCGATTACGGCAAGAAGGACATCTCCCGCGCTGCTGCGATGGATCTTCTGACCAGCGGCTATGAGTCGATAAACAGCAGCCTTTCCGGCGGCATACTCGCAGACAGCGCAAATGCCTATGTACTGCCGTATGTCAGCCACATCACCAACGTACCGCTCACGTCGAGCCGTTTCGACATCTTCGACGAGGACATACCGTTCTACCAGATAGTCATGCACGGCATTATCCCGTACTCCACGACAGCGGTGAACGGTGATGCGGATTCCGGCACGCTCCTCCTCATGGCGGCAGCGACCGGCAGCAACCTCTACTACGACATGATCTACGAGGAGACCAGCACCCTCAAGGACACTGAGTATGACACTCTCTTCTATGCGAATTACGAGCACTGGACCGACACCGCAGCAGCGGAGTACAAGCTGCTCGCACCCATGCTGAAGAGCGTCAGCGGCTGCACTATAACCGGCTACGATACAAAGAACGACGGCAAGCTCATCACCACGACCTACTCCGACGGCACAGTCGTGAAGGTAGACCTTGATGAGAGAACGATCGAGTGGGGCGGGAACGTCTATGAGCTCGATAAAATTGCGGAAGAAGGAGGGATAAGATTCTGATGGCTAAGAAAAGACCAGACCCCGAAATAGAAGCCGCCAGGGAGAAGGCTGCGCAGATGAAGGCTGAGATAGGCACAGAGCTCCCTCCCTTAAAGGCAGGGGATACCCCTTCCGACGAGCCTGTACCGGCTGCCGCAGCGCCCGAAAAGGAGCCAAAGCACAGCAAGCTCCCCTACGAGAAGCGCAAGGCGCTCTACGGCTACGGCTTCATCGCGCTGTGGATGGTGGGAACGCTCCTGTTCTTCCTGATACCGCTTGTGACCTCGCTGTACTACTCGTTCTGCGATGTTCAGGTAAACCCCGGCTCGCTCGATACCAAGTGGGTGGGCTTGCAGAAGTACTCCGACGTCCTCACAGTAGACCCCAACTACACCGACTACCTCGGGGATATGCTCCTCGAGACCCTCTGGAAGACCCCGCTCGTACTGATATTCTCGCTGTTCATAGCGGTTATACTCAACCAGAAGTTCAAGGGCAGAGTGCTTGCGCGAGCGATATTCTTCCTCCCCGTCATCATCGCCACGGGACCCGTTTACAGGATAATCAACGGCGATATGAGCTCGACCGGAAACACCGGAGCTGCCCAGTTCTCGACGATGTTCTCGACTGACCTCATCGGCGAGCTGATGAACTTCCTCGGCATATACGGTCTGAGCGATAACATGGGCACGGTCATCTCCACAGTCGCCGACAACATCTTCGGTATCGTGTGGAGCTCGGGAATACAGATACTCCTCTTCCTTGCGGCATTGCAGAATATCCCGCCTTCCGCGAGGGAAGCCGCCCAGATGGAGGGCGCTACTGCCTGGGAGTACTTCTGGAAGATAACCTTCCCGTATGTGAGCCCGTTCATACTCGCGAACCTGATATTCACTGTCATCGACTCCTTCACGAGCCCGATGAACAGCGTAATGAACCGCATTCTCGACATGAAGAACGACTGGAAGTTCGGAGAGGCGTCAGCAATGGCGTGGATCTACTTTATCATCGTTCTTGCGGCAATAGGACTCGTCACGGCCATAGTAAATAAGTTTATTTACTATGAGGTGGACTAAGGAGGTGCGGGAATATGTCTGAAAACACCTCCATAAACGCTGCGGGCGAGGCTGTAGTCAAGGCTGAGCACGAGATAGGCAGCGGCATGAGCAAAAAGGAAGCCAAGAGGATACGCATGGAGACGATGTCGCGGGAGGAATTGGCCTACCTGCGCAGAAAGTCTGTAGCGGAGAAGGTATGGCCGTTCTTCCGCTTCGTGATACTCTTCGGACTCGGCTTCGTCATCATGTACCCGCTCATCTACATGGTGAGCTGCACCTTCCGCGAGAGGAGCGACATGAACGACCCCACGGTAATGTGGATACCGCGTCATTACACGCTCAACATCATCAAGGAGACCATACAGGCTATGGACTTCTGGAAGACTCTCCGCACAACGCTGGTGCTGAACATCGGCTGCTCGCTGGTGCAGGTGATATCCTGCGCGATAACCGGCTACGGCTTTGCAAGATTCAAATTCAAGGGCAAGAATCTGCTCTTCGGCATCGTCATCATGATGATACTCGTCCCCACGCAGGTAATTTCCCTGCCGTTGTACGTTCAGTTCAGATACTTCGGTATCAGGGGACTGTTCACCGTGAACCTCATCGACAATATGCTGACCATGTATCTCCCCGCGCTTACCGCGAACGGTATCCGCTCGGGACTTATGATACTGATATTCCGCCAGTTCTTCAAGGGACTCCCGCGCGAGCTCGAGGACGCCGCCTACATCGACGGCTGCGGGCCGTTCAAGACATTCATCAGGGTAATGGTGCCGAATGCGGCGTCATCGTTCCTGACGGTCTTCCTGTTCTCGGTGGTATGGTACTGGAACGACTACTACGTCAGCACGACGTTCTTCACGAACACCAAGACGGTGGCGCTCATGCTGACGAACCTCGACAGCGAGCTGAAGATACGCCTGTTCAACGACCCGACGGTGCAGATAAGTCCGCGCGAGGAGATAGTCTGGAAGGAAGCCGGCTGTCTGCTGTCGATAGCGCCGATACTGGTGATGTATACCTTCCTGCAAAAGTATTTCACTGAGGGTATCGAGCGTTCGGGACTTGTTGCATAAACAAAAAAGACGACCCGTAGGGCCGTCTTTTTTGTCAGGTGTCAGGTTTTAGGTTTCAGGGCGTAGGGGTCGATGCCTACACGATTTTCCTGACACCTGATCCCTGACCCCTGATACCTAAAGAAGGACGACCTTGCGGTCGTCCTTTTGTTATCAGCCGATATTCGGAAGTGTTGCGAGCGAAGCAGCGAGTTCCTCGTCTGTGGGGATATAGTCGGACATCGTACCGTCGTTGTATGCAGCGTAAGCGTACATATCGAAGTAGCCCGTACCAGTCAGACCGAAGAGGATGGTCTTCTCCTCGCCTGTCTCCTTGCACCTGAGTGCCTCGTCTATAGCAGCGCGGATAGCATGGCTGCTCTCGGGAGCGGGGAGAGTTCCCTCCACTCTTGCGAACATCTGCGCAGCCTCGAATACGGAGGTCTGCTCAACAGCGCGAGCCTCCATGAGTCCCTGATCGTAGAGCTCGGAGAGGATAGCGCTCATGCCGTGGTAGCGGAGACCGCCGGCGTGGTTCGGCGAGGGGATGAATCCGCTGCCGAGGGTATACATCTTCTGGAGCGGGCATACCTTGCCGGTGTCGCAGAAGTCATAAGCGTACTTGCCGCGTGTGAAGCTCGGGCAGGAAGCCGGCTCAACAGCGATGAAGCGATAATCAGCCTCGCCGCGGAGCTTTTCACCCATGAACGGGGAGATGAGTCCGCCGAGGTTGGAGCCGCCGCCGGCACAGCCGATGATGATGTCGGGCTTGATACCGTACTTATCCATAGCGATCTTGGTCTCCATGCCGATAACGGACTGGTGGAGGAGCACCTGTGAGAGCACGCTTCCGAGAACGTATCTGTAGCCCTCGGTGGTGGTAGCTACCTCAACAGCCTCGGAGATAGCGCAGCCAAGGCTTCCGCCCGTGTTCGGGAACTCAGCGAGGATGCGCTTGCCGACCTCAGTCGTAGAGGACGGCGAGGGAGTAACGCTCGCGCCGTAGGTCCTCATAACTTCGCGGCGGAAGGGTTTCTGCTCGTAGGATACCTTTACCATATATACCTTGCAGTCGAGGTCGAAGTAGGAGCAGGCCATAGAGAGAGCTGTGCCCCACTGACCAGCGCCGGTCTCGGTGGTGACGCCCTTCAGACCCTGCTTCTTCGCGTAGTATGCCTGCGCGATTGCGGAGTTCAGCTTGTGGCTGCCGGAGGTGTTGTTGCCCTCAAACTTGTAGTAGATGTGGGCAGGGGTGCCGAGCTTCTTCTCAAGGCAATAGGCACGCA
>JAEEGL015120665.1_pt1 | contig 105960 bp, 106 predicted proteins | sample 9134231 | NCBI WGS metagenome assembly JAEEGL01 (sample SAMN16246548, study PRJNA631951) | gut metagenome | biome: gut microbiome; feature: rumen; material: fiber-attached | host: Bos | place: Iran: Karaj | collected 2018-10
ACAGAAAAATCTGCGGAAAGGAGCGGAGCAAATGCAAAAGAACAGGTCTGCGGGCACTCTTTCTCTGCCCGTAAAAGCTCTGCTTCTCATTATCCCGTTCCTCGCCGTTTTCATATCGCTGTTTTTCGGCAGATATCATATTCCACTGAGCGAAGTCGCGTTCTCACTCATAAAACCCGAAAGCGTTCCGCTCGCATCGCGTGTAGCGGTGCTTCATCTCCGCCTTCCCAGGGCGATTGCCTCCGCTTTTGTCGGCGCGTCTCTCGCGGTTTCGGGCGCGGCGTTTCAGAGCGTTTTCCGCAACCCGCTTGTAAATTCCGGCATTCTCGGCGTTTCAAACGGAGCGGGCTTCGGCGCCTGTGTTGCGATAGTTTTCTTCGGCGGCGGGGTATATACATATATTCTCTCTTTCATATTCGCCGTTGCCGCGGTTCTTCTCAGCTATTTCGCGGGCAGAATCTCGCGGGTTACAACATCAATCACAATGATTCTCGGCGGCGTTATTGTAGGCGCGTTTTTCAGCGCCCTTGTGTCAATAATGAAATATGTCGCCGACCCGTACAGCCAGCTTCCCTCAATAACATTCTGGTTTATGGGCAGCTTCGCTTCAATAAATTATTCCCACCTTTACGCCCTGATTCCGATGGGGCTCGGTATGCTTCTCATTTTTCTGTCACGGTGGAAACTCAATGTTCTGTCGATGGGCGAGAGAGAAGCCGCCTCACTCGGGCTTGATGTAAGAAAAGCGCAGATTCTCATTATAGGCGGCGCCACCCTCTGCACGGCAGCCGCCGTGTGCATAAGCGGCACCATCGGCTGGGTGGGGCTTGTGATTCCCCACATCGGCAGAATGCTCACGGGCAACAGCAACCAGAAGCTTATTCCCGTCAGCATATCTCTCGGAGCGGCGTTTATGGTAATTATGGACTTGCTCTCGCGTACGCTGACGGGTTCTGAAATACCCATAGGCATACTCTGCGCCCTCATCGGCACACCCTTCTTCGTTTATCTTCTCAAAAAGACGAAGGGAGGTTTCAGAGCGTGATTTTAAACATTGACAATCTCTCGTTTTCGTACGATAAAACACCGCTTCTTGAAAACCTTTCGCTTTCGGCGGATAAAGGCGAAATAATCTGCCTTCTCGGACCCAACGGAAGCGGAAAAACCACTCTGCTTGACTGTGTTCTCGGCTTCCACCGCACATTTTCGGGCAGCGTCGCCGTATGCGGCAAAGATGTTCTAACTCTTTCCCGTCCGGAACTCGCGAAACTTGTCTCCTATGTTCCGCAGGTTCACGCGCCGACTTTTCCCTACACCGTGCGCGAAGTTGTGCTTATGGGCAGAACGGCGCAGTCCGGGCTTTTCGGAGCGCCCGGAAAAGAAGATTACGAAATCTGTGATTACGCCATAGCCCGCACGGGGATTGAGGACTTTTCCGAAAGACCATACACCGAACTTTCGGGAGGCGAGCGAAAACTCGTTCTGTTGGCTCGCGCACTCGCGCAGAAAGCGCCTCTCATTGTTCTCGACGAGCCCACAAGTTCGCTCGATTTCAAAAACGAACTCCTCTTTCTCGAAATGCTCTCGGGTCTTGTGCGAAACGACGGGATATCCGTGCTTACGGCAACACACGCTTTACAGCATCCTCTGTATTTTGAATCGGAGGGCATACCCGCAAAAGCGGTTATGCTCAGCAAGGGCAAACCCTTCCGCACGGGCACACCCGACGAACTCATTACTCCGGAAACGCTCAGGGAGATTTACGGCGTTCAAGCCGAGGTTACGGAGATAAACGCCGGAGGCAAAACGGTAAAAACAGTTGCCGTTATCGGCAGTGACATACAATAAGGAGAACCCCTTATGAAAAGACGCGCGGCTCTTGTTCTCACTCTCATTTTAATAATTGTTTCACTCTGCGGCTGCACGCCGAAGGCGACCCCCGAAAAGGGCGATTTCGTTGTGACGGATTCCGTCGGCAGAGAGGTTTCCATACCTGAAAATCCGCAGTCCGTCTGCACGCTCTGCCCGTTCTCGGGCCCGATAATCGTTATGCTCGGCAGCGGAGACAAAATCACATCTTTTACGAACAACGCCGCGAGAAGCCGCCTGCTTATGCATATTTGCCCCTCGCTTGAAAACGCCGTTGTTGTCAAAAACAGCGGCTCGGTCAACGCCGAGGAAATAATGGCGAGAAACACGGATTTGATAATACTCAATTCGGGCGTCTATGAGGATTCAACCGAGCGCGCCAAAATCGACGCCATGGGAATTCCTTATATCGTAATTGACTACAACACCGTCGAAGACCAGCTTGAAGCCGTTGAGATTCTCGGCAAAACCTTCGGCAACACCGAAAAAGCGGAGGAATATATTTCATATTTCCGCTCTGTTATCGACCGCGCGCAGAAGGGCGCGCAGGGCACGCCGAAACGCCTTTATCACTCTGTCAACGAAGCGGTGCGTACCGATTATGAGGGCAGCTACTGCGCCGAATGGATAGCGCTGACGGGAGTCGAAAATGTTTCCGTCGAAAGCGGCAAGTTGAGCATTGAGGGCGAAAAGGCATACACAACCCTCGAGCAGATTTACGCCTGGAACCCCGACATAATCATCTGCAACGAGGCGCAGGTGGATGATTACATTCTGAGCGACTCCAAATGGCAGGGGCTTTCCTGCGTGCAGAACGGCGAGGTTTACCAGATTCCCATCGGCATAACAAGATGGGGGCATCCCTCAAGTTTTGAAACTCCTCTCGCGATTCTCTGGCTTATGAATCTGCTTTATCCCGACACATTCGAAGTCGATATGAACACCGAAATAAAAACCTTTTACAAAAACTTTTTCGGTTTTGAGATTAACGACGAATGGCTCGGCGCGATAATCGAAGGTACCGAAATGCGCGAGCCGAAAACCGAGCATAAGGAGGATGCCGCTTGAAACTGTTTGTCTGCATAGATGACACCGACAATTACGACAGCATCGGCACCGGTGAACTCCTTGAAAATATGATGGGCGAGGCGGCAATCAAAGGTCTCGCGAAAAGCGGGTTCACGGTCCGTTACCAGCTTTACATTCACGAAGATATTCCCTATACCTCCCACAACAGTTCAATGTGCTGCACAGCCGAAGCAACCGACCTTGAGGCGTTTACCGAATTCTGTGAGAATTATCTTGAGGAGAACTCCGCCGAGGGCTCCGACCCCGGTCTCTGCGTTCTGCCCGATGACGAAAATCTCGATTATTCCTCACTCATCGCTTTCGGAAAACGCGCGCAAAACGAGGTTCTCACAAAAAAGGATGCTTACGATGCGGCTGAAAGTTTCCCGGGCGAGATTCATCTGAGCGAGCACGGCGGCACGGGCGGCGGAATAATCGGTGCGCTCGCGGGCGCGGCTCTTCACGCGGGCAAAGAAGAAGGCAGAATCAAAGGCAAACTTCAGCCGCTTTTGAACAAGCCCGGATGGTCTCTCTCCGAATTCGCCTCGGTTTACGGTGTTGCCCGTTTTATCGATGAAGACGGCAATGAGATAACCGAAAATCTTTCAATCAGATTTGTTCACCCCACAAAACTGTTTTTCAGCAAAGGGCAGGTTACCGCTGTCATAGTTAACGAGAACGGCAGTTATATGCCCAAGCCCAAAATCAAGAAGAACAAAGAGAAAAGCCAATGACAGCATGGATGGAAATAAACGGAAAAACCGTATTTACAGGCGGCAAAATTGCGTTTGAAGATGCCGCGCGGGAAGCGGAAAACTGCCCGTTCTTCTCGGAGGACTGCGAAGATGAGCTTTTCTGCGATGATGAAACGAGTTGCTACAACTGCCGTTACCGCCGCTGGACAGCGGAGAGTTTTGAATGTATGAAGAGGTGTCCGAAATGAATAAAAATATAAGCGGGCGCGTGACGGTGTTGATCGCCGCCGTTCTGATTATGCTGACTTTTGCCTCCTCTGCTTTTGCAGAGGGCGGCAACGGCGACGGCACGGGCGGCGGAAAGGACAAGCCGCTCGCTCTCGAATCGTCAAGCATAGCGAACGGCGCGAAAAACGTGTCCCTTACGCCCGAAATAGTGCTGAACTTCAATAAAAATGTTGTTCATTTTACCGTGAAGGAAAACAATATGAAATGCTTCTCCATGACGGAATCGGGTGGCAAGGCAGTGCCCGTTGATGTCATAATGGGTGACGACCAGGTTGACCCCTCAATCAAGAGAACAGTCACAATAAAGCCGAAATCATCGCTCGAACCCGAAACGACCTATATTCTGAAAATAGGCAAGGATATCACATCAAAAAGCGGAGTAAGTCTCGGCAAAGATTACTATATCAGTTTCACAACGGGCGGGCAGGGCACACCGCCTGCGACCACGACCACCACAACGAAGGCAACAACAGCGAAGCCGTCAACAACCAAAAGCAGAGTGTCCGGCGGTTCGGCAAAAACTACAGTCCCACCCGCAGCAACCACCACCGTCAGCGAGCCGCAAACCGAAGTCACAACCCCGGCTGAAAGCACGGCGAACACCACACGCGCTCAGAGCACAACGGCTCGGGCAAAAACAACAAAAGCGCCGTCCACAACAAAGCAGCCCTCAACATCGGGAACGACCGCGTCAACCGTAACAAAATCAAACTCCTCCGTGACCGTTACGGTAAGCGCAACGGCTGAAACAACTGTTCCCGGCAAAGCGGGTGAATCGGTCACTTTTGCCTCAACCGAACCGGCTGTATATACGGTAACGGAATCGTCCGCGGAAGAAAGTGTTTCAATCGCCGAAAGGCATACATTAGCAAATGACGGTTCCGAAGAAAAAGAAGAAACCGACAAGCATTCAAAGAATACAGTAATTTATATCATCGCGGGCGCAATCGCGGCTGCCGCCGTTCCGGCAGTTGCGTTGACCATAAAAAAGTTCAATAAAAAAGAAAGGAAATATTGAAATGAAACGAACAACCTCAGTTCTCGCAGTACTGCTCGCGCTTCTTACGGCGCTCAACGTCACCGCATTCGCGGCGGGCGGCTCAGGCGGCGGCAACAATCCGCTCACAATCGATTCCGTAAAAGTCGGCGAAGACGATCTCACGGCGGAGTCCAAAATCTCCGGCAATTCCGAAATAGTGCTTACTTTCTCGAACAATGTCACGGAAGACACCGTCTGGGACGGCAACCTCGTTCTGATAAGAGTTGAGGATTCCGAAAATAACGCTGTGAGCGCAACCGTCTCCAAAGGCACCGAAAAAAACCAGATTTCCGTAACTCTCGGCGGTCTCGCAAAGGGCAGCTACACCCTTTACGCGGGCGCGGATATCAAAGCAAAGAACGGCAACACTCTCGGTGAGGAAAAGCCATATCCGTTCTCAGTCAAGGGCGAAGGCTCGGGCACCGGCGGCGGCAACAATCCTCTGAGTCTTGTTTCGGTCAAAGCGAATGACGCCGACCTTGAGGGCGCGGAGCTTGAAGCAAGCGGCAAGATAGTTATCACTTTTGACCGCGGTATGACCGAAAACCAGGCGGCAAACTTCGAGCAGATAGGCATCTATGACAAAGACGGCAAAAAAGTTGAAGGCGTTACTTTCTCCGATTTCACAAAGGACGATGACGGCAACAGCTACACCGAACTTTCCTATGAGAACCTTACCGGCGGCGAATATACCCTCAAGCTCGGCAAGGGCCTCAAAGCAAACAACGGAAAAACGCTCGGCGAAGACAAGGCAATTAACTTCACCGTAAAAGCTGAAGAAGAGCCCGAGGAGAAAACCATTCTTGATAAAATAGTTGATTTCTTCAAAATGATTATCGATTTCCTCAAGAACGCATTAAACAAAGTCCTCTCCCTCATAGGTGTTACCCTCTGATCACTCCGTGTTATTGCTAACGGCAAATCGGTAAAATAACTAAAAAACAGAAAACGCTCTGAGTGTATATTGCACTCAGAGCATTTTTTATGAAGAATAAAAAGTGGGTTTTTCCTCCGGGTGCTCCGGGCAAGCAAGGCGATCTGTGTTTGCGAGGTGGATAAACAGGCAGAAGCATCGACCGAGCCGGGAGGCGAGACAGGTGGATTGACCGCTTGCGGTCAAGACGGAAGGAGTCTGCTTTATTTTTTGTCCTCACGGACGTCCTTGTTGCGGGCGGATGATATCCGCCCCTACGTTATATAATCGGCGCTCGCGCCCCTTAATTGCTCATTTCTCCTTGCTCACTGCTTATTAATAAAAACGGCACGGAAGAATCCGTGCCCTACATTGACAATCAGGTTTGCGGTGGCTTGGCGGGCGGATGATATCCGCCCCTACGGTGTATAACTCTGTTATACCAAGCATTAAAACAGGGAACGCCGGGGCGTTCCCTGTTTTGTTTAACATTGTCAGCAGATTGATGTGAGGAGGTCGGCTATTGCCTTGCCGAGGATTTTTTCGATGAGTTCGGCGAAGAAGGCTTTGAGGCGGTCAAAGAAGCCGTTCTTTACCTTGACGCTCTGGATTTTGGTTGTGTCGAGGGTGTTGCCGTCTTTGTCAATAACCTCGGCATAAATGTTGTAATCCTCTGTCGGGTCTTCGACTGTGTAGCTTTCGCCCGTGCCGACATCCTCGCCGTTTACGAACCAGTGAATCTCCGCGCCCTCGGGCAGGCTGGAGGCGTCCGCGGTGTAGGTCACATCTTCCCTGTAGCCGATTTCGCTGTTCTCTTCATAATTCTCAATCTGAATTGAGGCTATGTTCTCATAAATCGGCTTGATTGTAATGTCGCTTGTGCCGAGGGTGTATTCCTCCCACTCGCCTGTGTATCCCGCTTTTTCGGGAACGGCAGGTTCGGTTATGCTTTCATCTTCAACAGTGAATGTTACCTTTTCAACCGTTTCGCCGTTTTCGTCAACGAAGGTCGCTGTATATTCAATCACCGTAAATTTGCCGTTGATTGTTACATCTTGGGCGGGCATTGTAGCGGGGATTTCGTCAACCCAGGCGAAAGTGTAGCCTGCTCTTTCATCAACCTCGGGCTCTGTTATATTGCCGCCGAAGGGGATTGTTTCGTTTTTATATGATTCTCCGTCAACCTTCCATGTGAGTTTATAATCAATGGGGGTTTCGGTATAAGTCGCCGTGTAAGTCGCGTCACCCGTTACCGGAACGATTGAGGGTGTCCACGCGAGGAACGAATATGTATATTCCGCAGTTGCTTCTTTTGTCGGCGTTTCGCCTGTATATGCAGGAGTTTCACCGTATGGAACCTGAACGCTCTGAAGCCCGGCGCCGTCATCATTGACGAACTCTACGGTGTGTTTGTCTTTAGCAAAATTCGCAACCAGATTGCGGTCACCCGTTACGGGGAATGAATATTTTGCGTTTGTGCTGACTTCAGCGCCGTTTTCCGTCCAATTGACGAAACTGTAATGATCGTTTGACAATGCGGTAACTGTTGCGTTTTCCCCGTAGTTATATGTTCCGGCTCCCGAAACCGTGCCGCCGTCCGGAAGATTCGCCGAAACCGAAACGCTCTTGACCTGAAGTTTGAAATTTGCGACAAGATTGCGGCTTTGTTCAACCGTGAATGAATACTTCGCGTTTGTGCTTACTACAGAGGTGCCTTCTGTCCAGCTGACAAAATCATAACCTGTTTCCGGCGCAGCGGTTAAAGCAACATCCGCACCTTTGTAGGTCTTGCCGCCGCCCGTTATTGTGCCGCCGCCGGTCGGGTTTGCCGTTACGGTTATTGTCAGAGGATTTGTTATGATTACATTTACTGCGGGGATTTTTTCATCCGCGGTAACATCATACACCAGGTAAACATCGCTGCCTGTTTCAAGCGGATCTATAATATAGTTTGCCGGTTCAACTATTTCATTGCCGTTCTCTGTAATTAAGCTGCCTTTAATCCACAGCGCGCCGTATCTTGTGCCGCCTTCGAGCGTCACAAAGCTGTCGCCGGAAACGGTAAAGTTTTCTTCATCTGAAAAATACAGACCTCTGCCATATGTGCCTGTGCATCCGGATTCAACCGAACTGTCTGATATTGTCAGCGCAGACGCGCAGAAAATGCCGTATTGATCTCCCGTGCCTTCGGCATAAACAGAGCTGTTTCTGATATCGATATCATCGGCGATGATGCCGGTGCCGCCGGAGTCACCACCAGTGGCTGTGACGTTGATATCCGCGCCGTCAATCAGCAAATCACAGTTTATTAAAATACCGTTTTTTTCTGCCGTTATTGAAAGTTTTCCGTCGCCGGTTAAGGCAAGGCCGGAAGATGCCGAATTGTTCACCATCCAGATACCGCGCTCCGCGGGACCGAGGGTATTTTCACCCTCAAGGTTGATTGTGATGTTAAACTCCTTGTTTTCAACAAGAATGTTTGAATCGTGTGTGCCGCCGGACTTATAAGACTGCGTGCCGGTGATTGTCGCGTTATTGAGATAAAGCGTGCCGCCCTTGCCGTCAGTGTCGGGCACGAATTTAACCGAGCCGCCGTCGGTGACTGCAATGCCGTCAAGCGCATCGAGTGAATCCGCATTGTCGCTCGTTACCTGATTGCCGCCGACCCAGAGGGGAAATTCAGCATTTTTCGGCGGCCAGTTTGCAAATAATATTTCATCCGCGGAAATCTGCCGTCCCTCTTCATCAAGGTTGAAGCCTTTGAGGTGCGGATAATATACACAATAGGTTTCATTTTCTTTTACAAGCCAGTTTTCATCTGTAAAGCCCGTCATATTATCAAGAGCGCTTTCACCGGTCATCTGCCCGGTAGTGAGGCCTGTGACATCTGTGACGGTGCCGTCATTATTTACTCCGACAGCATTCCAGTTGTTACTTTCACCTGCTTCGGTAATCACTGCCACATCCCTGTCATAATAACAGTTTGTGATTACACCGCTTCCTTCCGGATATCCTTCCCATTTGCCATTATAACCTGCCACGCCGCCGGAATAAGAAGTTAATCGGTCAACATCACCCGTTGCAGTTACCGTCACGTTGCCCGCGTTATAGCAGTCGATAACTTTATACTCATTGTTTCCGACAACGCCGCCGGTGCGAACATATGCGTCGGTATAGTATTCATAATTGTTTTTAATTGCCGTTACGCTTACATCACCCGAGTTATAGCAGTTCTGAATCGTGCCGACATTTTCGCCGATAAGACCGCCGGTATAGGTTAAGGAATGGACAAATTCACCTTTTACCGTAACATTGCCCGTGTTAAAGCAGTTGTCAACATAGTTGACGGTTGAGCCCGCCAGACCGCCGGCGTATGATTCGGAAACGACGCCGGTTGATTCCGCGGTCACATCACCCGTATTACAGCAGCCCGTAAGATTGTCAACAGGATTATCCCCGATTATTCCGCCGACATAGATTTCACCGGTTGCCCATCCTGCGAATTCTGTTTTTACCGTTGCATAAACATCGCCTGCGTTGAAACAGTTTTTAATCCCGCTGTACATAATTTGACTGTTTCCGGTTGAAACTATGCCGCCGGCATAAGCATGGGCAGCAGTATAATTATTGCCGGATGTTGCTATCGCTGCTGCCGTTGCCGTTATCTTTCCCGTGTTATAACAATCTGTGATAACGTCAACCGATATATAGGGTTGACTGATAATAATTAAATCAAAATGTCCAACAATACCGCCGGCATATGCATAGTAATAATATCCCGTTGACGTTATGTCGCCCGTATTATAACAGTTGTCAACTGTTCCGTTTGTGACAGTTCCGGCCACACCGCCGGCGCAGCCTCTGGCTGAAACCGGACCTGTGTTCCGGCAGTTAATGACCTGACCGGGCAAATAATACGACATCATTGACACGCCGGCATTTTCACCGACTAAGCCGCCGACAGCGTCTTCGCCGGAAACACTGCCTGTGTTATAGCAATTCTCGATTATTCCGCCATAGTTATATCCGGCCACGCCGCCGACATGTTTTTGTCCTGTTATGCTTCCGCCTTCAAGACCGACATTCCGGACTTTACCGCCTTCGTCGACATAACCGAAAAGGCCGGCGTAATCCTGTTGCGGGTTGTTGAAAGTCAGCCCGGTTATTTTATGACCGAGACCGTCAAATGTGCCGGTGTATCGATGGCCATAATCATTACCGATAGGAGTCCAGTCGTTCGCCTCGGCCGAAGCGGAGGCGTCGATATCCGCCGTAAGCACACCGATAAGACCCGTTTCGCCGCCGTTTACGCGGGAGGCGAATTCCTTCAGCTCCGCGTAATCTGATATCTCAAACGCATCCACAGTGTGAGTGCTCTCATAGGTTTCACCGTCTATAGTGACAGACGCTTTGGCTTCCGTGTAGCCGGGAACAGCTCCGTCCGGATTGGTATGAGTAAACGTGACTCTGTCCGCCCCGCCTGTTTTTTCGGCTCCGCAGCCGGCGCAGTATGCGGTGTATGTCGGGTGACTTACATCATCCCAGTTCCAGACCGGTTCGCCGTAATTGTGAGTATAGGAGAAGGTGCCCGAGGCCGATGTTCCCTGAACGGTAAAGGTGTCTCCGACATCATTTACATTGATATAAGAAGAACCAGAAGTAAACTTAGCTTTGTCAAAATTACAGGGTATTGTAATCGAAGTGAGTTCTGAACAACCGTAGAAAGTATAACCGCTGAAATCTGTAACGGAGTTGCTGCTGAATGTGACCGACTCAAGGTTACCGCAGCTGGCAAATGTGCCGTTCAGTGACGGAACATTCGCGCCGATTACCGCGGACTGAAGATTGGTACAGTTGCGGAAAGCATAAGTTCCCAAAGTAGTTACATTGTCCGGAATAACCACTGATTCAAGGTTTTGACAGTCTTGAAACGCATAATTGCCTATAGTTGTAACACCTTGCGGAATATCTATTGAAGACAAATTTTTGCATCCGTAAAAAGCATTTACTCCTATGGTTGTCAGTGCGCTGCCTTCACCGAATGATACAGATGTAAGATTAGTCATGTTTTGGAATGCCCGAACGCCGATTTTTTTGACGGTATCGGGAATTGTAATGCCTGTAACACCCGAAAACATAACGTCATTGAACGCACCGTCTCCGATTTCTATAACGATGTAATCACGATCATCAAGATGAAGAACGGACGGTATGGCTATGTTGCCGGAAATACTCACGGCTGCGTCAGCCGGCTCAGAGCCGGGGATAATCCTTACGCCGGTGCTGCCTTCGAGAATTTCATAACTCCACTTTATACCATCAACCTCATCGAACTCCGCGCCCGCCGTAACGGGAGCCGCTGCGCACACGCCCAGCGCCATAATAACGCTGAGCAGAATTGATAAAATCCTCTTGCCTGTTTTCATAAATCTTCCTCCTTAATTGAGAAATAAGAAACATAACATTATTATTTTAACATTATATATGTTAAATATCAAGAGTCAGATTACCGCTTTACCGTATAAAAAAACAAAAATCAAATTCTGCCCGAATTTGAATTCTGAAAAATGAAAGCGGCGCGACGGATGGTATGAATTTTATAATACATTTACGGCGGTATATTACCGGGGAAAGCAGCTGAAAAACGAATTTTTTTCCGTCCGGGTTTACAGCGGTGTATTTTGCCCGGAAAATTCCGGGGCACTGTTTTTCCGCGCTTTGAAAACGCGAAAAACCTCAGCAAATAATAAAACCTCGTCGTGAGACGAGGTTGATGTGTTCTATAAACTTGGAATAAAACAGATTTTAGTAATCTATTATTTTCAGAATATTATCTCCTGCAAGTTCAACTTTATACCTTTTCAAACCGTCACTAATTCCGTCTTTACCAAACAATTCTTTAAGTATTGCTTTGTTTCTGATTGTTATTCTCTTAATAAAAATATCGCCCATTGCGATATATATACCGTCTGCGACAGTGTGAAAACCTTTCTTTTTCCCCGGCTTGAACAGAGCCATTGCAATCCGCCCTTTTCGTTTGAATCATCTCCTCAAACATAACATATTTCATATATAACATCAAATATACGTAAGAGATAGGCCACTTTGTCTCAAGCCAAAAAACGGCGTATACGTAAGAGCCGGGCTTATATTTTTAAAAAAACTACACTTGGATAATAAACCGAAAAATGTTCTTCTTGAAAAAATATTGTGCATATTCTATAATTTGTGGTATAGGGGGTAATTATTATGACTTTCGAAACAAGAGAATCTGTTTTTTGGGAGGATAATATAGGTAACACTGTAAAAACTGGAGACTTACTGTTTACATTAAATAATAAATATAATATTGAAGTCGTAAATAAACTGAGTTCAAAATGCGAAACTTTTGGCTATGAACCAACGGTTGTTTTTCCGGATGGAAGATATATGTATTCGATTTATGTGATTTCTCTCTCTGCACTTGGTATTGATGGCATAAATGAGAAAAACGCTTCAAAGACGGGATTTGATGCAATAGGAAACTCTGTCAAAGCAGGCGATTATGTTTTGTCTGTTCAGCGCCTTAAAATGTATGCCAGGGTAGGAAGAATACTGAAAATAGCCAACGCAACCTGCCTTATTGAAGATGATAATGGCGAAACTCATCGCAGAAGATACAGAGAAATCATTTCTCTTACAGCAATCGGTAAAGAAAACATTAAAATTGAACATGAATATTATCTTTGAGGATATAGAGTCATTGTTTTACTTGTTTCTTCTTTTTTAGTTGACACATAGTTATATATCGAGTAGAATGGTTTTGCATCCGATGTTCGTGGTTGTCATCGGTTGTTAGGTTTTAACTCCTATCAAATGAGCTACTGGTTTGTGGTTGACCCGTAGCTCAATCTTTTTATTGCAGACCTGTTTATGGGACACCATATCGGGTAAAATGTTATTAATTACATTTGAATATATGTTCTCACAGAGCAAATTTATTGAAATACGCGCGTGTGCGTGCTATAATAAAAAACATTATAGAGCTTATTTATATTTTGCAACGGCATCATTTTAAAATAATTATATAAGGAGAAACAATGAAAAAGACAGCAGATCCAGGCTTTGACTACTTAAAAGAAATCGGCTTTGAGCGCATAATACGCAAAAACGGAATAAGAGACCGCCTTGCTGAAAAATACGGTAAAGCAAAAGCCGAACAACTTATAAGTCAAAGAGAAAAGATTCCTGATGGTTCAACGGAGTTCTATGAATTCAAAAACTCTGATCCGGTAATCAGTAAGTGTTACTCTGAGGCATATGATTACGACATTATAAGAAAGATTTGTAATTTCATTGACTCTCAAAAGGAATACTTCGGAGAAAAAATCCTTGAAGTTGGCTGTGAATCAGGCTATGTTACCGGATTCCTTGCAAAAACATTCCCAAATGCAACAATAGTTTCTATTGACAGAAGCAAATCGGCGGTCAGCATTGCTTCGCAAAGGATTGAGTCAATGGGAATAAAAAATGTCGAATTCCGGGTTGCTGCCTTGGACGAAATAACTGAGAAATTCGACACGGTCGTCTGTTCGAGAACAATTCAAGAAAACTTTGACAGTGATAGCATTCCTTTTGTTGGTGAACCGCTTTTGAGTCAGTTTGAAGAGTATGCCGCTCTGACAGAGGATTACTCAAAAAAACTTTTGCGTTGCATTAAGGAAAAAGGAACGATGTGCGTTTTTGAGCGCATCGGTCACGATCCGCTTATGTGTGGCTGGATGATAGGGTTGTGCAGGTTAAACTGCGCACCGCTGCTTAAGACTTACAAAGAGATAAAATGTGAGGAAATGGATGCAATAAACACATTCCAAGCGTTTGTCTGCCAAAATGGATATACAACAAACATTGATTCAATAATAGATTTATGGTCAAAAGCAATGAAACTTGATGCTACAGGTAAAGCTGTTTTGACCGGGTGGAACGCTCTGTTATATCTTGCTGAAAATGCAGGAGATTTAATCCGCGGCGTTCGGATATATGATGAAGAAAACCATCAAGTCGGGAGATTCTCTGTTTATTATGATAAAGACGATGCACCTTCCGTGTATTATTTATCCGCAACAGGTGGTTTGGAAAATATACAGTTGATTGCATTTAGCATAAACATTAAAGATGATGTCCTCATAGAATTGCAAAACGCAATTGATTCAAATGAAAGAATTGGCTTTCACTATGAAGAAATGAACTGATTAATAAAAAGAGGTGCGATATGAAGTATTTAGACACAAACGGAATAAGGAACGCTTTCGCAAAACATTTAATTGAACATCGCGGATATACAAAAGACGAAGCAGCTATGGCGACTTTTGATTTTCCGGATCCATATAATCTGCCTTATTTATGTGAAGAATATGTCGGTGAAGAAATGATTGATGGTATTAACTACGAGAAAGACGCATGTTATACCGAACTGTGGAGATGCGGCATTTCCGATGTTCCCATGTTCAGGTTCTACACCTACTACGCAATTGATGATATTCCCAACCATCAGGTTGGTGAATATATGGAAGCGAGAAAAATCTATCAGGTTGACGACCTGGATGAAGAAGACTTTCCTTCTGAAGATGATGAGGAAGAAGATTCATCAATGAGTTTCTTCTTTTAATAAACCGGCGCTTCAGCTTTTACATTAAAAATCAATGCTTAAAAAGGAGCGACATTAATGTCACCACAAGTCAAATCAAAACAGCGTGTTGCCGACCACGGTGAAGTTTTCACCGCCGAGCGTGAGGTCAAGGCAATGTGCGACCTTGTGGCGCAGGAGTGTGAGCGGATTGATTCCCGCTTTCTTGAGCCCGCCTGCGGCGACGGAAACTTTTTGGCCAAAATACTGAGCCGCAAACTTGCGGTTGTTTCATAAAAATATAAAAAGAGCGCCTATGACTGGGAAAGATATTCCCTGCTTGCCTTGGGCAGCCTTTACGGCGTGGATATACTCGCCGACAACTGCGAGATATGCCGTGAACGCCTTTTCAAAATATGGGATTGAAAAGTAATGTTTGTTATGTTTTTTTGGAAAAGTGTGATTTCTCCCCCGGGCTCTCCAAGCATACCCGCCAAAAAGTGTGATTTTCACACTAAAACAGAAATAAACCGCCCGCTTGACGCGGACGGTTTTTGTTAACTTAAATTCTGTTATCCCTTGATATAACAGGGCTTTCGGCTTAACCGAAGTATCTCTCTAATAATCCCTTAAATGCCTTACCGTGTCTGGCTTCATCCCTCGCCATTTCGTGAACGGTGTCGTGAATGGCGTCGAGGCCGAGTTCCTTCGCCTTCTTAGCGAGGTCGGTCTTGCCCTGAGTGGCGCCGTTCTCGGCGGCAACTCTCATTTCAAGATTCTTCTTGGTGGAGTCGGTTACAACCTCGCCGAGGAGCTCGGCGAATTTCGCGGCGTGCTCGGCTTCCTCATAAGCCGCTTTTTCCCAGTAGAGACCGATTTCGGGATAGCCCTCTCTGAAGGCGACTCTCGCCATTGCGAGGTACATACCCACTTCGGAGCATTCGCCGTTGAAATTGTCGCGCAGACCCTGAAGAATTTCCGCGTCAACGCCGTTGGCAATGCCTACAACGTGCTCGGCAGCCCAGCTCATAGCCGCGCCTTCTTCTCTCTGAGCCATCTTGGCGCCGCAGATGGGGCACACTTCGATGGGCTCGTCGCTTTCGTAACCGCATACGGGGCAGTAATACTTTTTCATTTGTCTTTCTCCTTTATTTTAAGATAATTGAGTCCGTAAAATTAATTATAGTATATCGGCACAAACAATGTCAATAGTTTTCAATCAATCGGAAGTCGCCGCTTTTAAGGATGTTCACAAGGTCGGAGTTGGTTTTTATGGGTGTTTCCGTTATTATTCCGCCCTTGCCGATATGCTCCTCGCGGTGAAAATCGCTGCCGCTTGACACGAGTTTGCCGTATTTTTGCGCCCACACGCGCGCCTTTTCGTTTGCCTCCCTGCTGTTTTTGCCGTTGAAAACCTCAACGCCGTCAATAACCAGATGGTTTCTGCCGAGGATGTAGCCGCGAAAGGGATGCGCCTGAAAAACAAGACCTCCCGCTTCGTGCACCTTGTGCAGAAGTTTGATTCCGTTCCAGAGCATCATATTGCCGCAGTTATGAAGAAAATCCTCGTCAATGCCGTAGATAAGGAAGTCGGCGGCGTGGGCGTAAAACCGCAGTTCAACGCCGAGCAGAACCGTAAAATCCGTGCCTTCGCAGTATTCAAGCAGGCGGCGGTAGGGCGCGAGGAAAAACTCCGTCTCCTTCTGCGGAGCGAAGAGATGGCGCTTGTAAAATGTGAGTTCGCTGTAGTGGTCGGTCAGCACAATGCCGTTGTAGCCGTGCTCCCTGTGCAGGTCGACTATTCTTTCCGGCTCGACCTTGCCGCACATTGAAACAGACGCCGTGTGGCAGTGCAGTTCGTATTTATAGCTCATAATCCGCCTTTCATCCGCCGAGATAATCTATAAGATATTCCGCCATAACGGGAGTCCACCAGTCGCGGTAGCCCGCCCTTGAGGGGTGTATCGGGTCGGTCATATAAAGTTTATAATCCTCTTCACTCACGGCGTTCATTACCGGGCTGTTCCACAGATCGATTACGCCGACACCGTGTTTAACGGCGATTTCGTGAAGCAGAGAAACCATTTTCTCATAGTTTTCGCTGTCATATTTCGTGCCCGTGTAGAAAATGATGGGGCAGTTGAAAGCGCTTTTGACATAATCGATTATATATTCAATCGCGCCCGCGACGGTTGAGGTGTCGTAACTGCCGCACGCACCTGTTTCGCCGAGGGGAATGTTTTTGGCAGCGTCGTTTGTGGAAAGCTGGCACACGAAGGCGTCCGCCTTTATTGATGTGTCGATTTTTTTAAGACGCGAAACATAACTTTTCTCCGAAATATCGGCGAGAGTCGTGCCCGAGACCGCCTCCTTCACGGCATTCACACCGTATTGCTTTTCGAAATATTCAACAAAGCTCTCGCCCTTCGAGCCGAAGCCGTAGGTGACCGACGAACCGAGGAAGATTACGGTTTTTCCCCTGAGCGCCGTGTCGAAAACGGGGGCGTTCTGAGCCGAGTATTCACTTTTGTTGCCCTCATTCAGCAGACCGAACATATTGACCGCATAACCTCCCGCCGAAATAATCGAGACCGCGAGCAGAACGCAAACCGCGGCAGTTATAACTTTTTTGTGTTTCATATTCTCTCCGTGAATCTTGCGTGATTGGTATTGATAAACCTGAATTAATATTTTATCAAATCCGCGGGAATAAATCAAGAAGAGCAAAAAAGCGCGCCGAAGCGCGCTTTTTTCTGGTGGAGATGGCGGTAATCGAAACCGCGTCCGAAAAGCCCTCCTCGGGACTTTCTACGGGCGTATCTCATCGTTTGTCATTCCCTCCGGAAGGCGCCGGTGAGCAGGCTCATTCCTTCGGTAGCCGCGTTATGCGTGACGGGTTACGCGGCGCTGCCCCGTTCACGTTCACTGCTGTGTGACGCCTCGTACCGGGCCGCAGTACTCCCGGCGGAGACGGCTGCTCAGTTAAGCAGCGAGTGCAACTGTTTCGTTGTCGTTTATTTTAGGTGTTGCGGCTTTTATAGCGGTTCCGCGCCGCTGCCCGCTTATCCGGATTCAGACTCCCCGTCGAAATCCTTTCATCCCCGTATATATCAACGCCTTAAGGCGATGACTGCTATTTGATTTCTCTCTCGATTTTGCGCTGCGCCTCTTTTTTCGCGGCGTCCTCGCGCTTGTCGTAAAGTTTTTTACCTTTACAGAGCCCGATTTCCAGTTTTGCCCTGCCCTTTGTGAAATAGACGCTCAGCGGAACAAGAGCCAGACCCTGCTGTTTTACCGTGCCGTAAAGGCGCAAAATCTCCCTTTTGTGCATCAGCAGACGGCGCACGCGAACGGGATCGCGGTTGAAGATGTTGCCCTGTTCATAGGGGCTTATGTGCATACCGTTTACGAAAATTTCGCCGTTTTTTATTGAGCACCAGGAATCCTTGAGATTGACCTTTCCCTGCCTTATGGATTTTACCTCCGTGCCGAAAAGTTCAATCCCCGCCTCATATTTTTCGAGCACAAAATAATCGTGATATGCCTTTTTATTCTGCGCCGCGATTTTTCTGTCGGGATTCTTATCCATTTAAAATAACCTTATTTCGATTTGTTCTGACGGCGGTTGAAATCGCGCCTGTTTTTGCCCGCCGCCTGTTCAATGCGTTTTCTTCTGTCCTCAGCCGCCTTTTTCGCCTTGACCTTTGAAAGCGGCTTGGACTGCGCCTTTTTCGCGGGGGCTTTCTTTTCCTTTTCCTTGTCCTTGTCGGGATTCTCCCTGTAAAGAACGACCGTGCCGCCGATTAACTGCACGACTTCGCTTTTTGTTGCTTCGGCGAGTTTGTCCGCGGTTTCTCTCGGGGTTCCGGGAGCGCTTTCCAGAAGGATTTTCACTTTTATAAGTTCTCTTGCCTCAAGCGCCTCGTCGGTCTGTTTTATGACCGCTTCGGTCAGACCGCCCTTGCCTATCTGAAACAGCGCATCGAGCGGGTTTGCCTGCGCCCTGAGCGCCGCTCTCTCCTTACTTGTCAATGCCGTTTTCCTCCAAAACTTTCGCGAGCGCCCTGCCCGCCTTTCCTCTGTGGCTTATAGCGTCCTTCTGCTCCGGCGTAAGTTCAGCCATGGTTGTTTCATAACCGTATTCATCGGGCAGAAAATAGGGGTCGTAGCCGAAGCCTCCGTTGCCCTTCGGGGTATAGCCGATTCTTCCGCGGCACTCCCCGCGCACGGTGATGCTTCTGCCGTCGGGATAGACGCAGCAGATTACGCTGACATAAGCCGCTGTGCGCTTTTCGTCGGGAACTCCCTCAAGTTCTTTCAGGAGTTTTTCGTTGTTTAAATCGTCGTTGCCGTGCTCACCCGCGTATCTCGCGGAAAAAACTCCGGGTGCGCCGTCAAGATAATCGACGGCCAGACCCGAATCGTCGGCAACACAGGGCATACCGCTCTCCTTACAGCCGAGTTCGGCTTTGATGAAGGCGTTTTCCTCAAAGGTTGTGCCCGTTTCCTCGGCGTCGGTCAGTTCAATGCCGACCTCCTCGGCGAGCAGTACCCTTATGCCCAGAGGGTTTAAAATGCGCGAGATTTCGTCGCGTTTTTTGAGATTGTGCGATGCAATTATATAATCCATAAATCAGTCTTCACCGTCAGATTCGGACGGCTTTTCCTCGTTTTCGCTGAACATTGCGGCGGCAAACGCCTGCGGGTCAAAGGGCTTCAAGTCGTCTATGCCCTCGCCCACGCCGATAAACTTGACGGGGAGTTTAAGCTCGTTGCGGATGGCGAGCACAACGCCGCCTTTTGCCGTGCCGTCGAGTTTTGTGAGGATAATGCCCGTGAGTTCGCAGATATTGCCGAATTCCTTTGCCTGACTTATGGCGTTCTGACCCGTGGTGGCGTCGAGAACAAGGAGAATTTCGGTGTCCGCGTAGGGCAGTTCCCTGTCAATCACTTTATATATCTTGGAGAGTTCCTCCATAAGATTTTTCTTGTTGTGGAGTCTGCCCGCCGTGTCGCAGATGATGATGTCGTCATCCCTTGCCTTGGCGGCGCAGATAGTGTCATATACAACAGCCGCGGGGTCGGCGCCCTCCTTGTGTTTTACCATATCGACACCGGCTCTGTCCGCCCATATCTGAAGCTGGTCGATTGCCGCGGCTCGGAAGGTATCCGCCGCGCCTAGGATGACCTTTTTGCCGTCCTGCTTGAAATATGCCGCCATTTTGCCGATTGACGTGGTTTTGCCCACGCCGTTTACGCCGATTACGAGCAGTACGGCGGGTATGGTGACAAGGTCCATATCGCCGCCCGAGAGTTTTTCGGCTATGATATCCTGAATCTCCTGCTTGACCTCATAAGTCCAGCGGAGTTTTTTCTTTCTTACGGAATCGCGCAGTTCTTCGACTATTTCCGCCGATGTTTTCATGCCCGTGTCCGCCATTATAAGTATCTCTTCGAGGTCATCAAAGAACTCGTCGTCAATCTCCTTTTTCTCCTGAATGACGGCGTCTATAGCCCCGCCCATACTGTCGCGGGTTTTTTTGAGGCCTCTGCTGAAGTGTTTGAAAAATCCCATTCCGGTCAAAGCGGCGTGAAGCCGCGCCTTTCGTAATTATTCGCCGACGTTCTTTTTGATATCGGCAATCTCGTTTTCGAGGTTGGAGTCCGTGGCGATCGCCCTGTTGATGACATCGATGGCGTGCATGACGGTTGTGTGATCCCTGTCGCTGAACTCCCTGCCGATATTCTCAAGCGAGAGATTGGTCATATCGCGGATGATATACATCGAAATCTGACGCATCTTCGCTGTTTTGGCGTCCTTCTTTTTGGAACGTATCTCGTCGGGGTCCGCACCGTAGGCGCGGGCGACTTCGTTGATTATTTTCTCAACAGTCACGGGTGTGGGAGTGCCGCCGGTGAGAATGTCCTTTACGGCGCCCTGCGCGGTGGCGAGATTTATGCTCACGCCGTGGATGGTGGAGTACGCCTTGAGATTCTTGACCGCGCCCTCGAGCTGACGGACATTGTTCTTTATATTCTCGGCGAGGTATTCCACAACATCGTTGGGCAGTTCGAGTTCAATCGCCTTTGCCTTGCGGTTGATAATCGCCATTCTCGTTTCAAGATCGGGCGCCTCAATGTCGGCGAGAAGCCCCCACTCAAAGCGGGTTTTGAGGCGTTCGTCAATCTCCTTGAGTTCCTTCGGGGGACGGTCGGAGCTGAGAACTATCTGCTTGCGGTCGTTGATGAGCGCGTCGAATGTGTGGAAGAACTCGACCTGAGTCTGCTCCTTTTTGGCGAAGAACTGAACATCGTCAACAAGAAGAACATCGACATTCCTGAATTTTTCGTGGATGGAGCTCATCGTTTTGTTGCGCATGTTCTCAACAATTATATTGATGAACTCCTCACCGCTTATATAGATAACGGTAAGGTCGGGATTGAGTTCCTGCGCCTTGTGGCCGATAGCGTGCAGAAGGTGGGTTTTGCCGAGGCCGGAGTTGCCGTAAATGAAAAGCGGGTTGTAGTTTTTGGACACGCCCGGCTTTTCGGCTACCGCCATAGCCGCAACATAGGCGAAGCGGTTTGAGGGGCCTACAACAAAGGTCTCAAAGGTTGCCTCCTCGTCGTCGGAGGCGTCGTCGTAAGGTGTGCTGTTCTGCGCCGCGGGCTCAGCTTCGGCGTTTACAAATTCGACATCCACATCAAAGCCCGTAACTGTTTCGAAGGCGGCTTTTATGTTGTCCATAAACTTCTGCATAATGATTTTGATGCGGAACTCGTCCGTCGCAATCACCGCTTTTTCGCCGTCGAAACTGACAAGACTCATGTTGCTCAGCCAGACATTGTAAACCGTTTCGGAGAAGTTGTTCTTAATCTCCTGCTGAACGTTTTCCCACAGCTCGTTTGCTGTTTTCATAGCTGTTCTCTTCCTTTTCGATTGTCTCTTTTATCCTTATTAATCCTTACAAAATCAAGGAGTGAGGTCGTTTTTACGCATAGATACTGAGTATAATGTATTGAAATTTTATCACAGGAGAATTATAAAATCAACCGAAAAAGATTTGTCAATTCGCCCAATTTACGCGCGGGATGTGCAAAAAATTTTACAGCCCCCAACAGGTTGTGTAAAATTTGCTTTTCCGCCCGATTGCCCCACAATTTCTGCCCGGAAAAAATTTTTTCGCGGTAATATATATATAAAATAAAAATATTGACATACACCGGGGGTTTGTTATATAATACTTTCCTGCCGGGTTTGTCTCGGCGCAAAATGTAAACTACAACTTTATCCGGTTGTTGTATTTAACTATGAAACGGAGGTTAACACGATGAAAAGAACTTATCAGCCCAAGAAGCGTCATCGCAAGATGGAACACGGCTTCCGCAAGAGAATGTCCGACAGAAACGGCCGCAAGGTTCTCGCCCGCCGCAGAGCAAAGGGCAGAAAGCAGCTTTCCTACTGATTGCTGAGCACAGAGGCAGATTGAATTGTCGCGCATTGTTACGTTAAATCAGAATACCGAATTCCGCCGCGCCTACAACCGCGGTAAAAACAAAAGCCATCCTGCGCTGGTAACTTATGCAGTAAAGAACCGCGCAGGTATTTGCCGTATAGGGATAACCACGGGCAAAAAGACGGGCGGAGCAGTGGAACGGAACCGATGCCGCCGCATCATAAGAGCGGCTTACGCCTCCCTTGCGGACGAGTGCGCCGGAGCGTGGGACATCGTTTTTGTTTCAAGGTTCAGAACAAAGGAACTCAAAAGCACCGACCTCGCGGTCATCATGCGCGAGCAGCTGACGGCGCTCGGGGTTATCGGTGAACCGCGATGAAGAAGTTTCTGATAAGCGTCATCAAATTTTACAGAAGAAAGATTTCGCCCGCCCTGCCGCCGATGTGCAGGTATTACCCCACCTGTTCACAGTACGCGCTGCAGGCGATTGAAATCCACGGAGCGTGCAAGGGCTCGCTCCTCGCGACAAAGCGCCTGCTCAGGTGCAACATTCTCTTCCCCGGCGGATACGATCCGGTTCCGCCGAAAAAGGATAAGCGGAGCAAAAAAGAAAAATCCGAATCGGAGGATATTAAATGAACTCATTTTTTGACAGTATGTATGCCGTGCTGGGTTACCCGTTTGGCTTTGTACTCAGATTCATCTACAACTACATAACGGCAGGCAACTACGGTTTATCCCTGATTCTGTTCACTCTTTTTGCGCGTCTGCTTATGATTCCCACTACGATATCACAGCAGAAAAACACGGTAAAAACCCAGAGAATCCAGCCCAAAATACGCAGAATAAACGAGAAATACAAGGGCGACCAGAAAAAGATTCAGGAGGAGACTCAGGCACTCTACCAGCGCGAGGGTTTCAACCCCATGAGCGGCGGCTGCCTTCCCCTTCTTCTTCAGTTACCCATTATCTACGGTCTTATCGGCGTTATCTATCATCCTCTCAAATACGCCCTTCTCATCGGCAAGGAGCCCATAGCGAAACTCACCGAGGCAATCGGCAAGGTTATGGAACTCGGCAAGAACACGAGAATGGTTGAGCTTACAATCATTGAGAACATTGAGAAGATTCCCGATGTTCCCGGTGTAAGCGCCCAGGTTTATGAGGCAATACGCAACTTCAACTTCACTTTCTGCGGTCTTCCCCTCGGCTCGGTGCCGGATCTTCACAACTTCAACAAACTCTGGATTATCCCGGTTCTTTCCTTTGTGACATCACTCGCATCTGCAATCTATTCACTGATAAAGCAGAAAAGGCAGAACCCCGCCGCAGGCAACGCGGCAACAACGGGCTGCATGATGCTCTTCATGCCTCTATTCTCACTCTACCTCACATTCCAGTTCCCCATAGGCATAGGTCTTTACTGGATTGCTTCGAATGTGTTCTCATTTATCACAATGATTGTCACAGGCATCATTTACAGCCCCGAAAAACTCATAGCAAGAGATATGGTGGACGAAACAGTAACACGCCGCTCAAAAGAAAACTACATCAGGCGGCTCAGTAACATTAATAACAAGGACGCGTAATCCGGCGTCCCGGACTATGGTGGTGATATTTTGATTAAGGAAGTTACAGCAAGCGCAGCCACTCCCGAAGAGGCAGTGGAAGCCGCAAAGGCGGCACTCGGCGCCCCCGAAGGCGCGGATGTCAACACAGACATAATAAGCGTTGAAGAAGAAAAGAAAAAGGTCTTCGGACTTTTCGGCGGAGCACCCGCAAAATATACCGCGAAAGCCTGGTTTGAAGAATCCGATTTCGCGGATGTTGAAAACTATATCAAAGTTATTCTCGAAAGTCTCGGCATTGAAAACCCCGTTATCACCTTTGACGACAGCGACGAGGACCTCAGGGTCACTCTCGACTGCGGCGAAGACTACGGCTCGGTTATCGGCCGCAGAGGCGAAACACTCGACGCCATTCAGTACCTCACCCGCCTTGTTGTCAACAAGAACAACGAGGGCTACAGAAGAGTTGCGGTGAATGTGGGCAACTACCGCGAGAAGAGGGAGAACACCCTTCGCGCGCTCGCAAGAAAGAACGCCTCAAAGGCGAAGAAGTACGGCAGAAACATCGCCCTCGAACCGATGAACCCCTATGAGCGCAGAATCATTCACACAACCATTCAGGAGATTGAAGGCGTAACTTCATATTCCGTGGGCAGTGACGACAACCGTAAGGTTATAATCGCTCTCGAGCAGGGCTACAAGCCCCAGGGCGGCTACAACAAGAACCGCCGTCAGGGCGGCGGCAGGAACGACAGAGGTCCCCGCCGTGAAAGAGCCCCCAAGTATGAGCCCGACGTGGTCGCGAGACCTCCCCGCTCGGATTCATCCTCCGCTTCGCTCTACGGCAAAATCGAAGTAAACAAATAAGAAATCGGAGAACCGCGCTCAGCGGTTCTCTTTTTTTGTAAAAATATGAAATTATTTTAAAATTTATATATAAATGGTTTATTTTTTTAAAATTGTATAGTATAATACAATATATTGCGATAATGTACCTATTATTACATATATATAAGGTGACATAATGAGTGAGAACAATTTTGAACAAAACGGGATTGAGAATAATCCCAGGCCCGTAAAAAAGCGCGGCAGAAACCGCGCCCTTAAGCCGAAAAGCAAATTCGTGAGATTCTTCACGAGAAATCACAACCGGAACCTGAAAGCGGCAATCGCGATTGTCGCTTGCTTTGTTGTGCTGTTTTTCATAAGCGCCATGCTCTACGGCAACCGCATTCTTGACAGCATAAACACCGGCAATTTTTACAAGGGCAATGTTGACGCCACCCTTGTTGATGTGGTTGACGAGGATATAAGCTACCGTTCGATGTATGACATCACGGACGCCTCGAGTTTGAACGAACTGCTCAAAAACTGGGCTACGAACGACGGCGAAAAGATGTACAGCAAGAATGTAATAAACATTCTTCTCATCGGTGAGGACACCAACGAGGAGACCCACCGTTCGGACTCTATGATGTTAGTCTCGCTCAATAAAAAAACAAGGAAGATAATGCTCACATCCTTCCTGCGCGACTCCTATACATATATGGACATTTCGGGCGTTGAGAGATATGACAAAATCAACCACTCCTACGCCTGGGGCGGCGCGGAAACCCTGATTGAGACAATCGAGAACGACTATAAAATCAAGATAGACAATTTCGTCACAATCGATTTCAAGGCGTTCACTAAGGCGATAAACATTGTGGGCGGCGTGGATGTTGCCATAACCGAAAAAGAAGCGGAATATATGAACAAAACCACCCACTTCAACGATTACACAAGCGGCAGTTCCGTTCACCTTGACGGCGCCCACGCCCTGATTTTCTCGAGAATACGCTACCTTGACGGCGAGTCGGAGAGAACGGACCGCCAGAAGCTGGTTGTAAGGTCGCTTATTTCAAAGGCGAAAACGCTCAGCCTCGCGGAGATAAACGAACTGTGCGACAAGGTGCTTCCCCTCGTTTCAACCAACCTTTCGAAAACGGATATCATAAACCTCGCCACTCAGGCGATAACCTTCGGCTGGCTCGGCTATCCCGTATCCTCGCAGACAAAGCCCGATGAGGATCTGCGCGAGGGCGTGACGATGACAACCTCCTCCTACAGAGGACTTTTCGTGTGGGTTATCGACTATCCCGTCGCAGCCAGAAGACTGCAGGAATCCATCTACGGCTCCTCCAACATTGAAATTGACGAGGCGACTCACAAATCGGCTATTGATATGATTCACGAAAACGCCTCGCGCGACAGTTACGAATACAACGAGTACGGCGACGAGGAGGACTATTACGACTCCCGTTACTATAATTACAATTATAATTACAGATACGGCAACGAGGAGGACACCACCGAGAGATGGACCTTCAGGTGGAACCTCACAACAACAAAGGACTATGACGACGATGATTCGGGCGGTATCATTTCGTCCATCACCGACAATCTGCCCTCAATCACCCTGCCCTCATCGGGAAACGACGAAGATGAGGAATATTGAAAAGGAGTGTAAAGTATGACTGAGTTCAGACGCTTCACCGCTGCGTTCCTCGCGGCTGTTATGCTGCTGTTCTGCCTGCCCTTCGCGGCTTCGGCGGACGAGGTGAAGCCCGACTACAATGTGGTTATAAAAACGGGCAAATACGAAGGCGCCGAGTGGACGGAGTGCACCGCTTTCGCGCCGGGCGACACTGCCGACGTGCGCGTATATCTCGGCACGGATTTTGACTTCGGTTCATTCGAATCCATCTTTTTCTTTGACAAGGCGTTCTTCACCTCGCCCTACGGCACATATCATAAGGACAATTCCGTTCTGAACCCGTACTATAACGGCAGTTCCGATGCTTACAACACCGTTCAGAGCGAGAACGCGAACATATCGAACCTTCTTGTATCCTCCGGTCAGATTACCGAGGAGGAAAGTGAGAGATACGGCTGGATTTACTCCTCATACGAGCGCTCGTTTTCCGACAACTCCATACCGCTGAACATTGAAGAGTATTTCTATGAATTTGAACTTACCGTAAATGAGAACGCGCAGGGCGGCGGATGGGTAAAAGCCCTGCCCTCAACCTTCTATAAAACGGGCGATTCCGTGAAATATCTTTTCAACCCGACCAAGGCGGAAGGTTATGACGATATGTCAATCGTGTGCAACCCCGTTATCACAAACACCCACGCGGTAATCGGCGACGCGGCTTCCCCCGAAACGGTCACAATCACCTTTGACGCAAACGGCGGAACAATAACGGGCGAAGCGAGCACCGAATACAACTACGGCGCGCTTGTGACTGTGCCCGAGGTCACCGCTCCCGAAGGAGTGACCTTCCTCGGCTGGTATGACACGGATGATGTTCTTCTCGAAAACACTGATGAACTGCTTGCGCTTGAGGATGAAACATACAAAGCGAAATACTCCTGCACGGCGACTTTTGCAGCCGACGGCGAGGTTGTTGAAACAATCCCCTTCACCTCGGGCGACACTCAGCTTGAAAATGTTCCCGATGTTCCGCCTAAAACGGGCTATGAAGGCAAGTGGGAAGATTACACTCTCGGCAGTGAGAATATAACAGTAAACGCGCAGTACAGCGTGATTGAGTATAAAGCGAAATTCGTAGCCGACGGCACGACCGTAGCGGAAATTCCCTTCACCGTGAACACGCAGAGCATCACGCCTCCCGCCGTTCCCGCAAAAGCGGGCTATGAAGGCAAGTGGGAAGATTACACTCTCGGCAGTGAGAATATAACAGTAAACGCGCAATACAGCGTGATTGAGTATAAAGCGAAGTTCGTCGCGGACGGCATAGTCGTAGCGGAAATTCCCTTCACCGTGAACACGCAGAGCATCACGCCTCCCGCCGTTCCCGCAAAAGCGGGCTATAACGGCAAATGGGAAAGTTACACCCTCGGCACTGAGAATATAACCGTAAACGCGCAGTACACAGCGATTGAGTATAAAGCGAAATTCGTTTCCGACGGCGTGACCGTAGCGGAGATTCCTTACACCGTGAACACGCAGAGCATCACGCCTCCCGCCGTTCCCGCAAAAGCGGGTTATGAAGGTAAGTGGGAGGATTACGCCCTCGCAATCGGCGGAATTACCGTAAACGCAAAATACACGGTTATTTCCGCGCTCTCCGTTCCCGCGAGCGGGCAGACGGTTAATTACAGGAACAAGGTTAAAATGACCGCCGCCGCAAACGACATTCCCGACGGATATCATGTTGCCTGGTATGACGAAAACGGAAAGGTATCCGACAGCGAAACGCTCCTGACGGGCGAACTCAGGGCGGACGCGACATACACCGCCAAGATTGTTGACGAGGACGGCAATGTGCTCAAAGACGCCGAAGGCAATGATGTGAGCAAATCGGTTACAATAAAGGTAAACGCCGGCTTCTTCAAACGCCTTATAGCGTTCTTCAGATGGCTGTTCTCGTTCATCACGGGCGGTCAGCCGACAGTGGTACTGAAATAAGAAATTGACAGCAATCAAGCCCCGCACGGTTTAAAACTGTGCGGGGCTTCTTCATTATATTTATAATGTTTTATTTAAAAGGCAAACGAGAAAACTTTTCTGATAACCGCGATTAAGCGCCAGAGCCAGGAGATGTTGAGGCGGTTCGCTATGAAGCTTACGAGTCTGCCGAGAAGCGAGGCGGCGTCGTTTGCCGCTTCGGAGTTCTTTTCAATGGCGAAGTTGTCAACTCTTTCTGCTTTGCCGTCCTTTACTGTGTAGGCGTCAAAATAGAGCATATCGCCGTCTGTGCGCACCGAAACAAACATCGGGGCGTCGGGGGTGAATTTAACCTCGGCGTCGGGGAAGGAGGAATCCTCTTTCTCCGCGTGGGATCTCTTTACGCCGCCCGAGCCGGGAACCACATAGACGGTGCCCTGAGGATTGATCTTTGCCGTGTAGTCAAGCCCGTTGTAGGAAACGGTCTTTTCCTTTGCGCTTATTTCAACGCCGCCGCTTATTGCGCCGCTTCGCCAGTAAACGCATTCCCTGCCCTGAAGAACAAGGTCAACGCCGAGGCGTGAAAGCAGGGGCGAGAGCTGGGCTCTTACGCCCTTTACATCCTTGTCGCCGCTGTGGGCGCCGTTTGAGTAAATCGCGTTGGGAATAACGGCTATCTTCCATTTCGCATCGGAGGAGGAGATATCCTCCTCAATCCATTCAAGCTGCTCCGCGCTGAGTTTTTTGTTCTCAACATCGTTTGTGTTTATGACCGTGAAATGGATGTTGCCGTAATCGTATGAGTAGTAAACGCCTGTTTCGGAATCAGATGCGGTTGCGGGCAAGCTGAAGTTTTCGGCAACATAGCCGCCCGCCTTTTCCCTGCTGCCCGAAGAGGGCATAAAGAATTTGTTTGAGAAAAATTCCGAATTGACATTCAAAAGGTCTCTCCAGTGGTGGCTGTTTTTGGCGAGAGTTACCTGATTGCCGGCGGATACGATGAAGTTTGCTTCGGGCACGGTGTCAAACGCCGCTTTGAATGTGTCGTTCACAACGCCGTAGTGGGTCGGGTTCTGACCCTGAATGTCGGCTACCGCTATGAATGCGGCTTTGTCGCTGTCGTAATCGACCTCAATAACTCCCGGCTCGCTCCACCATCCGCGCGAGGCATCGCCCACGCGGTAGGAGTATTTGCCGCTCTCTGTGAAATTGACCGTCACGCAATGTCTTGTATATTCCTTTTCAAAATCGAGGAAGGCGATTATGCCGAGATCGGCGCCGGGATAACTGATAAACGTGCTGTCGGTATGCGATGAAACCGAGTCTATTCCGTATTCGGTGCCGTTTTCAAAATCGGGGTTTTCGCTGTAGTTTACAATCTGGATATCGGTGCCCGTCACGCTGTATTTTGTAAGCCAGGTGATATCCGCGCCGACCGGGCTTCCGCTCATTGTTATCGCTATATTTGAGGGCAGGCGGTAATTTTCAACCGTCGCCTCGACATCCTCGGGACCCGAGTATGTTATGGCGTAGGAACCGTCCGCCTGACGCATCGGGTTGTGGTCGATAACAAGGGTGCTGACCATCCAGCTTATTGTGTGACCCCACGCCTGGAACTGGCTGTCAACAAAGAACTCGTCGCCTATGAGCGTGTCGAGTATATTGTCAAGTGACGAATATTTATCGGGCACAAGCGCTATGCCGAGCACGGAATTCACAAGGTTGAGAAGACTGTTGTCGCCGCCGAGAAGAGCGGTTGAAACCGCCTGTAAAATATCGCCCGTGAGAGCGAGCAGTGTGCCGTCCGGGAAGAGTTCGCCGGGGTTGAAATCGATGTTCGCGAGAATCTCGTTTTTGACGAGATCTTCAACCACCGTTTCGCGCAGGAGGGCGAAGAATTCCTTCGCAAGCTCGCCGCTCTCAAATTTCGCGAGCACATCCTGAACCATCGGGTCATCCTCGCCTATCTCGTCGCCGCCGTAATAGGCGAGAAGCATCATCTGGCCGAAATCGTCGAGAGTGGTCGGCCCCGTCGCGTTGCCGTGACCCGACTGCTCGTAGAAGAGGGTGCAGGGCTTGTCGCTGAGTTCAAACGAAAGAAGCTTGTGAAGAATGGTTCTGACAAACTCCAGGCAGTAGTCGGGATCGTTTATGTATCTCTCGTCAATCTGTTTTCCGATATCCTTTATCAAGCCCATAAGGTTCTGGCTGACGGTGAGTATTTCCACATCGCCGAGCGCCAGACCGTTTGTGCCGAGGGCGTCAACAATAATCTTTTCGAGGTCTATGTTCTTTTCTTTGAGGAAGCCGAGAAGTCCGCCCGCCGCCTGAATCTGCGGGAAGTAGCTTTCAACAAGGCCGTCAACCGCGGAATAAGCGAAATCCTCAATGGTCTCGCCGAAGGTCATATCGTAGGAATTTGTGTATTTGAACGGCTGCTCATAAGTTATGGTCTCGCCGTTTCTCTCATAGGACAGCGGAGTGAGTTCATCGATGTCGTGGCTTACCATATTCATTGAGAAGTCACCGTCTGAATATGTGAACTCCGCGATTCTCATCATATTGGGATAACCCGTGATGGTGGATGAGAGCAGGTCGGTTATCCTCTCGCCGTTGTCGTTTACATAGGAAGCCGTGTCGTGCGAGTGAAGGTGACCCGTGAAGGCGTAGTGAATACCCGCGTCGGCGTAGGTGTCGCAGACATATTCCCAGTTGTCTATGACGAAGGCGAAGAAGGTCGCCTCCTCAATATCCATATGCTGAACGAGGTTGTGGTGCTGCATAAGGATTATCTGCAAGCCGTTGTCGTTGGCGTACTGCGCCTGCTCCTTTATCCAGTCCATAAGGTCGTCGCCTATCATACCGTCGGTAAGGTGCTCGTTTTTCTCCGAGCCGTTGTCGGCGGAATACTTGTTTGAGTCAACGGCGATGAGCATATAGTCATCGTTTAACTTCCACGAATAGGAGAGATATCCGCCGTAGTTGCCCGCCGCGGGCTTGAAGCGCGAAACGCAGCCGGGGTCGCTCTCGTCATAGCCGAAGTCCTTATACAGGATTTCAAAATCGGTCGGCTCGGTTATTCTGGCGGGAACGGCTTTTTCGCCCGTGTAGTCTGTGGCGTTGCTGTTTCTTATATCGTGGTTGCCGGGCACAACAAACACGGGAATATCGGTCTCCGCCTCAAAAGCGGCGAATTTTTCCGCCATCTGTTTATGGGATTCATACTCGCCGTCCTTCGTGATATCACCCGGGATGAGCACGAAGGCGCTGTTGTTGCGCTTTGCCTCCTCAAGATAATGCTCCGAGAGGTCGAAGGCATTGTCCAGAATGGAGTTCGCAAGCTCCATCTGGCGGTGGGTGGTTCGCAGATAAACCTGCCAGGCGGGGCTGTTGTAATCGTAGAGATTATCCGCGAGGTAGTGCATGTCCGAGAACACGGAGAAGGTTATTGTTGAACTCGCGGCGCTCGCGAACAGCGGGACACAGGAGAGTACCAGCGTAAGCGCTGTGAATACGCAGAGCCCTTTTATGAATTTCGAGTAGCGTTTCATTCTTTCTGCTCCTTAAATCTGTTTCATAAGGGGTCCGATGCCCTTTAACGCCCTGGGAATGTCGGAGAGAATCATCCTGAGACCCTTGCCGGGCTTGTCGCCGTTTAAGATTCTCAGAAGACCGTCAGCCATCTTTTCGCTGAATACGCCGCCGGACATTGACATAAAGTTGCGTATGGGAGTCTGGGTGGCTATGCCCACCGCGAAATCGGCGCCCGGACCTTTGACAAAGAGCGGAATCATTTTATGCATTGTGTTGTTGAGTCTGCCGCCCCATTTTGTGTAGGAAGCGGTCTCAAAACTGTCAACCACTGTAAGAGGAGTGCTTCTGTCTCTCTCAACAGGGGGAATCTCCCTGCCGAGCACGGCTGTGAACTGATCGTCGGGAACGGACTGAACCTTGCCCGTGTAGTAAAGAGGAGCGCTCTCGCGGTAATCGGGAATCTCGCAGGCAGCGGCGCTCACATTCACGCAGGCGTCAAGGCGGATATCCGCGCTCGAGGCGCCCACACAGATTTCAAATTCGCCGCTTTCAACGCACCAGTCGTTTGTGATTGTGTTGAAGAACGCGAAAGCCCTGCGGTCCAGTTTAAGCGAAACTTCCTTCTCCTCGCCGGGGTTCAGGGTGACTTTCGCGAAGCCCTTGAGTTCCTTCACGGGGCGAAAAACAGTGCTCTCCTTATCGCCCACATAGAGCTGGGCTATTTCGCTGCCCGCGACAGAGCCGGTGTTTTTAATTTTGAACGAAACGGTCAGGGTGTCGTTTTCATCCATTTCGTTTTTGTCAAGTTTAAGGTCGGAATATTCGAATGTTGTGTATGAGAGGCCGTAGCCGAAGGGATAGCGCACCTTCGCCTGCGCCTTTTCGTAATATCTGTAGCCGATGTAAATCGATTCCCTGTATTCAACGGTCGCGATGTTGCCGGGGAAGTTGTTGAACGAGGGGTTGTCCTCAAGTTTTTCGGGATAGGTTTCGGCGAGTTTGCCGCAGGGATTCACATTGCCGAGAAGGATGTCGACAACGGCGCCCGCGCCCGCCTGACCGCCCAGGTAGGAGTTGAGAATGGCGCAGATTGAATCGTTATCCCAGTCAAACTCAACGGGAGCGCCGCCCGCGAGAACAACAACAATATTCTTATTGACGGCGGACACCGCTTCAACAAGCTGGGTGTGCGCCTCGGGAATCTTCATATGTCTGCGGTCGAAGCCCTCGGATTCATAGTCCTCCGTAAGACCGATGAACAGCAGAACAGTGTCGGCGTTTTTCGCCGCCTCAACCGCTTCGGCTATGTGGGCGGGGTTCTTCTTTGCCTTTGCGAGTGTGCGCTCATATCCCTGCGCGTAGGTGACGGACACGCCCGCGGAAGCGAGCAGATCGTAGGCGTTATCGAGGTGGGTGGGGTTAATCTGTGATGAGCCCGCGCCCTGATATCTCGGCGCTTTCGCCATTTCGCCGATAACCGCGATTTTCTTTGATTTGTCAAGGGGAAGGATGCCGTTGTTTTTGAGAAGAACCATCGACTGCTCGGCGACTCTCTTCGCGAGCTCGTGATCCTTTTCCTCGTCGAACTCGAAGCCCTCTTTTTCGGCTTTTTCGGCGCCGTCGGACGCTTTTTTGATGAGTTCAAGAATTTTGAGAACCCTCTCGTTGAGGAGATCCTCGCTGATTTCGCCCGCTTCTATAGCGGCGAGTATTTTCTTAGTGCCCATACCGCTTGACGAGGGCATTTCAATATCGTTGCCCGCGGCGAGACCCATTACTCTGTTGTTCGCCGCGCCCCAGTCGGTGACGATGGCGCCCTCAAAGCCCCAGGTATCGCGAAGAATTTCCGTCTGGGTGTGGGCGTTTTCGGAGCCGAACGTGCCGTTTATTTTGTTGTATGAATTCATAACCGTCCAGGGCTGCGCCTTTTTGACGGCTGTTTCAAACGCGGGAAGATATATTTCGCGCAGGGCTCTCTCGTCAACAACGCTGTCGCCGTTCATACGGCGGGATTCCTGGTCGTTGGCGCAGAAGTGCTTGAGGGATGTGCCGACTCCCCTCGACTGCACGCCGTTTATAAACGCAGCGGCAAGTTCGCCCGCGAGCAGAGGATCCTCGGAGAAATACTCAAAGTTGCGCCCGCAGAGAGGTGAGCGCTTCATATTGACGCCGGGTCCCAGAAGCACGCCGACTTTTTCTTTAAGGCATTTGCCGCCGAGCGCCTTGCCCATTTCGCCCAGCAGTCCGGTATCCCACGAGCAGGCGGTGGTTGCCGCCGTGGGGAAGCAGATTGCCGGTATGCTGGCAACAAGACTTGAGCCTTTTTTGTCGTAATCCTTTTTGCGAAGTCCGTGAGGGCCGTCGCACACCATTATTTCGGGAATGCCGAGACGCTCCAGCCCTTTGAGGTGCCAGAAATCTCTGCCGTCGCACATTGCCGCCTTCTCCTCGAGAGTCATCTGAGCAAGTAATTCCTTGGGGTCTTTCATCGTTTATCCTCCTGATTATATTTTCTCATTATTATTCATTCAATAAATCCGGCGCGGGTTCCTGCGAAGACTCCACATTTTTAAGTTTCTTCGCGATTATGTTGTTGCGCTTCTGCGCCTCGTCAATCGACTGACCTGCTTCGTCAATCTTCTTTTTCGCTCTTTCAAGCGCCAGGCCGAATCTGTCGTGCTGATCCTTCGCCACAGCGAGAAGCGCGCGCACCTCGTTGGCTTTTTCGTTTATAGCCACAGCCCTGAAGCCCATTGAAAGCGAGTTTAAAAGAGCCGTGATTGTTGTGGGGCCCGCTATCATTATTCCGTATTTGGACTGCACCTTTTCCACAAGCCCGTTTTTGGAGGAGACTATCTCGGCAAACAGGGCGTCCGTTGCGAGGTAGAGAATGGCGTAGGGAGTGGTGCGCGGAACATTGATATATTTTGAAACGGTTTTCGCCTCGTTTTCAACTCTTGTCTCAAGTGCCTTGCGCGCTGTTTCGAGCGCCTTTGAGTCGGCGTTGTCCGCCGCTTCGCAGACTTTTATATAGTCCTCCATCGGGAATTTCGAGTCAACGGGCAGGTAGGTTATTCTGCCGTCGGATGACGGAATCTTTATGGCGAACTCAACCCGCTCATCGGTGCCCTCGTTGCAGACGAAATTCGTTTCATACATTCCGGGAACGGTCTGGTCCAGCAGGGAGCCGAGCTGAACCTCAGCCCAGGTGCCCCTCGCCTTGACATTTGTGAGCACTCTGTTGAGAGCCGTGACATTCGCCGTGACGGAGCCGGAGAGCTCCTTCATTTCGCCTATGGATTTGTTGACATTCTCAAGCTGGTCGGAGACCGCCTTGAACGAGGAGTTGAGCCGCGCGGAAAGCGTTGAGGTGAGTTTTTCGTCAACGGTCAGACGCATCTGCTCCAGCTTCTGCTCGTTGCTTTGGCGCATTTTTTCCGCCGATTCGGCGTTGCTTTTGTTTATCTCGCTCAGGTCCTCGCGTATGGCGATTATCAGTTTATTCTGGTAGTCGGCGTTGCGAAGATTCATCTGCTCGAGTTTTTCGTTCATACCGCGCAGACTTTCGCCCGTTTCGGAGCGCAGAGTCTGCTGCATCTGCAGGTTTTCCCTGCGGCTTCTCTCAAATTCCGCGTCCACATTTTCGGTAAGCGATTTGAGTTTTTCATCCGTTACGGCGAGAGCCGCCGAAATCTCCGGAGAGGCGGACGGCTTTTTGAGAAGCAGTACTATGAGCAGGATTATTATCACCGCCGACAAAGCAATTGAGATATACAGTTCCGTAACTTACACCGCCCTTTTTGACAATATTTCACCATATTATGAAAATAATATCATAATGTCAATATATTTACAATAGAGTACAGGGCGGAGTAATTCCTTTTTGTAAATTTAAACAAAAAACGGCGGCTGTTTTTGACATACACACTTATTTAAAAATTATTTTTCTTTTAAAGAATATTATTATTAATTAAGTTTGTTATTATGTACTGTAAGATATTTTTACAGAGGAAACATATGAGCAAGATTCTTGTTTTGACCGAAAAGCCCTCGGTGGCGAAGGATATAGCCCGCGTGCTCGGGTGCAGAAAAAGCGGCAACGGCTGCCTCATAGGCGATAAATATGTAATCACCTGGGCGCTGGGTCATCTTGTGACTCTCGCCGACCCCGAGGCGTATGACGACAAATACAAAACCTGGCGCATGGAGGATTTGCCCATGCTGCCGGAGAGAATGAAACTGGTTGTTATTCCGCAGACGGGCAAGCAGTTCAGGGCGGTGAGCGCGCTTCTCAACTCCCCCGAGTTTTCCGAGCTTGTTATAGCCACGGACGCGGGGCGCGAGGGCGAACTTGTCGCGCGCTGGATTATTCAGAAAGCGCATTTCAGAAAGCCGATGAAGCGCCTGTGGATTTCATCGCAGACGGACAAAGCGATAAAAGAGGGCTTCGCGAATTTAAAACCCTCGTCGCAGTATGACTCCCTCTACCGCTCGGCTCAGTCGAGGGCGGAGGCGGACTGGCTTGTGGGTCTCAACATAAGCCGCGCCCTCACCTGCAAGCACAACGCACAGCTTTCCGCAGGCAGAGTGCAGACCCCCACGCTCGCCATGATTGTAAAGCGCGAGGACGACATAATGAAGTTCCGCCCGAAAAACTACTACACCGTACGCGCATATTTTGACGGTTTCAGCGCCCTTTACAAGGATTCTTCGGGCAACGCGAATTTCAGCGACACCGCCGCGGCGGAGAAAATCGCCGGTGAGATAAAGGGCAAAACCGCCTCATTCACAAGCGTCAAAAAAGTATATAAACACTCCGCTCCCCCTGCCGCCTATGACCTGACGGAACTTCAGAGGGACGCGAACAAGAAATATTCCTACTCCGCCAAGCAGACTCTCTCGATTATGCAGAGTCTTTACGAAACCCACAAACTGCTTACATATCCGCGCACGGATTCGAGATATATTACGGACGATGTTGTTCCCACCCTGCCCGAACGCCTGAAGGCGATTGCCATAGGTCCCTACAAGGAGGCGGCGAACGCTCTGCTCAGGGCGAGACCGCTGCAGACTAAATACATTGTAAACAACGCCCGTGTGTCCGACCATCACGCCATCATCCCTACCGAACAGTATGTGGATCTGAACCGCCTCTCACGCGAGGAGCGGAATATTTACGATCTTGTTGTGCGCAGATTTCTCGCCGTGTTAAGCCCTGCCTTTGAATATGACGAGGTGCAGGTCACGGCGACGGTCGGCAGATATAATTTTTACGCCAAAGGCAAGGCGGTGCGCTCCGCCGGCTGGAAGGCGCTCTACGGCGCGTCGGATTTTGACGAGGACGACGAGGAGAGCAGAGGCACCCTCCCCGATTTAAGGCAGGGAGCGTCCGCCCGTGTTGTTGACGCGAAGGTCATCACGGGTCAGACAAAGCCGCCCGCGAGATATACGGAGGCGACTCTTCTTACCGCTATGGAAAACCCGACGGGTCAGGTGGAGAGCGGCGAACTCAGGGATGTTCTCAAAGAGAGCGGAGGTCTCGGCACTCCCGCCACAAGAGCCGATATAATCGAAAAACTGTTTGACTCCTTCTGCGTTGAAAGAAGGGGCAAAGAGATTGTGCCCACATCAAAGGGCAGGCAGCTCATAAACATAGTGCCCGCCGACCTCAAATCGGCGGAGCTTACCGCCAAATGGGAGCAGCAGCTCTCACTTATAGCCAAGGGAAAGGCGGACGACAAAAAGTTCATTGCCGATATGCGCAAATACGCAAGTTCGCTCGTTTCAAGCGTAATAGCGGACTCTTCCGTTTACCGTCACGACAATTTAACGCGCGAAAAGTGTCCGCAGTGCGGCAAATATATGCTCGATGTGAACGGCAAAAAAGGCAGAATGCTCATCTGCCAGGACAGGGAATGCGGCTACCGCAAGAGTCTGAGCATTATAACAAACGCCCGCTGCCCCGAATGCCATAAAAAACTTGAAATGCGCGGCGAGGGCGAAAAAAGAGCGTTTTACTGCGTGTGCGGCTTCCGTGAGAAACTCAGCGATTTTGAAAAGAGAAAGCAGGAAAGCGGAGCCAACAAACGCGATGTGGCAAAATATATGAGCACGCAGAACAACAAAAAGCCCGCGAGCAATCCGCTCGCTGACCAGCTTGCCAAATGGATGGAAGAGAATTCTTGATATGAGAAAAATTACAGCCGTAATTTTAATAATGATACTTACGCTGTCGCTTGCCGCCTGCGGCAAAGAGGGCGGCGACAGTCTCGCCTACGCGCTTTACTCCTCCCCCTCAACACTGGACCCGCAGTATTCCCAAGGCAACAGCGCGCAGATAATCATAGGCAACTGCTTCGAGGGGCTGACGAGGATTGACGAAAACGGCAATATCGCGCCGGGCGTCGCGACCGACTGGGAAATATCCCCCGACGGGCTGACCTACACCTTCAACCTTCGCGAGGACAGCGGCTGGTATATCATACGGCGCGTAAACGCCTCCACTCTCGATGAAAAGGAGAGCCGTTACGAGCCCGTGACCGCCTACGATTTTTCTTTCGCGTTTTTCCGCGCCGTAAAGCAGGAGACCGACTGCCCCGATTACTCGCAGTTCGCGATTATCAAAAACGCCGAGAAGGTGCATAACGAAAACCTTTCGGCTATCAATCTCGGAGTTAACGCGCTCGACTCAAAAACACTTGAAATAAATCTCGAGCGCCCCTGCCCCGAATTCCTCTACCGCCTTTCCACCCCGGCGTTTATGCCCTGCAACGAGGAGTTTTTTAACGCCTGCGACGGAAGATACGGGCTCAACGCCTCCTATCTGCTGTGCAACGGACCCTTCGCCGTAACCGCCTGGGATTCATCCTCCTCGCTCATAATGAGAAAGAACGCGGGCTACAGCGGCGAAAACGAGGCAAAGCCCTCCTCGGTTTCCTTCTATTTCAACAACGATATAAATGACATTTCAGAAAAGGTGTCGCTCGGCACATACTGCGCGGGTGTTTTTACGGATGAGGAGAATATGCCTTCGCAGGGCGTAAACTCAACCGCGCTGGACAACTCCGTTTACGGCTTCTGTTTCAACTGCTCGGACAGTTATTTTTCAAACGAGAACCTGCGGCTCGCACTTATGTGCTGTGTTGACCGCGGCATTTTCACGCCCCCCGAAGGGAGCACACAGACGAACTCCTGCGTGCCGCTTTGCTGCAGAGCGGGAGAGGCGAATTACATTGAGGCAATCGGAAGCCAGACCGTTCTTCCCGCAAGCGATACGACCTTCGCTATGATAAGCTTCCAAAAGGCGCTCAGCGAGTTGAACGCGAAATCGCTCAAACTGAATATCCTCTGTGAGGAGAAATACTCGGGATATATCCGCTCACAGATTCAGATATGGCAGAAGGTTTTTGATGTGAACCTCTCCGTTTCGGTTGAGACTCTCAGTGAAAGCGCCATTGAAACGCGTATGCGCAAACACGATTATCAGTTCGCTTTCGCTCCGGTTCATTCATACAGCGGGCTTGCCGCGAACTATCTCTCGGGCTTTATGTCCGGCGACGGCGACAACATTTTCGCCTTTGAGGATGAATACTACGACAACGCCGTGCGCACCACCTTCAACATTGAGGACCCGCGCGAGCTTCTCAACGGCTGTTTCACAATGGACAGTTACCTCACAAAGCACGCCGTGTTTTACCCACTGTTCACGGGCAGAACTTATCTTGTTGAACACCGCTCGGTAAGCGGAGTAAAATGCTCCCCCTCGGGCGACTGTATATATTTCTCAGGCGCAATTTCATCAGACTGAAAGGGTGAACAATATGACAAAACCCGAAAAAATATCAATGGGCATCGGCATAGCCGCGGGCGTAGCGGCGGGTGTTCTGCCGTCCGTGATAAGGGCGGTTTCGGCGGACAAGGAGAAGGAGCCGTGCGAAAGGCCCGGTAAACTCACCTTTGAAAACGGCGTTTTCAGGGACGCTCAGGGCAACGAGACGGCGCTGAAAATTCTGTTTATGCGCAATTATTCGCTAAAAAAGGAACAGCGCGAGGCGCTCGGCAACAGATTCGGCGGTTACGGCGCGTCTCAGGTTGACGCCGCCTATTCAAAAAGCGCGCTCACCGCGCAGGATATCGCTTTTATCCGCTCGCTGGGCTTTAACTGCGTGGGCATAAGTTTTTCACATTCGTTCATCTATCCCAACGGCAAAATCGGTAAAAAGATTGATTTTTCCGCCGTTGACAGCATAGTTGAGGAGTGCTGCAAAAACGGGCTCTATGTTGCCCTGAATCTTACAGACTCATCGCTCTATTCAAAAAAACCGAGCGAGAAAAAACTCGGCACTGTCTGGGCTCAGTTAGCCGCGCACTTTAAGGATGACGCGGCCGTTGTGCTGTATGACACATCATCGCCATATCTCAGCGAAAAGGATGAAAAGGCGGCATACAAGGCAATCCGCAAGGCGGACAAATTCACAGCCGTCATTTCAAAAACCGCGCGCGCAAAAGAACCGTATTACTCAAACGCCGTTGATTCAGCGCCCGTGTTCGATGAAATACGCCCCGTAACCCGCGACCTCAAAGCGGCATATGAGAGCGGAAAGTCCGTTATTTTTGAGACATTCAAATCGGAATATGTGGCGCTCTTCACCCTCGCGCCCAACGACATAGACCACAGTGTTGACGATTACAAAACCCTTCTCGCGAAATACGCCCAGATCAATAACGGCATTATGAAAGACGAGGCACTCGCCGATGAAATAAAGGCAATTTTCAACCCCGCCGACGAGCCGGAGGAGAAAAAAGAGAAGGAAAAGAAATTCAGGATTGAAGCCGGATTCCGAAGCGGCAAAAATCTGACGAAAATTACGATTTAAGGAGCCGCCATGAAAAAATCAACCAGAATAATAAGTCTGTTTCTGTGCGCGGCAGTTCTTTTTACAGTGTGCTTTGCGCTGACCTCGTGCAAGAAAAAGGAAGAAAAAATTAAATATACCTCGGAATACATAACCGACAGGCGCGTTGACGAAACCTTCAAGGATTCCGACGGCAATACGGCATATAAACTCACCATGGTTCTGCCGCAGCTCGACGAAAAAAAGATTGCCACGGTTGACAATTTCAACGCCGTGATTTCGGCAATCGAGCAGGATTCGCGTTCGACGGTGCAGGCGGTAATCGGCAACAAGCTTTATAAAAAGGGCGTGCCGTGGACGGAGACTGCCGACTATGAACTGACCTACGCCTCGAACCAGTATATAAGCACCGTAATTGAGAGAAGGCGCGAGACCTCGGACGGCAGAATAAGTTATATGAAAAAACCCGTGGTCTTCTCGTTCCGCACAAATTCACAGGCGTCGCTGGAGGATTTCGCCAAAATAAACGGTGACAACCTGCACACAAAACTCGCGAATATGATAATCGGCAAAATCAACGACGATGGCGGCAATCCGCCGAAAATCGCCGACCTGCGCGCGGGATTTACTCTTGAGGATTTCGCGCTGACCGCCTCGGGAATCGACATCTATCTTCAGAACGACTCGCTCCTCAGTTATAAGGGCGTAAAGGACTGCTACTCCTTCTCCTTCGCGGAACTGACGCAATACCTGAAACTGCCGAACCTGCCGTCAACAGAATAAACTAAACGAGATAAAAAACGCCCCGTACCGAGTGGTACGGGGTGTATTTGTTGTAACTTTAATCTCCGGGTCAGACGAGCTCGATGATGCACATCTCCGCTGCGTCGCCTCTGCGGGGACCGGTTTTGATTATACGGCAGTAACCGCCGTTGACATCCTTATATTTGGGGGCGATTTCGTCAAAGAGCTTTTTGACAACGTCCTCTTTTGTGACGTATGCCATAACCTGACGCTTTGCCTGAAGTGAGTCGTTCTTGGCGATGGTAATCATCTTTTCCGTCATGGAACGAACTTCCTTGGCCCTCGTAACGGTTGTCTCGATCTTACCGTTCTCAAGGAGATAAGTAACAAGACCTCTGAGCATTGATATACGATGATCAGTTGCACGGCCGAGTTTTCTACTACCGGGCATTTAATTCACTCTCCTTTACCGTTTTATGGGTCTTATTCGTCCTCTTTGCGAAGCGCGAATCCAAGTGACTGGAGTTTCGCGACAACTTCGTCAAGAGACTTTCTGCCGAGGTTACGGACTTTCATCATGTCCTCCTCGGATTTGCTTATTAAATCTTCCACAGTGTTTATCTGCGCTCTCTTCAAGCAGTTGAAAGAGCGAACAGAAAGGTCAAGCTCCTCAATAGTCATCTCCAGGGCTTTTTCTTTGCCGCTGTCTTCTTTAACTACCATAACATCGGAACCGTAGGACTCGCCTGAAAGGTCACCGAAGAGGTTGAGGTGCTCGTTGAGGATCTTGGCAGCGAGCGAAACGGCGTTGATTGCTGAAATCGTGCCGTTTGTCCACACCTCGAGGGTCAGTTTCTCGAAATCGATGTTCTGACCTACACGGATGTTCTCGACTGTGTAGTTTACCTTTAAAGTAGGTGAGTAGATAGAGTCTATTGCAATAACGCCGATTGCGGGCTGTAAAATCTGCTTGTTCTTTTCGGCAGAAACATAGCCCCTGCCTTTGTCGCAGGTGATTTCCATATTGACGCGGGCATCGGAATTAAGTGATGCAATATGGAGGTCAGGGTTCAGAATCTCCACTTCCGAATCGGTCTGGATACTGCCGGCTGTTATCTCACATTCACCGGCGGCGCTTATATAAAGTGTCTTGGGCATATCCGAATGGATTTTGAGGATGACGTTCTTGAGGTTAAGAACTATCTCCGTGACATCTTCCTTGACGCCGGGGATTGTTGTGAACTCATGCTGCACGCCGTCAATCTTTACAGATGTGATCGCGTAGCCGGGAAGGGATGAAAGAAGAACTCTGCGAAGGCTGTTGCCTAATGTTCCTCCGTAACCTCTTTCGAGAGGTTCCACCACAAACTTTCCGTATGAGTTGTCCTCTGAGAGTTCGGCAGTTTCTATTCCGGGCTTTTCTATTCTTGTCTCAACCATGTGAAAAACCTCCTTTTAAAATGCAGGCGGAATGCCTGTTGATAAATGAGCGATTCAAAAAGAGCGTGAAAAACGCTATTATTTTGAATACAACTCGACGATAAGATGCTCTTCAACAGGATAATCGATGTCTTCGCGTGTGGGCATGGCAACGATTTTTCCTGTGTAGTCGTCAGTCTTCTCAATCCAACCGGGAACAAGAGCGATGGGAGCATTTTCGCCTGTCAGTTCTGCAAAGACGGGCTTCTTTCTGCTGTTCTCGCTGATTGCTACCACCTCACCGGGCTTAACCTGATAAGAAGGAATGTCAACGCGCTTGCCGTTGATGACGAAGTGACCGTGTGTTACGAGCTGACGAGCCTGACGGCGGGTAGCCGCGAAACCGAGACGGAAAACAACATTGTCAAGACGACGCTCGCAGAGAACAAGAAGGTTTTCACCTGCTTTGCCCTGCATCTTTGTAGCTCTCTCATAATATGAATAGAACTGTTTTTCAAGCATGCCGTATATGAACTTTACCTTCTGCTTTTCATCGAGCTGCTTGGCGTACTCTGATTTCTTTCTTCTCATCTGACCCTTGGGGTTACGGGTTGTTTCCTTGTTTTTGTAACCCATAACAGCAGGAGAGATGCCGAGCGCCTTGCAACGCTTTGCAATAGGCTGCATATTTCTTGCCATATTCTGTATCCTCCTTCTTGCGGTTATACGCGTCTTCTCTTGGGCGGGCGGCAGCCGTTATGAGGAATGGGAGTAACATCTTTGATAAGAGTTACATCGAGTCCTGCGGTCTGGAGCGCTCTGATAGCCGCTTCACGACCCTGGCCGGGGCCTTTTACGAAAACTTCTACGGTCTTCATACCGTGCTCGATAGCCGCTTTCGCTGCTACTTCAGCCGCGGTCTGCGCTGCGAAGGGAGTGGACTTTTTGGAGCCCCTGAAGCCCATTTCACCGGCGCTTGCCCATGAAACCGCGTTGCCCTGAGTATCGGTGATGGTTACGATGGTGTTGTTAAAGGTGGACTGAATATGAGCTGCGCCGCGTTCAATCATCTTACGCTCACGGCGTTTGCGTGAACCGGCTGTTTTTTTCTGAACTTTAGCCATAATATCCTCCTTGTGTTACTTCTTCTTATTCGCGATGGTCTTCTTGGGACCCTTGCGTGTTCTTGCGTTTGTTTTGGAACGCTGGCCTCTTACGGGGAGACCCTTGCGGTGACGCACACCGCGGTAGCATCCGATTTCAATGAGTCTCTTGATGTCGAACGCAGTTTCTCTGCGAAGGTCACCTTCAACCTTTACGTTGTGGTCGATATATTCACGAAGCTTGGAAATATCGTCCTCGGTAAGGTCCTTGACTCTTGTATCGGGATTAACGCCTGTTGCTGCTATAATGTCAGTTGCGGTTTTGCGACCTATGCCGAAGATATAAGTGAGAGCGATCTCTATTCTTTTATCTCTGGGAAGGTCAACGCCTGATATACGCGCCATTTGTCAGTTGCACCTCCAATAAATGGTTTGCGTCGGATTAACCCTGACGCTGCTTGTGCTTGGGATTTTCACAGATAACCATTACTCTTCCCTTGCGTTTGATAATCTTGCATTTTTCGCACATTTTTTTGACAGAAGGTCTGACTTTCATAATAGAATACCTCCTTATTACTTTGAACGCCATGTGATGCGGCCCTTGGTAAGGTCGTATGGCGACATTTCGACCGTTACTTTATCACCGGGGAGAATCTTTATATAATTCATTCTCAGCTTGCCGGAAATATGAGCCAGTATTCTGTGACCGTTTTCCAATTCAACCTGGAAGGTTGCGTTGGGAAGTGATTCAACTACCGTACCCTCGATTTCGATCATATCCTGTTTGGACATTACATTACCTCCGTTTCACGTGCGCTCACCTGCGCGAGCGCCTTTCTCAGCGCCCGGTTTGTTGCGAGCTTTTCTTCCCCGAGCCGTATATCAAGGGCTCTGAGGTGCTTTACGTTCTTCAATTTAGGCCTTTCGACAGGCCGTTCCTTGCCGTCACACACGAGAACGCCTTTTTCGCTGACTCCGGTTACAGCCAGGAGTCTGCCTTTGTCGCGCCCCGCGAGTGAAACCACAACTCTGCCACATTCAAGCAGTTCCATAACTTACACCTTTGTAAGAATGACGGGACCGTCTTTCGTTATGGCGATTGTGTTCTCAAAATGAGCGGAAAGTTTGCCGTCTTTTGTTTTTATGGTCCATCCGTCGGACAACTGCACAACCTCGTGGGTTCCCATATTTATCATGGGTTCAATCGCAATTGTCATTCCGGGAATCAACCTCTGACCTCGACCGGGGGTGCCGAAATTCGGTACGCTGGGGTCTTCATGCATTTGAGTGCCTACTCCGTGACCCGTAAAGGTGCGCACAACGGAGTAGCCTCTTTCCTCGCAATAGGACTGAACAGCGTAAGCGATATCTCCGACCCTGTTGCCTGCGACAGCCGCTTCGATGCCTTTATAAAGCGCTTCTCTGGTGGTGTCGCTCAGCCGCTTTGCCTCGGGCGATATTTTACCCGCCGCAAAAGTGGCAGCATTGTCGCCGACATAACCCTTGTAGGTGGCGCCTATGTCAATACTGACAATGTCGCCCTCCTTCACTGTTCTGCTCTTGCTCGGAATGCCGTGGATAACCACGTCGTTTATGGAAATGCATGTTGCAGCAGGGTACCCGTTGTAACCGAGAAATGTGGGATACGCTCCCGCGTCCTCGATGAATTTACGCGCTATGCGGTCAATTTCGAAAGTTGTTATTCCGGGCCTGACCGCCTCGCCTGCTGCTTTTAATGCTCCGGCTGCTACGGCTCCCGCTTCTTTCATAAGCTGGAGCTCCTTGCTTGTTTTGAGCACTATCATGCCTTATCCTCCGGTGGCTTAATCAAGGAAGCCTTTGTAGTGGCGCATCATCATCTGGCTCTCCAACTGTTTGAAGGTTTCAAGAGCAACGCCGACTACGATTATGATTGATGTACCGCCGAGTGAAATGTTCATTGTGGCACCCTCCTGCCAGAATCTGTTGAGGGCCCAGTTTGTGATAATCGAGAAGAGTATCGGGAACAGTGCGACAACGCTTAAAAGAAGAGCGCCGAGCAGAGTGATTCTCGAAAGAATCTTCGCGATGTAGTTGGCTGTGGGATCGCCGGGACGAATGCCGGGGATTGAGCCGCCGTTTTCACGGATGTTCTTGGACATTTCAATGGGGTTGTACTGGATTGTTGCGTAGAAATACGCAAAAGCGATGATAAGAATGAAGTAGATAATCGCATAGAACCAGTTGTCATTGCTGAACAGGTCGAAGAATTTCTCCCAGCCGGTGCCGTTTGTTTTGGATGAGATGAACATTTCGACTGTCGGGGGCAGTGAAAGGATTGACGATGCGAAGATTATGGGCATAACACCGGACATATTGACCTTGATCGGAATATGGGTGTTCTGACCGCCGTACATTTTACGGCCTACAACGCGCTTTGCGTACTGAACGGGAATTCTTCTCTCCGCGTTGTCCATCCATACGATGTAAGCAATCATAAGGATAAGAACAATCGCCACGAAGGGGGAGAGGAAGAGGTACGGACCGCCGCGGGAGATATAGCCCTGCTCAGGCCCGAAAAGCTGTGTGATAAGGGTGGGAAGACGGCTGACGATACCTGCGAAGAGGATTATCGAAATACCGTTTCCTATGCCGTTCTCATTGATGCGTTCACCGAGCCACATGATAATTGCGGTACCTGCGGTGAAGCAAGCGATGATAACGATTGCCTGGAAGAATGCCCAGAAACCGGTGTAATCGGTGCCGGAGGCGTTCTTTGTGAGATATCCGCCGCTTCTGAGATAGAAGAAATAGGCGGTACTCTGGAGAAGGCCTAAGCCGATAGTCACATAACGGGTTATGGACGCTATCTTTTTACGGCCTTCGGCGCCTTCGTTCTGGAGTCTTTCCAGCGCGGGAATAGCAACTGCGAGGAGCTGCATAATAATTGAACTGTTGATGTACGGTGTGATTGACATTGCGAAAATCGTACCGTAGTTGAAAGCAGAACCGGTCATCATGTTGAGATAGTTCATAAAGGTTCCGGCGTTCTGGTCGGAAATGATACCGGCTTCCGCGATGTTAGTGAATGGTACGGGAATTGCTGAACCGAGACGGAAAATAAAGACTATAAGAGCTGTGAAGATAATCTTTTTACGCAGGTCGGCAATTTTCCACGCATTAACCAAAGTTTTAAGCATGCTCAGATTACCTCTGCCTTTCCTCCGGCAGCTTCAATCTTGGATTTCGCGGAATCTGAAAAAGCATTTGCCTGAACGGTGAGCTTCTTCGTGATTTCGCCATTACCCAAAATTTTAACGCCGTCCAATGTCTTTTTAACTATTCCCTTTTCTACAAGAGTTTCAACAGTAACGGTTTCGCCGTCGTTGAAAGCGTCGAGCGCAGAAATGTTTACTATGGCATATTCTGTGCCGAAAATGTTGTTAAATCCTCTCTTGGGGACACGTCTCTGAAGGGGCATCTGACCGCCTTCAAAACCGGCTCTCATACCTCTGCCTGCACGCGCGAGCTGACCCTTGTGGCCTTTACCGGCTGTTTTGCCCTGGCCTGAAGCGGGGCCGCGGCCGATGCGCTTGCGTTCCTTGGTTGAACCGGGAGCGGGTGAAAGATCGTGCAACTTCATTAGTCTGCACCTCCTTGCTTGGCTTCGCTGACTTCGATGAGATGTGAAACCTTTCTCACCTTGCCCTGCGTTGCGGGGATGTCGGGCTGAACCGAAACATCGCCGATTCTGTAAAGACCAAGTGAATGGACGGTGTCAATCTGAGGTTTGGTGCTTCCAATAAGGCTTTTTACAAGCTTTACCTGAATCATAACTGTACACCCTCCTTAACCTAATATTTCTTTTGCGGTTTTGCCGCGGATGGCGGCAACTTCTTCAACAGTACGAAGGGACTGAAGACCCTGTATTGTTGCCCTGACTACGTTGCAGGGATTATTTGAACGAAGCGCCTTGGAACGGATGTCTTTAATGCCAACCGTTTCAACAACCGCACGGACGGGACCGCCGGCGATAACGCCGGTACCGGGGGCGGCGGGTTTGAGAAGAACTACGCCTGCGCCGTATTTGCCCGTAACTTCGTGGGGGATTGTTGTACCCTTGAGAGAAACCTGGATAAGGTTTTTCTTGGCGTCTTCAATACCCTTGCGGATAGCATCGGGAACTTCGCCCGATTTGCCGAGTCCGAAGCCGATAATGCCGTTTCCGTCGCCTACGACTACGAGAGCCGAGAACTTGGAGATACGGCCGCCCTTTACGGTTTTGGAAACACGGTTAATGGCTACCACGCGTTCGGTAAGTTCATATGCTGAAGCATCTAATTTAGCCAACTTTATTTCCTCCCCTTCTTAGAACTTGAGGCCGCCCTCACGGGCGCCTTCGGCCAGTTCCTGAACACGGCCGTGATAAATGTAACCGCCACGGTCAAAAACAACTTCCGTTATGCCTTTGTCTGCGGCGCGCTTTGCCAATGTTTCGCCCACTTTGTGAGCTGCAGTTTTGTTTCCGCCGTAATCCTCGAAATCTTTTTCAACAGTTGATGCCGAAACAAGTGTAACACCGTTTACGTCATCTATTAACTGAGCGTAGATATGCTGGAGGGAGCGGAACACATTAAGGCGAGGACATTCGGCAGTGCCGGATATCTTTGCGCGGACTCTTTTATGGCGAGTCGCTCTGGCCTTGTTGCTGTCCGGTCTGTTAACCATATTTTTTCACTCCTTATATCTTATTTACCGCCCTTGCCGGCTTTGCCTTCCTTGCGGCGGATGTGTTCCTCGGCATACTTGATGCCTTTGCCCTTGTAGGGCTCGGGAGGACGTACTTCACGCACGTTGGCGGCGAACTGGCCGACTTTCTGCTTGTCGTAACCGCTGATAACGATTTTGTTGGGAGCGGGAACTTCTATCGTAATACCCTCGGGAGGGGTCATGGTGACGTCGTGTGAGTAACCGACTTTGAGCACGAGGTTTTTGCCCGCGAGCTCGGCACGGTAACCGATACCGTTGATTTCAAGTTCCTTCTTGAAACTGTCGTTTACACCGACAACCATGTTATTGATAAGAGACCTTGTAAGGCCGTGAAGGGCCTTGCTCTCGTTTGTGTCGTCGGGACGGGAAACGATTATCTCGTTGTCCTTCTTCTCGGCTGTGATTTTCTGGTGGATTGTTCTTGTAAGGGTGCCTTTTGAGCCCTTTACGGTGATTGTGCTGCCGTCAATCGTAACATCCACGCCTGCGGGGATAACAATAGGCTTTTTACCTATACGTGACATTCAACAGCACCTCCTTACCAGATAAATGCAAGAACTTCGCCGCCTACATTGGCCTTGCGAGCATCCTTGTCAGTCATAACGCCTTTCGACGTTGAGAGGATTGCAATACCGATGCCCTTCATAACTCTGGGCATATCCTCACAATTTGTGTAAATTCTCAGGCCGGGCTTGGAAACTCTGCGGAGCCCCGTGATGACCTGTGACTTGTTGGGACCGTACTTGAGGGTGATTTCGATTATACCCTGCTTGCCGTCGTCCTCTACTTTAAAACCTTTTATATAGCCCTCATCAACAAGAATCTGAGCAATCGCCTTCTTCATGTTGGATGCGGGGACTTTCACCGTGTCATGCTTTGCCGCATTGGCGTTGCGGATTCTTGTAAGCATATCAGCGATGGAATCAGTAATTTGCATACTGTTAACCTCCTTTGCAACTGCTCATTACCAGCTTGCTTTCTTAACGCCGGGAATCTGACCTGCGTGTGCCAACTCTCTGAAGCAGATACGGCACACTCCGTATTTACGGAGATAAGCGTGGGGTCTGCCGCAGATTTTGCATCTGTTGTAAGCTCTTGTCGAATACTTAGCGGGCCTTGCCTGCTTGACTTTCATTGATGTTTTAGCCACGGTTTTCCCTCCTTATCTCGCGAACGGAGCGCCCATAAGTGCGAGGAGCTCGCGGGCCTCTTCGTCGGTGTTTGCTGTGGTGACAAAGCAGATATCCATGCCTCTGACCTTGTCAATCTTATCGTAATCGATTTCGGGGAATATCAGCTGTTCCTTGACGCCAACCGAATAGTTGCCCCTGCCGTCGAATGAGTTCGGGTTGATTCCTCTGAAGTCGCGCACTCTGGGGAGAGCGAGGTTGAAGAATCTGTCAACAAACTCGTACATTCTGTCGCCTCTGAGGGTGACCTTTGCGCCGATTGTCATACCTTCACGGAGCTTGAAGTTAGCAACTGATTTCTTTGCCTTGCAGAGAACGGGCTGCTGGCCTGTAATCTGCTTGAGGTCTGAAACTACCGCGTCGAGAACCTTCGCGTTGTCTCTTGCCTCACCGCAGGCAACGTTGATAACTATTTTGTCAAGCTTGGGGATCTGCATGACGCTCTTGTACTCAAACTTCTTCATGAGTGCGGGCGCAACATCGTTAAGATACATTTCTTTTAATCTTGCTGCCATGTTGTCATGTACTCCCTTCAATTAAAATTCGGCGTTGCAGTCTGCCTTCTTGCAGACGCGGACCTTGTTGCCGTTTTTGTCGATTTTGTGGCCGACTCTTGTGGGTCTGCCGCACTTGGGGCATACAAGCTGAACCTTATCGGCGTAGAGAGCGCTCTCCGCTTCGATAATTCCGCCGGGCTCGCCCATCTGTCTGGGTTTAACATGCTTCTTGACAATGTTGATACCCTCAACGATGACCTTGCCTTCGGAAGGGCTGACCTGCATTACTTTGCCCTTTGCGCCGCGATATTTGCCGTTGATGACAACGACTGTATCGCCTGTTTTAACATGAACCTTATTACTCATCTTCGTACCTCCTGATCAAAGCACTTCGGGAGCGAGGGAGAGGATTTTGAGATAATCCTTCTCACGAAGCTCTCTGGCTACGGGCCCAAAGATACGTGTGCCTCTGGGGTTCTTGTCTTCTTTTATGATAACGGCCGCATTTTCGTCGAAACGAATGTATGTGCCGTCTTCGCGGCGAAGACCTTTGGCTGTGCGAACCACAACCGCCTTGACAACTTCGCCTTTCTTTACAACGCCGCCGGGAGTTGCTTTTTTAACGGAAGCAACTATGACGTCGCCGATATTGGCATACCTCCTGCCGGAACCGCCGAGTACTCGGATACACATAATCTCCTTAGCACCGGTGTTATCGGCAACCTTGAGGTAACTCTGTTGCTGTATCACAGTGTTTTCCTCCTTCTGTGTACCAAATTATTTGGCTTTCTCAATAATTTCGACTACGCGCCATCTCTTATCCTTTGAGACAGGACGAGTTTCCATAACAAGCACGCGGTCGCCGATTCCGCATTCGTTGTTTTCATCGTGTGCCTTAAGCTTGTATGTGCGGTTAACGATCTTTTTGTAAAGAGGATGACGGACCTTGTCCTTAACGGAAACGACAACGGTCTTATCCATCTTGTCGCTGGTTACAAGACCTACTCTGGTCTTTCTGAGGTTTCTTTCACTCATTTAAATAAACCTCCCTTTCCTTACGAGTTAGAGCCGTGGAGTTCGATATCTCTCTGGACTGTCTTGATGCGAGCGATATCCTTTTTGACGGCGCTGATTCTCATCGGGTTATCGAGCTGATTTACGGTCTGCTGGAAGCGCAGTTTGAAAAGCTCATCCTTTAATTCGAGAAGCTTAGCATCCAGCTCTTGAGCGGAAAGGTTTCTGATTTCACTGGCTTTCATTATTGCTCACCACCCGTTTCTTCTTTTCTTACGAACTTGCACTTGATGGGAAGCTTGTTGGCTGCAAGACGCATAGCTTCCTGTGCAAGACTCTCGTCAACACCGGCGATTTCAAACATGATTCTGCCGGGCTTTACTACTGCCACCCAGTATTCCGGTGAACCTTTACCTGAACCCATTCGGGTTTCAGCCGGTTTCTCGGTAATGGGCTTGTCGGGGAAGATTTTAATCCAGACCTGACCGCCACGCTTGATGTATCTTGTCATGGCAACACGGGCTGCTTCAATCTGATTTGAAGTAATCCATGCAGGTTCGAGAGCCATAAGACCGTAATCACCGTAGGTGACTGTATTGCCCTTATGAGCCTTACCTTTGAGTCTGCCTCTCTGTACTCTGCGGCGTTTTACACGCTTGGGCATTAACATTATTTGTCTCCCCCTTCCCTGCGAGGTCTGTTATTGTAACCGCCCTGACGGTTGTCGCGGCTGCCGTTTGCGCGGTTGTCGCGGTTTGCGGGACGGTTGCCGTTCTGACGGTCGCGGTTGAATCTGCGCGGACGGTCGTTTCTGCGTTCGCTGTTGCGGCTTTCGTGAAGGATTTCGCCTCTGTAAAGCCATACCTTAACGCCGATTCTGCCGTAAGTGGTTTTTGCCTCTGTGAAACCGTAGTCGATGTCGGCTCTGATTGTCTGAAGAGGAACAGTGCCTTCGTGACTGGTTTCGGTGCGGGCGATTTCAGCGCCGCCTACACGGCCGGAGAGCTGAATCTTGATGCCCTTTGCGCCTAACTGCATTGTGCGGCCGATTGCCTGCTTTACAGCGCGGCGGTAAGAAATTCTTCTTTCAAGCTGAGAAGCGATGTTCTCTGCTACGAGCTGTGCGTTTAAGTCGGGGCTCTTGATTTCAACGATGTTGATGGAAACTTCCTTGCCGCCGAGTTTGTTTGAGCAAACTTTCTTGAGCTTTTCGATTTCCTCACCGTTTCTGCCGATTACCATACCGGGCTTCGCACAGTGGATTGTGATATAGACACGCTTCGCGTCGCGTTCGATTTCTACCTTGGGAACGCCTGCGCGGTTGAGAAGCTGGAGGAGATACTCGCGGAGATTGTAATCTTCAACAAGAATATCGCCGAACTTGTTGGGGTCTGCGTACCAACGAGATTCCCAGTTCTTAACAACGCCGATTCTTAAACCGGTAGGATTGATTTTCTGTCCCATTGTTTATTCTCCTCCTTCTCTTAGTCTTCTTTTTCCTTGAGCACAAGGGTGATGTGAGATGTTTTCTTGTTTATGCGGTTCGCTCTGCCCTGAGCTCTGGGTCTTATACGCTTGAGGGTGGGACCCTGGCCAACATAGCACTCTGCGACATAGAGCTTGTCAACGTCCATATCGTAGTTGTTCTCTGCGTTGGCGATAGCGGAATTTAATAATTTAAGTAAAGGTTCGCACGCGGCCTTGGGCGTGTACTTGAGTATTGCCAATGCCTTATCTGCGGGCTGATTGCGGATTAAATCCAGAACAATCTGAACCTTGCGGGGAGCAATTCTTAAATAAGTAGCTTTTGCGGTTGCAACCGGTACTTCATTAATTGCTGCTTCTGACATTTATATACACTCCTTTCGCCGATTATTTGGAATTGGATGTTTTTGAACCTGCATGACCTTTGAAAGTTCTTGTAGGTGCAAACTCGCCGAGCTTATGACCGACCATATCTTCTGTTACATATACGGGAACATGCTTGCGACCGTCATGAACAGCGAATGTGTGACCGACAAAAGCAGGGAAGATTGTGGAGGAACGGCTCCAGGTCTTGAGGACCATCTTCTCGCCGGTTTCGTTCATTTTTTCGACTCTTTCGAGCAACTTGGGTTGCACGAACGGTCCTTTTTTAACGCTTCTGCCCATTATCTTCTGCTCCTTTCTCGATTACTTGTCATTACGGCGTTTAACGATTAATTTATCGGAAGCCTTCTTATGCTTTCTGGTCTTGTAACCGAGAGCGGGCTTGCCCCAGGGGGTAACAGGGCCGGGACGGCCGATCGGGGATTTGCCTTCGCCGCCGCCGTGGGGGTGGTCGTTCGGGTTCATGACTGAACCGCGGACTGTAGGTCTCCAGCCCATGTTGCGTTTGCGGCCTGCTTTACCGATTTTAACGTTTTCGTGGTCAAGGTTGCCTACCACGCCGATTGTCGCCATGCAGTTGATGGGGACGTTGCGGAGTTCGCCTGAGGGAAGACGGAGAAGAGCGTAGATGCCCTCTTTCGCCATAAGCTGCGCGCTGTTGCCCGCCGCTCTTGCAAGCTGGCCGCCTCTGCCGGGGGTAAGTTCAACATTGTGTACGACGGTACCTACCGGGATGTTTGTAAGGGGAAGCGCGTTGCCGGGTTTGATATCCGCCGCGGTGCCTGCGATAACTGTGTCGCCGACTTTTAATCCGTCGGGATAAAGGATGTAGCTCTTTTCGCCGTCTTCATACTGAATAAGCGAAATGAAAGCTGAACGGTTGGGGTCGTATTCGATGGTTTTGACTTCTGCCGGAACATCGAACTTTGAGCGCTTGAAGTCGATTATACGATACTTCCTGCGGTTTCCGCCGCCGCGGTGGCGGACGGTGATTCTTCCGTAGCTGTTGCGGCCGGAGTTCTTCTTGACTGATGTAAGAAGACTTCTTTCGGGAGCGACTTTTGAAAGCCCGGAATAATCCGTAACCGACATATTACGTCTGCCGTTACCTGTCGGGTTATAAAATCTGATTGACATTTTTTCACTCTCCTGTCAGGCGGCTTTGCGGAGCATGTCAGTCTCCATACCTCGCCGCCGGAATTTCTGCCTTGCGGCAGCCGGTTAATTACATAAGACCGTCGAAGAACTCGATTGTCTTGGAATCCGCTGTAAGGGTAACAATCGCCTTTTTCCAGGATGATGTGTAGCCCTGATACATACCGTATCTGCGGAGTTTGCCTTTGCAGTTGACTGTGTTGACCTTTTTGACTTTTACGCCGAAAAGTTTTTCAACGGCGTTGGCAATTTCTATCTTGTTGGCGTCCTTGGCAACTTCGAAGGAATACTTCTTGTCTGCCATGCCGTCCATGCTCGCCTCAGAAATGATGGGGCGGATGATAATATCCTGTGCTAACTTACTCATGCATAAACCTCCTCAATCTTGCTGATGGCATCCTTGAGGACCACGACTGTGTCGCAGTTGAGGATATCATAAACGTTAAGAGTTGAAACAAGAGTGGTCTTTACACCTGCGATATTGCGCGCGCTTCTGTAGATAACATCGTTCTTTTCGGGAAGTACGATAAGCACTTTTTTGCCGATGTTGAGCGCCTTGACCATATCCGCAACGGTCTTTGTTTTGATTTCGTCAAGCTTGAGCTCGTTGAGAACGATCATTTCGTCGTCCGCGAGTTTAGCCGAGAAAGCGGATTTCATAGCGAGGCGTCTTACCTTCTTGTTTACGGATTTGACATAGTCGCGGGGCTTGGGGCCGTGAGCGATGCCGCCGTGATACCACTGGGGCGCTCTTGTTGAGCCCTGTCTTGCGCGGCCTGTGCCCTTCTGTCTCCAGGGCTTCTTGCCGCCGCCGCTGACTTCGGAACGCGTAAGGGTAGATTGTGTGCCCTGGCGCTGATTCGCAAGATAACTTACCACGCAGAGATGCATCGCGGGGATATTGGGTGTAACACCGAATATGTTTTCCGAAACTTCCATTGTGTCAAGTTTCTTACCTGTCATGTCATATACTGATACGTTAGGCATTCTCTACTCCTCCTTTACGCTTTTTTAACAGCATCGCGGATAAGGACTATTCCGCCCTTGGGGCCGGGAACAGCGCCCTTAACGGCGATGAGATTGTTTTCTGCGTCAACCTTGATAACATCAAGATTCTGGATGGTTACTCTTTCGCAACCGAGATGACCTGCAAGTTTCTTTCCCTTGTACACTCTTGAAGGGTCTGAGCAGGCGCCCAGTGAACCTGCGTGTCTTGCGACGGGGCCGGTACCGTGGGATTCCTTGAGTCTTGCGAAACCCCATCTTTTGATTGAGCCGGCTGTGCCTTTACCTTTGCTGGTGCCGGTAACGTCTACCTTTTCGCCCGAGGCAAAGATGTCCGCCTTGATTGTGTCGCCGAGATTCATTGCCGACATGTCGTCGAGTCTGAACTCTTTAAGTGTTTTCTTGGGAGCGGTGTCCGCCTTCTTGAAGTGACCTGCAAGGGGCTTGGATACACGCTGAACCTTAATGTCGCCGAAGCCCAGCTGAACAGCTTCGTAGCCGTCGTTCTCAACTGTCTTCTTCATTACGACGTTGCAAGGACCTGCTTCGATAACGGTTACGGGAACTGCGTTGCCCTTGTCATCGAAAATCTGGGTCATGCCGAGTTTTTTGCCGATGATTGCTTTCTGCATTTAATGCTTTCCTCCTTTAGGTTATTGGTTGGTCTGGCCAACTTGACCTGCTTAACGCAAAATCAAAGTTTAATTTCGATTTCTACGCCTGCGGGAAGCTCAAGACCCGTCAGCGCTTCAACTGTTTTGGATGAAGGTCTGATGATGTCGATAAGCCTTTTGTGTGTGCGCTGTTCGAACTGCTCGCGGGAGTCCTTGTATTTGTGGACTGCGCGAAGAATGGTGACTACTTCTTTTTCTGTGGGCAGCGGAACGGGTCCCGATACCTGTGCACCTGTTCTTTTCGCGGTTTCTACGATAGTCTCCGCAGCCTTGTCAACAAGGTTGTGGTCGTAGCCCTTGAGTCTGATTCTGATTTTCCCTTTGACTGCCATTTGAACGCCTCCTTAAAATTTGGCGGGCTTGCTGAAAATTACTACACTGTGCCGGGTGTTTCATCCACCCCGTTTTTAAAATCCGGAAATCAGCATATTTCCGGGTGCGGTAATTTTTCTGTACGGTGCCGGCACGCAGTGCTGCCCGGGAACGGCAGACTGCTTACAAGCACAATCGCCCGGTTTAAAATCGGACATACTCCGCAGAAATTCCCCGTCTCGACGGACGGCCACCTCCTGCATCATCGCATATCATTACGCGGTGCCGGCCCGGGTTAAAAGGGCATAGTTATACCCTTGGGTCGCACGCGTGCTTATGTATAATATCACAAGGGTTTTCAAAATGCAAGTGTTTTTTTTATTTTTCCGCGATTTTTTTGAAAGCCCGAATTGCCCGAAATAAAAGGGTTTTCGATTCAAAACGCACCCGCGCGTTTCACGCCGCTTCAAAAGCACATATATATATGGTATAAAATATATAATATATAGTGGTCTTCTCTTCCTTGTCCGACTATATGTTGATTTTCTTTTCAGGAACATTTTTTGTTTGAAATCGGCGTAAATCTGTAGTATAATGTCCGCATAGAGGCAAAAATTTTTTTAAAAAATTTTAAAAATTTTTGTTTTTGCCGTCACGGAAGGAGTTTTTTCAATGAAAAACCGAACCGCAAAAGGTATTATTGCCGTTTTTCTCGCGCTCGTTCTTCTGGCAGCGCCCGTGCTCGCCTGTATGGCGAACGCCTATGAGGCGACTGTTCCGACAATTGAAATGCGCGGCTTTATGAGTTCGACAATCTACGCCGTGGAAAACGACCCCGAGAGCGAACAGCTCTGGCCGCCGACCACGGATAAAATCCTCGGACTTGTCAAAAACATTCTGGGCCCGCTCGCGAAGCTCAGCGTAAACCGCGACTGGGACGCCTTCGCCTATGTGCTCGCGGGTGAAGTGAACAATATGCTCGGCGACCTTTGGCTCGACAACAACGGCGATTTACCCGACAACAGCGGCGTTTATATGCCCTACCCCGCCGAGGACGAGGTTGTTAAAGACGGCGAATACGAGTTTGTTTTCGACTGGAGAATAGACCCCTACGAAGCCGCCGCCGGTCTCAACGATTTTGTTCAGTACATCCTCGAAGCGTCGGGCAGCGACAAGGTAAACATCATCTGCCACAGTTACGCGGGCATTGTCGTGACCTGCTATTTGGAGGAGTACGGCTGCGACGCGGTCAGGAGCGTGTGCTACAACTCCACCGCCGTTTACGGCGCGGGCTTTACTAAAGATATTATCAGGGGCAAGCTCTTTGTGGGCGGCGATTCCGCGCTTTCCGGCTCGGGAGCCGAATCGGTCATCGCCTACCTTCTCGGCGCTTTTTCAAACAATCAGTACGCAACAATAATCGACACGGTTATTGATATGGTCTCAAAAGCGGGGCTTATGGATTTCCTGTCGAATTTCCTCAACAAACTGCTTCTCAATTCAAGCGACATCCTTTACAAGGAGAGCGTCGCTCCCCTGTTCGGTCTCTGGCCCGCAATCTGGGCGATGATTCCCGACGAGGATTTCGAGGAGGGTCTCGACTACATTTTCAACGATGTTCTTGCCGACACGGGCGAGGATTACTCGGGACTTTTTGAGAAGATTGACCACTACACCGAAAGCGTGCGCGAAAAGCGCGAGGATGTTCTCAACACAATAAACGACAACTGCAATTTCTATGTTATATCGCGCTACGGCTACTCCGCCCTGCCGCTGACCACCTCCTGGCACACGATGACGGACGGCGTGCTTGACACCAAGGCGACCTCCTTCGGAGCCACGGTTTCCGACTATGATGTAACAGACCTTTTCGAGGTCACAAACGAGTATATCTCGCCCAACGGGCAGATTGACGCGTCAACCTGTCTCTTCCCCGAGCAAACCTGGTTTATCAGAAGCGCCTCGCACATACAGCACTTCCCCGATATCCAGAAACTGGCAAAAGAACTTGTGTGCTATGACGGTCAGGCGACGGTTGAAACCTTTGAGCAGTACCCGCGTTTTATGTATTACAGCGCCGCTACGGATTCGCTCATCGCCGACCCGGGCATTTCCGCGCCGATGACTTTCATTCAGAAATTCGTTGAGTTCTTCAAGGAATTTTTCGCGCTTATCTTTTCAATTTTCAAGAAATAACAAAGCATAATAAACAGAGGAGTCCTCACGGACTCCTTTTGTTTTTCTTTTATTTATTATATACAAACATATTATATTAATATTGTAAAGATTTTACAATAAAACTTCTTTATTTTTCCGGGCTTAAATGATATAATATTTTTACAATTTTTATAAGGAGCGGGAATATGGCACACGACACCTATCAGAGCCCACTTTGCTCTCGCTATTCAAGCGACGAGATGAAAAAGATTTTCTCGGACGACACCAAGTTTTCCACCTGGCGCAAGCTCTGGATTGCCCTCGCCAAAAGCGAGAAAGCCCTCGGTCTTGACATCACGGACGAACAGATTGCCGAAATGGAGGCGAACATTTACAACATCGATTACGAAGCAGCCGCGAAATATGAGAGCGAGCTTCGCCACGATGTTATGGCGCACATTCACGCCTTCGGCGACATCTGCCCCAAGGCGATGCCTATTATCCACCTGGGCGCCACCTCCTGCTATGTCGGCGACAACACGGATATAATCCAGATGAGGGCGGCTCTTCGGTTAATCCGCAAAAAACTCGTAAACTGCATAAGCGCGGTGGCGGATTTTGCCGAAAAATACAAGGATCAGCCGACTCTCGCCTTCACGCATTTTCAGGCGGCTCAGCCCACAACCGTAGGCAAGCGCGCCACTCTCTGGCTTCAGGATCTCATGCTCGACCTTGAGAGCGTGGAGTTCCGCCTCAACAATTTAAAACTGCTCGGCTGCAAGGGCACCACCGGCACGGGCGCGAGCTTTCTCGCCCTGTTTGACGGCGACTATGAAAAGGTAAAAAAACTTGAAATGCTCATAGCCGAACAGATGGGGTTTGACTCGGTTTATCCCGTATCCGGTCAGACCTACACCCGCAAGAACGACTTTGATGTTGTCAGCGTGCTTTGCGGAATAGCGCAGAGCGCCACAAAGTTCTCAAACGACACCCGCCTGCTCTCACACCTCAAGGAATTTGACGAGCCGTTTGAGTCAAAGCAGGTCGGTTCCTCCGCGATGGCTTATAAACGCAACCCGATGCGCAGCGAAAGAATCGCCTCGCTCTCGCGCTATGTTATAGCCGACATTATCAATCCCGCGATCACAGCGAGCGCGCAGTGGTTTGAGAGAACCCTCGACGACTCGGCAAACAAGCGTATTTCCGTGCCCGAGGCATTCCTTGCCGTTGACGCCGTGCTGAGCCTTTATATAAATGTCATCACGGGCGGCACGATTTACCCGAAGGTGTGCGAAAAGCATCTGCTTGAGGAACTGCCCTATATGGCAACCGAAAATATACTTATGCACTGCGTTGCGAAGGGCGGCGACCGTCAGGCGCTTCACGAGGCGATAAGAGAGCACTCCGTAGCCGTGACGAAAGAGATCAAATTAAACGGCTCGAACAACGACCTCCTTGACCGCATCCTTAACGATGAGCGCTTCGGTCTCACGAAGGAGGAACTTGACGAGATAGTTGACCCGCGCAAATTCACGGGCTGCGCTCCCCTGCAGACCGAGGACTACCTCAACAACTATGTTCGCCCCGCTCTTGAGGAGCGCAAAGAACTTCTGGGATACAACGCTGTTGTAACGGTTTAAATAAAACATCAATATAAAAGGAGAAAAGACAATGGAACTTACAAAACAGGCGCAGATGTACGAAGGCAAAGCCAAAAAGGTCTACGCGACCGAGGACGACAACTATGTTATCGTTTCCTATAAGGACGACGCCACAGCGCTCGACGGTCTCAAAAAGGGCACAATCTCGGGCAAGGGCGTTATCAACAACAAGATGAGCAATTACCTTATGCAGATTCTCGAAAAAGAGGGCGTAGCCACCCATTTCGTAAAGGAAATCAACGAGAGAGACACCATAGTCAAAAAGGTTTCCATAGTTCCCCTTGAGGTTATAATCCGCAACATTTCCGCGGGCCATTTCGCTCAGCGCTACGGCGTTGAGGAGGGCATTGTTTTTGCCGAGCCGACAATTGAGTTCTCCTACAAAAACGACGACCTTCACGACCCGCTCCTCAACTCCTACCACGCTCTCGCGCTCGGGCTCGCCACAAAAGAGGAAATCGAGCTTATCAAGTCAATGGCGTTCAAGGTAAACGAAGTGCTCAAGGCGTTCTTCCTCAATATCGGCGTTAAACTTGTTGACTTCAAACTTGAGTTCGGCAAAACAGCCGACGGCACAATCGTTCTCGCCGACGAAATCTCGCCCGACACCTGTCGCTTCTGGGACGCAGAGACAAACGAGAAACTCGACAAGGACCGTTTCCGCCGCGATATGGGCGGTGTTGAAGACGCCTACACCGAAATTTTCGGCAGAGTTATGAAGGATTGAGTTCCGAAAAATCGCAAAATGAATCATACTGCCCGCGATGCCCGCGGGCAGTGTTTTTTTTAACCAATGTCGGTTTTTCTTGCAAAATAAAAAATCCGTGATATAATCACTTTTGATATTATTTCCCGAGGAGAATAATGTGAGCAGAAAAAGCGAACTTGATATGACCCGCGGTCCGTTTCTCAGAAAGATACTGATTTTTTCGGTGCCTCTGATGTTTACGGGTCTGCTCCAGCTCGCCTACAACACCGCCGACACGGCGATTGTGGGCAGGTTTGTGGGCAAGGCGGCTCTTGCCGCGGTCGGTTCGACGGGCTCGCTTATAAACCTCTTTGTCAGCCTTTTCACGGGTATGTCAATGGGCGCGGGAGTTACCGTCGCGAGGCATATCGGCGAGCGCGACAGCAGAAAGATTCACGAGTGCGTTCACTCGGCAATGCTTCTCGGCGCGCTGTGCGGCGTTATTATCGGCACAGTCGGTTTTATTCTGTGCCCCCATATTTTAAGACTTATGAATGTGCCGGAGGATGTCATCCCGCTCTCGACACGCTACCTCAAAATCTATTTTCTTTCGGCGCCGTCAATGCTCATCTACAATTTCGGTTCGGCGATTGTCCGCTCAACGGGCGACACGAAGCGGCCGCTTATAATCCTCGCCGTAAGCGGATTTATAAATGTAATGCTCAACATTGTGTTTGTAATCGGCTTTCGAATGGGAGTTGAGGGCGTGGCGATACCCACAGTCATTTCGCAGACGATAAGCGCCGTTGTGATTGTAATATATCTTTGCAGATATGACGGCGACTGCCGCCTGAGCCTTTCAAAACTGCGGTTTTACGGTGCTGAAATAAAGGAGATACTTCGCCTGGGCGTACCGGCGGGACTTCAGAGCGCGCTGTTTTCGATTTCGAATGTCATAATCCAGTCCAATGTCAATTCCTTCGGCTCGGCGGCTATGGCGGGCATTTCGGCGGGTTCCAATTTTGACGGCTATATCTACACCTGCTGTAACGCGGTGGCACAGGCGACAATGACCTTCACCTCTCAGAATGTCGGCGCGAAGACTTATGAAAACATTGGTAAAATCTACCGTATGTGCATTCTGACCGCCGTTTGCATAGGCAGTGTGCTCAGCACGCTCGGATTCATTTTCAGTTATAAGATAACGGGTCTTTTCTCATCCGAGCCCGAGGTAATAGACATAGCGGTCGGGCGGATGCGTTTTATAATGCCGTTCTTCATTTTCTGCCCGCTTCAGGATATAGCGGCAAGCCAGTTAAGAGGTATGGGCAGGTCGTTCGAGCCGATGATAGTCTCCCTGCTCGGCGCGTGCGGACTGCGGCTTGCCTGGGTGTTCTTTGCTCTGCCCCTCAACCGCACATTGATTTTCCTCTACTGGTCATACCCCCTCTCCTGGGCGGCGACCTTCGCGGTGCAGTTCACGCTCTATTTTATTTACAAAAGAAAACTGTTTGCAAAAAAAGATAAAATACAAGAAGCATAAAAATACCTCCCGCGGTTTAAACCGCAGGAGGTATTTTTGTTATATGCCTTTATTATTTGGGTTCAATAACCACGGTGGGAACTCTCTTGAGCCACTTTCTGATAAGGGCGATAAGTCTCAGGAAGATGTTGCTTACAACGGTGATCTTTACTGTTTTTACCATATCGCTGCCGGTTGAATCCTTCGCGATGTTACCGTTGCGGTCAACAACCCTGAATATAATCGTCTGTGTCTCTTCAAGAGCGTCGAGAGGAACTATTATTTCCTTGTCGTTGGCGTTGGTTTCATACGCCTTGGAGCTGGTGATTGCCTGAATCTTGTAGCCGTTGGGCATAGCGTAGGAGTTTGCCTTGACGGTGACAATGGTACCGTATCTTACAGAGGTATCTACGGGAACATTGAGGGTGACGCCTATGAGAGCGCCGCAGTCATCGCAGATGCTGTCGCTGTTTCTGTCGGTGTGGTTGACGGGATTGATGGCGATCTCTTTTTCATCGCTTGTGGTGATAGTCTCACCGCAGACGGTGCAGCAGACCTTTGTAACATAGGTGCCCTTTTCAGAGCAGGTCGCGTTCTTTGTAATGATATCCTGAGCCTCACCCGGAGTGTGAGCGAGCTTGGGAGTGTTGCGGGTTACGGGAGTGGTGATATTAAATGACTGAAGCTGGCGTTCCTCAAATACCGCGGTGTAATCCGCACTGCCTTCCTTTTTGCAGGTGGCGGGAACAATGTTGCTTGTTTCAACCTTCGCCTTGACTTCGTCCTTGTGGGCGGAATCGTTCTTGCAGGTAAGAGTGGCAACATAGTCGTTGCCTGCCCACGCGCATTCGGCGTTTTCATAATCCCAGTCGTGGCCGATCGGGTCGGTCGGGTTGGTTGTGTATTTGATGTGGCACATTGAGCACTCGTATTCGGAGTAGCCGCCTTCGGTGCAGGTGGGATCGGTTACGGTTTCCTCATAGATGTGGTCGATTACGGGCAGATATGTTGTTTTGCTTTCGCCGCAGTCGGGGCAGTACCAGTATTCCTCGCCCGATTCCGTGCAGGTTGCGGGAGTTGTGTATGTTGTGGCGTTCGCGTGTTTGATTGCGGGAAGCACCTCAACCGAATCTTCATCAATATCTCCGCAGACTTCGCAGTAGTCGTACTCTTCGCCGTCCTCTTCGCAGGTCGGGTCAATCTTTTCGTGCTTTGTGAACTTGTGGCCGTTTGCCGCAACCTCATCAAAGTGGCCGGACTCAAAGCCGCAGCCCTCAACCGTGCAGTACTGATATGAGTAGCCGACATCCGTGCAGGTGGGCGGGACAGTTTCGGTTTCGATTGTGTGGGTTTCGCTCGCCTCAACCTCAACCTCTCTGGTTTCACCGCAGTTGTTGCAGGTGAAAACAGCTGTGCCGCCGCCTTCGGTGCAGGAAGCGGGTGTGGTGAGTTCCCAATCGTGACCTGTCGCGGGAAGGATTTCCTTGAGACCGATTTCCTCGCCGCAGACCGCGCACTTATTTACTTTGTAGCCGGGTTCTGTGCAGGTCGGCTCCTTTAAATCTTCCTCTATTACATGAGCGTTGGGATCCGAGTAAACAATCTGTGTAATGGGCTCGCCGTCGGCGTCAACGATGGGAGCGCCGACCATAACCTGGTTGCCTTCATCGTCAACAACGGGCTCGCCGTCTTTATTGATAACGGGCTTGCCGTTTTCGTCGAGAATAAGATTTCCGTCCTCGTCAAGAGCGGGAGCGTAAAGGGGCTCCTTCTCCTCACAGTCGGTGCAGAAAAGCTGATTGAAGCCGTCGTTTGAGCAGGTCATTGCAACAACGGTGACATACTCGGTGTGGTAATAAGTGGCTGTTGAGTCATCGGAAAGAACGGTGTGAACGGGAATTACCTTTTCAAATTCCACATCGCCGCAGCCTTCGTTGACACATACGGACCTTTCAACGCCGGGTTCCGTGCAGGTGGGTTTTACAACCTCGGGCTGATAGTTGTGACCTGTTTTTTCAATTACGCTGACCTCTTCTTCGTGAGGGCAGTATTTGCAGACTTTGTAAACTCTGCCGTCCTCGGTGCAGGTGGCTTCCTCGGTCTGCTCCTCGCCGTATTCGTGCTCGGCGGGAAGAGGAAGATTGCCATATTCAACACCGCATTTCAGGCACTTGCCTCTGTAGGCAGCGCCCTGAGTGCCGCATTCCTGCTCGGACTTTTCAATAACCTCAAAGTCGTGGGGGATTTCTTCATCCTGCCAAACAAGTGAGTCCTCATCGACCTCTCCGCAGTCCGCGCAGACTTTGCCGTAGGCGTGTTTCTGTTCTCCGCAATCAAGATACTGATCGCCTTCAAGAGCGGTGAGTTCCTCGCCCCAGTTGTGATCCGCGCCGGTAACCGAACCCATAACCGCGAGGGTTCCGCAAACCGTGCAGTAGAAATCGCCTGTGTAACCCTCTTTGCAGGGTTCCTTGCGGTCGTTTACCGCCTCTTCGGGTATGGAGTGATCGGCGTGGTAGTGAACAACAACTATTTCAATACCGGTTTCAATCGCAGCCCACTGCTCCGATGTGCCGCCGAAATAAATGTCGGTTATGCCTGTGATTCTGCCTTTGTCGTTCTGATCAAAGGCGTCCTTTGTAAGGGATGTAACGGTTGCGGGAATGAAGATGACATCATTGTAAAAATCGATTCCCGCGAATAAGCCGTCCGCGATTTCGGTGACTTCGTCGCCGACAATGGAAACCTGTTTGATTTCGGTGACATATTCGCTCCAGGGAGCCGCCCCGTCAATCAGTTCCACGTTGCCGTCAATGACGAGTTCGCCGTCCTTGTAGAGGGCCCAGCCCTCACCGCTTATCTGGTTGCCGATTTCGTCAAGAGCTATGTTAGCCTCTTCCTTTGCCACGGGAGTGAATCCCGTTGCGGCATCAGCCGCGCCGGCGCTCAGAACAAGGGCTATCCCTTCAAAGCCCGGTCCTGCCGCCACGCCGCACACTATCATAAGTGAAAGTGCGAGTGCGACGAGTTTTTTCATTGTCTTTTTCATTGCTTATCCTCCAAAACTTCTTGAATGTTTAAAACAATTCAACTCTTACATTATATATATTATTGATTTTAATGTCAATAATAATCGGGGTATCATTTTGTTTTGATCAGTTGTTAATAATCATATAAAATCGAAAATTTCCGTGAGCGAGGTGATTATCCACGCGAGGGCGGCGACGAAGGAATCGAGAGGATCCTTTGAAAACGACGCGGGCTCGCCGCTTACATCCGTGAATAAATCCGCGGGTATTCTCGCCGACATATTGCCGGGACGCTCGATGCCCAAGGCGTAGAGTGAAGCCGCCGCAATGTCGCGGTTTCTCGCGCCGCTGTCGAGTTTGCCGCCTTTTGCAACGGTTTTGCCGCTGAACGCAACCGTTACATTGGTTTCGCGCATGGTGATTCCGCCGTGACCGCCGATTCTGGTGTGGCCGTGATCCGCCGCGACAACAAAAAGCGTGTCGTCAAGAAGACCGTTCTTTTCGGCTGAATCGTAAATCTGACCGAGATATCCGTCCGCTCTTTTTATCGCCTCAAAGAATTCATCCGATTCACTGCCCTTGCTGTGACCCGCGGCGTCAACCTCATCGAGCTGAACATAGAACAGCGTCGGGTCGTTGCCCTCGTCAAAATAGGCGCAGATGGCGTCGGTGAGTTCCGAGTCGTTTGTGATGTTCACCTCGGTAACGCCTATATCATTTTCGATTATTCCGTAGTTTACCGCGTTCCAGTGGACGAAGGAGGCAAGCTCCGCTTCGGGCATTTCGCGGCGTACATAGGTGAATATTGAGGGATATTCGCCGTCGCTTGTGCGGGGCACGGAGGACGCCGTTCCGTTTTCGAGTTTTGTATGCAGGAAGGACACGCCCGTGAGAATCGCTCCCCAGTTGGGGCCGCTGTCGGTCTTCGTTTCGGCGCGCGCGGTGTAGTCAACCGCTCCGTCGGCGAAAATACGGTCAAAATTCGGAGTGTCAACATCTTTTATAAATCTGCCCGCGCCGTCAATTCCGATTATAAACACGCGTTTGTACGCTCCGAAACTGTCCGCATCGCCGCCCGCAAAAGCACACACGGCGCAGGAAAGCACAAGGGCAAACGCCAGAATCAATGAAAGTGTTTTTTTCATATAAACAACTCCTTTAAAAATATGAGTAAATTATACCACCGCCCTCGGCGTTAGTCAAAGATTATTGACTGAAAACCGGCCCGATGATATAATAAATCCATAAAAATACGGAGGGCAGTTTATGAAAAAATATGACATAGCCGCGTACATCTGGCCGTCCTACACAGGCAAAGAGCCGCGCACAAGAATATTCTGGGAAAAGGGCATTGGCGAGTGGCAGTCCGTGCTGAGCGCCGAAGCGAGAGTTGAAGGCCAGCTTCTGCCGCGCAAGCCGCTCTGGGGCGCCGTTGACGAGGCGGACCCGAAAGTTATGGAATTCCAGATAAAAGAAGCCCTGCGCCACGGGGTAAATGTGTTTATTTACGACTGGTACTGGTATGACCGCAGACCCTTCCTCGAGCAGTGCCTCGATGACGGTTTCCTCGGCGCGCCGAACAACGGGGATATGAAGTTCTATATTATGTGGGCAAACCACGACGCCGGCTGCGTGTGGGACAAGCGCAACGCCGACTGCGATGAGATAATATGGTACGGCTCGCAGCCGAGAAGCGAGTTTGACAGGGTGTGCGACCGCGTAATCAAAATGTATTTCAGCCGCCCGAATTACTATAAAATCGACGGCTGCCCCGTGTTTATGATTTACGATGTAGCGAACCTCGTAAGGGGTCTCGGCGGCATTGACGAGACGAGGGACGCGCTCGAGCACTTCCGCGCACTCGTAAAGAACGCCGGCTTCCCGGGGCTTCATCTGCAGATGGTGGTTTACGCCGAAAACGCCGTAAATGTAAGCGGCGTTGACAGCTCGAAAAAGGGCTCGTCAAAGGATATTGCCGAAATGCTCGGCTTTGACTCCGTTACCCATTACCAGTACGCTCATTTTGTGAACTGCGACCGCAATTACAGCGATATCATTCCCGATGTAGCCGCAGAGTGGGAACGCATTCGCACACAGTACAGTATGCCGTATTACCCGCATGTCACCATCGGCTGGGACAACAACCCCCGCTTCACCCACCTCACCCGTCCGATAATAACAAACAACGACCCTCAGACGGTTAAAGAGGCGTTTGAAATGGCGAAGGATTACGCCGACAGATTCAACGATGTTCCTCTCATAACGGTCAACTCCTGGAACGAGTGGACGGAGATGAGCTACCTTGAACCGGACGATGTTTACGGCTACGGCTATCTCGAGGCAATCAGGGAAGTCTTTTGCGAAGAATAATAGTATATGAGCATAAAAACGCCCGCAGATAATTCTGCGGGCTGATTTTTTCGTGTTTTCAGTTTTCAAACGCCTTCTGCACGGCGTAGTAGGCGGGCTTCGGGTTGCCCTCGCCGTCAACCAGTCCCCAGCCCGTTTCAACGGGGCAGTCGGTCTGACCGCAGACGTAGCAGCTTGACGAGTCGTTCCACATATACACAACGGCGCCTATGCACCACGGCAGAGCGCGGAGTTTCGGAATGAGATATGAGTAAAATTCCGCCTGACCCTCGGGGGTGTGGTCAAAGCCGTAAAGCCCCGTTCCCTCCTGAAGCTCGCGGTAGATGTGGTTGGAGTATTCGCCGTTGAAAAGAAGGTCGAATTTTTCTTCATCGCTCAGGCCGGAATACAGCCTTTCGAACTCCGCGCGAAGGTTGTAGGGCAGGCGGGAAATGAAGGTGTCAACATCATTTCTTACATCCTCCTCGCTGTCAAAGCCGTAGCTTTGCAGAGTCTCCCGTTTTTCCTCCGCTGTCTTCGGCTCGCCGTAACCGATGTAGCCGAACTCGGCAAGTATTATCGGCTTTTGTGTTATTATTCTTACGAGATTGAGCATTGAAAAATATGTGTCTATATTCTTGATTATATTCTCGAACGAGCCGAGATAGATGTCGCAGCCGACATAATCGCAATACTTATTGTATTTGAGCATTCTGAATGTGAGATTCAGGTAGCCGAAACCCCCGAGGTTGTAACCGATAAGCTCATCGTCAACGAGGGGCGCCATCGCCTTTAAGTTTTCGCCGATGAAATAAGCCGCCTCGTCCATTGTGAAGGGTGCGGTGAACCTGTCAACGCCCATCTCGTTGGCTATCTGATAGGCGCACACAAGCCCTTTGAGATCCTTTACATAAAACTCGGCAATCTCCTTTATTTTCGGCAGATCCTCCTCCCTGCGGATATCGAGACCTATATAGAGATAATCCTTCGGGTTGGGAGTGACGGCGAAAACCTTTATGCCCCTTTCGGCGTACGCCTGCGCCTCCTGCTTGAAATAACCGTAAAACCAGTTGGGGTTCCCGTTCGCGTCGTATGGCAGAGGAATATCCACTCGCACGCAGTTTATGTTGGCGTCAACAAGCATATCGAAGCTGTAATCCGGGTGGCAGACACCCTTTATAAAGCCGCCCGCCTCCTTCTGCGTGACATAGGAATTGTAACTGACTATTCCGGTGAACGGGAAGGTGATTATGTTCGCGAAGGGAACGATCAGCGCGAGCAGAAAGCCGAGTATTCTGTTGAGCAAGCGGAACACCTCCCGTGCGGCAATTTTCTTTACAGTCAAATTAAATCACAGAGCCGTTTTTGTGTCAATATGTTGTGCCCCTTTTCGCTGTGTATTTACAAAAATCATTATTTATGTTATGATTTGACGGTATTATCAAGCTGAAAAGGTGTGGTGTTTTGAAAAAGTTCAGACAAATACTCGAAAAGCCCTGGGCGGCGATGACCCTCGCGCTGTGCAGCGCCGTTCTTCTCTATATGATTCTTTCAAACCTTACCGCCGTGGGCAACGGGCTCAAAGCGGTGTGGAACCTTATTTCACCCGTGATTACGGGCATAATAATCGCCTATCTTATGAATCCGCTTTCGGACTTTTTTGAATTCAGAGTTTTCTCGAAAGTCAAGAAAAAGGAAAGCGCCCACACACTGGCGGTTATATGCACGGTAATCTGCCTGATTTTAATAATCGCCATTCTACTCACGGCTCTCATTCCCTCGCTTGTACAGAGCGTGTCAAATCTTATATCCAACCGCGAGGTATATATCGGAAAAGCCAAGGGTCTCATAGATAAAGCGGAGGCGTTTTTCGCAAAAAGAAATATTAAGGTGGACACCTCAAAAATACTCAGTCTGACGGATATTTCCTCGGCGAAAATCACGGACTATCTCAAAAACAACATAAAGCCCATAGCCAGCGCCATAGGCGATGTGGGCGCGAGCGTGTCGAACTTCCTTGTGGGCGTTCTTTTCGGCGTGTGCTTCCTTGTTGCGGAAACGCCGCTTAAATCGGGGCTCGCGAAAGCGCGCGCGATGTTCCTGCCCAAGGACCGTCTTGAAAGACACAACGAACTCTGGAAAAGCTTCAACACCGTGTTTATGCGCTATCTCAGCTGCACTCTGCTCGACGCTCTGATAATCGCGGCGGGCGTGTTCATCTTCCTGCTTATTATGCGAATGCCCTACGCCGCGCTTATAGCCGTGCTTGTGGGCTTTACAAACATAATTCCCACATTCGGACCGATGATAGGCGGCGCGCTGGGAATGTTTTTCCTTGTGCTGGACAAACCCCTGAACGCGCTTTGGTTCTTCATTTTCATCTGCGTGTGGCAGGCAATTGACGGTATGATCATAAAGCCCAAACTGTTCAGCGGCTCGCTCGGCATTCCCGCGGTGTGGACTCTTGTTCTCATCATTCTCGGCGGCAAGGTCGCGGGCATTCTCGGCATAGTGCTTTCAATTCCCTTCGCGGCGATGTTCGTTATTTTCTACCGCGAGAGCATACGCCCGAGAATTGAGAAACGAATTGCCAGAATCAACGGCGCTGAAGAATCTGCACCCGAAGAAACAGCCGGCACGGAAGAAGAAAACGGCGAAGAAGGCGAATAACAGCTTTCTGTTGCGCGGTTTTACAAATCGGCTTATAATAGTATATTATGCTAAAAAAAGCGGAGGAACAAAGATGAAAAGAGTTGTATCTGTTTTGCTCGCGCTCGTTATGGCGTTATCGTTCGCAAACGCCGCCTGCGCCATGAGCATTGATGAGGGCGTTGACAACCTGCGCACTCTCTGGACCAGGGGCAACGGTCCGCTTGTAAACGGCTACGACATTGATTACAGCTGCTATTCACCTGTTGAAAACGGCGCTTCCGCCGACAAAAAATACCCGCTTGTCATTATAATGGCGGGCGCTCTTGAGGGTCTTGTTGAGGGCTTTGAGCTCACGGCAAACGGGCTCGCCACCTGGACGGCGGACGAATACCAGAGCAGGTTCAACAACGGCGCGGCATTTCTGCTTATAGGCAGAGCGCCCGAGGAGAGCAACAGATACTGGGATTCATCCGAAATAATACCCGCTTTCAAGGCGGCGATAGACGAATACATTGAGAAAAATCCAAATATCGACACCGACCGCATCTATCTTGTGGGCTGGTGCCTCGGCGGCACGGGCTCGCTCAACCTTACCGCGATGTATCCCGACTTTTTCGCCGCGTCTATGATTATGGTGCCCAGCCGCGCGATTACAAAGGGCGAGGCGGAAATACTAAAGGATAAACCCGTATGGTTTATGGCGTGCAAAAACGACACCTATGTTTCTTACGACAGAATAGTAAAGCCGAGCTGGGAAAACCTCAGGAAGGCGGCAAACGACCCCGAAAAAATCCGCTGTACCATTTACGACAGGGCGCCCGGTGTCACCCTCGCGGACAAATTCCCCTTTATAAACGACCACGATGTGTGGACGAATGTCGCCTATGATATGAAGAGCGGCAACGAGATTTACGAGGGCGAAAAAACCGTTGACGGAAACGGGAACGAAATAACCTCGCCGGAGGTCATCTCCTGGCTCAATTCCTACACCCTTGAAAAGGATATCGACACCTCGGGCAAACTCCCCTCAAAGTTTTACCGCTTCTGGTATGAGGATTTTATCAACGCCCACCGCGTAATCCTGATTAAGATTATCCTCCGCTTCCTTGACACATTCGGTTATATTGATCTGTACTGATAAAAAATCCCCGGACTTAAAAGTCCGGGGATTTTTTTGCCGTTTTAAATTTTAATCAGACTGAATACCGTGCGTAAAAGGGCGGCAATCTGCATTGCGAAAAGTGAGAAGAAATCGGTCAGACCGAGTTTCTGCAAAACATTCAGGAAAGCGTCCGGGAACGGCGTGGGGTTGTCCTTCACGGTGCCGTCCGCTTCGGGCAGCGCGTTTTGCGAGAGCACGGTAAATCCCTTTGTGCGCAGGTTGAGCGGCATGACGCCGTCAAAGGTGTAGCAGGCGGTCAGGTGCAGGCAGGCGGGGCCTTCATCGGGAATACCGCCCGTGAACGCAAGCGTCTTTTTCTCGCCCGGCTTAAGGGTCAATCCCGCGTTTAAATTGAAAGCGAGCGGCGCCTCCTTGCAGTAGAGCGAGGTGACGGTGATTGTGCCCTCATCGCAGGTGTTCCTGATTGTAACGCTGTTGCAGCCGCTGTCGAGATAGCCGGGAACATCCGAATCAAAATTGAAATCTATGTGGTATGAAATGTGGTCGGAGGTTATGAACTGCGGAAAATCGGGGTCGCTGTAAACATCCGTTATTCTGTCGGTCATAAGCAGTTCGAATGTAAGCGAGCGCGTGGCGGGAGTCCAGTATGTCCAGGCGTGGAAGTTGCCGTCTGCGAACCAGGTGGCGTCGGGGAGATAGCAAGTTGAGGCGTCAATGTCCATAGCGGGCGATACCTTGTATTTTCCGCCGCAAGCGTTAATCTGCTTATAGCCGTCCGGGAATCTCTCGCCGTAGGGGGCGCAGGTCGCTCCCGTGGCGCTGTTTACGGGAATAATCGCATCGGAATTTATCTGCGAGCCGCTCACGGCGGGGTCGCCGCAGCCGGTGATTATGGAAATATGGCTTCCGTTGGCGTTTAACTCGTTGAATTTTTCGCCCATTGTCGGCAGAATTTCGTAGTGGAAGCGGTCGCTCTGCTCAATGAGGGGTGCGCAGGCGGGGTCGGAGAGATATTTTTCCTTCATCTCCTCGTAGTGTTCAACGGGCACAAAATCCCATATGCTCGGCCAGTAGCCCATTGTGTCGGCAAGGTAGGGAACAAGGGCGTTGAATATGTCGTCAATGAAGCCGAGATTTATCGCCTTGACAAGCCATTCATAGGTCTCCTCCTTGAAGAAGCCGACCTCAATCATTTTTATAAGCGTGACCTCGTCGAGATGAGCGTTGCCGGAGAGCAGGTCGTAGGCAAGCGCCGCTCCGCCTATTGCGGGGGAAGAGAGCACGGCGTTGTCAACATCGCCCCTGTCGCCGTAGAGGGCAAGGTATGTGGCGGTTACCTGACCGCCGTGGCTCAAGCCGAAGATGTTGACCTTGTCCTTGCCGGTATATTCCTTGACGGATTGGATATACTCATTGAGACGGTCCGCGTTATATTCGGCGCCCAGGCGGAAATCGGGGCTGAAATTGAAAATGTTTTCCTCGTCTATGTAGTTCGCAAGCATTGCGGAAATCTCACGCTCGTAAAGCATATATTCCGTGTCGTTTTCGTGAATGTATTTGTCATTCGTTTGAGCGGCGCCGGTATAGTAGGGCTTCAAGTCATATACGCTTGTTCCGTCGGGGTTGCAGGCGATATAGGGCCAGGTGTGCTTTAACTCCTCGGCGGCTATTCTCGCTATGCGGTCGGCGTTGTCAAAAGGCATTGCGCCTATGGCGAGCGCCACCTCGCCGATGCGGTTGAGAATATTCGACAACAGGTCGTCGAATGTTACTCCGTTCCAGGCGGGGATTGCCGTTTCGGGGTCATCCCCGAGCATGAGCCACGCTCCGCCGTAGCCGGGAACAAACACCACGGGGTAATCCGATATTTCGCCCTTGATGTCAACGGGGAACTGAATGAGCGCGAAGGCGCCGACCGTGCCCGTTACAACAAGTAAAACGGCAAGCGCGAATGAAATGATTTTTTTCATATAATTCACTCCCGAATAAGTTTCAGTTTACCGAATATGACGACGACTGCTGGGCGTCCATAACATAGTCTATGGCGAGAATAACCGCGAGGGCGAGCACGGTGTCGCAGTTGTCCTCAATATAGAGTTCAAAACAGTCGCCCCACGACATCCATTTTTTATGGATGGACGCTATGAGCTTTGAGCCGTCTTTGACGGTGTAATCGTGGCCGAGAAAATCGCCCTCAACCGCCCAGTCCGTGCCCTCAACAAGATATTTCGGCTTGAGCAGCGAGAACTTCTGCGCAATCTGCACGCTGTCCTTCCCCTCCCTGACTATTTCAAAGCGGGGCATTAACTTGAACATAACCTTCTGAACGAGGGCGAGCTCCTTGCCCTGCGTGTCGTAGATGTGCAGGGTTTTCGGTATTTTCAGAAGTTCGCTTTCTATATAATAACGCTGTTCATCGTTTTCATCGGTGATGTAGTATTTGTTTTTGAGTGAAAAAACCTTTTGCCTTATATACAGATACATATTGTTTACCTCACAGTGACGCAACAAAATCAATAATAACGCTGACCATACTTATAATAAGATTCTTTACAGCCATAATGAATTTCAGCGGCGAGTTCCCGTAATCCTTATACGGCTCGTCAATCTGCTTTTCAAAGCGGGCGTTGCCCGTTTTCACGCTGCCCTCATAGGTGAACATCTCGTTGTCATAGTTCGTCACATCGTCCTCGTGAAGGGTGATGAGGCGGCAGCCGTAGGGGCCGATTTTGGCAAACTCCGAGCCGTAGTTGAAGCCCATTTCTATACCGTCGTATGTGCCCGTGAAGCCCTCAACATGCTGGTGGCCGAAGTAGGCACCTATGACATCGCCCTGTTCCTTCCACGCCTTGAACTCGTCCGTCGGCTCGCAGGGCTTGTAGGCAAAGAAATTATAACCTGCCGCGGTTTCGGGATTGAGGCGGTAAAACTTTCCGCCCGCCGCTCTCGCGCCCTCGTCAAAGGGGCTGCACTCAACAAAAAGATTGCCTATATCCGCCGCCTGAATGTGCTGGAAGAGAATGGCGGGAATCGGCTCACCGCCGTTTTGCTCCGTTATTTCTCCCGCTGTGCGGCTGTACCAGTCAATCTGGTCGGCGTTTAAGCCGCCCCTGCCCGTGTCGAGCACCCAGATACCGAATTTTTCCGCCCCATCCGAGCCGTAAATGCTCAGGCGGTAGTCGATTCTGCCGTCGGAATCGTCGCTCATATCAAAGGCGAGCGAGTTTGAATAGCCCGAATAGATTTCAAGCCACTCCTCGTTTGTCAGACCGACCTTGTGGTCGTTGTTGCCCTGAACCAGAGCGAACGGCACGCCCGACTTCTGAAACACGGAGAGCACCGCGTCGGAGGCGGCAATAACATTCTCCTTGGTTTTGTCGTGGTCGATTTCACCGTTTGTATTAACAACAACGCCCTCGCGGAAGCTTTCGCCGTCAATGCCGATATCGCCCGCGCGGCTGTCCTCAACCAAATCGCCCGTGAAAACTATCAGGTCGGGAGAGGTCTCCTCGATTGCGAGGGTGATGAGATTCACCATATCATAAGCGGGGAACTGATCATCCTGCGTGTCGGAGAGAACGAGAATTTTAAACTCGCCGTTTTTAAAACGGAGTGTTTTATCATCCGCGGAAAAAGCGCCGGCGCAGAATGTCAGCAGCAATGCCGCGCAAAGAACAATCGAAAGTACCTTTTTCATTTTTTCTCCTTTATGAATTTACGCCTGCTGTTCTTCGGCGTCGCGTTCGAGTTTTTCCATAAGCGCGCGCTTTGCCCTTGATTTTTCAAGATCCATATACATACGCTCTCTGGTCTTGCTGTCGATGTTGTAGAAAATCATCGGGATAAGGGCGAGGAAGTCGAATATGAGATGCGGCCCGAGGGCGATTAAGAACAGGCGCCATTTTGTCTGCTGGGTCTGAACCGCGGTTTCGCCGATTTCATACTGCGCCCAGTCCTGCAAAAGACTCGCGTTGATAATGCGCAGTATCGCGTCCTTGATTTTTGTGAAATAGCCGTTTATAAGATTTATGGTCGCCTCAACCCTGAAACCGTTCTGCCACTCGCAGTAGTCGAGCACTTCGTAGTTTATCTCCTTGCCGACTATGCCCTTTGTGGCGTAGAACACCATTTCAATACAGTTGCCGATTGCGAAGGCGATTGACATAGGCAGTTTTTTCTGATAAAAGCCGTTTTTCTCGCCGCCTATGAGACCCGTAAAGAAGAACAGCGCCTCGCTTACGAAAATTGAGCCGCTCGAGAAATACCAGAGGGTTCTTGTTGAAAACTTCTGCCTGAATTTAGGCGCAAAGGCGTAGGAGGCGTAGGATATCGGCATGCCCGGTATGCCCGCGATTGTGGGCAGCATATTGAAATTGAGAACATCGTTATAATACAGGTCCTCGCCCGAGCCGATGTCTATGCCGCCGATTAAACCCGTGAGCGTATAGATAAGAAGCGGCCTGTTGCGGAAAACCGAGAGAACGCCCTTGACGGGGTGCGGCGGCTTTTCGCTCTGCGGCACGCGCTCCTTGCTTACAATGTACCAGTATATTGTAGGTACGGTCGCGATAATCCAGATGACAAGTTTGAATGATATAAACGTTTTTGTAAGGCTGATTTTCAGCTTGCCGTTGTTGATAAGGTCATACAGAAGCCCCAGAATCTGCGATGGCAGCTTGCCTATCAGGTCCGAGACGAAATTCGCCGTTACAAGCAGACTCGTTCGTTCATTCGGGTTCGGTGTGAACACGTTTTCTATGTATCCGCCGCCGCCGAAAAACGCGCCGATTGTTTCGTTGAAATACATAAGCACCATATAGGCAATCAACTTCTGCCCGGCGTTCATATTGAAGTAGGTTGCGATAAGGGGCAGAAATATGGTGTAAATGCCCGATATGACGCTCGGAATCATCGCGAGGTACTGGAAGGGCTTGAACTTGCCCCAGCGCGTGCGCATATTGTCAATAATCGCGGCGGAAACCGGGTCGTTTATTATGTCGTAAACCGTGAGCGTGGCAGTTGCCTTGGCGAGGCCTTTGGGCTGCACGCCGAAAATCTTGTAAAGCCAGATGTCCGCGCCGACATCATACTGACCGAGCGAGAGCATATGCAGCGCGCTGTAGGCGATGTAGCCGACTCTCTCCTTTGTGGTGCAGAACAGGCGGTTCATATACGCCTGATTCATCCTGAAATCATCTTCAAGCTGTTCGGAGTTTCTTACCTTCTCCTCACTCATCGGCGCTCACCTCCTCCGCTTTCTTCTTTTCCTCTTCTATTTCTTTTAAAAGTTCTTCTTCAATCTCTTTTTCGCGGGCGGCTTCATCTTCGCTCCTGCTCCCCTTCTGCTCTTCGGCGAGCCGCGCCTCCTCGGCGTCTCTCTGCTCCTGAAGGCGCCTGTACTGCTCCCTGCGTATCTCTTCCGGGGAAAGAGTTTTCTGCATTTCGAAATATTCCTCAATGGGTATTCCGCCCACATAGCACTGCTTGTGGCGCACTTCGATTCCCTTATAAATCGTAATCATATCCACCGCGGCATTGACCGCCTGCAGCAGGATATAGAGAAACGCGCCGAAAGCGAGTTTGCCCGAATATACGGGCGACGCCGTGTTTAAAGCGAAAACGGCGGCGGCGCCGATGCTTGTAATAAGAAGAAGCGAATTGATTATATACCCTCTGAGCTTTGCCCTTTTTGAGCAGGCGAGCATAAGCAGGGCAAAATGCACCAGCCACATCACAACCGAAAGCGCAAGCAGGACGAGGCAGGCGGTCAGGGCTTTATCCGCCGTGATAATACCGTTTTCGGTTATTGTGTCAATCGAGTTATAAACGGTCAGCAGCGAAACATTGCCCTCGTAATCCGAATAGGGCAGATTGAACCTGCACTTCGCCAGCGGCAGAAATAGCGCCGCCACGGGAATAAAGGAAGTGCAAATCCTCGCCACGGCAAGCTTTGAGCCGACGAAAGACGCTTTGAGGCGGTCCAGTTTTTTCTGAAAATGGTAGTGCTGAACCTCGGCTGTGTCCGCCTGCTGCATAAGCCTCTCCTGCAGGTCGTAAACAACTATGTTCGCTCCGCAGTGAGGGCAGTGCTGGCGCCAGTCCGTAATTTTAAGGTGCCCGTTGCACTTGGGACAGTTTGCCATTTACCGACTCCCCTTTTCTTTTAATTTAAATTATATTATTGCATAAATCGGCAATTCTTTCAAGGCAAATGAGGCGTTTCGGATATGTAAGGAATGTAAATTTTTAAGATATTTTTTTATTCTATTTTAATGTTGATTAAGTCTGAGTGTTTTGATATAATTATAATAACTGCGGCAAACCAATCAAATAATTCACTGGAGGATGATTCTTTGGCAAAACTCTCTTTGACAAACAAGAGCAGCGACACGCTCGAGCTTGAATTCTTATCAAAATATGTCAGCTCGTCCCTCTTCGCGGCTCAGCAGGGACTCTGCCCCGTTGACAGCGTCGCTTCCTTTGTGAGGCTCTGTCTGTCTCACAGCTGCGGCAAATGCACGCCCTGCAGAGTCGGTCTCAAAAAACTCGGCGAACTCTATGACAGAATTCTCGACGGTGAGGCGGATGAAAGCGACATACAGCTTATTGAAACCACCGCTCAGGTCATAGCGGACAGCGCGGACTGCGCAATCGGCTACACCGCGGGCGAAATGGCTCTCAGAAGCGTAAAGGCGTTCCGCGACGACTATGAAAGCCACATAAAATCAAACCACTGCGTTTCAAGGCAGGAACAGCCCGTTCCCTGCTCGTCGCTCTGCCCCGCGCAGGTTGACATTCCCGGCTATATCGCCCTCACTCAGGCGGGCAGATACGCGGACGCGGTAAGACTTATACGCAAGGACAATCCCTTCCCCTCCGTGTGCGGACTTATTTGCGAGCACCCCTGTGAGGAGGGCTGCCGCCGCTCGCTCGTTGACGACGCGATTAATATAAGAGGCATAAAAAGATACGCCGTCGAAAAAGCGGGTTATGTGCCCGCGGACAAGTGCGGCGAAAAGACGGGCAAACACATATCCGTAATCGGCGCGGGTCCCTCCGGGCTTACCGCCGCCTATTACCTCGCCCTTATGGGTCACGATGTGGATGTCTATGAAAAGAGAAAGTACCCCGGCGGAATGCTCCGTTACGGCATTCCCGATTACCGTCTGCCCGAAAAGACACTGACGGATGAAATAAACGTCATTCTCGAAACGGGCGTAAAACTTCACACGGAGACGGATATCGGTAAAGATATTACATTTGAAAGTCTCGTTTCCGGTTCTGACGCCGTATATATCTCAATCGGCGCGCATTCAGAAAAGAGTCTGCGAATACCCGGCGAGGATCTTGAGGGCGTCACCTCGGCTGTTCAGCTGCTCAGGAAAATCGGCGACGGCGAAAAGCCCGATTTCACAGGCAAGAAGGTTGCCGTTGTGGGCGGCGGAAATGTCGCTATGGACTGCGCGAGGTCGTCCGTACGCCTCGGCGCAGAGAGCGTGAGCATCGTTTACAGGCGCAGGCAGGAGGACATGACCGCCCTTCCCGAGGAGGTTGAGGGCGCCATTGCCGAGGGCTGCGAGGTTGTTTCAATGATGGCTCCCGTAAGGGTTGAGGGCGAAGGCAGAGCGCAGTATCTCGTCTGCCAGCCCCAGATAATCGGCAAAATCGGCAGAGACGGCAGACCCGGTGTAAGCGCCGCTGACCTGCCCGAGGTCAAACTCGATGTCGATATAGTTATTGTTGCTGTCGGTCAGGCGATTGAGTCAAAGAGTTTCGGCGATTACGGTCTGCCCCTCAAGTGGGACACCATCGCTTCCACAGACGAATGCGACTTTGACGGCTTTGACGGCATATTCTGCGGCGGCGACTGCGTAACGGGCCCCGCCACCGTCATTAAGGCGATTGCCGCGGGCAAGGTAGCCGCGAGAAACATCGACACATATCTCGGCTTTGACCGCGAAATAACAATCGACTTTGACATACCCTCGCCTTCACTTCTTGACAGACCCGCCTGCGGCAGGGTAAAGATGAAGGAACGCGCTGCGGACGAGAGGAAAAACGACTTTACCCTCATGGAATACTGCATGACGGATGAAGAGGCGAAGCAGGAATGCTCGAGATGTCTCGGCTGCGACCACTTCGGCTACGGAAAATTCAGGGGAGGCAGGTGCTTGAAATGGTAAATCTTACAATCAACGGAATAAAAGCAACTGTCGAAAAGGGCACAAGCATACTCGACGCGGCAAAGTCCGTCGGCATAACAATACCCACACTCTGCTACCTTAAGGATATAAACGAAATCGGCGCCTGCAGAATCTGCGTTGTGGAGGTTGAAGGCAAAGACAAACTCCTCGCCGCCTGCAACAATGAGGCGGAAGAGGGAATGGTAGTTTACACCGATTCGCCCAAGGCAAGGCAGGCAAGGCGGGTTAATCTTGAACTCATCCTCTCACAGCACAACACCGACTGCACAACCTGCGTGCGAAACGGCAACTGCACGCTTCAGTCGCTCTGCGAGAATATGGGAATCAACATAAACTCCTATCCCGTAACTCCTCCCAAAATGAACTGGGATAAACGCTTCCCGCTCATCCGCGACAACTCCAAATGCATCAAATGCATGCGCTGCATTCAGGTCTGCGACAATATCCAGACTCTCAATGTGTGGGATATCGAGGGCACGGGCGCGCGCACTCAGGTAGGAATAAAGGGCGGCGTACCGTTTGAATCCACCCACTGCTCGCTCTGCGGTCAGTGCATAACCCACTGCCCCGTCGGCGCTCTCTATGAGAGGGACGACACCAAAGAGATAACCGCCGCCATCGAAAACAAAGAGATGACTACGGTTGTTCAGATAGCCCCCGCAGTTCGTGTGGCGTGGGGCGAGGCTCTCGGGCTTACAAGGGAGCAGGCAACCGTTAAACGCCTTGTTGCGGCGCTTCGCAGAATCGGCTTCAACTATGTGTTTGACACCAACTTCTCAGCCGACCTGACCATTATGGAGGAAGGCAGCGAGTTTATAGCGAAACTCTCCGACAGGGAGAACAACACCTTCCCGATGTTCACCTCCTGCTGCCCCGGCTGGGTGAGATTCATAAAAGCCGAATACCCCGATATGGTCGGTATGCTCTCAACGGCGAAATCGCCCCAGCAGATGTTCGGCGCGGTCACAAAAACATATTTCGCCGAAAAAATCGGCGTTGCCCCCGATAAGATTTACTCCGTTTCGATAATGCCCTGCACCTCTAAAAAGAGCGAGTGCGACATTGAAACGATAAACGGCTCCCCCGCCAAGGATGTTGACAAGGTTCTCACCACCCGCGAGGTTGTAAGACTCATAAAGGCGTTCAACATCGATGTCGCTTCCCTTGAGGAAGAGGAGTTTGACTCGCCTCTCGGCGACGGCTCGGGCGCTGCTGTTATTTTCGGCGCGACGGGCGGCGTTATGGAGGCGGCTCTTCGCTCGGCGTATTTCCTTGTAACCGGCAAAAATCCCGACCCCGACGCTTTTAAAGCGGTAAGAGGGCTGAACGGTCCCTGGCGCGAGGCGAAATTCGAGATTAACGGCATTGAACTGAATATCGCCGTGGCGAGCGGGCTCGGCAACGCGCGCAAACTCCTTGACGCTATAAAGGCGGGCAAGGTCAGCTACGATTTTGTTGAAATAATGGCGTGCCCCGGCGGCTGCGGCGGAGGCGGCGGTCAGCCCATCTGCGACGGCTTTGAGTTGGCGGGCGCGAGGGACGAGGTTCTCTATAAGCTCGATAAAGACAACCCCGTCAGATTCTCGCACGAGAATCCCGCGGTCAACAAGGTCTATGAGGAATACTTCGGCGCTCCCCTTTCGCACAAGGCGCACGAACTCCTTCACACCGACCACTTCTCCTGGACGGCAGTAAAATAAAAAAGTATCACCCGTGAGATTTTTCTCACGGGTGATTTTCTTTTCAGTCCTTCGATTTGTAATAGAGCAGGCAGTGGCAGTAGCCCTCAAAATCGGGGTCCTTTATCTGGTCGCGGAACTCCTTGCACATACACTTTGTGTCGGGAGTGCGCTCGAGGCGGCAGGGGCAGTAGCCGCCCTTCTGCTTCAGACCCTCTTTGATTGTTTTAACCAGCTCTTTGTCTTCGTTTTCGGTTATTCTCATCAGATGTAATCTCCCAGAAACGCCTCAAGCGAGGCCTTTGGCATAGCGCCCACGGTTGTGTCAACGATTTTGCCGCCGTCAACTATCGCGAGCATCGGAATACTCGACACTTTAAACGCCGCGGCAAGCTCCGGCTCGTCGTCAACATTCACCTTGCCCACCTTGATTTTGTCGCCGTGCTCCTGCGCGATTTCGGCAACAACGGGCCCTATCATCCTGCAGGGGCCGCACCATACAGCCCAGAAATCGAGCAGTACGGGTTTTTCGGACTTAATAACTTCCGCTTCAAAGTTATCTTTCGTAATTGTAATTTCAGCCATAAAGCACCTCCGTTGAAAATATCGGTAAAATCTGTTCTGTATTTATTATACCATCAAATTGAATTAATGCAACATTTTCCCTGTGCGGAAAAAAATTTTCGGAAAAATCTTGACAAACGCGATTTAATTGTGTACAATGCAATTGTAAGCAACAGGTTTGCGGATTAAAAACAAAGGAGCAAGTATTATGACAGTTTATGATTTCACGGTTAAGGACAACCTCGACAACGATGTTTCACTCGAAAATTACAAAGGCAAGGTTCTGCTCATAGTCAACACCGCCACGGGCTGCGGCTTTACCCCGCAGTACGAGGAGCTTCAGAGCATGTATGACGAACTCAATGAAAAGGGATTTGAAATTCTCGACTTCCCCTGCAACCAGTTTATGAATCAGGCGCCCGGCTCGGACGAGGAAATCCAGAGCTTCTGCACAGGCAAATTCAACACCACTTTCCCGAGATTCACCAAGATTGACGTCAACGGCGACAACGCAATCCCCCTTTACAAATGGCTCACCGAAAACACCACGTTCCAGGGCTTTGAGGGAGCCGGCGGATTGATGCTTAAAATGGTGGTCAAAGCCCAGGACAGAGACTACAAAAACAACGGCAAAGTCAAATGGAATTTCACGAAGTTCGCCATCGACAGAGAAGGCAACATAGCAGCCCGCTTCGAGCCCACGGCGGATCTCGGCAAAGTCAAAGCAAAAATTGAGGAGTTGTTATAATGTTTCACTATGATTATATGACCGAATACACCTGCTCAAGAGTAATAAGCGTTGACCTTGACGGCGATACCGTTCACAACATCACCTTTCTCGGCGGATGCAACGGCAATCTCAAGGCGATATCAAAACTGCTCGAGGGCAAAACCGTTGACGAAATCGAGGATTCCCTCACGGGTATAACCTGCGGCAACCGTCCCACATCCTGCGGCGACCAGCTCGCCAAGGCGGTTCGCGCGGCTTACAACGCCTCGCAGGACCCCGATTATGTTCCCGACGAGGACTGACACGGAGGCAGCTATGGCCGACAAATATGACAGATTAAAACTCGACAACCAGCTGTGCTTCCCCCTTTACGCCTGCAGCAAAGAGGTGGTGCGCAGATATAAGCCGTATCTTGACAAAATCGGTTTGACCTACACTCAATATATAACTATGATGGTGCTGTGGGAAAAAGGCGAAATCGGCGTGAAAGCGCTCGGAGAGCGCCTTTATCTCGATTCAGGCACACTCTCCCCTCTTCTTAAAACACTTGAAAAGAAAGGGCTTCTCGAGCGTAAACGGGATGAGGAGGACGAGCGCAATCTCATTGTGCGCATAACAAAAAAAGGTCTTGCCCTCAGGGATGAAGCGGTCGATATTCCGCTGAAAATGGGCGCCTGCCTCAACATAGATGCCGAGGAGGCGCAGACGCTTTACAGAATACTGCACAAGCTTATGTCGGATTTCTGACCCGGGTTTTTTAAAAAATCGTATATGAAAATCTCCGTTTTACCGAACGGAGATTTTTCTTTTTCCGGTTGCATTTTTCCGAATGTGTATTTATAATTATATCAACACACTATTACCGTTTTAATTTATATTCAACATAATACCGACTCAATAAAGAGGTAAAAAATGAAAAAATATCTGATTGTAAACGCCGACGATTTCGGCATGTGCAACTCCGCCAATCAGGCGTGCTTCGAGCTTTTTGAACTCGGCCGCCTGCGCTCCTCAACAATAATGATGCCCTGCCCCGCGGCAAGGGACGCGGTCGATTTTTCGGTTAAAAATCCGCGGTACGCTATAGGCATACACACTACGCTCACCTCGGAGTGGAAAGAGTACCGCTGGAAACCGCTCACAGACGGCAGAACGCTCCTTGACGAGGAGGGCTTTATGTGGCACGAGGCGGATATGGTTGAAAAAAACGCCTCCTACGCCGACATTGAAAAAGAGGTTCGCGCCCAGATTGACCTCGCCCACTCGTGGGGAATGAAGCCCTCGCATGTTGACAACCACATGGGCTCGCTCTACGGCAACCAGACGGGGCGTTTCGGGCTGCTCAAACTCGCCTATAAAATATGCTCGGATTACGGCTATCCCTACAGAATGTATATCAAAGCCGACCCCCGCGTTGACCCGCGCGGAATACCGCACTTTGTGAATGCGGCGGCTGCCGCCCTCTCGAGAAAATGGGCGAGGCAGTATAATGTCATAACCCCCGATTACCTGCTTTTCCCGGACTGGGACGAACCGGAAATGAACAAATGCGAGGAGTATGAACTCTACCGCAAAATGATTCTCGACATCTGGAAAAACATCCCCGAAGGCGTGACGGAAACCTATGTGCACCCCGCGATTGAAAACGACGAAATCAAAGGAATCACGGGCGTGTGGCACAGACGCGTGTGGGAATATCAGCTGCTCAAAGACCCCGAAACCGAGAAATATCTCAATGAGCACGGAGTTTATATGATAAGCTACCGCGACCTCGTTGATCTCCGTTTCGGAATCAGAGAACCGTAATAAAGAATAACGCGGGCAACGCGATGTATATAATTGAAATGAACGCGGACGGTCTTACCTTCACTCAGGACCGCACCGACTGCGTCCCCTACGACGATTCTTCAATGAACGGCGTTCACTAATCTTACAAAAGGAACGAAACTTATATGAAAAAATTTACTGTATTCTATCTTGAAAGCTGCCCCTACTGCGTCAAGGCGCAGAAAGCGCTAAAGGAACTCAAAGCGGAAAATCCCGCTTATGAAAAGGCGGATATTCAGTGGATTGAGGAATCGCGCAATCAGAAAATCGCCGACAATTACGACTACTACTATGTGCCCTGCGTTTTCTGCGGTAACGAGAAAATTTATGAGTGCAGCCCCGCCGATGACTACGGCACTATCAAGCTAAAATTTGAAGCCGCCCTGAAAACGGCGGCTGAAGGATGACTTTGCCGTAAAACATGTGCAGAAAGGACGCGACCGCGTGGTATTCATTCACCGTTGCAATTCACCGCTCGGCGGCATAACCGCCGCAAGCGACGGCACAGCCCTTACCGGATTATGGTTTGAAAGTCAGAAGCATTTCCCCGTTCTGACACCCGGCGGATATGAAGAAAAGCCGCTGCCCGTATTCACGCTGACAGACAAATGGCTGGATATTTATTTCGGCGGCAGAGCGCCCGGTTTTACTCCGCCTCTCGGCATTAAAAGCACTCCATTTCGCGCGGAGGTTTATGATATTCTGCTCACTGTTCCCTTCGGGCAGACAGTGACCTACGGCGAAATCGCAGACACAATCGCAAACCGGCACGGTCTTTCGCGTATGTCCGCCCAGGCGGTCGGCTCAGCGGTTTCGCGCAATCCCGTTTCGCTTATTATTCCGTGCCACCGTGTTATCGGGGCGGACGGCAGTCTGACGGGATACGCCGGAGGACTCTGCAGAAAAGCAAAGCTTCTTGAACTTGAGCGTGAGGGTTTTCCGCTCATCCGCGGTGACGGAAAAAAAGCATAAAAAGTTAAGCGGATTTATCATTACGATAAATCCGCTTTAATCATTTCAGAATGCTTTGCCGTTATTCAAATTCGCTGTAGGGGATGATGGAGTCGAAGGCGTCGGCGTCGAATTCTTTGCCGCAGATGACGGATTTTTTTACCTGCTTCTTACCCTTGACAAATTCGGGTTTGCCGGGGCAGAAGGGATAAAACCCGAGCACGCCGAAGATATACCAGAGTGCCATACTGCCGTTGTCCTCGTCGCCGGGGAAGCCGTCGTCCTTATATGAAAACGCCTCTTTGCAGAGCTTTTCCACCCAATAAGCGGTTTTATCGACCTTGCCGAGGACGGAATAGATGTAGGGAATGTGGAAACTCGGCTGGTTTGAGATTGCGCACTGACCGAAGTCGGCGGCAGCCATCTCGGTCATCTCGTGAATTTCGCAGTCATAGCCGTTTACGACATATACGGGAGGAGTGTCGAACAGGGCGTCGAGTTTTTCCTCCAACTTGTCCGTGCCGCCGAAGAGTTCGGCAAGTCCTTCAATGTCGTGCTGAACGGCGAATGTGGTCTGCCACGCGCCCGCTTCTGTGTAGTCGCCGCCCCAGCCCTCGGGAATGAAATTCTGCTTGAACAGCGAACTGAAACTTCTCGCGCGCATAAAGCCGGTTTCAAAATCGAAAAGGTTTTTGTAGTTTTTCGATCTCGCCGTATACATATCGTAAATTTCGTCTTTGCCGAGAAGTTTTGCCACCTGCGCTATGCACCAGTCGCCGTAGGCGGCGTCGAGAGTGAGGTTGACGCTCTCCTTCTGGGTTTCATACGGAACATAGCCGAAGGCGCAGTAGGTCTCCGCTCCGTTTCTGCCGAAATAATCCTGAGGCGCCTCGTTGTTGGCGTGCTTGAGCATACCCTCAAGGGCGGTTTCAAGGTCGTCGTTATCTATGAAGCCCTTTACGGCGGCGTCGCAAATAACGGCGTCAATCAGGGTGCTGGGCATACAGCCGCGCTCGCCGATTGAAAGCCAGCGGGGAAGCCAGCCGCTCTCTTTATATTCGTTGATAAACGATTTGAGCATAAGGCGCAGGTCGTCCTTCGCGACTATTGAAAAGAAGGGGTAAACCGTGCGGTATGTGTCCCAGAAGCCGTTGTCCGTAAACCTTACGCCGGTGCGCACCTCGCCGTCGTGCGGGCAGTAGTGGTGCTCAAGCCCGCTTACATCCTTCTCGCTCGCCCTGTGGGGATAGAGAAACGCCCTGTACATACAGGAGTAGAATGTCTTTTTCTGCTCCTCATCATCTGTTTCAATTTCTATGAGCGACAGGCGTTTTTCCCATTCGCCGAGGGCGAGTTCCTCAATATCGTCAAAGGAATATTCTCCGATTTCCTCGTTGAGCGACTGCTCGGCGTATTCGAACGAAATGTATGAAATCGCCAAAGAAACTTCCGTTTCAAGTTCCTTGAGCGGAATGTGAATCGCCGTTTCCTTGCCCTCTCCGGAAAGCCCTGCCGCCGGGTCCTCAAAGCCCTGCTGAATCATCACCTTTGAGGAGTCAACAGAATCGGCGGGGAAGCGGATGACGATGTACTCATTGAAATTCACATGCTCTCCGCCCGCGGCGTTGTCGGTTTTTACATAGAGCGTGTCGTTGCCGGGGTTGAATTCATAGCTGTATCTTCCGCTGACGGGCAGAACGGAAAAATAGTTGTTGCCCTCTTTTTCAAATTTGAGGCGCATAACCGCTCCGCGCATTGTGGGCGTTACCTCGAATGAGCAGCGGGGGCGCAGAAGGTTGTATCTCATATAGTAGGGCTTGAGCACGGCATCCTCGGGGCGGAACCCCGACCATCTGTTCTCACCCGTGATGTGCAGTATCTCCGCCTGGGGCAGGAAGCACACCGCGCCGTAATCGGCAATCCACGGCGAGGGCTGGTGAGTCAGGCGTATACCCTCAAGCGAGCGGTCCTCGGGATGGTAATACCACCTTAAATTGCCGTCGCTGGTCTGCGGGGCGAAAGCCGCCATACCGAAAGGCAGCTGAACGAGAGGCAGTGTGTTGCCGTTTGAAAAACGGTGGGTTGATTTGCTGCCCTGTTTAGTGTTGACATAATCACAGTAACTCATATTTTCCTCCGTAAAGTTAAGTTCTTTCTGATTGAAAATATAAATTGTTTAAATCATCTGAAATACAAAGGCGGGATAAATCCCGCCCGTTGTTTTTATTATTGAGTATTTGCCGCCTGAGCCGCGTTTTCGTTCGCGAGGGCGTCGTACTGATCCTCTCTCGCCTTGCGGCGCTCGTGAAGCTCGCGGTACATACGGTCGCGCTTTTCGTTTGTAAGGTCGTAGAAGCACTTGGGAATAATGCTGAGTATGCCGGTGATGACGGGAAGAATGGTGCACATCCAGAAAAGGGAGTATTCCGTCTTCTCTGTCTGACCGCCGAAGCCCGCGCCCTCAACATAGCCGACTCTGTCAAGAATAATGGTCTTGATTGTGGCGCCGAAGGTGTTGATAAGCTTACGCGGTATTTCTTTGGCAACGCCCGTAAGTCCTTCGTTTCTGTAGCCGTTTTTCCATTCGCCGTAGTCGATTGACTCGTTGCGCATTTCCTCGGGAATAACGCTCCTGATGCCCCAGAAGAACATCCAGATGGTTTCACGAAGCATAAACGCGGGAATCATAACGGAAAGCCGCTTGTAGTTCTTGTTTATTGAACCGATGGCGAAAACGCCTATCATAAGGAAGTCGCTGATGTGCGAGCCGAAAATCCAGAGGGTTTTTGTGGAGAAGCGCTTCCTCGCCCAGGGAACATAGGAATATGAAATCGGGGAGACAATCGCGCCCGGAATGCCGACTATTGTTGACATTGTGGCAAGGCCGAGAACGTTTATGTAGTAGTAGTTTACGCCCGAGCCGATGCTGAACGCGCCGAGGAATTCCGAAAGGGTGATGAGCAGAAGCGGCTTGTTGGTGAATATCGATTTGAAGCTCGCCTTTATGCTCGGCTTGTCGATTGTCTGGTTTACTCTCTCCTTTGAAACAAAGGCGAAGTAAATCGCGAAAAGTCCGCTTACAACGGAGCAGAATGTGCCCGCCGAAACATAGAGAGATTTCATTTTGATATTGATTTTGCCGTGGTTTACAAGGTCGATGAGAAGGCCCATTATGATTTCGGGCGCTTTCTCAACAAAGCCCGAGAGCAGGTTCGCCTCGGTGATAAGACGGGTTCTGTCGATAATGTTCGGCGTAATCGTCGCGAGCGAGCCCGTTCTGGCTATGGCGCTCATTGAACCCGCAAGGTTCTGCACCAGGCTGAAAATAAGGTAAATCGCCAGTTTGCCTATGTCATACTGCGCCCTTGTGCCGATGGTCAGGGGCATCGTCCAGTAGAAAATGCTGAGCATAACGCCGGGTATGGCGTAAATAATCAGCCAGGGCTTGAACTTGCCCCATCTTGTACGGGTTTTGTCAACTATGGCGGCGAGGAACATATCGTTGATGATATCCCATATACCGACAACAAAGCTGACTATGCTCTGGAATTTGAGGCCGATTTTTACTATATCCGTAATGAAGATGTCGCCGTATTTGTTGATGTTGAACGACTGGGCGATATCATACATTATGTAAGCCGCGGTTTCCTTTGTGCCGACATAGCGCCTGTTCATAGCCGCTTTTGCGCGCGCGGTTTCGACTTCTTCCTCCAGCCTTGCCGCTGCTACATTTTCAGCTTCAGACATAAAATCTCTCCTTATTCAAGAATACTAAACCATTATAACATATATTTTCAAAAACGCAAATACTATTTTATCAAATCTCAGTTGTTGCCGAAAGCCATATTCTCAATGAATTTTCCGGCGAAGGACGCGCTGCCCGCGAGGTCAACCGTTTTGCATAAATGAGCGATTTTCTTTACCTCTTCAAGAGCGTTTTGTGAGGCGGCGCACCTGAGAGCGCCCTCAAGCGCGGTGTTGCCGCACGAACGGATAACACCTGTGTCAACATCGGGCAGAAGCCCCGTTTTAAGCGCCGAGGCGGGATTGAGATAAAAGCCCGCTCCGCCCGAAAGTATTATTTCATCAAGGTCGGCGGCGGTTTTCTCCGCTTGTTCAAGCAGACATTGCGAGCAGGAGACGAGGGCGCTTTTTGTAAGCTGAAACTGCCTTATATCGCCGGCCGAAACATAAACGCCGTCCGTCAGATAAAAGCGGTCGTTTTTCATAAAGCCCGAGGAATCGACAACGCCGTTTTCGAGCATAAGCGCAACAGCGTCCAGAAGCCCCGAAAGGCAGATACCGTCCGCTTTTTCATCGCCTATTGTGCTTATTTCAAAACCGCCCGCTCTCTTTTCAACGCGGCATACAGCGCCGTTTACTCCGCCCGTTCCGCATTCCGTTCCCGCACCCTCGAGGGCGGGTCCCGCGGCGGCTGAGGAGCAGATAATTCCGTTCTCCGTTTTAAGCACGGTTTCGGCGTTCGTCCCCATATCGATAAACAGGATATTGCCCTGCGATTTATAAAGACCGACAGCGTAAATTCCCGCAACGGTATCACTCCCCACAAAGGCGGAAACACCGGGAAGCAGAATTAGTTTTTTTGTGTTTATTCCGTATTTTTCACCGTCGAGTTCAAGGGCGCCGTCAATCTTTGTCTCAAACGGGGCGCTGCCCATACTCACCGGCGATATTCCCGCGAAAATGTGGAGCATAACGGCGTTTCCGCATACGGTCACACACTCGAATTTCCTGCCTTCCGAGAGCTCGGTGAGCATCTCCCCGACCGCTTTGCTCACGAGCGATTGCAGGTCGGCGAGTCCGCCGTTTTCGCAGGCGGTTATACGGCTTATAACATCCGCTCCGTATGAACTCTGCGGGTTGAGCCGCGAGCGTTTTTTCACATCACCGTTTTCGGTCAGCACCGCGGCGGCGAGAGTGGTTGTTCCTATATCGACGGCGGCTGCGAATCTGCCTTCGGGCAGGTTTTCCGTTTCAATCAGAGTGAGCCCTTCGCCGTTTTCGTTTTTAATTTCCGCACGGGCGTTTTCGCGCACTGTCGCCCTGCAGGATTTTATGAGACCGTCGCCGTCGGGAGTAACTCCGTCGAAACCGCCCTCAAGCAGGCGGACGGCACATTTTCCGCATACTCCCCTGCCCCCGCAGGCTGCGGGCACGGAGAAGCCGTTTCTGCTCAGTATATCAATGAGTTTTTCGCCTTTTTCAGCCGTTATTTTTGCCGTTTTTCCTGCTGTTGATATCTCAATTTCAAACGCCACAGTCTCACCTCCCGTCGCGCGGATGTTTTTGCCATTATAGCATAAAATCACGGTCAAGTCCACAGAGAAAACGGCGTAAAATCCGCGAAAAATCGCCCGCTTTATTTTTCTCATTAAGAATATTAAAGTTACAAGCCTGTTACATTCGTTGACATATACATACTGTTTTGATAAAATTACGGTACCGTGAAGAGCATTTTATATTATTTATTTTTAATGGAATGCGATTCACAAGAGATTGATAATTACGGTTTTGAGGGCGGCGCGGCCGCTTTCAAAGGAGGATTATTATGATAAGCACCGACAATCTGTGCATGAGCTGCATGCGGGAAATCGGCGACGCGCGCCAGTGCCCCTATTGCGGCTATTACGTGGATTCGGCTCAGATTGCGCCCTATCTGCCCGTGAGAACGGTCATAGCGAACCGCTACCTCGTAGGCAAACTCATCGATTACAACGGTGAGGGCGCGACCTATATCGGCTGGGACATAAACGACAAAAAGCCGGTAAATATCCGTGAATTCTTCCCCGATTCAATCGCCATACGCACCTCCACCGCGCTGACTCTCAAGGTTATGTCCGGCAGCGAGGCGCTGTTCAGCGAATGCAATCAGAGTTTCCTTGAACTGTGGACAAAACTCTCGCGCTTCAAAGGGCTGTCGGCTCTCATCAACGTTACGAATGTTGTTGAGGATTACGGCACATCCTACGCGATTTACGACCACATTGAGGGAGGCGTGACACTCAGGGAATACCTGCTTTCGAGCAAGACGGGCTATGTTCCGTGGGAGAAGGCGAGGCAGCTGCTTATGCCCATACTCTCAACTCTCGGCACACTGCACTCGGCGGGTATTATACACAGGGGCATCTCCCCCTCCACTCTCATAATCGGCAGAGACGGCAAGGTGAGGATTACCGGTTTCGGAATCTGGCAGTCGCGCTCACAGAGGGGCGAAATAAACTCCCAGCTTTTCCCGGGCTACGCCGCCATTGAGCAGTACGGCTTTGACGGCCAGCAGGGACCGTGGACGGACATTTACGCCTTCGGCGCGGTGCTCTACCGCACACTTATCGGCTCAGACCCGATTGACGCCACCGAGCGTGTCACGAACGACCGCCTTATGGTGCCGGGCAAATTTGCCGAGCAGCTTCCCGCCTATGTTATAAACGGGCTTATAAACGCCCTTCAGATTCTGCCCGAGGACCGCACAAGAACGGTCGAGCAGCTGCGCGCCGAGCTTTCCGCCTCACCCGTGGCGGCGGCGAGCGAGAGCGTTTACACATCCCCGCGCAAGTCGCAGACCTCGCCCATAACAATTCCCGTTATCAATCAGCCGGTAACGGTCGCGGGCAACGACGACGATGATGACGAGTATGATTATGAGGAACTCAGGCGCTCAAAGGCGGCAAAAAGCCGCGAGCGCAAAACAACATTCAAAACCGTTGTTATCTGCCTTACAATAGGGCTTATCGCCTTCACCATTCTTGTTCTCACCGTCTGGCGCGATGATTTCGGCATCACTTGGGGCTCGGACAATCAGGACGGCACCTCAATCTCCGGCGAGGGTGACACGGTGCTTGTTCCGAATTTCATCGGCAGAAGCAGGGTCGATGTTACGCAGGATCCCCAGTTTACAAAGGATTTCAATTTTGAAATCAGTCTCACATACAGCGACGCCCAGCCCAAGGGCTATATAATCGACCAGAGCATAAAGCACAACACCGAGGTCGGCAAGGGAACAACCATTGTTCTGACAGTCAGTGAGGGCAAGGAGCAGGTTGAGATTCCCGCGGACATAGCCGGCAAGTCCTATCAGGAAGCCTACAGAATTCTCACTTCGCTCGGCTTCACCGTTGAGCGCAAGGAAAAGAGCTACCCCGGCTACTACAGCCCCGAGGAGGTTATCTCCTCAACTCCCGCGGCGGGCAAAAAATGCGACAAGGGCTCAAAGGTTATTCTTATGGTCAACACAGGGCCCACCGAGCCGCCCACACAAGAGCCGGAAACTTCGAGTTTCTCGCCCGATTACAATCCACCGCTTGACGACTCGCCCGAAATGGAAGATCCCGGGCTTGACTATACCCCCGATGAAGACACAATAAATGTCAATGATAATGAGGAAAACGCGGAATGATTTCGCGGACTGATTTTATTTAAAAAGGATGATGACCTGTGGATGTAATGGCTCTCGCTTCAAAATTCATTGTCAGCAAGATGAAAAAATACGGCAGAAAAGTCGCCGCGCAGGGTCCCGCGCCCGAAATTCCCGATTCGCTCCCCGTTACATTAAAGGGTGAAAAGTGGCAGGCGGGCTTCGCGAGGGCTGAGATTATGCCCGATTTAAACAGCGGCAAAACCTATTATATCGCCGGTCACGGCTCGGGTCACGTTATGGAAGGCGTGCTCTCGCCCGTATATATCCACGCGGTCTGGCTCGCTTGCTCGGACGAAGAAGGCGTACTGTGGCTGAGCGCGGATGTTGTGGGTATGACCCGCATTGAAATCAATAAAATCCGCTCAATGATAACGGATTCCGACATTATAAAGGGCTGTAAATTCATCAATTTCAGCTGCACTCACAGCCACTCGGGCATTGACACCCTCGGCTACTGGGGCAAGCCGAATCTCGTAAGCATACCCGCCGACGGCAAGGACCCGGACTATATGGAAATGCTTATGAAAACGGCTGTGACGGTCAGCGAAGAGGCATACAAAAACAGACGCCCCGGCAGATTTTTCGCAGGCGACATTCTTGTTCCCGGCGGGCTTCTGACAAAGCGCGAGTTCATTGACAAGCACGAGTATCTTTCAAGGTTCCGTTTCGCTCCCGACGACGGCGGAAATGAAATCTGGATTCTCAATTTCGGCGGCCACCCGAATTCGCTGGGCGGCTCAAACCGCCTGTTAAGCGGCGAATATCCCTACTTTATGCGCGAGCAGATTAAAGAGGAATGCGGCGCGGATGTGCTTTTCGGCATAGGCGCGATAGGCGGAATGGACGTTGCCGAAACAGACGGCGACGACAAGGTAGCGTGCATAAAGCATCAGGGCGCGATGCTCTGCGAATATTCTCAGAAAATTGAAAACGACACAGAACTTGAGCCCGAAATAAAATACATTAATCAGCCGTTCTATATGCCGGTTGACAACAATGTTCTCACCCTTCTCGCCACAAGAAAGGTCATGAGCTTCAGGGCTTACCCCGCCCCGCCCGAAGAGAGCGAGCTCGGAATCTGCACACAGACCGAAATGACTTATATAACTCTCGGCGGAAGAAAGATTCTCTGCCTGCCCGGCGAAAACTTTGTTTCAACCGTTTACGGCAGTTACAGACCCGCAGAGGATTCGGCAACGGGAGAGGGTCCCGAAATCAATCCCACGCCTCTCGCGGTTCTCGCGGACGACCCGAAACTGATTGTTTTCGGCGTTACGAACGATATGACGGGCTATGTTGTGCCGCCGAACGAGTTTATTCTCAACCCGACTCAGCCGTATCTCAACGGTTATCACGACAGGTTTGACAAGAACCATTACCACGAAACAAACTCCATGGGTCCCCTCAGTCAGAAACGCATAGCGGACACATTTGAAAAGGTGCTCGCGAACTTCAATTCTTGAATGGAGGCGTGATTTATGGATATAGGCAAACTGCTTGTAATAGTATTTATTCTGGGCGCGGCAATCACAGCCATTGTGATTTACATAAAGAACCATCCCGGCTTTGAGCGCCCCGAAATACACTATAAAGAAGACGGCGGCATGATGAGCGGCAAGGAACTTGAACTGCTCGCCCTTGCGAAGGCGGAAAGCACTAAAAAGGACGAGCCGGAAGCCGCGGAAAAGAAAACCGTCCCCGAGAAAAAGAAAACTCTCAAATGCGCTCAGTGCGGCAACCTTGTTGAAATAAACGATGAAAAGGTCTGCTCTGAATGCGGCGCGGATATTTCCGGGCAGATTGCGGAAATCATAAAGCAGGAGCAGCAGTTCAATCTTATGATTCAGACTCTCGACGCGCAGAGAGCCGCCCGCGCGGCAAGCGAAGCAAAAAAGGACGAAGCGGCAACAAAAGTCATCGGCGCCGGTCTCAATCTTATGCTCCCGGGCGTCGGTTCAATTTACAAAAGAAGGAAAAACTCAAAACGCAAATAATTACAGCAAAACAAAAAAGTCACCCCGCGGGGTGACTCTTTTTTTTATTTTTATTAAAGTTTCGTCACTGCCGATTCTATCATACGGGCGGCGGCGTCAGCCGCTTTCGGGAGAAAATCGGTGTAGGTCATACTCGCCTCACCGTCGGCGCAGTCCGAAATGGCACGCACAACCGCGAAAGGAACATTGTTGACACGGCAGACCTGACCTATTGAGGCGCCCTCCATTTCGCAGGCGATGGCGCCGAATGTGCCGACTATTCTGTCCTTTGCTTCCCTGCTCGCTATGAACTGGTCGCCCGAGGCAATAGGACCTGTTTTAATCTTAACGCCGTCGTTTTCCATACACTCGCTTATAATCTTCACCGCGCGGGGATCACAGGGAATTTTTACCATGTTTACCGCGGGAACAAAGCCCGGCTCCTCGCCGATGGGAGTCAAGTCGTAGTCGTGCTGGCAGACGCAGTCCGCAACAGCCACATCGCAGACCGAAAGTTCATTTGTGAGCGTGCCGCCCACACCCGTGTTTATGATTATATCGGGCTTATATACAACAATCATCGCCTCGGTGCACATGGCGGCGGCTGTTTTGCCTATACCGCATACGGCGGAAACTATCTCAACGCCGTTGAGCGTTCCCGAAACGAATTCTATGGAGCCGACCACACGCGTTTCCTTATTCTCGGTTTTCGCGCGGATTGCCTCAACCTCAATTTTCATTGCGCCGATTATACCTATCATAGTTTTACTCCTTTATGAAAATACCGTAAGCGCCTGACGCACCTGAGCGTCATCGGAGGCGGATATGGTCCAGAGATTCACCGCGCTGCCCTGGGCAAGTTCGCAGAAGATTGCCGGGTCAAGCCCCGTCTCATCGTAATTGACATCGGGATTGTAGGGCTCGACCTTAGCCACCGTGAGAATAACAGCGTCGCCGTTGTCGAGGGCGAATGCCCTCTGAGCCGTACCTATACCCTTTGTGGTTGTGCCCACAAGTACAGCCGAACTTATATCCCTGAGGTCGCAGGCGAAAAGTTCCGCGGCTCCCGCAGTGTTTTCATTTACAAGCACGGCGAATGTTGAGTTTATTGAGCCGCTCTCCGCCGCATAGGCGTCAAGCTTGTTGCCCGCCTTGTCGTAAGTTACGGCGAGGGTTTTGTTGCCTGACGGCGCGGGAACAATAACATCGAGGGTGCGCGCGGCGTATTCGATTGTGCCTTCGCTCGTGTTGCGCAGGTCGATTATGAAGCCGACCGCTCCCTTGTCGAGGAGTTCCTTTGTTGCCGAGTCAAACTGGGCGGCTGTGTTTTTATAGAACGCGGTTATGCGCACAAGCGCTATATTGCCGCTGAGCATTTTGTATGTGACGGTCGGAATGCGGAAGCCGAGCATCGGCTCGGCAGTTGCCTGCTTGCCGTCGCGGGAATAGACGATTTCAACGCTGCTGAGTTTGCCGCCGTAAAGCTGCTTTTCAAGCTCGCGGCAGTTCGCCTTTGTTACCTCCGTGCCCTCAATGCGCACAATTATATCGCCCTTCTTCAGACCTACCGTTTCGGCGGGCGAACCCTCATAGACATAGACCACCGAAAGTTTTCCGCTCATTTCGTCAATCTCGGTTTCAATGCCGATGCCCGTAAGTTCGCCGTTTAAACGCTCCTTATATTCGGCGTACTCCTCGCTTGAGAGATATTTGCTGTTGCGGTCGCCCAGGCCGTTGACATAACCCTCAACAAGTGTGGCGGTTATTTTTGATGTCTTGTTGTCCACCGTGCCGTAGAAATAGTTGGAAACTATGCTGTTTATCTCCTCTATGGCGGCGGAGGCGGAGGTTCGCAGGGAGAGGTTTGTGATTATTGAATTGTAAAGGGTGCGGGACATTGCCATTGTGACGGTAAAGGTCACGGCGACCGCGAGAATCACGATTGCTATGGCAAGCCCGGTTGAGATTTTTTTGTTCATATCATCATTCCCGTTGCTATACTGTAAAAAAGGGCTGCCGGAAATATCCTTTAGCCCTTTTATAAATCTTATGTATTATTACGGTGAAACATAGTTTTCGGGGTTGACTCTCGAAACGGAGCCGTCCGCGTTTTTGATTCTGACTTCGAAGTGAAGGTGATAGCCGGTTGTATTGCCCGTAAGACCGATTTCGGCTATCTTCTGACCCTGGCGTACAATCTGACCTTCGCTTACCACAATGCGCTTGCAGTGGCAGTAGAGAGTCATAAGACCGTCGCCGTGGTCGATAATGCAGTAGTTGCCGTAGCCGTAGTTGTAGCCGCCGTCATTTACCGCGAGAATGACCTTGCCGCTCTGCGCCGCGACAACATCCTTGCCGTTTGAAATGTTGCTGCCGTTTGAGTCGCGCACGACAATGTCGGTGCCCCAGTGCCTGGAGCCGTCGGAGTAGTAGCCGTAGTGGCAGGTGATGCCGGTGTTCTGGTAGGGAACGGGCCATATAAGGCTGTTGCTTGTACGCACCGCCTGAATCGCCTCGTCAACCTCTTCGCCCTTGGCGGAACCGTTCTCCTCGATGTAGTTATCAATCTGCTTGGAGAGGATTTCCATCTCCTGGCGCTGCTTGGCTATCTGCTTGCGGTACGCTTCGCTGTCCTCATCAAGTTCGCTGATGATTTCGTTGACTTCTGCGTATTTGTTGTTGAGCGACGCCTTTTTGCTGGACGCTGCCGAGCGGCTGTCCTCAAGATCGTTCTGGTTTGAGTTGAGTTCGCTCATTTTGGTGTCGAGCAGGCCCTTTTTGAGCTGAAGATCCGCCTTCTGGACTTCCGCCTTCTCCTTGAGTTCGTTCAACTGCTTGGTCTTCTGTTCGAGGTCCTTTATGAGTTTTTCGTCGTTTTCGGAAACGCGGCTCATAAGTTCAAGGCGGGCAAGGAAGGAGGAGAGATTGTCGGCGGTGAGAAGGATTTCAAGCATGGAGGCGTTGCCGCCCGTCATATAGTCCTCTCTTATACGTTGGCGGAGCGCCTCTTCGGTATCCGCCGCGAGCACCTGCGCCTCTTCAATCTGACCTTCGAGCGACTTTATGCTGTCCTGAACATCGCCTATCTGGCCGTTGAGTGTTGAAATCTGAGGTCTTAACTCGTTGATGCTGTCGTCGAGAAGACCGATTCTTTCATCGAGGATTTCAATCTGCCCCTTGATGGCGTCAATCTGACCGTTTATGGTTTCGAGTTTCTGCTCGTTTGTGACAATATCCTTTTCAACCTGCGCGAGCTTTTTCTCGTTCTTTTCAACTTCTTTTTCAAGTTCGCTGTATTCGTTTTTGAGTTCCTCAAGCGACTCCTGAGCCGAGACGGGCGCCTTTGTGAAAACGACCGCCGGTACCGCGAGAGCCACGCAGAGAAGAGCGCTGATAACTCTTACGATTATCTTTTTATTAAAGGTCTTCAAGTTCAACAAACTTCCTTTCCTTAAGATATTTGCGTATGGATGTTGCTGAGCCGAAAATGCCGGTGAATATGCCGAGAATCAGGAACGCGCCGAGCAGGTAGGGGAGATAGACCGTAATATCCACACCCTTGCCCATAATGCTGAACGAGCGTGAGAGGAAGCGCATACCCAGCGTGTAAACGCCCCAGATTGCGAGCGTTGAGATTATGCCGGAGATTATGCCTATCAGTACGCCCTCAACGAGGAAGGGCCACCGTATGAAGCGGTTTGTGGCGCCGACGCTCTTCATAATGCTGATTTCCAGCCTGCGGCTGAACATTGTGATTTTGACCGTGTTCGAAATGATGAAAAGCGAAACGATGAACAGCAGCGCGATAATCACAAGGCTGACTACGGAAATCGCCTTTTTCGCCGAGGCAAGCTTGCTTGCGAGATCGCTGTTTTCACGCGTGCGCATTACATTGTCGAGCCCCTTTATCTGCGCGACTGTCTGCGAGAACTGAGTCATATCAAGCACGGTTACTATATATGAGTCGGGCAGAGGATTCTCAAGCCCGTCAAGGTATTCCGCGTTGTCGTATTCCTTTTTGATTTCCTCAAACGCCTCGTCCTTCGATTTGAAATCGCAGGATTTGACATTGGGTAAATTCATTATTTCCGTTTTGAGGTTTACGACCTCAACGGCGTCGGTGTCGTCCTCAATATATACAAGAATGACGTTTTCCTGCTCTATGCCGGCAACCATTGCCTCAATGTTGGTGTAAATCATGAACGCTATGCCCATAAGGAACATACTGCTGAAAAGCACGGTTATTGACGCGAAGGTCATAAGCTTGTTGACACGCAGGTTTCTGAAGCCCTCTTTTGTGAGGTAGCCGAGGCTGCTGCCCGATGACTTGCTTTTTTTCATTGCGCATCACCTCCGTCCGGAGTGAATGATTCGAAGGCAACGGGCTGCGCTCCGAAATCAATGGTCTCTTCAACGGGAGCCGAGTTCATCTCAGCCGCGGCGTTGATGTGAGCCGTCGCTATATCGCTTACAAGCGGGCCGCCGTCGGATACGACATTGCCCTTGTCAAGAATAATTACTCGTCTGTCAAACTGCCTTACAAGCTCGTGCTCGTGGGTTACCATAATTACAGTGGCGCCGTTTTCGTTGAGTTTCATAAGAAGGTCGACTATTTCGTAACTCATCTGAGGGTCAACGTTACCGGTGGGCTCGTCGGCGATTATTATTTTCGCGTTGTTGGCGAGAGCGCGCGCAAGGGCGACTCTCTGCTGCTCGCCGCCCGAAAGCTCGTTGGGCATGGACCTCGCCTTCTGCGGCAGACCCATAAGCGAGAGAACATAGGGAACGCGCTTTCTGATAAGTTTTTCCCTTGTGCCGATAACGCGCATTGCGAACGCCACATTGTCGAACACCGTCATTGTGGGTATAAGTCTGAAATCCTGGAAAACAACACCGAGCTTGCGGCGGAAATAGGGTATTTTCCTTTTTCTCAGTTTGTTTAAGACAACGCCGTCAACCGTAATTGTGCCTTTTGAAGGAACCTCTTCACGCATCATAAGCTTGAGGAAGGTGCTCTTGCCGGCTCCCGATGAGCCGACGACGAAAACAAATTCCCCGTCTTCAATGGAGATGTTCACATCTTTGAGGGCGGTTGTGCCGTTATCGTATTTCTTGGTAACATCCTTAAATTCAATCATAACGATTACCTTTCCTTCTTGTTCCGTGCTGCCCCTTCCACTCTGCGGGCAATAACCGGAAATACGATTTTAAGATTTGAACTTTGATTATTAACTTTTAAAACTTCGTGGGCGCGGAATCGAGATATTTCTTGACCATAAGCGCCACTTTGAACACTATCGCGTCGTCAAACGAGCGAAGGTCGAGACCCGTTATCTTCTTGATTTTCTCAAGACGGTAAACGAGGGTGTTGCGGTGAACGAAAAGTTTGCGCGAGGTTTCCGAAACATTCAGGTTGTTCTCAAAAAACTTCTGAATGGTGAAAAGCGTTTCGCTGTCAAGACTCTCAATTGAGCCGCGGCGGAAGACCTCGTGAAGGAACATATCGCACAGCGTTGTGGGAAGCTGATAGATAAGACGGGCGATGCCGAGGTGGTCATAGCCGATTATCGTCTTCTCCGTGTCGAACACCTTGCCGACCTCGAGAGCGATCTGCGCCTCCTTGAACGAACGCGCGAGGTCTCTCATATTGTCAACGCAGGTGCCTATGCCCACAAGGGCGTGCACATAGAGTTCCGTTGTGAGGGCGTCGATAATCGAACGCGCGAGTTTTTCGAGGTCGCCGGGTTCAATGCCCGCGCGCACTTCCTTGACTATCGCTATATCGCTCTCGCTTATGCTTATGACAAAATCCTTCGCCTTATCGGGGAAAAGATTCTGAATGGCGTTGTAAACGGAGGCGTCGTTGTGGCCGTCGGTTCTCACAAGCAGAGCCACGCGGCTGACCTCGCCGTTGAAATGGAGTTCACGCGCCTGAACGTAGATATCCCCGGGAAGAATATTGTCGAGTATGACATTCTTTATGAAATTGCTGCGGTCGAATTTTTCATCGTAGTACTGCTTGATTGTTTCGAGCGAAACGCAGCACAGCCCCGCGAATTTTACCGCTTCCTCATCAATGCCCTCAACGAACACGGCATAGTCGGTCTGCACATGAGACTTGAAGCTCAGGTAGGTGTAGCCGTCAATGATGTGAATTTCGTTGTCAGCAAATATCGGCGCGGCGTTGGGAATGACTTCGCCTATGCGGCCGAGTTCGCTCGCGGAGATAACGGCGCCGGTGTCGTCAATAACGCCGAGTTCTCTGCCCGCAGCGTCCTTCATCTGCTTGATAAGGCCTTGAAAAAGTCTGTTTGACATTAAAGTTCCTGCCCCTCTGAAGTATTTGGAATTGCCATTTTATACAATTTGCCGGCAATAGTTATATACATTTTACACAATTCCGGGCACAATTGCAATAGTAAAATATAATTTATTTGTAAACTTTTTACAAATTATTACAAAATTGACATAAAAAATGTTGCAAAAAATACTTTTCAAACCCAATATATTGTGTTATAATTTTCTGCAGACCCAAGAGGTCAGTGTATGAGCGGAACAAAATCAAACCGAAACAGGAGCTTCTGTATGGAAAAATTTGTTATCAACGGCGGAACCGAGCTTCACGGCACCGTCAATATAAGCGGGGCGAAAAACGCGGCTGTCGCGATTATCCCCGCGGCGATTCTCTGCAACGGAATATGCACAATCGAAAACATTCCCACATCCATAAGCGATGTTACAATGATGCTCCGCATTCTCGAATCCGTAGGGGCGAAACTTCGCCTTATTGACAAAAACACCATTGAAATCGATTCCACGGCGGTAAACTCCGACTTTGTGTGCTATGAATACACAAAGCATTTACGCGCTTCATATTATCTTCTCGGCGCGCTGCTCGGCAGATTCTCGAGCGCGAGAGTCGCCATGCCCGGCGGCTGCGACCTCGGCGTAAGACCGATTGACCAGCACATAAAGGGCTTTGAGGCGCTCGGCGCGACGGTTAAAATCGAGGAGAACGCCATTGTTAACGCGAAGGCGGAGGAGCTCACCGGCGGCCACGTCTATCTCGATGTTGTCTCGGTCGGCGCCACAATCAACATAATGCTCGCCGCCGTGTGCGCAAACGGCAAAACGATTATTGAAAACGCCGCGAGGGAGCCGCACATCGTTGACCTCGCGAACTTCCTCAACACAATGGGCGCGGACATCCGCGGAGCGGGCACCGATGTTATAAAAATCAGAGGCGTTGAGGAACTCCACGGCTGCCAGTATTCGATTATTCCCGACCAGATTGAAGCGGGAACATATATGCTCGCCGCCGCCGCTACAAACGGCGATGTCATAATAAACAACGTCATCCCCAAGCACCTTGAGTCCATTTCCACAAAACTGCTTGAATGCGGCGTGACCGTTGAGGAATATGACGAGTGCATACGCGTGTGCGGCAACGGCAGAGTATCCCGATGCAATATAAAAACAATGCCCCACCCCGGCTTCCCGACCGATATGCAGCCGCAGATGGCTGTGCTGCTCTCGGTGGCGAAGGGCACAAGCATAATCTCCGAGGGTATATGGGAAAACCGCTACCGCTATGTTGACCAGCTTATGAGGATGGGCGCTTCCATCAAGGTTGACGGCAAGCTGGCGGTAATCGAAGGCGTTGACCACCTGAACGGCGCTCCCGTAAGGGCAGACGACCTGAGAGCGGGCGCGGCGATGATCATAGCCGGGCTTATGGCAAACGGCACAACCGAAATAGAGGACATCCTCCACATTGACCGCGGTTATGAATATGTTGTTGAAAAACTCACGGGGCTCGGCGCGGACATAAAACGAATTGAAACGCCCGACCCGGTCCGCATTTCAAACGCGGGTTAAAAAATACAGACAGGCGGGAAATCCCGCCTTGTTTTTTTACGGAAGGTATATTATGGCAAGATTCTGCTCGCTTTTTTCATCCAGCAGCGGCAACTGCACCTATGTCGGCTCATCGGGCGCGAACCTGCTTTTTGATGTGGGAATGAACGCGAAACAGACCGAACTGGCGCTGGGTGAAATCGGTGTTGACCCGTCGGATATAGACGCGGTTTTCATAACACACGAACACACCGACCACATCTGCGGCGTGCGCGTTTTCGCCGCGCGCTACGGCATTAAAATATACGCCCTGCCGGGCACGATAAACGCTATGCTCTCCATGAACGCGCTCAATGATAAAAACGATTTTGAAGCGATAGGCGACAAACCCGTTGAGGTTGGCGGCTTCTGCGTAAGGCCGTTCCGCACTCAGCACGACGCCGCCGAAAGCTGCGGCTACACAATGATAACCCCCGACTCGAAAAGAATATCAATCTGCACGGACCTGGGCACGGTCACGGATACCGTTATGGAAAACATCTACGGCAGCGACCTTGTTCTGCTCGAGTCAAATCACGATGTGAATATGCTCAGAAACGGCCCCTACCCCTACCCTCTCAAGCGCCGCATTCTCTCGGATTACGGGCACCTTTCAAACGACTGCTGCGCCGAAACGGCGGTTAAACTTGTTGAGGGCGGAACAACCCGCCTGTTTCTCGGGCATCTGAGCAAGGAAAACAACATTCCCGCCCTCGCCCTTGCCGCCACAAAAAGCGCTCTCGAATCGGCGGGAGCGGTCGAAAACTCCGACTATCTTCTCGGAATAGCGGCAAGCGAGCGGAAAATCACCGCTTTTTAAAGGAGCTTTTATGGCAGAGGACCGTCTTGACAAAATAATCGCTCTCAACTGCTCGCTCTCTCGCAGGGACGCCCGCCGCCTCATAAAAGAGGGCAAGGTGCGCGTAAACGGCGAACCCGCTAAGGAGGCGCAGATGCCCGTTGACATAAGCGCCGACACAATTGAGGCGGACGGCTTTGATTTTACACCGAGGGAGCACATTTATATTATGATGAACAAGCCCGAGGGCGTAATAAGCGCCTCGGACGACAAAAACAAAAAAACGGTTATCGACCTTGTGCCGCCAGAACTCAAACGCCGCTCGCTCTTTCCCGCGGGCAGACTGGACCGCGACACAACGGGGCTTATAATCATAACAGACGACGGCGATTTCACTCACCGTATGCTCTCGCCCTCGCACCACGTTTTCAAGCGCTATACAGCCGAAATATCGGAGCCGTTAAGCGAAGAAAGCGTTGCGCTGATTGAGAGCGGAATCACCCTTGACGACGGCACTGAATGCCTGCCCGCGAGGGTTGAAGCATACAGTGAAAACGGTGTGAATTATATGGCTCTCGAAATAAGGGAGGGCAAATATCATCAGGTCAAGCGCATGGCGGCAGCCTGCGGCACGAAGGTTATTAAACTCCGCAGAGTGAAAATCGGAGCGCTGTGCCTCGACCCGTCCCTCGCGCCGGGCGAATGCCGCGAATTAACGGATGAGGAACTGAAACTGCTGTTTGAAAACGAATAACAACCGAAAAAACAAAAGCCACCTGCCGGGCGGGTGGCTTTTTCATTGTTTTACCGTGTTTCAGAGCGGTCAGATTATAAGAACAATCAAAACCAGCGCCGCGAACACCGCAGCAATAAACAGCGCAAGCTTTGTCCAGATTTTCGTCAGGGCTATAAGCAGTCTGACGGCAATAATCAGAACTGCAATCATCAGCAGTGTAAACATATCATCAGCTCCTTTCAAGTGTAACCGTATTATACACTTCCGGGCAGCCGGAAAGGTGTGCCGTCAGCACACAAGGGAACACTCCTTAATATATCGTTTTGTTTTCCGCATACTCCTTCCGTCTTGACCGCAAGCGGTCAATCCACCTGTCTCGCCTCCCGGCTCGGTCGGTGCTTCTGCCTTCGGCAGAGGTTCCCACCGGGAACCCGCACCCCCAAAGGAGGAGGCCACGACGGACGGATATTTTGAGGTAAATGCAGGGCGGGATTCCCAAATCCCGCCGTTGACCGCAAAAAATAAACAGGGAACGCCGGGGCGTTCCCTGTTTTGTTTAACATTTTCAGCAAATTGATGTAAGAAGTCCGATAATCGCCTTGCCGAGGATTTTTTCGATTAACTCCGCGAAGAAGGCTTTGAGGCGGTCAAAGAAGCCGTTTCTGACTTTCACTTTCGCTGTCGAGGATTCCTCAACAACATTGCCGTCCTTGTCAATGACTTTCGCCTGAATTGTGTAATCCTCTGTCGGGTCTTCTACGGTGTAGCTTTCGCCTGTGCCGACATCTTCACCGTTTACGAACCAGTGAATCTCCGCGCCTTCGGGAAGGTCGGTGGCGTCCGCGGTGTAGGTCACGTCCTCCCTGTAGCCGATTTCACTCTGCTCTTTGAAATCCTTGATTTCTATGCCCGTTATGTTTTCGTAAACGGGTCTGACCGTGATTCCTTCGGGCGTAAGAGTGTATTCCTCCCACTTGCCCGTGCAGCCCGCTTTTTCGGGAACCTCGGGCTCGGTAATGCTTTCGGTTTCCACGGTGTATTTGACTTCGCCGACCGTTTCGCCGTTTTCATCAACGAAGGTCGCGGTGTATTCAATCGCGGTGTAAACGGGTTTAACGGTGATACTGCCCGTTGTGAGAGTGTATTCTTCCCACTCGCCGGTGTAATAATCCTTTGCGGGAACGGCGGGCTCGTCTATGCTTTCGGTTTCAACGGTGTAGGTGAGTTCGCCGACCGTTTCGCCCGCTTCGTTGACGAATTTCACGGTGTATTCAACAACAGAGTAAACCGCGTTGATTGTTATATCACCCGCGCCGAGCGAGTAGCTTTCCCATCTGCCCTCATATCCCTCTTTCGCGGGAACGGCGGGCGGGTCGATTGTCTGCTGACCGTAGGTGAATGTAACCTTCTGCACCTCTCTGCCGTCGGCAACGAATGTCGCGGTGTATTCATTCGCCTCGTAGACGGGTTTTACGGTGATTCCTTCGGGTATGAGCGTGTAACTCTCCCACACGCCCGTTCTGCCCTCGAGTTCGGGAACATCGGGGTTGGTGATGCTCTCGGTCTCAACCGTGTATGGAATCTCCGCTACCGTTTCGCCGTCTTTGTCAACGAATTTCGCTATGTATTCAATCGCGGTGTAAACGGGTTTAACCGTGAATCCGCCGGGTAAGAGCGTGTAGCTTTCCCAGGCGCCGTTGTAACCGGTCTTCGCAGGTACATCGGGATTGGTAATGTTCTCCGTTTCAACAGTATAGGGAACATTCTCAACCGTTTCGCCGTTTTCGTTGACGAAGGTCACATAGTATTCAACCGGGGTGTAAACCGGCTTAACGGTTATTCCTTCGGGAGCGAGCGTGTAATCTTCCCACTTGCCCGTGTAATGGTCTCTTACGGGAACATCGGGGTTG